>VOFG01000516.1_pt1 | contig 57162 bp, 90 predicted proteins | sample 5384171 | NCBI WGS metagenome assembly VOFG01 (sample SAMN12384726, study PRJNA508395) | human gut metagenome | isolation source: healthy gut F | host: Homo sapiens
GCGTACTGCAAATGCTTCCGGTAAAACAAACCTTCGGGAACCGGATTTGTTAATGGTCATTACCGGCGGCGAACTTGCATACATGCGGCCGGACGGCGTAAAAATAATTCCGATCGGCTGTCTGAGAGACTGAGCATCTATACTTTGATTCTTTGAAAAACAAATTAGATTGTCTGATTGGTTATAATTTGATATTTTTAGTCATTCTCCCACGCATCCCATGTCTCATCCTCATCTTCCAACCAATCCGGATTATCCTCGTAGAGATCTTACGGGTTATTGTACTCGTCGCGCAGACCAGTCGAGTTGTGGTTCGTGCCGCCGGGTTGATTTTGAAATGGGATGCTTAGCTTGTACTCCGGCTGATGATAAATTGTCCCTTTCAACGCCATATCGTTCCAGTATTCCGGATTTCGCTGCTCCGCGGTCAGAACCTCCTTGTTTTCTGTGGTTGCCACAAATACCGGATAGAGATAAAGAAAGTCAGCTTTATGACATCCGTTTTAAATACATGGGAAAGATATAGAACCCTCATACTTGCAGGGGGTAACCTCTTGACGTGTTGTGCTTTGGCTTTAATCCGCCGTTTGCATCGTACCAGTCACGAACAAAATATGCGTCGGATTAAAGAACACAATCTTGGCACGGAGCAGCTGGGCGCAAGCTTCCCGCTGCATCTTCCGCCACGCTTCACTCGGATTTCCGCCCTTGCGCGGCGCATTTTGCAGAGGTTTATCCAGACAATTTTCTGATACCAACGCTCCTGCCAGCTGGTTGCAGCGCCGTACAGCGCGTCCCAGATTTCTTTTGCTGTAACCCCAGAATGGTCTGGAAAGACAGTAGTCTCCAACCTCGCTCGGCTCTTTGTCGATTCCTTCGTGCACACAATTCCGCGCAATATTATGCTCATCATCAACTGCAATCCATTCGAAGCGGTCTTTCCCGTGCGTCAGCGCGGCAGGATTGTTTAGAAGATTCTGGATGGAGGACGTTGCAAAACGTTCCTTTGCATTTGTACCTGTGCCGCGATATTCATCCCAGCCGTTTACGGCGCGGTCGACCAGCATCAGGCGGAAGTCTTTTCCGCCTATATCCTTGAGCTTTTGTATTCGCAGCCTTCCATCGCAGTAAGCGAAACAGCATCCTGCGAATATGTGCTTTGGATTTGCGTAGCGCCGAATAGAAAAATGCCGGGGAGACGGTTTTAATCTCTCCGGCTTTTTTGCCATCGTATCAGGAAAGAAGCAGCAGCACCATACCCGCAAGGACAGCGCCCATGCTCCACAGACGGAGGCTCTCGCAGCGGCGCAGGCGAAGACCGAGGTCTTCGGGAAGCGGCGTTTTTTTCGTGACGCTGCGGTAGAGCGTTCTGCGGTTCAGGTGCAGCGTCATGGCCGCGCAGGCAGAAACAAGCAGCGCCGCGTCCAGAACCGGCATCGCGAAATTAAGTCCATCTGCCAGCATGAAAGGAACCGTCGCCACAAGGCCCAAAGCCGCCAGCAACACCCACGCGACACTCGAGCGGAGCGAGGCGTGATAGGCCCCTGTAGGCGTTCTGAAAATCGGCAGCCTCGTCCTGCTCCAGAGGCTGGGCACGATCGTCGCACGTGTAAAAATACAGACGCCTGCGCATGGGAAGCAGGCTCTCATAATCGCCCACGCACAGAAGCTGCCAGCCCTTGCGCTTGGCGATGTCCAGATATTCCTGCACCTCGTCGTCATCCTCGACCCGCGGCTTGCTGCATGGAATTGAGATCACGCAAAGCCGCGCGCATTGAAGCTGCCAGCGGCGAAAAAAGAAAAGTTTCCCTTGCAGTGGTCGAGCACCAGACCGTTTTTCAATTGCTCCTTTAGAAAGTCCAGAAGCTCATCGTTGCTGTAGAGTCGGAAAAAGACATAGCGAAGACTTGTTTTTTCATGCTGCTGCATTTGTGTTCTCCTTATTACTGTAAGCCGTATTCCTTCAGCTTGTTCCAAAGCCCGCGCGGGCTGATGCCGAGCTCGGAGACCATCGCGCTGCGCTTTCCGGCGTTTGCGCGGTAAGAGGTCTCGATGGCAAGCCGTTCGAGCTCCTGCAATGTCTTTCCGGCAAGCACGCGCTCGACCTCGCCGAGTCCCGGACGCGCGTTTGTGAACTGATAGGGAAGGTCCTTCGGTCGAATCCATTCGCCGCTTGCGACGATGCCGGCATATTCGATTGTGTTGGCAAGCTCACGGACATTGCCGGGGAAGGTGTGGGCGCAGAGAATTTCCAGCGCTTCGTCCGTCACGCCGCGGATGCGCACGCGCTTATTGCGGAGCGTGGAGCTGCGGCTGATAAAATGGCTGCAAAGAAGCGGAATATCGGCACGCCTCTCGCGCAGGCGCGGCATGTGAATTTCCACCGCGTTGAGCCGGTAAAGAAGATCCTGCCGCAGGAGCCCGCTTTGTACCAGCTCGTCCGAGGTGCGGTTTGCCGAGGCGATGATTCGCGTATGGAACTGGTGCACCTCGCGGCTGCCGATGGGAGAGAAGGTGTGTTCCTGTAAAAACGCGCAGCAGCTTCCGCTGGAACTCCGGCGGCATATCGCCGATACCGTCCAAATACAGCGTGCCGCCGTTTGCATAGTCGAGCTTGCCGCGCCGGTCGCACAGAGCGCCGGGAACGGCGTCCATTTTGTAGCCGAAAAACTCCTCTTCCAGCCGCTTTTCATCGAACGCCGCGCAGTTGACCGTGACGAAGCGCCGTCCATCTGCGCCATTGTGGAGTGTGTGCGCCGCGATGCGCTTGCCGGTGCCGCTTTCGCCGGTAATGAGGACGTTGACATCGACATTTTGGAACTTCCGCAGCATCGTACGCACCTGCTCGAGCGCGGGACTCGTGCCGATGAGCTCTTCTGCCTGGTTCTGCGCTTCGAGCTGGTCGTTGAGGTAGGTCACGTTTTCGTTCAGACTGCGAAATTCGAGCGCCTGCCGGATGTAAATTTTGAGCTCTTCGAGGTCCAGGGGCTTTGTCAGATATGTAAACGCCCCGCGCGCCATCGCGCTGACCGACGAGCGGATGCTGCCGTAGGCCGTCATCATGATCACGGCGGCCAGCGGCGCGAGCTTTTTGATCTTCATGAGGATATCGAGCCCGTCGTAGGGTCCGATGACCATGTCCAGCAGCACCAGATCGATGGGCTCGGTCTGGAGCCGCTCGAGCGCACGGATGGGGTCTGTCTCCCAGATGACCTCGTATTCCGGTTCGAGTGCCAGAGACAGGGAAATGCAGATGCTGCTTTCGTCGTCAACGATCAGGATTCGAGGAAGCATGGCTGGCTCCTTTCAAAAATCAGGGAGATCAGTGTGTATTCGTTTTTACGCTTTCGATCTCCATAACGCCGCTGTTTTCGCGGATATACTGCTCACAGAGCGGAAGACCGAGGCCGGCTCCGGTCTGCTTGGTGGTGAAGAAGGGGTCGCGGCAGGCGCTCAGCTCCTGCTCGGTCATGCCTTCGCCCTCGTCGCGGATGGTGAGAAAGACCTTTTCGCAGCGGTTTGCGGCATGGACACGCAGCGTCAGAGGCTCAGAAGGCGGCGAAACGGCGCATTTGTACTCCATAGCCTCGATGCTGTTTAAGAAAATGTTGACAAGCACCTGCTTGAGCTGGTCGCGGTCGGCAAAGATGAAAAGATCGGATTCCAGCTTCTGGTCGAGCCGAAAATTGCTCTTGCGCAGCAAGGGGCGGATGAGACTCAGGCTGTCGTTTACCAGTTCCTCCACGCTCACGCGCTTGGGATGGCGGTTGGTGGGCTTGGCGTAGTGGATGAGGTTGTCGATGAGGCGGTTGATGCGGTCGACCTCGTCGGGCACGTACCGGGCGAACGACTCCTGCACCTGCTTGCTGTCGCCCTTGGTGCCAATGAGCGAGGCAAAGGTGCGGATGGTCATGAGGGATTTCGGATTTCGTGAGCGATACCGGCGGCGATGCGCGTCAGCGCCGAGGATTTCTGCCGCTCGAATTCCTCCTGCCGCTCCTGCTCGACCTCGGTTACGTCGATGACCGTCACCAGAACGCCGGTGACCGCTTTATCGCGAATGATCTGGTGGGTCATGTAGCTGTAGGCGCGGGTGTGAAGCGGAGAGTCTCCGAGACGAAGAATGCTGCGGTCGACCATCGTGCCGCTTGTAAAAAGTCGCTGACCCTCGCGCTCTAAAATATCACGGAAAACAGGGATATCGGACGCACGCTTGCCCAGAAGCGGCTGACGCACACCGGCGATGGCGCAGGCGCTTTGTTCATGAGCGTGACCGTGCCATCCAGATCGATGAGCATCATGCCGCTGGGGGAGTATTTGATGATGCGGTTTCGAAGATCACTTTCGGTTTGCAGCTGGGCATACTGCCGCTCGAGGGTCTGGTTGGCGCTGCGGATCTGTTCGGTCTGCTCGGCGACCTGCCGGTGGAGCACCTGCTGGATGCGGCGGGTGACGATGACGTAGCCCACGACAGCCAGCGCGGAAAATGCGGCGCAGACGCAGATGATGCGAAAAAGACGCTGGAATCGCGCTTCTCTTGTGCTGACGGGAAGCCAGCGGCTGCAAATGTTCTCATACTGCGCGGTGGCCTTGAAGCGGTTGATGCTGGTGTTCATCGTGCGAAGAAGCTCCTTGTCCGCGCTTCGAAGGACCATGGTAAATTCGAGCGCACCCAGATAATTATATTGTACGGTGTAGTTTTTGTCCGCGCCGTCCTGCGCCAGCTGATAGATCAGGCTGTCCTTGACGCCGATCATCGCCGAGCTTGGCAGCTCCTTGTGGCGCTGGTAGAGCTGGATCTGGTTGCTGACGGAGATAAACTGGTGAAAGCCGAGATTTGCCAGCAGCGTGTGCTGGATGGTGTCGGAGACGCAGATGGCCGTCCGGGCGCTTTTGCCGCTCTGGAGCATATCGTTTGCAACAATGACGCAAAGCTGTGAGCTCGTGAGAGAGTCCGTCACGCAAAAGTCTCCCGTGCTGTTTGCCTTCGTCGCAATTTCGCCGAGCACGAGATCGATTTCGCCGTCTCGCAGCGCCTCGAGACAGGCCTTGTCGGTTTCAAAGGGGACGAACTCAATTTCAAAGCTATCTGCCTCGGCGATCGCCGTGAGCATATCCACATGCATTCCGGCGCACGTGCCGTCCGCTTGCTGAAACTGAAACGGCGGCGTGTTCGGGTTGAGACCGACGCGAAGATAGCGGTTGAGCGCCCCTTGCGCGTGGCGTGATGCCCAGCAGACAGACAAGCAGCAGCAAAGCCGCCGCGCACCTGAAAAACCGTTTCATCGCCAGCCTCCTCTCCGTATGCGCTTTGCGTAGTTTTCCGACATTTATATTAGTACAAAAGACCGAGCTTTTCAATGGACTTCGTGGAATCTTGACAGCTGCGCAAAATTTGCCGACGAAATTTCGGCAAATTTTGCCGATACATGGAAAACTTGCCGATTAGAGCGCTTGAAAGCGGGGGATATTTCTGCGAAAATATACAACAGATGAGAGCGGCTGCCGAAAGAAGCAGAGTCTTGCGGCCGACGTTTCTCGAAAGAAAATCAAAACAGGAGGAGAACCTATGAAAGCAATGAAAAAGATTGTACTTTTGCTTCTGTGTCTGGCGATGGTGCTGAGCATGGCGGCCTGCGGCGGCAATGCCACGACCGAAACCAAGAGCGAAACCACGACCACTGCCCCCGAAACCTCGGAAACTGCGAGCGAGACCACCGCGGATCCTGCCAACACGACCTATCAGGATACCATCACCGTCGGCGTTGCCAACGACATCACCACGCTGGACCCGCAGGGCTCCAACACCGACGCCAACATGATGGCGTTCACGCTGACGCATGAGACGCTGGTTGAGGTCGACCCCGAGACCAACGAAGTCATCCCCGGCATGGCCACGTCCTGGACCACCTCTGACGACGGCTGCACCTTCACGTTCGAAATTCCCGAGAACGTGACCTTCTCCGACGGCACGCCCTGCACCGCCAACGACATCAAGTTCACCTTCGAGCGTGCGGCTGAGTCCTCCTTCACGAAGACCAAGGTCGAGCTCGTCACGAACATCGAGGTCGTCGACGACACCCACGTAGCCATCACCATCTCCAAGCCCTCGCAGGACTTCCTCATGCTCCTGGCTCACCAGAGTATGTCCATCCTCTCCGAGAAGCTCGTAAACGAAGATGAATTCGGCTACGAGATCGGCACCGGCATGTTCGCCGTTGAAACCTGGACGCCCGGCGACCAGATCTCCTTCGTCCGCTCCGACTATTTCCACGGCGAGCCCGCTCCCACCAGTCGTATTGTCTACCGCCTGATCAAGGAAGAGTCCTCCGCCTTATCGCGCTCCAGACCGGTGAGATCGACATCTGCGTTGACCCGCTGAACACCGACCTTGGCTACATTGAAGACGACCCCAACCTCGAGCTCGTCAAGGTTCCGAACTATGTCATGCTCTACCTCGCCATCAACAACGAGCGCAAAGGTCTTGACAACGTCCATGTCCGCAAGGCCATCGCCTACGCGACCGACAAGGCATCCATGATCGAAGTCGGCTACAACGGCGAAGGCTTTGTGCATGACCACTGGATCAACCGCGGTCAGTTTGGCTGGGACGACAACCTGCAGGTCTACGAATACAACCTCGACAAGGCCAAGGGAAGAACTCGAGCTTTCCGGCTACAAGCCCGGCGATCTGAAGTTCCGCGTCATCTACAACGGCACCGCCAAGGAAAACATGGCCCCTTGTTCTGCAGGCTGACCTCGCAGAAGTCGGCATCGAGCTCGAGCTCATCAAGATGGAGACTGCCGCTCTCAAGGGCATTCTGAACGACGCGGCTCTCGACTATGATCTGTGCCTGTATCAGTTCACCGACAACCTCGGCACCGACTTCACGCTGCGCAACCAGTACGGCTCCTACGAGGAAGACGGCGTTCTGAAGAAGAACGGCTCCAACCGCGCCAACATGAAGGACGCGAAATTCAATGAAATGATCGACGCGGCCCTCATCGAGCAGGATTCTGCAAAGCGTGAGAAGATGTATAACGAGATCGAAGAATATCTCAACGAGATCGTTCCCATCGTCCCCATCGCGACCTCCTACGTCAACATCGGCATCAAGAAGGGCATCACCGGCGTCAAGTGGAACGGCACCGCGAAGCACGACTACCGCTACGTCTGCCTGCCCGTTGCGTAATCCCATTTTTCAGGTTCAAATTTCAGTCTGAATAGCAAACAGGAAGGGGCGTAAAGCCCCTTCCTTCCTACAAAAGTGTCCCCGCGCGCGGAAGTCTGTCTTCTGCGCGGTCTGTTGAAGCAGAGGAGATAGATTTATGCATAAATATGTCATCAAGCGATTGCTGATGATGATCCCCGTGCTGTTGTGTGTGGCGTTCGTCATTTATGCGATCATGAATGTGGCAGAAGGCGACCCCGTTTACTCCGTGGTCAGCGCCGATGCCACCGAAGCGCAGATCGAAGCGGCCAGAGAAGAACTCGGTCTGAACGGCACGCTGCTCGAGCGCTACTTCCGCTATGTCAAGGGTATGCTGACGGGCGATCTGGGTACGTCCTACGTGTCCAAGCGCGACGTCATGCAGACCTATCTGGAGCGGCTTCCGAACACGCTGAAGCTCGCCTCCGTCACGATGGTCGTCGCACTGGCCATCTCCATTCCGCTCGGAATCATCGCAGCAGTCAATCAGAATTCCATCAAAGATACGATAGCGATGGTGCTAGCTCTGCTTGGCCTGTCCATGCCGAATTTCTGGCTGGGTTTGCTTTTGATAATGCTGTTCTCGCTCAAGCTCGGGTGGCTGCCGTCCGGCGGCTATGAAAACGGAATGCTGAGCCTGATACTGCCCGCGTTTACCATCGGCGCAGGTCTGGCGGCGTTTATGACGCGTTCGACGCGCTCTTCCATGCTCGACGTCATCCGGCAGGACTACCTGCGCATGGCGCGTGCCAAGGGCGTCTCTGAGCGCAAGGTCATCCGCAAGCACGCGCTGAGAAACGCGCTCATTCCGATCATCACCGTATTCGGCGTGCAGTTCAGCAACGTCCTTGGCGGCTCGGTTCTGGCCGAAACGGTCTTTGCCTGGCCCGGTGTCGGCCGTCTGGTCGTTGACGCCATCGATCAGCGCGATATCCCCATGGTCACGGGCGCCCTTGTCATGACGACGATGATCGTCTCGATCGTCAACCTGCTCATCGACATCGTTTACGCCTTCGTTGACCCGCGCATCAAGTCGCAGTACACGAAGTAAGGAGGGAAAGCTGTGGAAAATACGAAACTCAGAGCCTCGCAGAAGTACAAAAAACGCAGTACCTTCGACTCCATCTGGCGGCAGCTGCGCAAAAACAAGGGCGCTATCGTCGGTATGATTCTGCTCGTTGTCATCATCATCATCGCCCTTGTTTCCCCGTACATTTTTAACTACGAAACCGATGTCATCGCCAACAACGTCAAAGAGCGCATGCAGCATCCGTCGAGCGAACACTGGTTCGGCACCGACGATCTGGGCCGCGATATCTTCGCGCGTGTCTGCTATGGTGCGCGTTACTCTCTGGCGGTCGGTCTCGTGGCCGTTGCGGTCGCGCTCGTCGTGGGCGTCACGCTCGGCGCGGCAGCGGGCTATGTCGGAGGCGTGTTTGAAAATCTCATCATGCGCGTGTGTGACATTTTCTCGTCCATCCCCAGCGTCCTGATGGCCATCGCGGTCGTCTCCGCGCTTGAAAGAGCACGTTTAACCTTATGCTTGCCGTCGGTATCGCGAGTACCGCGCCCTTTATCCGCGTGGCAAGAGCCGCCGTTCTGACCGTCCGCGGCGAGGAATACGTCGAATCGGCCCGCGCCATCGGCTCTCCGGAGTGGAAGATTGTCGCGTTCCATATCCTGCCGAACTGCGTATCGCAGATCATCGTGCAGGCGACGCTGCGTGTCGGCTCGGCGATCATCTCCGCGGCGCAGCTGAGCTTCCTCGGTCTCGGCGTTGCGGCGCCTGCGCCGGAATGGGGCAGCATGCTCTCGGCAGGCCGCGCGTACATCCGCGATTACAGCTACATGACGCTCTTCCCGGGCATTGCCATCATGCTGACGGTGCTTTCGCTGAACCTGATCGGCGACGGTCTTCGGGACGCGCTCGATCCCAAGCTGAAGCGTTAAGGGAGGATACGAAATGAGCCACGAACATGATAATCTGATTCTTGATATTGAAAACCTCGTCGTCCGCTACGAAACAGAAGATGGAATCGTCCACGCGCTCAACGGCATCGATTTGCAGCTCGGCTACCATCAGACCATCGGCCTGGTCGGCGAGACCGGCGCGGGCAAAACGACCGCTGCGCTTGCCATGATGCGGCTCGTTCCGTCGCCTCCCGGCGTCGTTGAATGCGACAAGCTGATGGTGGACGGACGCGACATTCTGAATCTGCCGACGGCCAAGATGGAAGAGGTCCGCGGCAAGGACGTCTCGATGATTTTCCAGGACCCGATGACGGCCCTGAACCCAGTCTTCACCGTCGGTGAGCAGATCGCCGAGAGTCTGGAGCTCCACGAGCATCTGGACAAGAAGGCCGCGATGGAACGCGCGAAGGAAATGCTCGAGCTTGTCGGCATTCCGGGCTCGCGTGCCAACGAATATCCGCACCAGTTCTCCGGCGGCATGAAGCAGCGTGTGGTCATCGCCATCGCGCTGGCCTGCAACCCCAAGCTTCTCATCGCCGACGAGCCCACCACCGCGCTGGACGTGACCATTCAGGCCCAGGTTCTCGAGCTTATGAGCGAACTGAAGGAAAAGTACGATACCTCCATGATCCTCATCACCCATGACCTCGGCATCGTCGCGGAGGTCTGCGACACGGTCGCCGTTATGTACGCCGGACGCATCGTGGAGCAGGGCACGCTCGAAGATGTCTTCGACCACACGAAGCACCCCTACACCGAGGGCCTTTTTAACTCCTTCCCAACATCCAGAACCGCACGGCCATGCTCAAGCCCATCAAGGGTCTCATGCCGGACCCGACGATCTGCCCGAAGGCTGCGCGTTTGCGCCCCGCTGCGACTACGCCACGGACGAGTGCAGCAAGCGCTGCCCCAAGCTGACGAAGATCAGCGACACCCACAGCTTCGCGTGTCTGGCCTATGAGCACGAAGGCTTCCACATCAAAAGGGGGAACGAATAATGGCAGATACGTTGTTACAGGTTCGTCACCTGAAAAAATACTTCAAGACCGGTCACGGTATGCTGCACGCGGTCGACGACATCAGCTTCGACTTGGAGCGCGGCAAGACGCTGGGGCTGGTCGGCGAGTCCGGCTGCGGCAAGTCCACGACGGGCAGGTCCATTCTTCGTCTCATTGAGCCGACCTCCGGCGAGGTGTTCTTTGAAGGAAAGGATGTTGCCAAGCTCTCGAAAACCGAGATGCGGCACATGCGCAGGATATGCAGATCATCTTCCAGGATCCGTATTCCTCGCTCGACCCCAAGAAGACGATCAACCAGATCATTTCCGAGCCCATCCGGCTCAATAAAATCCTGACGAACAAGCACCAGATCGAAGACCGCGTGTTAGAGCTCATGAACACTGTCGGTCTTGCTGAGCGCCTCATCAACAGCTATCCCCACGAGCTCGACGGTGGCCGCCGCCAGAGAATCGGCATTGCCCGCGCTCTTGCGATGGAGCCGAAGCTGATCGTCTGCGACGAGCCCGTTTCCGCGCTGGACGTGTCCATTCAGGCGCAGATCCTGAACCTTCTCAAAGAGCTTCAGCAGAAGATGGGTCTGACGTACATCTTCATCACGCATGACCTCAGCGTTGTCAACCATTTCTCCGACGAGATCGCGGTCATGTATCTGGGCTCGATCGTGGAAAAAGCGCCGTCAGAGGAGCTCTTCGCAAACCCCATCCATCCGTACACCAAGGCGCTTCTGTCCGCTATCCCGATCCCGGACCTTCACAACAAGCGCCCGCGCATTTCTTAAAGGGCGAAATCACGAGCCCCATCAACCTTCCCGATGAGTGCCGCTTCGCCAACCGCTGCTTCGAATGTGAGCAGAAGTGCCGCGCGGGTATTCCGCCGCTGGTCGAGGTCTCGCCCAACCATTTCGTTGCCTGCTTCAACCACGGGGTTTGATACGGTCCATGCTGAGTTTACGGGATTTAACGTACACCGAAATCGCTACCCGGATCATTCTGTCGGTCCTCTTCGGCGGCATTCTCGGCATGGAGCGCGGCATGAAAAACCGCGGGGCCGGCTTGCGGACGTATATGCTCGTCTGTCTCGGTTCCTGCGTCGTCATGATGACGAACCAGTTTCTTTACCAGTCTTACCAGTCTGGAGACCCGGCGCGTTTAGGGGGCCCAGGTCATCAACGGCATCGGCTTTCTGGGCGCTGGTACGATCATTGTGACCAAGCGCAACCAGATCAAGGGTCTGACCACGGCGGCCGGTCTCTGGACCAGCGCCTGCGCGGGACTTGCCCTCGGCATCGGGCTCTATGAGGTCGCGGCCCCGGCCTGCTTGAGCATCTTCGTGATCTTCACAGTGCTGCACGGGCTGGATTTCCGGATGCGCCGGAAGTCCCGGCAGATCGACGCCTTTGTCGAGCTGCGGAAGAATACGTCCATCCGCGATTTTCTGGCAAGCGTGCGCGAACAGAATTTTGATCCGAGCAATCTCCCTTTTGCAGCCGGACTCTGCCGAAAGCGTCGACTCGGTGACCTTCACCATCACGCTCAAAAGCCGCGTCGCACGGTCACACGAGGAGAGCATGTGCCTGCTCCGGACACTGGGAAGCGTTTCCTACATCGAAGAGCTCTGAAAACTGGAAAGGCAGGCAGAGTTTTCAAAAATTCGTTGATCAGCGCTGATTCAAAAAAGTTCACCAGAAATGAAGTGACCCCAAAAAAAGTTAGACAAATAATCTTAATAGAAATTGTTCAAGCTGCCGAGAGGGCTTGTTGTTGTGAATCGCGGGCGGCAAGCCCTTCCGTTTTGCCTTGATCCTGTGGTTGCTGTAGTAATCCAGATATTCAATGAGGTCCAGTTTGAAGTGTTCCATGAAGCGGAACACCTGCAAATGCTCCAATCGCAGGAACTCTTTGAAAAATCTGATCTCTAATTATAAAAACCTGCATACAGAGCAGAAAACGCTGCAGAAAAACAAACGGCGTATCTCGCGCTGGCACAGGCGGCAGCCGAGCAGCTTCAGGCATACACCTGGATGCAGCGGGCATTTCTGGACGCGCAGGCGGGCATTCTTGCAGGCAGCCTGCAAGCTGGAATCCCTGCCCGGTCTGCGGCTCCGTGGAGCACCCGCGCCCGGCGGTGCTGTCTGAGCACGCGCCCACAGAGGAACAGGTAAAATGCGCAAAACCGCATATGACGATGCGCAAGCCGCCGCTTCCGCCGCAAGCGAAAGCGCCGCAGCGCAAAAAGCAAAAAGTGGAAGAAAAGGTAGACGCTCTGCGCAGGGCTTTGGAAACGCTGCTGCCAGGTCTTTCCGAAGAGCAGGCAGAATCCGCCGCGCAGGAGCAGCTGCAGATCGCTGAAACACAAATCGGCGAACTGAACGCGCAGATCGAAAACAGCGAAACAGAACATCCGCCGCAAAGAAAATCTGGACAAGCAAATTCAAAAACAGAGGATGCGCTGCGCGCTGCGCAGGACACACAGAACAAGGCGGACAAGCAGATCGGCATGCTGCAGCATGCTCTTGCCGCGCGGATCTCCGAGCTTCGTCAGGTGCTTACCTGCAAGGACAAGGCTTCCGCCGAGCAGGAAATCGGCGTGCTGGAAACACGCGCAGATGCGCTGGAGCAGGCGCTGACCGACGCGCAGACGAAGGAAAAGTCTTCCCTGAACACACTTACCGCAACCCGCACCGCAATCCGGCAGCTGCGCGAGCAGCTGAAAACCGGCGCGGACGCCGATCTGGACAAGCTCTCTGCGAAGCTGCATATACAAAGGGGTCAGAAACTTGATGAACAGCGCCAGAGCGTTCACACCCGGCTTGCGGTCAATGGGCGCGCGCATGATAAGATCATCAAACAGCGTGATGCGCTTGATGCGTTGGAGCAGAAGTTCACCTGGATGGACGTGCTTGCCAGAACTGCCGCCGGAACACTTTCGGGCAAGGCAAAGATCGATCTGGAAACCTATGTTCAGACAACGTACTTTGACCACATCCTGAGCCGCGCGAACCTCCGGCTCCAGAAGATGTCCGGCGGGCAGTATGACCTCAAGCGCCACCGCAATGCGGACAACAAGCAGCGCAGAAGCGGTCTGGAGCTGGACATCGTCGATCATGTCAACGCGACGGAGCGAAGCGTCAATACGCTCTCCGGCGGCGAGGCGTTTCTGGCATCGCTTTCGCTGGCGCTGGGTCTTTCCGACGAGATGCAGATGTCCACAGGTATTCATCTCGACACGCTCTTTGTGGACGAGGGCTTCGGCTCGCTCGACTCTTCGGCGCTTGGCAAGGCACATCAGACGCTCGTGGGTCTGACGGAGGAACCGCATGGTCGGCATCATCTCGCACGTATCCGAGCTCAAAGAACGTATTGACCGCCAAATCGTCGTCTCCAAAGGTCCTGATGGCAGCAGCCATGCGGAGCTGATTGTCTGAGCTTGCACCCATACAATCACATAACGTATAAAACAGCGTGCAGGGAACGAATGATAGTTCGTTCCCTGCACGCTTGCATAAAAACTCCCTCCCGCAGGTGCGGGAGGGAGCGGTTTTTTACTTATCCTGCGCAGCGAGCTCCTTGAGCGCGTCCTTTCGGGAGAGATTGACGCGGCCCTTCTCGTCGATCTCGGTGACCTTGACCCAGGTCATGTCGCCGACGTTCAGCACGTCCTCGACCTTTTCGACGCGGCGGTTCTCGAGCTTGGAGATGTGGACCATGCCGTCGTGACCCGGGGCGATCTCGACGAAGGCGCCGATCGGCAGGATGCGCACGACCTTGCCGTAGTACAGCGCGCCGACCTCGGGCACGAAGCAGATGTCGTCGATCATCTTCTTGGCGGTGTCGCAGGAAGCGGCATCGGGAGAAGCGATGTGAATCGTGCCGTCGTCGTCAATATCGACCTGCGCGCCGGACTCGGCGACGATCTTCTGAATCATGGAGCCGCCCTTGCCGATGACCTCGCGGATCTTGTCCACGTCAATCTTCATCGTGAGCATCTTGGGTGCAAACTCGGAGACATGGTCGCGCGGCTTTGCGATGCAGGGAATCATAATCTCGTTGAGGATCTCCAGACGCGCCTTGCGGCAGCGCTCGAGGGCGTCGGCGATGATCTCCATCGTCAGACCCTTGTTCTTCAGATCCATCTGAATGGCGGTGACGCCTTCGGTCGTACCGGCAACCTTGAAATCCATCTCGCCGTGGAAGTCCTCGACGCCCTGGATATCGGTAAAGGTTCTCCATTCGCCGGTTTCCTTGTCGGAGATCAAGCCGCAGGAGATGCCCGCCACGGGGCGCTTGATAGGAACGCCTGCGTCCATCAGAGCAAGCGTCGAGCCGCAGATCGAAGCCTGCGAGGTCGAGCCGTTGGAGGAAACAACCTCGGAGACGACGCGGATGGCGTACGGGAACTCGTCGACGGACGGAATGACCGGCAGCAGCGCCTTTTCGGCCAGCGCGCCGTGGCCGATTTCGCGGCGGGAGGTGGAGCGGCTCGCGCGCGCCTCACCGGTGGACCACTGCGGCATGTTGTAGTGGTGGATATAGCGCTGCTCGGTCTCATCGTAGATGGTATCGAGCTTCTGGCAGGCGGAGAGGGTGTTCAGCGTGCAGATGGAGAGGACCTGCGTCTGACCGCGGGTGAACAGACCCGAGCCGTGGACGCGCGGCAGAACGCCGACCTCGGCATCCAGCGGGCGGATTTCATCGGGCGTACGACCGTCGACACGCTTGCCCTCGAGCAGCCACTTCTTGACGATCTTCTTCTGCATCTTGTACAGGCACACATCAATCTGGATGTCCCAGTCGTCCGCGTACTTTTCACCGAACTTCTCCTTGAAGTCGACGACAGCAGCGGTCAGGCGCTCTTCGCGGACGTTCTTGTCGTCGGTGTCGAGGGCGTAGGCGATCTTACCCAGACCATACTCACACAGATCGTCGAGCATCTCGTGGTTGACGGCGGCCTTCTCGAAGGAGAACTTCGGCTTGCCGATCGTGTCGACGATGGTGTTAATAAATTCAACAACCTTGACGTTTGTCTCATGGGCAAGCTTGATGCACTCCATGAGGATGTCTTCTTTGACTTCGTTGGCCTCGGTCTCGATCATGACGACCTTCTCATGGGTCGACGCGATGGTCACGAAGCACTGGCAGGCGTTGCGCTCGTCCTGCGAGGGGTTGACAATATACTTGCCATCGAGATAGCAGACATTGGTGGTCGCCGTCGGACCGTTCCAGGGAATGTCGGAATAGGCGATGACGAGAGACGAGCCGATGGACGCGACGATTTCCACGGGTTATCGTAGTCCTGGGCAAGAATGGTGTTCGTCAGAACAACGTCGTTGCGAAGCTCTTCATCGAACAGCGGGCGCATCGGGCGGTCGATCAGACGCGAGATGAGAACGCCGCGGTCGGAGGGCTTGCCCTCGCGGCGGTTAAAAGAGCCCGGGATTCTGCCGACGGCGTACATCCGCTCTTCGACCTCGATGGTCAGCGGGAAATAGTCGATACCGGACTTGGGCAGGGGCGAAGCAACCGCGGTAACGAGGACGACAGTGTCTCCGTAGCGGCAGATTGCTTCGGCGTTGCAGAGCTCAGCGACCTTGCCGGTCTCGACCGTAAAGGTGCGCCCACCGATTTCGGTTTCAAAAATGTGGTGATTCGGGTACTGCTTGTGCGTAATCATGAAAGAACCTCCTGTGTGTTTTTTGTGCGCGCGTGGGAGGTTTAGCACTTGAAACTGGCGTTTGTCCGCAAACGCTACTTTCAACTGCTAAAGCGAGCTCCCATGCGCTGGTTGGATTTGTGGACGTGCTTAAAAAGGGCGGTCTGCGACCGCCCTTTTTATTTGCGGATTTACTTACGCAGACCCAGCTTAGCAACGATCGCACGGTAGCGGTTGATGTCCTTCTTGGCCAGATAGTCAAGCAGGCTTCTGCGCTTACCGACCATCATCAGAAGGCCGCGGCGGGAGTGGTTGTCGTGCTTGTGAACACGCAGGTGCTCGGTCAGCTCGTTGATTCTGGAGGTCAGAACAGCGATCTGGACCTCGGGAGAACCGGTGTCGCCGGGATGGGTTGCGTACTGCTCAATGATAGCAGTCTTTTTCTTCTTTGCGCATCATAGTGTGTTTCCACCTTTCAAAAATCATTTCCCACTGCCTAAGTTGCAGGTATGGCAGAATCGCCCGTGTAAAAACCAGGCTGTCTCCCGGAACTGAGCGCAGGGGCTCCGGCGCATTGCGCCAGCTTATTAAGAATACCACACGGCATCCAAAAAGTAAAGCCTAATTTCCACCGGAAGCTCAGGTTTTTCCGGAGATATGGACTTTTCCGGCAGCTCGTTGAATGCCTGCATGTCGAAGGTAATGACTGCGTGGTACTGCTTCCCGTCCGTCTGCAGTTCGCGCTCTACCAGCTCGCGCAGCTCCTGCTTCCGGCTTTCCATGGAAAACGGCAGAACCATGTCAAAAATGACGTTTGTATGGCGGTTGCCGCGCACCATGCGAAAATCGTGGACCGCAAGCTGGGGATCGCCCCCTTGAGAATTTCCACCACGCGTGCATGAATCCGCGTCAGCTCCTCGTCGTCGGTGACAATCGGGTCGTAATGAATGACCAGTTCCACGCCGAGTTCTTTTCTCACCTGCCGCTCCAGCTCGTCAATCCGCTCGTGCGCGTCCAAAACATCCTCGCGGTAGTCCATCTCCACATGCGCGCTTGCAAAGCGCCTGCCGGGTCCGTAGTCGTGAATCATGAGATCATGGACGCCGAGAACCTTGTCCTGCGCGAGCAGCAGATCTGTAATCTGCCGGACCAGATGTTCATCCGGCGCCATGCCGATCAGCGGGTCGATGGTATCCTTCGCAATACCCACGCCGGACCACAGAATAAAAAGTGCCACGCAAAGCCCGGTCCAGCCGTCAATTCTGGCGCCCGTCAGCTTTCCGACCACGCAGGATACCAGCACCGCGCCGGTCGCGATCACATCGTTGCGGCTGTCCGCTGCCGTCGCGGAAAGGGCTGCCGAATCGATGGCCGCGCCGAGCTTGCGGTTAAAGCCCGCCATCCAGAGCTTGAGCAGAATGGAGCCCACCAGCACCAGCACAATTGCGAGTGAAAATTCCACAGGCTCCGGCGAGACAATCCCTAGCCACTGAGGTTTTGACCAGCTCCGCGCCAATGAGCAGAATCATTACCGCCACGCAAAGCCCCGACAGATATTCCATCCGGTTGTGCCCATACGGGTGCTCCGGGTCAGCAGGCTTTCCGGCAAACTTGAAACCCAGAAGCGTTACGACCGAGCTGGAGGCGTCTGACAGATTATTGACGGCGTCGGCAGTAATGGAAACACTTTTGCAGAGCGTCCCCACCACCAGCTTTCCCGCGAACAGCAAAAGATTGCAGAAAATGCCGGTGATGCCGGCAAGCTTTTCCATATTGCGTCCGGACCGCCGGATTTCGCGTATCGGTGTAGTTCTTCACAAACAGGCGCAGCAGCAGCTTTTTCATCGCGCTCTCCTCCAGCAATGTATTACGATTGATTGTATCGCGTTCTGCGCGGAAACACAAGCAAAATCTAACGGTCCGCAGCTTTTTCCGCCATAACGTAAAAGGAAGGCGGCATTGCCGCCTTCCTTTATGTCCGGGGTTCAGCAGCAGCCGTTGTCGCAGCCGCAGCCGCAGCCATTGCTGTTCCCGTTCCACAGGACAAAAATAATGACCAGAACAATGATCCACCACCAGCTGTTGCCGAAGGCGCAGATACCGGAAGAATTATTGCAAGACATAACGAAACCTCCTGAAATATAACGTAGCGTCTGTCGCTCGCTCATTCCATGTTATGCAGCGCCCCGCAATTGGTTCCTCATGCACCGGCTTCATACAGCTCGTCGAGGCTTGCAAACCGGTAGCCCATAGTCTCCCATTTTGTCAGCAGCTCGTCTAAAATTTCCGCGTTTGTCCGCGATGTCGAGTGCAGCAGCACCACCGCGCCCGGATGGATGCGGGGAAGAAGCTTGAAAACGCCTGCTCCTTCGTCGGCTGATCGTCCTGATACCAGTCGACATAGGCAAGGCTCCAGAACACCGTCCGATAGCCGAGCTGCTTTGCCATGCGCAGATTTTCCTCGCTGTAAAATACCCTGCGGCGGACGGTAATATTTTTTCATGACCTCGCCCGTCGTTTGCTCGTAGAGCGTCTCCACGTCGGAAAGCTCTTTTCGGAAGCTCGCTGGGTCAGAGATCTTCGACATGTCGTAGTGGTGGTATGTGTGGTTGCCGACAATGTGCCCTTCATTTACCATCCGCCGCACCAGGTCCGGCGCGGTTTCCAGATAGTTTCCCACGACGAAAAAGCACGCGGGCACATTGTGCGCCTGGAGCGTATCGAGGATCGACGCCGTGTAGCCGTTTTCGAAGCCTGCATCAAAGGTCAGGTAGATGACCTTCTCGGTTCCGTCTCCCACGTATACCGCGTCATAGCTCTGCAGGGCCTGCTTGCTCGCATTTCCGACAGGCTCTTTTCCCTCCGCGCGGAAGCTGAGCCCCCATGACCCCGTTTCGATTGCCTGACCCGCCGCAAACAGCCCCGGCAGCGCCGCGCAGAACAGCACGATCACCACTGCCGCAAGCAGCAGCCTTCCGTTGCGCTTTAGATATTCCCCCATAAAACCGCCTCCCCGTTCTCAGCGTATGAGACCGCGGGGAGGCGCATGCTGTTTATTTTTACACTCGTCCGATTTTCCCGTGCAGCCAGGGCAGCCGCAGCCGCACCCGCCGCCGGATTTTTTCCGCTTCCGCACGGCAAAGGACAATCCAGAGCGCCAGAAGCGCCAGAATCAAAGCTCCCATGCCGACCTCCTAAAGCCGCAGCAGCGAAAATACCGCAAACGCCGCCAGATATGCCACACAGCACTGACAAAGCGCAATAACGCCCGCGCGGAACCCCGAGCCGACCTCACGCCGGATTGCCGCAATCGCAGCCACGCAGGGCGTATACAAAAGCGTAAAGACCAGGAAGCTCACCGCGCTTTTCGTTGTGAAAAGTGCGCCCAACGCGCTCGTACCGAGCAGGATTTCCAGCGTGCTGACCACCGACTCCTTTGCGATGAAGCCGGAGATGAGCGCCGCCGCGCAGCGCCAGTCGGCAAAGCCCAGGGGCGCAAAAACGGGCGCAATGCGCGTCCGATGATGGCAAGAAGACTTCCGGCGCTGTCGGTTACCACGTTCAGACGCGTATCAAAGCTCTGCAAGAACCAGATGACAATCGTGGCGAGGAAAATGACCGTAAACGCCCGCTCCAAAAAATCCTTTGCCTTTTCCCAAAGAAGAAGGGCCACGCTCTTGACCGACGGTAATCTATAATTGGGAAGCTCCATCACAAACGGCACAGGTCTGCCGCGGAATGCCGTCTTTTCCAGAACCAGCGCCGCAAGGATACCCATCAGGATGCCGAACAGATACAGCGCAATCATCACCAGCGCCGCGTGCTGCGGGAAAAACGCCGCCGAGAAAAAGCCGTAAATCGGGATTTTTGCCGAGCAGCTCATAAAGGGCGTGAGAAGAATCGTCATGGTCCGGTCGCGCTCCGACGGCAGCGTCCTTGTCGCCATGACCGCCGGCACCGTACAGCCGAAGCCTATGAGCATCGGCACGATCGACTTACCGGAAAGACCGATGCGCCGCAGCAGCTTGTCCATGACAAACGCTACGCGCGCCATATAGCCGGTGTCTTCCAGAATAGACAGGAAGAAAAACAGCGTCACGATGACGGGCAAGAAGCTCAGAACGCTTCCCACACCTTCAAAAATGCCGTCGATGATCAGGCTCTGCACCACGGGGTTTAATCCATACGCCGTCAGCGCTGCGTCCACAATCTGCGTCAGCCGGTCAATGCCGAGCGCCAGCAGGTCACTCAGAAACGCACCGATCACATGGAACGTCAAAAAGAAGATAAGAAACATCACGCCGATAAAAATCGGAATCGCCGTATATTTGCCGGTCAGAATTTTATCCGCCTGCACGCTTCTTTCGGTGCTGCCGGCTCTCCTTCGGCTTGACGACCGCGTCTTTCACCAGCTTTTCAATGAAGCTGTAGCGCATGTCGGCAAGTGCCGCGTTCCGGTCCAAGCCCCGCTCCTGCTCCATCTGCAAAACCGAATGCTCGATCAGTTCTTTTTTCGTTCTGGTCGAGCCGGAGCACCTCTTCCATCGACGCATCGCCCTCGATGAGCCACGTTGCGGCAAAGCGCGTGCAGATGCCCGCTGCCTGCGCATGGTCCTCAATCTGATGGCACACCGCGTGGATGCACCGGTGGACCGGACCCGGCTCGCAGAAATCATAGACCTGCGGCAAAATTTTTCCCTCCGCCACGCGCACAGCTTCGTCAATGAGTTCCGACACGCCGTCGGCTGTCGCCGCGCAGATGGGGACGACCGGAACGCCGAGCGTCTGTGCCATTTTTTGCACGTCGATGTTGCCGCCGTTTCCGGTCAGCTCGTCCATCATGTTGAGCGCCAGAACCGTCGGCACGCGCAGCGTCAGAAGCTGCAATGTCAAATAGAGGTTCCGCTCCAGATTCGTCGCGTCGACGATGTTGATGATACCGTCCGGCTTCTGCCGCAGAATATAATCGCGCGTCACGATCTCTTCTGCCGTATACGGACGCAGGGAGTAAATGCCGGGCAAGTCTACCACGGTGCAGTTTTCTGCCCGCGCACCTGCCCGCTCTTCTGCTCGACCGTTACGCCGGGAAAATTGCCCACATGCTGATTGGAGCCCGTGAGCTGGTTGAAAAGCGTCGTCTTTCCGCAGTTTTGGTTGCCTGCCAGCGCAAGAATCATACGGGCACCTCCTCTACGGTGATGCTCCTGGCATCCTCCTTGCGCAGCGTCAGACTGTAGCCGCGCAGCAGAAGTTCCATCGGGTCTCCCATGGGCGCGACCTTTGTGACCGAAACCACGGTCTGCGGAATCAGTCCCATGTCCAGAAGTCTGCAGCGCAGAATCCCCTCTCCGCCGACGGCTGTAATTCTCCCTCTGCCGCCGACCTGCAGTTTATCCAGTGTCATATGTATTGACATCCCTCCATTCTGATCTCCGGCTTTAGCATAAACGAAGCGGCGGCAAAATTCAAGAAAAAGTTTCACATAAAAGCTTTGCGCGTAATTCACAATTTTGTCACTTCTTACCCGCTTTGTTATGGTAAACTTGAAATATAAAACCAACACGAATCCGGCATTTCTGCCGTAACTATCAAAGGAGACCAGACACATGAACATTCTGTTTTTCCTGACGCCGAAGGCGCTGTGTTCCTACATTGAAGCCGGCTCCACCCTGCGTCAGGCGATGGAACGTATGGAAAACTCCGGCTATACCGCTCTGCCGGTTCTCGATAAGGACGGCAGCTACTGCGGCGTTCTGACCGAGGGTGACCTTCTCTGGGCGTTCAAGCGCCTGTGCGTCATGGACCTGCGCCAGACCGAGGACCACTTCATCTCCGAAATTCTCCCCCGTCGCGAAATTCACCCCGTCCGTGTCGACACGCGCATTGAAGACCTGGTTCTCGTCGCCGCCGACCAGAACTTTGTCCCCGTCATCGATGATAAGAACGCCTTCATCGGCATCGTCACCCGCAGCTCGATTCTGAAATACTGTTTGGATCGCTACTTCTCGCGCGAGCGCGAGCTTGCCGGCGCGCGATAATTTTTCTTTTTCAGGTATATGCTTCCAGAGGCCTGGTCATACTAGGCTCAGGAGGTGTAAACCATGCAAAACAACGAACATTCCGAATCCAACCGGTTCAGAAAATTCTTTCAGGAGAAGGGCTACTACACATCGTCCTGTTCCTGTGCATTCTCGCAGTCGGCATCTCCGGCTATCTGTTTGTGTCCGGCGCTGTTTCGAGAAGAAATCCCTGAACGAGCAGACCCTTTCCGTCGCCACCAGCGCGGAAATTCCGGAGGATAAGTCCTCCTCGTCCGGCAGCAAATCGCAGCAGGGCCGAAAAACACAGGCGCAGAAGCCCGCGTCCGGCTCCGCTGCCGGGTCCCAGGACACGGCGGACGCCGCCGCGCAGACGCCTGCCGCCGAAACGCTCTCAGTCCGCGTCTGGCCTGTCTCGGGCGAGCGCATCGCGCCCTACAGCATGCAGGAGCTTTCCTTCAACGCTACCACGCAGGACTGGCGCACACACGACGGCGTCGATCTTGCCGCACTGGCGGGAGAGCCTGTCCGCGCCGCCTGCTCCGGCACCGTCACCGCAGTCTACGACGATGAATTTTTAGGCACCACCGTCGTCATCTCGCACCCGGAAGGCTATGAGACCTGCTACTCCAACCTTGCCGCCATGCCGGCCGTCTCCGCCGGGATGCGCGTCACAGCGGGCGATACCATCGGCTCCGTCGGTGAAAGCGCGCTTTTGGAGTCCGCGTCCGGCTCGCATCTGCACTTTGCCGTCCGGCAGGACGGTAAAAGCGTTGACCCCGCCCGTTTCATTGATTAAGCAGAAAATTTACGACAGCAAAACGCCCCGGACAGGATTACCTGCCCGGGGCGTTCGTTGCAGCAAAGCGCAACAGCCGCCGCAGCAGATCACCTGCTGCGGCGGCTTCCTTCTTCCGGTTTTACGCCGGGTCCTCGTGATAGGTCTCCCATTCGTGCCACGTCATGGCATTTACGTCCGCCCATGTCAGGCCGTAGTCCTGCGTCTCCTGCCACGTGCAGTAGCGGAACCAGTAGGTAATGCCCAGCTGACACGGCAGAATATCCTCAATGATAATTTTCATCTCCGCAAAGCCGTCCGGAATCCCCATCACCCCCGGAAACCAGACTTTCACCCGGTTCACCTCGCCCGTTTCCTCCACGCTGCACGCAACGCCGCACGCGCAAAGGCATCGGTTCAGCGCCGCAAGCGTAAAGCTGTCGCCGCTGATTCTCAAAAAGCCCGCAATTGCCGCGCGCCGCGCATCGACGGTTTTCGCCGGAGGCTTGCTCCGGAACAGCGCCTCCATTTTGGACAGTCCCTCGTCCTGCGCCGTCATGACGATGGATTCCTTCTGCGCCGCGCCGAACGCCTCGTCCGCAGCATCCAGCGCCGCACCCAGCGCCTGCAGCTCCGCAAAGAAAAGCTGCCCTCCTGAAAGCTGTAGACGCCGAGCGGTCGGAGCATACTTACAAGCTCGTCTGCGTAGTTCATGCGTCCGCCTCCGTAATGGTGAGCGCGCCGAGTCTGCAAAGCGTTTTCGCCGCTGCCGGAATGTCTGCCTGCGGCTGCAAAAGCGCCACGTTTTCCACCAGCCCTGTGGCAAAAATCGCGCTGCTGATTGCCGAGCGGTAGAGATTTTTCCCGAGCAGCGCGCCCGTAAAGAGCGCCTTGACTGCCTTTTCTGCCGCAATTTTTGCCGTCTCAAAGCGCACACCCGTCTTAGGAAGCATCTGCGCCGAAACCGGAACCGTCTCAATCTCCGGTGCCAGAACCGTCACATCGACCGCGATCTCACGCACCGCATCCAGATCGGCCTGCACCTGCTGCAAAAGTGCCTGCGACGGCTCGCCCTCCGGCGCGGCAATGACAACGCCGACCGTTCCGATGCCGTTCATGCGCGGAATGACCACCGCCGCATCCACGACCCTTGTGGCTCAGCGCCCGCAGCTCATAAAACGCAGCGTTCGCGCCGTTCGGCAGGCGAATGAAGCTGTCGAGGACGCGCGCACGCAGATCGTCGTCCGACTCCGCACCGCTTCCGCCGGTAAACGCACGCGGGTTGAGAACGCCCGTGACCCCCTCCGGCGCTCTGGTCAGCACCGTAATCGTCTCCGCGCCCACGTTGCCGCTTGCGCCTACGCTTTCCGCCTCCGCCGGAATGTCGGCATACAGCTCTCCCGCCGCAATCGCTCCATCGTGTGTCGTGACAAACCGGACCAGCCCCGCCGTCGTGCAGACCGTGCCAGCGGAAATCGGCAGGTTATCTTCCAGCGCCTGATCGATCCTGAAGCGCAGAATGCCCGACGCCCTGGTGCCCGCCTTTCTCGTGATACCGCGCAGCGCCGCGTGGTAGTCCAAATACTCACCCGTCGCCGTCTGCGGGAAGCTCTGGTTCATCGCCCAGTCGCTGTAGGCATAGAGCGACTGTATCTGCGCCGCCGCGGCATACAGCCGGACCGCCAGATCTGCCGTATCATCCATCGTAAAGCCGGTCTTCTCCTCAAAAACCGCCAGCATTTTCCCGTAAAGCTCTTCTACTTCCTTCAAATCCGCACCTCCAATGCCTGCTTTTCATCCTCTACTGTCAGCCAGACCTCCATGCGTGCATGCCCGTCCGGCAGCTGTGTCAGGCGCACGTCGTCCACCTCCAGTTCCATGTCGCGCAGCGCCGAAGCGCAAAAGATCTTTGCCGCAGCTTCTCTTGCCGAAGGCTTTTCCCGTCCCAGTTCCTGGAGTCTGCTTCCCAGATCCGGCAGAAACGGGAAGTTTCCGCGCCTGCATGTCAGTCGGAACAGCGCCCGCGCCAGAACCTCCTGCGTCCCGTAAAGCCTCGTAAACCCGCCGAATCCGTTTGGCACATAGTCTCCGTCTCTGAGCAGATTTTCCATTCACGGCACCTCCATTTTCTGTCCATTCACATAGAGGTCTCCCTCCACGTACACATCGCCCGCCAGATGAATCTCGCCGTCATTCATCACCTTCACACTTGCGCCCCTGGAAAAGAGCATCACCTCACCTGGCTGCAAGCCCTTTGTCCCGTCCTGCGGCATGCCGGCAAGATACAGTTCATTCCCCTTTGACCACCAGCACGCAGTCGGTTGCCGCCGGATTCCAGCAGTAGCCGCCCGGCGAAATCACCTTCGCGCGCCGTTTTTCCGCGTCCGTCACAACTGCAGGCACCTGCCCGCCGATGCTCACGGTACCGAGCGTCGCTGGGTCCTCCGGATTGGGATCCGTCATCACCCGTCTTGATAACCACATGTCCTTTCACCTCAAAATCAGCGTGCAGGTCGCGCCCGTCTCGTCGCAGCCGGACTGCGCCTCCTGCACGGTAAATGTTCCGCGGATGCCGAGCGCGCCGATCGAAACGACAGCCTGGTCCAGCGGCTCTGCCAGAAAACTCCCCGGATACGTCACGTACAGAAGCTTCTCGTCGCGCTTCGTATCGTCCAGCCGCTGCTTTGCCGTACGGAACGTCGCGCGGATTTTGTCGCCCGTTCGTCCGGCATACTGCACCCCTCGTGCCGCCCAGCGCCTGAAACCCAGCATAATCCGCCGCCTGATAGCTGCCGTTTCTCGTGTTGATCAGCACCTGCCTTGCCGCTACGCCGTAGCGGTTTCTGACATACTGCGCCGTCAGAATCTCACTGCCCAGCCGGATGCTGCTTCCGGCAGCCTCCTTTCGCAGCACCAGCGTTCCGTCCGCCAGAAAGCGCGGGAAAATTTCCGCGCTGTGCCTGCAGAAGCCCGCAAGCGCCTGATAGCACGTCGCGCCCGTCTGCACCACAAAATTCCGGACCGGCGGCATCTCGTCCGCCTCGATTTTCGTAATGCCCGCAGGGTCTGACATAGGCGTTGAGAATGTCCTCCAGCTGCGCGCTCACATATTCTGCCGCCGGTGTCTGCATGTCCATAAGTCTTGCCGCCATGCCGCGCCCGGTCAGTTCGGCAATTGCGCCCTCTTTCCCGAGCCGCAGTTCAAAATCATCCACAGTACCCGTGAACACAACCCTTCCCTTTTCCGTCGCCCGGAACTCCGTTGCCTGTTCCATCAGTTCCTTCGTCGTCTTCCCGCACAAAAACTGGACGCTGAAGCTGGCGCACGGTTCACCGTCCGTGCGCTTGATGTTCCACTGCAGCAGCGCCGGCAGCAGCGTCTGCTTGCCCGTGCAGCTCGTTACCATTCCGATCATTGCACCCGCACCCTCGTTCCGGCAGCGACGCTGTTCGGCTTTGCGATCTGCGGATTGAGCCGCAGAAGCGCCTGCATGCTGAGCCTGTACGCCGTGCAGATTTCCCAAAGCGTCTGTCCCGCGCCGACCTCGCAGAACCGCTTGCCGATTGCCTGCGAAAGGCTGTCATCTGCCGCGCCGGAACCCGCCGCACCCGGTGCCTCACAGAACGTAAACCGATACGCCACATAATCGTCTCTCGGCTCCTGCGTCAGCGTAAGCTCCGTAAAATACGCGCTTGCCGTCTGCCACACCGGATGCACCAGCATCTGCTGTCCGCCCTTCTGAAAGACCGACAGCAGCTCCTGAAACGTGTCATACGCCCCGGCGCCGAAAAACTCGCCCTCGCCCTGCATTACCGTCGCCGTCCTGCCCAGATCCTGCACGGCAAAGCCGCCCATTGGAATCTTATGTACCGCCGTCTGCCGCTTGCAGCTGAGCGTATAGGTCCTCGGATTATTCGGCCACACAAACGAGCCGAACCGCATCTTGAGCATGCTTTTCCCTCCTTTTATCCATAGCGCCTCGCGTCGCGCTCAAAAAAACGTGAAATCTCCTGCATCGACCACTGCGACGGGCCAGACGCAATGCCCGCAACCGTCATTGTCTGCCGGTAGCTTCCCAGCAGCCCGCCCTCGCGCGTTATTCGGCGTCTGCTTCGTCAGATGAACCGTCTGGCGCTCCTGCCGCGCGGTCATTGCCGCTTCCAGCCTCCTCATCTGCTCCTGCTCTTTCTGCGCCGTCTTCTGCTGCTGCAGGCTTTCCATGCGCATTGTCTGGCGCGTCAGCTCGCGAAGCTTATCCTCCACCGTCTGTTCCTGCGTCTGATCGGACTTCGCCCGCTCGGAAGCTTCCATTTTTGTGTCTTTGCCGCAGTCTCGTCCATCAGCGCGTCTTCCGTCTGCACAGCCTCCGCATGCAGCGTAGTTTCCCGGATTTCCGGCGTCTGCCCGGCGTCAAACTGCGCCGCCAGCTTCGTCTGCATCAGAAGAAGCCGTTTCACATACTCCAGCATTCTTTAGCTCCTCAAACCGTCCTTCATCAAATCCTGCGTTTTCCTCCGGAACCGGCTCGCCGCACACCGGGCAAAGCCGCCGTTTTGCTTTCTCGCTGCACGCGGGCACATTGCCTCGAGTTTCTCCTGCTCGTCGAGCAGCAGCTGCGCCGCGCAGTAGAGATACTCCCGGTCCGTCATGCGCCGCGCGCGCATCTCCGACGGCAGAACGCCGAAACGCTTGAGCACGCGCCACTTGAGCCGCTCATAGTCCTCCTGCCCCAGCGCCTGCGCCGCAAGACGCGCGTTTTCCTCGCTGCATGCCGGATTATCCTCCCGGCAGAGCGCCGCATACGCCTGCATCCAGCGTTCGATTTTTTCTGCCGAAGCTGCCTGCATCACCGCCTCCCCGTCGGAAAACGCCCGCTGCCCGTCTTTGTAAAGTGCCCTTGCCAGCACGCACGCATTCATCCACAGCCCGAGCGCTCCATCATCCTGCGCGCTGCGCTCCAGCGCCTCGCGCCTTGCCTGCAACACCGCAAATGCCGGAACCACGCGCAGCTCCCATCCGTCCTCGAGCCGTCTTTTCCCGCTGCCTGCAAAAAGCGTCAGAAATGAACCTGCGCTCATAACAGATTCTCAATCCGGCGTCCGGCTTCCACCGTGACCTTTTCCAGCACGTTGCCGCCGACCTCCGCGCTCTCCTGCAGACTCTTCCACTGGCAGCCCGTATAGATCACGTTCCGATCGGGCTTGCATACAACAAGAGAAAAATCGTCCATATCGCAGAAGTTCAGTCCGTCGCGGATTGCCTCGTCGGTCGCATAAAGCCGGGTCAGTTCCAGCACGTACTGGCTCTGCCCGCGAATCGTCGTCACCGGTTCCGACTGGCCGAACGCGTAAATGGCCTTACTCTCCCGGCTCGCCGTCACCTTGTAGCTCTGCACCACTGCCACACGCACGCCGTTGACTTCCAGATAGATATCCGCCGTTGTCGGAATTTTCCGAATTGCCATGCTCATCCTCCTCAAACACTGATATGGGCAGTCAGGAAAATCCGGTTCAGCCCATGCACAACCGTAAACTCAAACTCTACCAGACACGTCGTGGGGTCCGACTCCAGCGCCGTCACCGTCAGATTCTCATAGCTCTCAATAATCTCGCGCTCGATCCGGTCCTCCAGCTCCACGATCACCTGACTGCGAATTGCATTTCTTGTCAGCACATTGTTCTTGGCGCGCGCAAATTTGGTCCGCAGACTCTTGCGGATTGCAGGAATCACGTCGTCGATCACCAGAATTGTGCCCAGCTCGCGGAACGTCGCATCCTGCGTCTGGCCGGTTTTCGTCTTCGTCGTAATGCCGCGCACCACGCTGACCCTGCCGCCGTAGCACTCCAAAACCGTCACACCGCCCTTGACCAGCGCGTCAATTTCCGTATCCTCATACATCTTGCTCACGCCGGTCATGCCATACAGAACCTGTCCGTTGAGCGGCAGCGCCGGGTCCGACTGATCGGTCAGCACGCCTGCCAGCGCCGCAGCTGCCATCTGACCGCCGGCAAGCGTGCTCTCGCCCCATACGTAGACATCCGGCGCAACGAGCACCATGCGCTCCGAGTTCAGCACCGCCGCCCGGTCGGTCAGATTCTTGAGTGTCGGCTCTGCCAGACCCACAATGCCGACGCATTCGCCATTTTGTTTGGAGGCAGACTCCACCGCGTCGCGCAGCGCCTTCTGCACCGTCTCCAGCGCACTTCCCACCACGCAGAAGCCAGCCTCCTTTTCCGCGAACACCAGCGCCAGCGCCGCCTGATACGCTTCAAGCGTATCCTCCGCCACCGGGCTTGCCAGCACCGTGCCCGCGCCGTTCTGATAGGCAAGCTTCGCCATTCTGCCAAGCTCGCTTCCCTCTGCGAACGCCTCCTTAGCCTCCGCATACGAGTGAAGCCTGTAAAGCCCCGCCTTTGCCTCCGCCTTGCCGATGAGCGCGATGACGCGCTCCGTGGAGCCTCTTGCGATAATCGACGAAGCGTCGTAGCTCGAATACACGCCCGGACGCTCATGATAAACCAGACTCATTGCACTTCTCCTTTCAATATGAAGTCCGTAAACTCCGTCTCCTCTTCATTTGCCAGCGCATACACATATGCCAGCGCATGCGCCGTCACCTTGCAGCTGTAACAGTCCGCATCCGCTGCAAACCGGCATTCCTCCGCGCAGATTCTACTGATCGTCAGACCCGGAACTCCGCCGGAAAGCTTCGTCACAAGCGCGTCCGCCGCCTGCATGCAGCGCTTTGCGCCCTGCTCCTTCGGGGCACAGCGCCTCCATGGAGATTTCCGCTTCCAGCCGCTTTCCGTAGAGCGAAACCGGCTTTCCGTCCGTCTCCAGCACGCCCAGATACGAATAAAGCCCCGCATCCTTCGCCTCCGCCTTCCGGATTCCGACTGCCACTACCGTATCTGTCAGCGCCGGAAACACGCCCTCCGGCAGCCGCCGGACCGCCGCAAAGCCCGCCTGCTTCAGCCATTTCAAGATCGCCTCAATCAGCTGTTCCAGCTTTCCGCACCTCCTGCCTTCGTCAGAAGCGCCCATACATAGAGCGTCTCATCGCCCAGCGCCATCGTCTCGCTGCGCCGGACGACATACGCCTCCTGCCGGACCTCTACCGTCTGTCCCTGTTTGATCTCCATTTCTGCCGGACCGATATACACATACTGCCCCTTCGGAACCCTGCCGAGCGATTCTATGAGCTTTCGCGTGCTTGCCCAGCCCTTTTCCGTTACCGGCTGCACCAGCGCGCGGAACGTTCTTGCGCTCTGCCCGTCGCGCACCGTCACAAGGCTGCCGTAGCCCTGCAGAATGCTCTCGATCAGCGCCTTCATCCGCGCACCCCCACGAACGCAAAATCCTCCGCCCTGCAAAACGGGCGCATCAGCAGCTGTGCCTGCTGCGTCAATCGCTGCACCGGCGTCTGCTGCGCGGTCTTTTCTCCGCTCGCGGTCTTCACGCTCACATCGCCCACCGTAAAGCTCTCAATGTTCCAGCTTGCGGCGCTCTGCTGCGTGAAATATCCTGCTGCCGCGCTCCATGCCGCCGCGCAGATAAATACCTCCCGGCAGTCCTCCGGCGTCACGCCCGCTTTCAGCCGCGCCTGCCACTGCGCCGCCGAAATCCGGCAGAGTCTTTGCAGCAGCGCCTCCTCCGCGCCGGAGGGGGCGGCTTGCGCAGCCGCCTCATAGATCTCCTCCAACAGCGTCATCCGATCACCAGCACCTTCGAAGCCTCCGGCATGATCTTGCCAAAGCCGGAAATCGACGTGATGGCTGCGCGCTCGAGCTGGCGGTCAATGAGCTTGTCGTACTCGACCGACACGTCGCCCGCCTGCACCATTTCCAGAGCGTATCGTCTGTCCAGACCGATAATCTTGCCGGCGTCCACGCAGTTTGCCTTCAGAAGCTCCGCGCCCAGCGGCGTCGACAGTGCGCCCGTGCCCTGGAAGTTCAGACCCGTCAGCGGATTCTGGAACTCGCTCAGCCCCAGCATCTTGACCATTGTGCCGGTATTCATCAGGAAGCAGTTGAGCTCATACGGTTCAAACTGCGCCCAGAATTCCACCAGCTGCTGATAGGTCAGCGTGCCTGCCGTACCGGAAAGAGGGCTTTCGCCAATGGTAAAGCTTGCCGCCGCATTGTTGTTGCCGTCGCCCTTTACCAGCACCTCCACCGCATCTTTCAGATGCATTGTCTGGATGTACGCGCCGATCTGGCGCAGCGTGACGGAAAACAGGTCCAGCTTCTGGAAGCGAATTGCCTCATAGGACGCGACGAGCATTCTGCCGCGCTTGTTGAGCTTGACAAGGTTCGCCTTCGTCTTGACCTGGGTTGCCGGAATGCTCGCGCCTCGGATACCTGCATGAGCATTTTGTCCTGCTCGGAGGGAACCGAATAAACGCTTCGGTAATCCATCGCATCGATGGTCGTCGTGCTTGCCGTAATCTTCGGCAGCACATTGTTTTCCTCCATGCCCTGCTTGACTGCGCGCGCAATATACTCCGGGAACAGAACGCTCGAGTCCATCGTGCGGAAGAATTTTTCCACCGGGTCCGAGTACGCACCCTTTGCGTGGATATCAAATCGCTTGAGCTGGCGCTGGAACGCGTCGGTGTCCCTCGAGCGCCGTGCCCTTGTAGTTTTCGCTCGGGTCGAGCGATTCGAGAACCTGCGTAAATGTCTTGCCGCTCTCGCGGTACATGCCCTTTTCCAGCTTTACATGATCAAAACCCATGGTAATTCTCCTTTCCTCTTATAAAAAAAGACCGATTTTCTTGTTTGTCGAATCCACGCTCACAATCAGGCACGTTCTGCCGCTTGTTCCGGGAACCACCTCGCCCGCCTTGTCCGTCGTCAGAATCGCGTAGCCGAGCGAAGGCGCCGTCGAGCCCGCATACGAAAGCTCCACGTACCCCTCCAGAATGACGCCCGCCGCGCCGCCTCGAATCTGCGAAACCACGCCGCAGAAGCCCTCCTCCGAGCAGGGACCCACCGTTCCGTTTGCCGATATCTTGCAGACCTTCCCCTCCGCCAGACCGGTTCCGGCAGCAAACGTCACCATTTTCTGCCCGATCGCCTCAAAAGAAATTGCCATTTTTTGTTCTCCCTTCTAAAAATAAATATTTGCAGCCGCGCCAGACACACCTGCCGGACGCCTGCCAGCCGCCAATTAAATCAGAAACGCGCTGTTCTGCTCGCGCGCCGCGTCCTGCTCCACGGTCATCTGCGGCTCCGGTGCAAAAAGCTCCGCCGTCCGGCGCTCCAGACCCTCGCTCAGCCCTTTCAGCTCCTCCGCCGCCATGCCGCGCACAATCCGCTTCATCAGTCCCGCATCCAGTTCCAGTCCCAGCAGCAGCGCCGCGCGCGTCACCCGCGTCTCTAGCTCCTGCCGGTAAGCCTTTCCAAGCTCCGCCTCCTTCTGCAGCTTTTTCAGCGCAAACTCGTCCACCGGTACGCCGCCGCCCGTCTGCTTCTGCAAAACGCCCGCCTGCTTCTGTGCCGGCACTGCCACAAATGAAAACTCATAGGCATCCACCGCCTCGCACAAAACTGCCGCGCAGCGCTCCGCACCATACGTCTCACCCTTCACATGCTCGCACGCGCCATACTCCGCGCCGCAGATCGAGCACATTCTGCGCTTCACCGCGCACCCGATGGAAACTTCCTTTTTGATGCCGCCGTCAATCTCGCGAATCAGCCCGTCCGTCTCCGCGCCGCGCAGCATATACGCCCAGCCCTTGAGATACGTCGCGCCGTTCTCCGCCAGCACCTCCGTGTCAAAAATCCGCGCCACCTGCTTTTCCGCCGACCATACGTGGTCCATCACGCCGGTCTTTCCGATGAAAAGCGCCGCCAGTTCACGGATGCAGCTCTCCGAAAACCGCTCGTCGTCCCGGTCCACCTGATCGTCGCACAGCCGCACGGAAAACACATAGACCTCCTCCGCCGTGACCTGCTTTCTTCGTCAGCCGGTTGATTTTTTCCAGCTGCTCCGCACTCGGCGCGCCGCTCAGCTCCACGCTCGCCGCCTTTGTAATTTTCATGTCGTCTCCTCCTGTTCTGCCGTCAGTTTTTCCGCCTGCGCCCGGTAAAGCGCCGCGTGCGCCTGCTCTACAATGTCCTGCAGGCTGATTTCATCCCAGACAATCTCCGGCTCCTCCGCATATCCGTGCAGCTGCATCCACAGCCTGCAGATCCGCAGCAAAACCGGCTCCACCGTCCGGCGGATTGCCCACAGCTCTGAGGTCAGCAAATCTGTCTGCTGCGCGCTCATCCGTTCGGTCGACGCCCAATTGAGCCCCAGCAGAAACGGCGGAAGCCCCGTCTTTGCCACGAGCTGCTCCAGGATCTGCCGTACCGGCACCTCCGAATCAAGAATCTGTCCGTCCGCGCCGATAACCTTGATCTCCACATCGCCGACCGCCACAAAATCACGCACTACGCCGTGTCTGGATTCCTGCATCGCCTGCGACCACTGCTCGGCAATCTGTTCGCTTCGTTCCTGCGCGTCGATCTGCCCCGATGCGTCGCCCGGCTTATACACCACCGAGTAGCGCACATTGCCCGCCCGTTCCCAGTTCGTCCCGATCGTGCTGTAAATCTTTAAAAGCACATCCACCAGAAACGGCATGCTCCGGAACACCGACGCGCCGTACGGATTCTCTTCATCCGGATTCCACGCCGCAAAGAGAATCAGATTCTGCCTTGGAAAAATCTTCACCTCCCCGTCCTGCCACTGCCCGAACGCGAAGTCCATCGGCGAGCTGCCCTCCTGCACATAGAGCTTCGTCACATCGCCCCACAAAACCGCCGTGATCTCGTTCCCGCCGACCACCATCTCGCCCACAGCCCTGCCGTAGACCAGCATGCTCTGCAAAAATGCCGCCAGAAAGCTCTCGATGCCCACCTGACCGCGTCCGGCATTCACCGATTTCAGAAACTGCCGCAATCCGCGCTCCGCTGCGGGATTTGTGCAGCGGACCTCGAACCCGCCCGTGAGCCTGACCAGCTTCCCGATCGCCGCATCCAGAAGCGGTACCGCATTGCGGATCTGCCGGTACACCTCCAGTTCTCCGCCGCCGAGCGCCGTCACACCGGACAGCATCCCGAACGGATGCTGCGCGCCGCTTCTCATCTGCGCCGCCTTGCAGACGCCCGCCTTTGCCTTTTTTCTCACTGCCATCACCTCTTCAAATTTTCCGTTCCGGCGCCCACACAGCAAACGCCGTGCCGCTTCCCAGAACGCCTGTCACAAAATACCGCATATCGTCCATCGCATGATCGTTCTTCTTGACCACCCGGTCCCCCGCCGGCAGCCAGATCCCAAACATAAAGCTCCATCTCCCGCAGGCAGTCCGTACACCGGTCGCAGATCACAATCCGTCCCGCCCGCAGTGCGTCCGCCGTCCGCCGGATGCCGGACAGAACATCGTTGTCCGCCTTCCGGACCTTCCAGCCCTCGCGCCGCAGAACCTCGATGAAGCTTGCCGCCGATGGGTCCACAATCACCTCCCGTATCGTCCGTCCTCCGGCAAGCTGCCGGAGCTTTCCTGCGTATTCCGCGTCCGTCATCTGCCGTCCCTCGCGCCGCGAGTCAAATAAAACTCGTCCGTCCGGTACCACACGCCGTTTTGCCTTCCCCACAGCCCGAACGATGCCGGATTGACCGTTCCGTAGTCGCACGAAATGACCCACTGCTCATAGCCTCCTGCGGGTGCCGGGCGGACAAGCGCCGTGTCAAAGAAGTCATACACCCGACCCTCCGCCTGACACCACTGCCCCAGAATAAACCGCCGGTAAAAAACGCCCGTGTAAAGCCGTTCATAGCGTCTGCGTACGGTTTTGCTCAGCGAAGGATTGTCCTGCATCGTAAACTGCAGATGCAGGCAATTGCGCTTTTCCGCCTGCAAAATCCATTCCTGATAGAACCAGTGCTGCGGACCCTCCGGGTTGCAGCTGAACCACAGCCTGCTCCGCTCCACCGAGCACCGCGCGCACGCCTGCTCCACAAACGATCGCGGCATCAAAACGACCTCGTCGAGAAACACGCCCGCCAGCGTCATACCCTGAATGAGCGCCGCCGAGCCCTCGTCCTTGCCGCCAAAGAGATAGAACTCATTTTCTCGTTTCGCGAATCGGACCCGCAGCACCTGCGCCGTCCGGTTCTCCGAAACCGTCATCCCCAGCCGCCGCAGCCACGGCAGAAGCTCCTGCACGACGTTTCGCCTGACGCCGCCTCTGGTCTTGCCGCACAGCGCGAACCGCCTTCCCGAAAAGCAGCTCATCGCCCACAGGAAAAAGAACCCCAGCCCCATCGCAAGCGTCTTTCCCGAGCGCACCGCCCCATCGCAGACCAGCGCGTCAAACCCATGGTCCCGGCTTTCGGCATCCACCACGTCATCGCGCGCAGCTGCTTTTCTGAAAAGCTAGCCGTCATCTTCCCTGCTCCATTCCCTGCACCAGCGCCTGCAAGAACCGTTCGGCGCCATCGTCTCCGCCGTCGGCAAGCGCCGCCAGCTGCTCGAGCACCTTCGTTCTGTCGAGAAGCTTGATCTCCACCGTCCCCTTTTCGCTTCTCTTGATCTCCGTCAGCATCGAAAGGTCCAGCTTTTCAATGTCCACATCCTCACACATCGCCAGCTTCACACAGTCGTTCGGCTTTCCGAACGCCATCTTCCGCAGCTGCTGCCGGATCTTTTCCAGATCCGTTTTTCGCTCCCGCGCCATACCATCGCCCCTTTTCCCGAGAACCGCCTCTCACCCTTACCGCGCAAAAAAGGGAAAGTTGCCGTGAACCCGGCAACCTTCCCGAAAAAAAATTTTTATTTTTTTCTTCCAAACGCGCGATTCTGGTATAATGGACCTGCCCTCACCGGCAATCTTTTTACAGGAGAATCTCATGACCTATCCGAATGTATGCCTCCGCCGCGGCGAGGCCCCCGATGTCCGCGCCGGTCAGACGCTGATTTTTGAAAACGAGCTCGACTGGGCAGACGACACCTGTACCGACGGCTGCATTGTCGACGTCTTAGACGAGCAGCTCCGTTTCACCGCCCGCGGCTTTTTCAATTCCCGCTCCAAAATCACCATCCGCGTCCTGACGCGCGACCCATCGGAAGACTATCACCCGAGACTTTTTTTTCCGTTCGCGCATCGAAGCGGCATGGCGCGCAAGAACGCAGCTCGGCTTTTCCGATTCCTGCCGCGTCGTCTTTGGAGAAACGGACGGTCTTCCCGGACTCACGGTCGATAAATTCGCAGGCTATCTCAGCTTTCAGATCACCTGTCTCGGTTTGGAGTCGTGGAAGCAGGGCCTCATAGACATTCTTGCGGACCTCTTCCATCCCTCGGCATCTACGAGCGTGACGATCTTCCCGTCCGCGAAAAAGAAGGACTTCCCCAGATCAAAGCCTGCGTCTATGGCAGCGTTCCCGATGAGATTGAAATCCGGGAGCATGACGCGCGCATACTCGTCAGCATCGCAAACGGCCAGAAGACCGGGCATTTTCTCGACCAGCAGGAAAACCGCGGCCGTATCCGCCCATATTGCGAAAACAAATCTGTTTTGGACCTCTGCTGCTGCACCGGCGGCTTCTCTGTCCACGCCGCGCTCTACGGCGCGCAGCATGTCACCGCCGTCGACGTCTCCGAGCAAGCGCTCTCGCTCGTCCGCCGCAACGCTGCGCTCAACGGCGTGGAAGACAGAATCACCACCGTCTGTGAAAACGTCTTCGACCTCGCGAAGGCATGGTCCGACGAGCAAAGGCAGTTCGGTCTCGTCATCTGCGATCCTCCCGCCTTTGCCAAAAGCCGCAAAGCGCTCGATAACGCCTATCGCGGCTATAAGGAGCTGAACCTGCGCTGCATGAAGCTGGTCGAGCCCGGCGGCTTTCTTGTCTCGTGCTCCTGCAGCCAGTTCATGACCCCCGAGCTGTTTCTCGCCATGCTCCGCGAAGCGGCGCATGATGCGGGCCGCGACGCGCATATTTTAGAGCTTCTCATGCAGTCCCGCGACCACCCCGCCGCCCTCTCCTCCGACCATTCGCTCTACCTCAAAGGCTATATCCTGCAGATTTTTTAACCCCAAAAACGCCAAAAAGCGCCTGCCATCTACCGATGGCAGGCGCTGACTGTCAAAAAAGCTGACGCTTTTTTGACAAAAGAGTTTGCGCCTCGACTGCGCGCATAATTTTGCGCCAGAGGCGCAAAATTCCACACTTGCGAGGCGATAAGTATGTTTCCGGTCGGCGGAGCCGCCGGATAACATGGATTTCCATTTTATTTCGCCCTGCGGGGCGAAACTCTACGAGGTCTTACACACTGAGCGCCTGCCATCTACCGATGGCAGGCCTTTTCATAAATCTCAGTCCATATATCGGGCAATATACTCCGGCGGATTGCTGGGATCATCGGCAATGGTGAACGTAAACGCCACCTTGTTTTCCGCCGAGAACAGGTTGCACCAGTCGAGGAAGTTCTCCGTCTCCACGGGGTCCTTCGAGCGCGAAAGATTATACAGATTGTCGATAAAAACGTGCGTAATATCAAAATTACCCGCATGCAGGCCGCTGATAAAGCCCTGCAGCAGCGTATAGCTCTTGATCGAATACTCGCTCGCGTCGATCAGACGGACACGGTGGTCAACGTCATAGCGCAGCGTATGTCCTTTTTTCAATGCAGACCATGCTGCCGGACTCGGTCTTGAGCGCACGCGAAATGGCGTCGATCAGCAGCTTGGTTTTTCCGGAACCCTCAGGGCCCATCACAATATTAACCATAGGGCATTCCTCCTTTTGCACTCGCCGCAGCCAAAGGCGCAGCGTCTTATATGGTTGGTTTCATTCTATCAGGTTTTGCCTGGAAAGACAAGCGCAGAACCCGTCAAACTTCGTAAACTTTTCTTGAATAGCCGCCCTCACCCGCCGAGCAGCTGCTTTGCCAGCGCCCGGCTCGCGCCCGCACAGGCGCCGTCAAACGGGTCCACACCGCACGCGCACGCGCTGATTGCGCCAGCCAGCTCAAAGAAGTAGAACAGCTCACCCACACCAGCCGCGTCGAGCGTCTGCATCGACACCTGAATCACCGGCACGTCCAGATCCGTATGTGCCTGCAAGACCGCCTGAAAGCTTCCTTCCTGCGCATCGAGAAGCGTCTTGCCCGCCAGAAAGCCGAGCCCATCGTAGTCCTTCCAGTCCATCTCAATGTTGACCTTCTGGAAGCACCGCTCCGGAACCTGCAGCAGCGTCTCAAACACACGCTGATCCTTTCCCTGCGCCACCGTATCCATCGCATCCAGCGCGCTGGGAAGCGGCAGATAGACCGGCATTGCACCCGCGCCCTCGCGGCAGGTATGCCGCAGAAAATACTGCTGCCACCACGCGCCGAAGGCTCCGAAGTCCGGCGTAAAGCAGCCCAGGCACTCCGTGCTTCTTCCCTTCTGCGTCAAAGCATATCTGGCGCCTGCATACATCCACACCGGATTTTCAAACGCCCGCAGATCATACTGCGAAAAGCCCTCCGCCGCGCCTTCCAATACACCCAGCGGGTCAATGCCCGCCGCTGCCAGCACCAGAAGCGTCCCCGCATTCAGCGCGCTTACGCCTCCTGCAAGACACTGCGCCATCGGCAGATATGGCATAAAGCCCTCTTCCTTCGCCATCACCGCAAGCGGGCTTTCCGGCAGCGCGCTGACATACACGCGCTGCTTTGCGCCCTGTCCATACCGTCGCTCCATCAGCCACCGCAGCGCGCGCGACGCCGTACACATTTCCAGCTCCGCGCCCTCCCGGCTCAAAAGCAGCAGGCAGAATTCATGCCCCTCTAAAAGCCTGCAAAGCGCAATCCAGTCCGAACTTGCCAGCGAGTCTCCGGTAAATACAATCCGCATCCGGCTGTCGAGCAGATTCCGGTATCTGCCGCCGAGCATTTCTACGCCCGCCTTTGCCGCCAGATACCCCTCTCCGCTTCCAGCCACCACCAGCGTATCACACTGCCCCGAAATCGTCTCGCACGCCTTCCGGATGGCGTGAATCGTCTTTGCCGTAACCGCATCCGGCTGCCCGAGCCAGCCCAGAAACTCCGGCGCACCCGGCTGGTTGCTGCGCAGATGCAGGTGCGCGTCAAATAGATCCTTCTCACACGCCAGCAGCTGCGGCAGCGACACACAACTCCAGATACTCGACAGTTCTACATTGATCATCGCAGTCTCTCTCTTTCCCGGTTTGCGTAGATTTTTGAACACTTAGATAATATATTATACTACACCCGCCGAAAAAAGAAAAGGCTGCGCAAAAATACAATTTTATCCAGCCATGCAGACTCTCTCCAGCATCATCCTCCAGATATCCGGAAAGCCCAGCGCCCGAACCTCCTGCGCCGCAGCCAGCGCAATCTCCCGCAGCAACCGTCCGCCCGCTTCCACCCGAAGCGTCCCCAGCTGCTGTCCCTTCAAAACCGGCGCCGTCACGCTCTCATCCAGCTCCACTGCGCACGTCACCGCCCCCGCCAGCGCCTTGTCAATCAGGATGGTCCCCGCGCCCTGCGCCTGCACCTGTACCAGCTCCTGCCTGCCCAGCACCACCGGCACCGGCTCGATCGTCAGATTCTCCATCGGGTCTACCAGCGCATAGTTTGCAAATCCGTAATTTCAAAAGCGCCTTCGCCGACTCAAAGCGGTCCGGAGACGTCTTGCAGTGCATCACCACCGCGATCAGTTCCATCCCGCCGCGCTCGGCAGAAGCGGACAGGCAGTACCCTGCGCCCGAGGTATACCCCGTTTTCAGTCCCGTCGTCCCGTCATAAAACCGCACGAGCTTATTCGTGTTGCTGAGCCCGAACTGCCCGTCTCGCACTGTGTCCATCCAGATCGTCGTGTACTCCTTGATTTTCTCGTGCCCCAAAAGCTCGCGCGACATGATGGCAATGTCCCGCGCCGTCGTCAGATGCTCGTCCGCGTCCGGACCATCGTCCAGCCCCGTGCAGTTGGCAAAGTGCGTGTTCGCCATACCCAGCTCCTGCGCCCGCTCGTTCATCCTCTGTACAAACGCTGCCTCGCTCCCCGCCATATGCTCTGCCAGCGCGCACGCGCAGTCGTTTGCCGACGATACCACCACCGACTTCAGCATCTCCGTAAGCGGCAGCTGCTCGTTTTCCTCCAGATAGATCTGACTCCCGCCCTTTGCCGCCGCGGCAGCCGAGGTCGTCACCATATCGTCCCAACCGATCCTGCCATCCTCCAGCGCCTCCATCACCAGCAGCAGCGTCATCACCTTCGTCACGCTCGCCGGACGCAGCTTTTCGTCGGCATTGTCCTCATACAATACCTCGCCCGTCGTTTTTCCATCAGAATGCTCGACGGCGCGGCAAGCTCCAGCTCCGCCGCCCTTCCCGTCTGCGCCATCAGCCCCAGCGTCATCGCTGCCAGAACCAGCCCTGCAGCCCATCGTCTCATAAAAAAAATCCCCCTCCGTTTCAGCTTTGGTACAAGCGTATGAAACGGAAGGGAATTTTACCACTCTATCCTATTGTCATCTTTTTAAGCCGTCGCGCTCTGCGCCAGATACGGCTGCAGATTTTCGCAGAACTCCGACACATCCACACCATCGGCCAGAATGCGCACCAGCTGCGGCGAATTAAGCTGCAAGCTCAAACAGCTGAACATGGACTTCGCATTGCTCACGCCGCCCGCACGTACAAACAGCACATCAAACGGCTGCTGGTTCGCCAGCGCCATAAACTCGGAAAGCTCCTGCACGGAGCGGAATTGGACGGTAAACTCTCTCACGGAAAATCCTCCTGTTAAAGACTGTACAAGCAAGACTTTGTCGGATATAATACCATTGTATGGCGCGGTCGTCGGCTGTCTGACGGCCATATGAGAAACGATATAACAAATAAACTGATATATAGTATAAGCAAAAATGATAGTCGTGACTATACACAAATAAGACAAACATTTTTTGTCAGCAAAAAACTTGTTTGGTGGTTTTACCTATGAAATTTTCATTTTACACCCTTGGGTGCAAGGTCAACCAATACGAAACGCAGGCAATGCAACAAATGTTGCTGTCCCATGGCCATACGCTCGGCGAATTCGACGAGCCCTGCGACGGCTACATCGTCAACTCCTGCACCGTCACCGCTGTCTCCGACAAGAAAACACGCAACGCCATCCGCCGCGCGCAGAAGCTCAATCCGGACGCTGCCGTCGGCGTCTGCGGCTGCTATGCGCAGTCCGCGCCGGACGAGGTCCGCGCCCTCGGCGTCGACGTCATGGTCGGCACCGCCGACCGCGAAGCCTTCGTCCTGCAGATGGAGCAGGCGGCGCAGGATAAAAAGAACCATGCCCATTGGGAGAAGGTCGCACCGAGCAATCTCCCCCGCGCCTTCGAGCAGCTGCCCGCCGGCGGTCTTGCCGCGCGCACCCGTGCGCTTTCTGAAAATCGAAGACGGCTGCAATAACTTCTGCACCTACTGCATCATCCCCTATGCCAGAGGCCGCGTCCGCTCCATGCCGTTGGAGGCTGCCGTGGAGGAAACGAAAAAGCTTGCCCGCGAGGGCTACCGCGAAATCGTCGTCAACGGCATCGAAATCTCCTCCTGGGGCTGGGAATGGAAAGACGGCAGCCGTCTGCCCCAGCTTCTTCTTGCCATCTGTCAGGCTGCACCCGAGGTCCGCATCCGCCTCGGCTCTTTAGAGCCGCGCACCATCGACGAAGACTTCTGCAAAACCCTTTCCGTCTGTAAAAATCTCTGCCCGCAGTTCCATCTCAGCCTGCAAAGCGGCAGCGACACCGTCTTAAAGCGCATGAACCGCAAATATGATACCGCACGGTATCTTGAGAGTGTCCGCCTCCTGCACCGCTACTTTCCCGGCTGTGCGATCACGACCGATCTCATTGTCGGCTTCCCCGGCGAGACAGAGCAGGAATTTTCGCAATCCGTTTCCTTCCTGCAAACCTGCGAGCTTGCCGCCGTCCACGTCTTCCCCTACTCCCGTCGCAAGGGCACGCCTGCCGCGTCCATGCCCGACCAGATTGAAAAATCCGAAAAAGAGCGCCGTGCTGCCGTCGCCGGAGAAACCGCTGCCGCGCTCCACCGCGCGTATCTCGCGCGCCAGCTCGGAACCGAGCACGACGTTCTTTTCGAGCAGACCGAAAACGGCTATTCTACCGGCCACACCATGAACTACGTCAAAGTCTACTGCGATGCGGAAAACCTCCGCAATGAGATCCGCCGCGTCCGCATCACTGCGCTGTTTGAAGACGGCGTCCTCGCCGAGCCGGTTTCCGCTTAAAATAGCCGCGGCAGCGCAAAACGCTTCCCCGAACAGTGCAAACCGCAGCAGATCGTCCAGAATCACCGCAGCGCCTGCCAGCACTGCCCACCACGCGGCAAACGGCAGACACACCTGCCCCAGAAGGTTGTGCGGCTGTGCACTGTAGTCCCAGACTCCGAGCCGGAGCCACCGATTCACCACCAGTCCCGTCAGAAACTCCATGCAGACAATCCCCCATGCGCCCAGCGCCATCTGCACCCCCAGCGGCGCGTTCGAAAAACCTCATCCAGAAGCCCGATCAGCCAGAAGCAGACCCCGCCCAGCAGAAACATGCTCCCGTGGCTCCTTCCCCGGTAAATCAGCTCCACCATTACATATATCGTTCCGCCGCACCCGATCAGCGCCAGATTCTTCCACATTCTTTTCCTGCTCCTTCCGCTTTTTCCTCGCATGGAAACCTACAAGTATTTTTTAGAATTTTCTCAGAATCATACTTGACAAACCACACTTTTTCCTTTATAATTCATCTTGCTGTTCAGCCAACAGCACAAACTTATGGCGGCATAGCTCAGTTGGTAGAGCACCCGGTTCATACCCGTGTTGTCATCTGTTCGAGTCAGATTGCCGCTACCAGGCCCGTTGGTCAAAAGGTTAAGACACCGCCCTTTCACGGCGGTAATATGGGTTCGATTCCCGTACGGGTCACCAAAAAGAAACCATCCTCTCGGATGGTTTTCTTTTTGCCATTCGTATGCCCGAACCCTCCCACCGGTTCAGCCATCGTCCCTACCTGACGTATGATTCCGCAAAAGCTTTCGTCAAACCGCTGTAAATTCCTCTACCAGTTTTGCCGCATTGCACAAAGTTTTGTCGAAGGAAGTCGAGGCGTGTCGAACAGGAAAATGCTGGTTGGAATTCCAAAAACGACGTGCTATAATATGCCCGCAAGCGAAAACAGCCTGCAACATGATGAAAAATAAAAAGAAAGAGGGCCTTTTTCCATGAAGGACATCCGGTCAACCGTCATGCAGCTCAGCGGCCGCTGGGGAAATACCTGGGCACTCGATCTGCCATATGGCGACGTACAGATGAAGCATCTGTGGAGCGCCATCCACGAGCGGACCGGCAAAAGCCCGCAGGCGATCTCGCGCGCATTGGCGCGTGCGGCAGCCGATGTGTGGGAACGCGGAAACCGGGAGCTGCTGGAGGCGATTTTTGCCCGGGCCCTGAAGAAAGCCCCAACCGCAAAGGAGCTGGTTTTCACGCTGGCGGAGTATGTTCGCCCGCAGTTGGATTTTCGCTGCTTTGCAGAACCGAAGTCCGGAGAATTCGGCATCGTTGTGCGCGAAAATTATGAACCCGTTCTGATGACCGCGCCTTTTTCGGAAAACCGCGCGTTTGTCGAGCAGCTTGCCGCCCGGCTCACGGTCCGCCAGCCGTCGCTCAAAACCTTCCGCCGCCAGTTTCTGACCGGTGAAATTCCCGGCGTCCTGCCCGAACGCTCCGGACCGCTCACCGAGGAGCACGAAACGCCCCTCAAACGCTGAACAAAGCAAAACAGGTACTTTTCCAAGCAATTCCTGCATATAAGCCTGTTATATGGAATCTCACGAAAAAGCCGCGCGGAGAAACGCCTCTCCGTGCGGCTTTTTCGTTCTGCTCCGCATAACGCTGTCCATTGACAACTTCCGTTTTTCATATATAATATCAATTATGTATCGTACGATATATTTCATCGCACACCTCTCAAAAAATTGCGCTCCCCTGCAAATCCGGCGGAACCTTCCGTTTGCCCGTGCGTCCAATCCCCATACGCATGGAGCCTGTGCCGCCCAAAACCGGCAGAAGCCCCAAGCCCTCCATACGCCAGACGCTCAGACGCAGTGCAGACCAAATCGCCGGTCCGTTCTGCGTTTTCCGCATTCTTTCGGATAACGCAGAAGTTTTGCACGCCGTCTGCTTAGAATCGAAGGAGCATGATCATAATGAAAAACATCCTTGCTTTTGTTCGCGCCGCCGCGCCATGGGTCGCCATGGCTCTGGTGCTGGTGCTTTTGACCGTTCGCGGTGCCGCAAAGAAAAAGACCGGCAAAAAGCCGGTCGGCGACTACGGCACAGAAGGCATGTGTCTCGGCATGTGCTTCGGCGCAGCCATCGGCTCGACGCTCGGAAACGATACCTGTCTCGGCATTTCCCTCGGCATGCTGCTGGGGCTTGCCCTCGGTTCCTGCATCCATAAGAATCGGGAGGAGGCATAAGCCATGCCGATGTGGAATCCGTGGCGCGGATGCAGAAAATGCAGCGAGGGCTGCCGGTACTGCTACATCCATAAGGGTGACGCCCGGCGCGGCGTCGATACAAGCCAGATCGTCCGGACTTCGGACTTTGACAAGCCCGTGCGCCAGCTCAAAAAAGGGCGGCTATAAAATGAAGCCGGGTCTTGTGTATCTGGGCTTTTTCAACCGATTTTCTGATCGAAGAGGCAGACCCCTGGCGCGCCGACTGCTGGAAGATGATCCGGGAGCGGCAAGACTGCACATTTTTGTTTCTGACCAAGCGCATCGAGCGCTTTTCGCAGTGCATCCCGGACGATTGGGCAGACGGCTATGAAAACGTGACCGTCTGCTGCACCATTGAAAAACCAGCAAAGCGCAGACCGGAAACTTCCTGTTTTCTGTTCGCTCCCCTGTCAGGCACCGGTGCATCACCGCCCAGCCGCTTCTGGAGCGTGTGAATCTGAGCCGTATCTGGACGGCGTGGAGCTGGTGGTCGTCGGCGGATAATCCGACCGGAACGCCAGATCCCTCGACTACGACTGGGTCCTCGATCTGCGTGCGCAGTGCATCCGCAAAAACGTCAGCTTCGAATTTCGCCAGTGCGGCACCCACTTTATCAAAGACGGCAGGCGCTATACGCTCCAAACCAGAGACCTGTGCCGCCAGGCGCGCCTTGCCGGCATCAATTACACCCGAAAGCTTCCGTAAGAAAGCATGCAGCACCAGACCAAATGAATATTCCAAACACTCTGACCGTAAACGAAACGCAATACACTCTCGTCCGGCTCCTCGGCAAAGGAAAGGGCGGCTACAGCTATCTCGTGACCGACGGCGCGCAGCAATACGTTCTCAAGCAGATTCACCACGAACCGTGCAATTACTACGCCTTCGGCGACAAGCTGCAAGCCGAGCTGCGCGATTATGAAACCCTGCGCCATCTCGGCATCCCTCTGCCGGAGCTTCTGGCAGTCGATGCTCCCCGCGAGCGCCTTCTCAAGACATACCTCCGGGTCCGACGGCAGCGGAGCTGCTCAAAGCCGGTCGGCTGGACCCCGACTGGCTCGCACAGGTGCGCGCCATGTGCCGGCTTTTTATATCCGGCAGGGCTGAACATCGACTACTACCCCACCAACTTCGTCCCATACGGCGGCGTGCTATATTACATCGACTACGAATGCAATCCCTACGCGCCGCAGTGGGACTTCGAGCATTGGGGCATGCAGTACTGGACGTTGCCAAAGCCGTAGTTCCCATCTTCCGCAGCGTTCTCCCATACGCAGCCGCGGCGTAGCCATTTTGGCTGCGCCGCAATTTTTGCCGCAGCCTGCCAAACAGTTCCCACAAAACGCGTATCATCTGCTATAATGGTATTCAGAAGATTTTTCCGCCCTGGGAACAAAGCCCCGCGCGGCGGCGTCTTTCCAATATCCCCCGCGCCCGTCCGCCTGCTTTCTCGCGCGGGCGAGGCAGAAAAAAGCAAAAACTTTGAAAAAGGAGCACATAAAATGGGACTGATCAAGGCAGCATTGGGCGCCGCAGGCGGCGTGATGGCAGACCAGTGGAAAGAGTATTTTTTACTGTGAGGCAATTCCGGAGAACGTGATGGCAGTCAAGGGGCTGCACCGCGTTTCCGGCAGAAGCACCAACTACAAAGGTTCGGAGAACATCATCTCCAACGGCTCTGTCGTTGCAATTGCCGACGGTCAGTGCATGATCATCGTCGATCAGGGCAAGGTCACGGAGCTTTGCGCGGAGCCCGGCGAGTTCGTCTACGACAGCTCGACAGAACCCTCGATTTTCTCCGGCCAGCTGGGTACCAGCATCCTCGACACCTTCAAGACCATCGGCAAGCGCTTCACCTTTGGCGGCGAACCGCCCAAGGATCAGCGCGTCTACTACTTCAACACCAAGGAACTAATTGGGAACAAATACGGCACGCCGTCGCCGGTCCCGTTCCGCGTCGTTGATCAGAGAGCCGGTATCGATATTGACATTGCCATCCGCTGCTTCGGCGAATACAGCTATCGCATCTGCGACCCAATTCTGTTCTATACAAATGTCTGCGGCAACGTGGGTGAGGATTACACCCGCGACCGGCTGGACGGGCAGCTCAAAACTGAGCTTCTGACTGCGCTTCAGCCTGCATTTGCAAAAATTTCCGACATGGGCATCCGCTATACCGCGCTTCCCGGTCACACGATGGAGCTGGCAGATGCGCTCAACGAGGTGCTCTCTGGCAAATGGCGCAACCTGCGCGGACTTGAGATTCTATCGTTCGGCGTTTCCAGCGTGAAGGCGAGCGAGGAAGACGAACAGATGCTCAAAGAAATGCAGCGCAACGCGGCGTTCATGGACCCGACGAGCGGCGGCGCACCTGGTCGGCGCGCAGGCGGCAGCAATGCAGTCGGCAGCGGCCCAATCAGGGTGCCGGTCCCGCGATGGCGTTCATGGGCATGAACATGGCAGGACAGATGGGCGGCATGAACACGCAGGGGCTTTATCAGATGGGCGCGCAGCAGCAGGCAGCGCAGCCCGCGCCGGCAGCTCCCGCAGCGCCCGCAGGCGGCTGGACGTGCAGCTGCGGACAAAGCGGCATCAGCGGCAATTTCTGCCCGAACTGCGGCAGCAAAAAGCCGGAACCCAAGCCGGCGGCAGGAAGCTGGAAATGCCCGCAGTGCGGCGCGACGGCAAGCGGAAAGTTCTGCCCCGAATGCGGCACAAAGAAACCTGAAGCTGCGGCAAATGACACATGGACCTGCTCCCTGCGGCGCGGTCAACAAGGGCAAGTTCTGCGCCGAGTGCGGAAGACCCAAGCCCACCACCCCGCGCCATTATAAGTGCGACAAATGCGGTTGGGAGCCTGCTGACCCGACGACCCCCCGAAGTTCTGCCCGGAGTGCGGCGATCCCTTTAACGACGCCGACGCGACCTGACGCGAATCCAGACTTTCAGAAAAGAGGGATGCTATGCCAACCCAGGTAACCAACTATCAATGCCCGGCTTGTACCGGACCTCTGCATTTCGTCGGCAGCTCCGGCAAGCTTTGAGTGCGACTACTGCGGCTCGAAATACGATGTCGCCGAAATTGAGGCGCTCTACGCGGAAAAAGAGCAGAAAGCAGCCGATGCGCAGAAGGCAGCCGAAGAAAAGAACGCGCAGACCGCATCAACGGATACCGGCTGGGACACCTCCGGTCTTTCCGGCGACTGGGGGCAGGACGCAGCCGGTATGAAGAGCTACACCTGCCCATCGTGCGGCGCGGAGCTGATCTGCGATGAATCAACCGCCGCGACTGCCTGCCCCTACTGCGGAAACCCCAGCGTCGTGCCCGGTCAGTTTACCGGCAGCTTAAAGCCAGATTTTTGTCCTGCCCTTCAAGCTCTCCAAGGACGACGCCGTCAAAGCGCTCAAAGCACATTACAAAAGGAAAGCCCTTCCTCCCCGCGCGCATTTACCGCAGAAAACCACGTGCAGGAGATCAAGGGCGTCTACGTGCCCTTCTGGATGTTTGACGGCGAAGCGGAGGGCAGCGCGCAGTATGAGGCGACACGCTCGCGCAGCTTCACCTCGGGCGACTACGAGGTCACCGAGACCGACCATTTTGATGTCTACCGCGAAGGCTCGCTCGCCTTCTCCAGGGTCCCCGTCGACGCTTCGAGCAAAATGCCGGACGATTACATGGACTCGATTGAACCGTTTGACTACGACGATCTAAAGCCGTTTTCCACGGCGTATCTGCCCGGCTTCCTTGCCGACAAATACGATGTCCCGGTCGAAGACAGCGCCGTCCGCGCCGATACCCGCTGCGAAAGGCTCTCGTCTCCGCCCTTGCCCGTTCCGCCACCGGCTACGATTCCTGTGTCCCCGTCTCGCAGGACGTGAAGCTGCACCGCGGCAAGGTCCGTTATGCGCTGCTTCCGGTCTGGACGCTCCATACCAAATGGAACGGCAAGGACTACCTCTTCGCCATGAACGGGCAGACCGGCAAGCTCGTCGGCGACCTTCCCACCAGCGCAGGCAAGTTCTGGGGTACGTTTGCCGCCATCGCGGCAGGGCTGACCGCCGTGCTTTCCGCAGTGTATCTGTTTTTGACGTAAGGAGGGACGTGCCATGAAAAAAACGAATCATCAGGCTTTCGCTTGTGCTGGCGCTTATCCTGTGCCTGAGCGTGTCCGTCTTTGCCGAGAGCCAGCTCTGGAACATCACCGACGACGCAGGCATCCTGACCGAGTCGCAGAACATCGAGCTGGAGACCTACGCCGAGAATATTTCTCAGGACTATGGCGTCGGCATTTACGTCGTCACAGTCAACAATTACGAAGACTACTACGACAGCGCCTATGAAACTGCCTGGCAGATCTATCACGCCTATGAAGCTCGGCGAAGGTGCGGACCGTGACGGCGTCATCCTGCTTCTGAGCATGGATAACCGTCAGTTTGCCCACCTTCTTCTACGGTCCGCGCGCCGAATACGCCTTCGACAAGCACGGGCAGAAAAACTCGAAGACTACTTCCTCGACCATTTCCGTGCCGACGACTGGGCAAACGGTATCTATGGCTTCCTCTCCGGCTGCGATGAATTTCTTTCGCTCGCCGCCTGGTACCCCCCGTGCGCCGCAGCCCCTTGGGGCACCATCGCCATCATCGCGCTTGCGTCGTGCGTCTTCTCGCTGATCGTCTGCATGCTGCTGCGCGGCAAGATGAAATCCGTCCGCATGGCGCGGCAGGCAAACGCCTATGTCTCGGGTGAACTGAACGTCACGGCAAGCCGCGATCAGTACACGCACACCACGGAAACCCGAACAAAAATTGAGCATGAATCCTCCTCCGGTGGAGACAGCAGCGCCGAATCCGGCGGCGGTGGGTCCGGCAGAAGCGGAAGCTTTTAAACGCGAATCGGAAGGCTGCGCCTTCCGATTTGAAGAGATTTCGCGCCTGCGGGCGCGAAACTCTGCGAGGCAGGCGGAAATACGGAACCATTCTCCGTTTCTCTCGTCTAACAAAGCACCCGGCTTGCTCTTTTGGTAGGGCAGCCGGGTGCTTCCCGCTTGATTTTTTGCGCCGGTATTTGCTATACTGCGTGCGCATTCTTACCAGCTTCCGGAGGTATACCCCATGCTTTCCAGCTTTCGCAATCTGACGCTGCGCCGCGTGCTTGTCATGCTGCTTGGCATTGTGCTTCTTTCCATCGGCGTTGCCCTGTTTGATTTTTCGCGCATGGGCAATGACCCCAGCACTTCCGTCGTCATCGCCCTCGGCGCTCAAACGGGGGCTGGGGCTTTCGCGCATGATGCTGCTGTGCAACAGCGTCTATTTTATCGTCGAGATTCTGCTTGCCCGCGGCATGATCGGGCTCGGCACCTTTGTCAACTGGACCTGCATCGGTCCCATCGCTGAGGTACTGCTTGCCCGGATGTACCGCGTCCCATGGCTCTGCGAGGGCGATGTTTCGTTTCCCGTCCGCCTTGGCATCATGCTGCTCGGCGTTCTGATTCTGAGTCTCGGCGCGTCGATGTACCAGACTGCCGACACCGGCATCGCGCCCTACGACGCGCTGTCGATCATCCTAAGCCGCCGCCAGAGCAAAATCCCCTACTTCTGGTGCCGCATCGCAACCGACTCCATCTGCGCCATTGCAGCAGCGCTGCTCGGAGGCGTCATCGGCATCGGCACGCTGATCTGCGCGCTGGGTCTGGGTCCTTTCATCACCTTCTTCGACCGCCTGATCTCCAGAAGGCTCTGCGGTCTTCCTACATAACCCGAAACACAAAAAATCCGCTCCTTCGGGGCGGTTTTTTGTCGTACTTTTTCTGAACGCTGTCTTGCATTTCCATGATCGTCGTGCTATTATACGCATGAATTGCGTCATTTGCAGCAAAGGAGGCAAATATTGTGCAACCATCCATGCAAAAGAAGCTTTTTCCTGCATCCGAGCTTCTGCACTGTCTGGGCATTCTCGGCGGAACGCTTCTGTATTCACTCGGAATGAACCTGTTCGTCGTCCCGGCGGGACTCTACACCGGCGGCATCATGGGTCTTTCGCAGCTGCTTCGGGACCTTCCTTCTGCGCGCAACCGGCTGGGCGCCTGTCATCGATATCGCTGGTCTCATCAACTATGCCATCAACCTTCCGATGCTGCTTCTGGCGTGGCGGCGGCTCGACCACCGCGTGGTCCTCAAAACGCTTCTGTCCGTCACCGGCACGACAATTTTTCTTTCTCTTGTCCCGCGCACCGACATCCTCTCGGGTGACCAGCTCGCGCGCTGCCTCATCGGCGGCATGCTCTGCGGCTGCGGCATCGGGCTTCTTCTCTGGATGGGCGGCACCTCGGGCGGCATGGATCTGCTCGGTATGATGCTGATCAAAAGCGGCTCCCACACCAGCATCGGGCACGTGAACCTCTGCTGGAACCTCGCGCTCTACACCATCTGCGCCTGCGCGTTCAGCTTGTCTACCGCCATCTATTCCATCCTCTTCTCCTTTGTCTCCACCACCGCGATGGACAAGCTCCACATGCAGAACATCAACGTCGAAGTCACGGTCGTCACGAAGATTTTAAGCCCCGAGATGGAGCATGAAATTCTCGTCGACCTGCATCGCGGCATCACCCGCATGGACGGCATCGGCGAATATACCGGGGACCCGGTCCACGTGTTCTACATTCTCGTCTCCAAATATGAAATCGGAAGGCTTCGCGCAATCATCATGAAATACGACCCCCACGCCTTCATCGTCGCCAAGGACGGCGCGGTGATCTACGGCAATTACAAAAGAAAAGTCTAAACGAAGCGCCCTGCCTTCCGGCAGGGCGCTTTGACTATCGAAAAAGCTACCGCTTTTTTCGATAAGAGGATTGCGCCTCGACTGCGCGCATAATTTTGTCCTATAGGGACAAAATTCTACACTTGCGAGACGAGCAGTATGTTTACCCGCAGGAGTACGCGGCATCCGTAAGCGGTAAAACCGCTAACGGATGTCCTGTCCGGTCGGCAAAGCTGCCGGATAACATGGATTTTGATTTTTTCGCCATCTGTGGATGGCGAAACTCTACGAGGTTTTCCGTCCGTCTGGCAGCGGGCATTCCCGGATGGCATAGCGCAGCTTGCCGGAGGCTGTGGGCGCAATCTCGTCCACATACTCGATCGCTACCACCGTATCCGGCAGCACTTTTTTGAGCTGCGCCAGAATGGACGCCTCGTCAATTACCGCATCCGGCGTCTGCCGGACCAGCAGCAGCCGGGCTTCGTGCTGCGATTTCTGCCGGAACTGGAACGCGCCCACGCCCGGCACCGGGCGCAGCAGCTGCCCGATAATATTACCGTGGACCAGCGCGCCATCGTGCCCCAGAAGCAGATCATCTTCTCGCCCCTCGACATGCGTGAGTAATGGCAGTGTCCGCCCGCAGCGGCATGCTTCACCCGAAATTCCGGCAACGTCCCCAAGCAGATACCGCAGCCGCGGCTGAACAAAATTGTGAAGGTCCGTCACCGCCAGCACGCCGCTTTCGCCCTTTTCCAGCGGCTCGTGCGTCTTGGGGCTTAGCACCTCGATCACGCAGTTTTCCGCCGTGATATGCATGCATCCCTCCGGGCACCGGTAGGCAGAATTCCCGCGTCTCGCGCGCCGTATTCGTTGGCGACCGGGCAGCGGAAGACCCGCCCCAGCAGCTGCTCCTGCCACGGCTCGAGCGTCTCCGAGGTCGACACGACCGCCTTGAGCGTAATCTTCAAAGAAAGCCCCCGCCGCTCCATCATCTGTGCAAACGCCGTAAGAATCGAGGCGTAGCCGTAGAGATACTCCGGCTTGTACCGGTTCAAAAACGTGACCTGCTTTGCAAGCTCCTGCTCGCTCAGGTGATATGCCGAGAGAATCTGCCGTTTTTTAAAAGGCTCTCCTTGATCCGGTTTTTGAGCTGCGCCTGCTGCGAAAGTTCAATCGGGCTTCCCCAGAGCATGACGCTTCGGCTGCCCTGCGTGATGCCGTACCAGCCGAGCCCCCGCCATCTTGCCGCCTCGTAGCTCTCGACCTGTGCTCTCGTCATGAAAAAGCGTACCGGTTCTCCGGTCGAGCCGCCGGTGCAGTTTGCAATGCGCGCCGATTGCGGCACATTGTCCGCCAGATGCGCCTCTGCCTCCGTCTGAAAGGTCCGCTTTGCCAGCGGCTGAACGCACCGCAGCGCCGCATACGGGTCCTGCCGGATAGTATCCTCGTCCGGCAATACGCTCTCATACGCCGGAACATGCGCCTTGCAGTGCAGCAAAAGCTCCGTCAGCCGCTCGCGCTGCAGCGCTGCCACATCCTCATACTGACTTTTTTCCAGCGCCCGCTGGATTTCGCGGATTTTGTTTCCCTTGCGCTTTTCCATTGCCGGCCAGATGGCATGTTCAATCAAAAATTTATGCAGCGCCATGATTTTTCCACTCCTTACCTGCTGTTTCTGTCATTATAAAGCGCATTGCCCCGCGCGTCAAGGCACAGCGCGTCTTTACAAATCGTACCCGCCGCGCTACAATAAGGCGGCAATTTCAGCACCGACAAAAGGAGCTTTTTTATGACCATCTACATCATCCGCCACGCAGAGCCGGACTACGCCCGCGATTCCCTGACCGAAAAGGGCTGGCGCGAGGCAGCGCTTCTCAGCCATCGCCTGGCAAAAATTCCCGACGCCTCCTACTATGTCTCCCCGCTCGGCAGAGCGCGCGACACCGCTTCGCTCACGCTCAAAGCCGTCGGGAAAACCGCCGAAATTCTTCCCTGGCTGCGCGAGTTTGACGCAGGCTACCGGACCGATTCTCTGATTCACCCCCGCGGGCACGGCTGGGATTTTCTTCCGTCCTCTTGGACGCGCGAGCCCATGTATTATGACCCGGAGGGCTGGATTCACGCTCCCGCCTATAAAGCTTCCGGCATCGACGTGGTCTACCGGAGCGTCACGGAACACTTTGACCGCCTGCTTGCCGCCCGTGGCTACGAGCGCGGCGACCACCTCTACGCCGCCGTCCGCCCGAACACGGAAAACCTGCTCCTGTTCTGCCACTTCGGCGTCGAATGTGTGCTTCTCTCGCGCCTGTTCGACTGCTCCCCGGTCGTCCTCTGGCGCCACACCGTCGCGCTGCCCAGCAGCGTCACCGTCGTCACCAGCGAAGAGCGCGAGCCGGGCACTGCCATCTTCCGCATGTCCCGCTTCGGCGATCTCTCCCACCTCGACGCCGCCGGAGAGGCTCCGTCGTTTTCCGCCCGCTTCTGCGAGCGCCATGGCGACGGCACCCGCGAAGAGTTTTAAGGCAGCAGCGCGCAATTGCGCGCTGCTGCCCGATACCACCACCGGCGCAGTCTGCGATTGCCGCAGACTGCGCCGGTATTTGTCTTTTTCAGAAGCTCGCGTTTTGATATTCCGTCGGGCTCATGCCGGTCAGCTTTTTAAACGTCCCCGAAAAGTAGGTAATATCCTTATACCCCCCGGCCTCGGCCACCTCATAAACGCGAAGCTTCCCTTCCTTGAGAAGCCCCATCGCCTTCTGCATCCGGCAGCGCGTGAGATAGCTCCCCACCGTGAGTCCTGTTTCCTTTTTGAACAGATGGCTCAGATGTCCCTCGCTCAAGCCCAGCCCCGCTGCCACCTGCCCGACAGACAGCCCCGGGTCCTCGCAGTTTTTCCCGATGTAGTCCATCGCCTCCTGCACATACCGGCTCTTTGCGCCCGCACGCACCTCCGGCAGCTGCGGCTCCACGCGCTTTTTCTGCCCTCAATTCTCTTCTGCAAAGCAAGCACCGCGTTTTCCAGATCTCCGTCATGAAACGGCTTGAGGAGAAAGTCCACCGCTCCCAGCCGGATGGCCGTCTGCGCATAGGTAAAGCTGTCATACGCCGTCAGAATGATCACATACGCCTCGCACCCCCGCTCACGGAGCTTCGCGATCATCTCGAGCCCGTCCATCTTCGGCATTTTGAGGTCCGTGATAATCAAAGACGGCTTGCATGCTTCCGCCTGCAAGATGCCCTCTTCTCCGTTTGCTGCCTCGCCGACCACCACGCAGCCCAGACTCTGCCAGTCGGTCGCCAGTACGATCCCCTTTCGGATCATCTCCTCGTCCTCTACTACCAACACTCTCAGCATTCCGCTTTCCTCCTTCTGACCGGCAGCTGCGCCGCAATGCACGCGCCCGGTTCGTCCGTCCGATTTTCCAGCCGCAAGCCGAAGTGTTCTCCGTAGTGCTTGCGCAAAATCGTATCCACATTCAAAAGCCCCAGATGCCCCGTCGGCTGCGCGGGCGGCTTGTACTGCCCCAGCATGTCCGCCGGGAAGCCGCAGCCGTTGTCGCACACACGAATTTCCAAAACCTCGCCCTCCAATTGCTGTGCCGTGACCGAAAGCCTGCCGTCCTGCACGCCCGAAAGCCCGTGCAGAATCGCATTCTCTGCCAGCGGCTGCAGCATCATCTTCGGAACCAGACACGACAAAAGCCCCTCCGGCACATCCTGCTCAAACGTAAAGCTGTCCGACAGCCGGATGCGCTGAATTTCCACGTACCGCCCCAGAATCGCAAGCTCCTGCCGCAGCTCCACAAACTCATCCGGTGAAATGCAGAACCGCAGAATATCCGCCAGATTGGTCGACATCAAAGCCACCTGCGGTACTTGATTGATCTTGCTGATCCACTTCATGGTATCTAACGTATTGCACAGAAAAGTGCGGATTCAGCTGCGCCTGCATCATCCGGATCTGCGCGTCGTTGAGTGCCTGCTGGTTTTCAAGCAGCGCCTGCTGGTTGCGCCGCAAAGACAGCACCATCCCGTTAAACTGCTGCGCCAGCTCTCCGAGCTCATCGCACTGCCCCTCCTGCACCGGCACCTGCACCTGCAGATCGTTTTTTCCGACCTTTGTAATCGCGTGGTGCAGCGCACCGATCGGCTGGAACACCTGCCGGCTCAGCTGCAAGCTCAGAAGAATACTCACCGCCACGCCGCCGAGCGCGCACAGGGCGCTGACCGTATACAAAAGCCGCAGCGTCCCGCGCGTAAACACCTGCGGCTGCTGCAGCACAAGATACAGCCCCGTCGTCCCGCTCTGCCGCGCGGTGTATAAAAAATTGTCAGAAAGCCCCGTCAGCGCCCGTCCCGCCAGCAGCTGCCCGCGCAGCGCGTTGGAAACGTCAGCACCTGCGCCTGCTGCGAGCAGTAAATGCCGTGCCAGAACCGGTCCATGACCAGAAGCGCGTTCTGCGCGCCAGCCATTGCATCCAGAAGCGTCCGGAAATGCGACTCATACATTGCTGCCACCAGATAGCCTGCGGTCTGTCCGTCCATTGTCAGCCGCGCTGCCGCGCGCAGAACCGGCTCGTCTAAGCTCCGAGCGGATTGCCGCTTGCGCAGTAGACAATCACGCCCGGCTCCTCCTGCACCGCCTCCTGCAAAACGCCCCAGGAGGTAGAGAGCGTCTGCTCCTCCGGCGCGGTCTGCGTGGAATACCGGAGCGTCCCATCCGCGTCGTATAAATCGAACCGTGCAAACCGCCGCACCGGCTCCGTCGCGTCAAACAGCACGCTGTAGACCGCCGCGCTGCCCGCCTGACCGCCGGAAAGCGCCCGCAGCACCGTCCGGCTTTTTCTGCAGGGCTGCCGCGGCAGATGCCAGTCCCTCATGCATCGTATCTACCGCGTAGCAGGCGCCGTCCAGCTGCTGCTGCGCGTTCTGCTGCTGATCCGCCGTCATGCGCAGTCTGAAAATCTGCAGAAGAAGCGCCGAACACAGCAGCAGCGGCACCAGCGACACTGCCAGAAACGCCGCGTTCAATCTCTGGCGGAACGAAGAAAAACGAAGCTGCTTCATTCCTCTTCCTCCGTTCCCAGATAAAACGCCCAGCTCATCAGAAGCGACTCGCGCCGCTTGCTCGCAAAGCTCACGTCATAGTCCACCTGCGCAATTGCCCCAAAAGGCGGCAGCGTTCCCGCCGGGTCCAGGTCACTTCGCACCGAGCGCCTGCAAAACTGCGCCTCAATGAGCTGCTGCACGTCCCGGCTGACCGTGAAATCCACAAACGCGCGGGCGTTTTCCGCATGCGGCGCGCCATTTAAAATCGCGCACCCATCCGGCACGCAGCTCGTCCCGTCCGCGGGATAGACCATTGCCAGCTCATCGCCCGCGGCAATGCGCCGACTGGCCGTCTCCTCGAGCGTCACGCCGACCACAGCCTGTCCGCCGGCGACGTTGGATAGCACCGCGCCCGAGCTTTGTCAGCTGCCTGCCGTCGAGGTATTCGCGGCAAACGCCTGCAGAACCGCGTCCTCATCCGCGTCCACCGCGCAGAGCATCGTCACCAGCGCCGTATAGCTCGAGCCGGAAACCGAAGGGTCCGCAAACGCGATCTTTCCCTTCCACGTCGGGTCCAGCAGATCCTTCCACGTCGTGATCTCCCCCGCCCGCACGAGCTTCGGATTGTAGACAAACACAACCGGCAGCGACGAAAAAGGCGTCCAGATATCGTCCTGCGCGCGGTACTGCGGCAGAATCTGCGCCGCGTCCGTGCAGGCGTATGGCTCAAACAACTCCCGGTACGACTCGAGACTCTCCACACCGCCGCCAAACATCACATCCGCCTGCGGCGCGTCTCTGCTGCTGAGAGCTGTTCTAGCAGCTCATTGCTGCCGCCTTCAACGACCTCAACCCAAATGCCCGTGCGCGCCTCAAATTCCCGGAACCAGCGGCGACCAGACCTCTTTTTTGTGCGACGTATACAGCACCAGCCGCTTTTCTTCCGCCGGCGCAAAATCCGGCTGCCCACCGCTGTCTGCGCGCAGCCCGTAAGCGTCAGAAGCAGAACCAGCGCAGCAATCATCCTTCGTTTCTTCATAAATAACCTGCCACCATGAATTTGCCCTAATTATACCACACCGCCGCCGTCACTTTCATCCATTTATCACAAAAATATCAGAGAATCACA
>VOFG01002882.1_pt1 | contig 56980 bp, 51 predicted proteins | sample 5384171 | NCBI WGS metagenome assembly VOFG01 (sample SAMN12384726, study PRJNA508395) | human gut metagenome | isolation source: healthy gut F | host: Homo sapiens
GGCAAAGGCGACGTCCTCCTCGACGACGTTTGCAACCATTTGGTTGTCCGGGTTCTGGAAGACCATGCCGACCGTGCGGCGGATGTTCAGCAGATCCTCGGTGGAGGTGTCCATGCCGAAGACCCGCACGCTGCCGCCCTCGGGCAGCAGGATCGCGTTCATATGCTTGGCGAGGGTGGATTTCCCGCAGCCGTTGCGGCCGAGCACGGCCACAAAGCTGCCCTCGCGGATATTCAGGCTCAGCCCGTCAAAGACGGGGATGGGCTCGCCGTTCTGCGCGGGGTAGGAGCAGCGCAGACGGTCGATCTCGATGGCGTTGTTTGTCATAGTGCGTCCTTTATTTTGTCCAGCGGCCGGATGCGCCGCAGGGGAGCACCAGCCCGGAGTCCGTCACGGGGAGACCCAGCTCGTCGGCCTCGCTGTGCCCGCCGAAGCGCGGCGTGATGAGGCTGTCGAGCAGGCAGGTCAGAACCGACGGGGCAAGCCCGGTGGTGTAGGAATTGATGAGGAAGAACAGCGGCTCGTCGGACAGCACGCCGCTCACGAGCTGCAAAAACGGGAACAGGTCCTTTTCCAGCTTCCAGATCTCGCCGGACGGGCCGCGCCCGTAGGACGGCGGATCCATAATGACGGCGTCATAGCGGCGGCCGCGCTTGATCTCGCGCTCGACGAATTTCGCGCAGTCGTCGACGATCCAGCGGATCGGCGCGTCGCTCAGGCCGGAGGATGCGGCGTTTTCGCGCGCCCACGCGACCATGCCGCGCGCGGCGTCCACATGGCAGACGCTCGCCCCGGCCGACGCTGCGGCCAGCGTGGCTGCGCCGGTATAGGCGAAGAGGTTCAGAACGGAGATCGGACGTCCGGCAGAGCGGATCTTTTCGCCGATAAAATCCCAGTTGGCCGCCTGCTCGGGGAAGACGCCCGTGTGCTTGAAATTCATGGGCTTGACGTTGAACGTCAGCTCGCGATAGCGCACCTGCCAGCGCTCGGGCAGGCGGTTTTTTGACCAATGGCCGCCGCCGGTCTCCGAGCGGGAATAGCGGGCGTCAAAGCTGCGCCAGCGCGGGTCGAGCTTCGGCGTGCGCCAGATCACCTGCGGGTCGGGGCGAACAAGAAAATAGCGCCCCCAGCGCTCCAGCTTCTCGCCGTCGGAGGTGTCGAGCACCTCGTAGTCCTGCCATTGGTCTGCTTTCCACATAATTCAGAGTCTCTTTCTAACGATATTATAATAATGTATGTGCTCAAAGCCCCAGCCGCAGACGGCGCAGCCATTCGGCCTCCGTGGGCGGCAGCGCCGCGTGCTCCGGCGCCTCGGTGGTCGGCTCGGTCAGCTCCGGCTCGTCGGTCGGGTCGGTCGGTTCGGTCGGCTCGCCGGAGTGCACGTGACACATGTTCGAGTCGGTCGGGTCATAGATATATTCCGAGTCCGGCTGCATCTCAAAGTTGTTGTCCTTGACGATCAGACCGACCTGCGAGATCGTGTTCCCGGCGGCTTCGCGGCAGGCATCGGTGGCATATTTGCCCGATGCGCCGCAGATGTCCACCAGAACATGGCAGGTGCATTTCTCCGTCGGGGCGTCCTCGTAGAACAGGTTCACGCTGCTGACGCGGTCGCTGCCGTCGCGGATGTCCTTTTCGCAGGCCTCGGTGGCCAGCTTGCCGCAGTCGTCGCAGATGGAATAATAGCCGACGCCGTCGGGCTGATAGAAGGTCGCGCCCTCGAGCGACTCGTGCAGGGGCTTCATGACCTGATTCCACATCGTGATGGCCGGGTTCTGCCACGTGCTCGAGAGAATGATCTGCTCCGGCTCGTCATAGCCGCACCAGACCACGGCGGTGTAGTACGGCGTGTAGCCGGCAAACCAGCGCGTCTGGTTGTTGCCGGAGGTGCCGGTCTTGCCGGCGACGTCCATGCCGCTCATATACGCGCCGCTGGCAAGACCGTAGTTGACGGTGCTGCGCAGCATATAGTTGGTATAGTATGCCGCCTTGGCGCCGATGGCGGTGTGCGTCTCCTGCGTGTTGTCCAGAACGACGTTGCCCTCGCTGTCCTCCACGCGGGAATAGCTCCGCGCCTCGCGGAACACGCCGTTGTTCGGGAAGGTTGCGTAGGCCTGCGTCATCTCGCGCACGGTCAGACCGTAGGTCAGCTCGCCCAGCGCCAGCGGGGCATAGGCAATGTCGCTGTATTCCTGCCCGCCGATCGTCACGGAGTCGACGACCAGCGTGGTGAAGCCGAGCTTCTGCGTCATGAAGTTATAGCTGTTTTCCAGTCCGAGCCGGTCGAGCGTCTTGACCGAGATCGTGTTCAGCGAGCTGGTCAGGCCGCGCAGCACGAGGCACTGGCCGCTGTAGTAGCGGGAGTTGTTCTGAGGCCAGTTGTCGAACAGCGGCGAGTCGGAGAGGGAGGTCGCGGGCGTGACGACGCCGGCGTCGAGCGCCGGGGCGTAGACCGAGACGGGCTTGATGGCCGAACCGGTCGGCAGCGCCGCCTCCGCGCGGTTATAGGTCAGACTGCCGTTCTTCTCGCCGACGCCGCCGCGGATGGCGATCAGGTCGCCCGTGGCGTTGTCGACGATGGCGATGGCCGACTGCATCTGCTGGGCGCTGACGGTTCCGGGGACGTTGTTGACGTCGCCGTAGACCCGGTCGACCAGATTCTGGATGTCGGGATTGATCGTGGCATAGATGCGGTAGCCGCCGGTCAGCAGCTTGCGCTCGGCCGCCTGCGCGCTGAGGTCAAAGGCCTCCTGGAAGTCCTCGACCACGTCGCGGTAGACCGTGTCGACAAAGTAGGAATAGCCCTCCGAGTCGTCCACGGAGAAGTTCTGCACGCCGCATTCCGGGCAGAGGTAGGCGTTCTCCTCGTGCACATACGCGCTGCGCGGGCCGGTGAAGCCGCACGAGCCGCAGGTGTATTCCTTCTCGTCATAGCGGCCGTTGTGGAAGAGCATTTCCTCGCCCTCGGCCGCAGCGAGGTCGGCCTCGGTCTCGATGTAGCCCTGCTTGTACATTTCCTCGAGGATGGTCGTCTGACGCTTGCGGTTGTTGTTGGGGAAATAGTACGGGTCATAGAGCGACGGGTTGTTCGTGATGCCGACGATGCAGGCGCATTCGGCCGTCGACAGCTCGCTGACGTCCTTGCCGAAATAGACCTGCGCCGCGCTCTGCACGCCGTAGCAGCCCTGGCCGAGGTAGATCGTGTTCAGATACCATTCCATGATCTCCTCCTTGGTATAGCGCTTTTTCCACGGCAAGGGCGCGGAAGATCTCCTGCACCTTGCGGTTGACGGTCACGCTGTCCTCCTTGGAGAGGTTCTTGATGAGCTGCTGGGTGATGGTCGAGGCGCCAAAGGACGAGTCGCCGCCGACGAAGTTCCGCACGGCCGAGACGGTGCGCAGCCAGTCGACGCCGTCGTGCTCGCGGAAGCGCTTGTCCTCAATGGCAATCGCGGCGTTGAGAAGATCCTGCGGGATCTCGTCATAGCTGACCCAGACGCGGTTCTGCGTGGCATAGAGCTGCTGCAGCTCCTTGGCCTCGCCCGTCGTCGGATCGAGGTAATAGATAAAGGAGGTCTGATCGAGCGAGATGTTATCCAGCTCCAGAGAGGCGGCGTAGTCCTCGGCCTTGGGGATGACGTCGGTTTTGAGATAGTCCGAGAACTGATTCATGAAGATCGACCCGGCAATCACGGCGATCACGGCGACCGTCCCGGCGGCGATCAGCGCCCAGAGGCAGATTTGCCCAAGCACATGCAGGACGATCTGAACGACGCGCCATGCGCGGCTGGGACGCTTCGCGGACAGTTGGTTGTTGTCTGGCATAGAATTGAACCTCGCTTTCTGTAATCGGCGTCCGGAGCGCCGGAAAAACGCAGATGCATATGCGGCGGAGCACGCCGCCGCCGGAGATGTGCATTACCCATTCTCCTATTTAATAATTATATCACGTCTGTCAAATCCTTATAAAAATTTTTTCCGTTGGATTTTTTACGGAAATCCGGGAAAATCAGGAGGAAAAACGCTTGAAAAGTGCCGTTTCCTTCCGTCTGGAGCAAAAGCGGGCGCGCGAGGCAAATCCGGGAAGATTTCTCGCCGGATTTCCACTTGATTTTCGCGGAAAATCGGTTAAAATAAAAGGGAAGAAAACAGCGGGAGGGCAACACAATGGATCAGGACTTCGGACGCGACGTGATCTCCATCACGAACGAGGAAGGCGAGGAATTTGAGCTGGAGGTGCTGTCCTCCGTGACCTACTAAGGGCGCGGAATATCTTGCGCTCACCCCGGCCGATGCCGACGAAGACACCGACGAGCTGGAGGTCAACATCCTCAAGACCGCGACGGATGAGCACGGTGAGCCGATCCTGGTCGTCGTCGACGACAATGAGGAGCTGGAGACCGTTTATGACCTTCTGATGGAGAACCTCTATGATGAGGATGAGGACGAGGACGAGGACGAGGACGAGGACGCCGCTCCCGAGGAGTAAGCTTTTAACGGTTTCGACCGTTTATGATTCGTTCAGACGGTCAGAAACGGTTGAAAGCCAAGCAGCGCGCATACGTCGGCGTACAAGGGTACGGTAGGATGCGCGCTGCGCAGGAAGACGAAATTCGATCCGATCCTTTTTTCGCAGCTTGAAACGCCTTGCGAGATTGGGTACACGTCAGAAGACGGATAAAAATGAATCCCGATTTTCGACGGTTTCGACCGTTTGTGACCGTCTGAACCTCCCTGCTTGGTGCGTGATAGCCTCTTTTAGACCCACATTTTTGATAAGGGACGCCGGAACTTCCGTCTCGGCGTGCAGGCCTCCCGTTCCGGCTGTGACCGAGAATGGACGTTGGAAGCTGAAAAGAGGCGGAGAGGCGACCCACCTGCCGAATCGTGCAGGTTATAAATGGGGCTACACGGCTATAGCGGGGAGCCAACATAAAGTTTGGCTTTTGTACCGAGAATTCAAAAAAATCGCAGCAAACAGGCTTGTTTGCCGCGATTTTTTTGCGCCTGACCTTCCGCCGTGTATGCAGCGGCGGAATTTTTTCGCTTTTTTCACACTTTTTGCTTGCAACTTCATGCGTTCCTTTGTATAATAGACCAAGTTATACGTTCCGTATAATCCGAAAAACGTATGAAAGAGGTATGTTCAAAATGAGCGCTTCCCGTGAAAGAAAAAAGCGCGTTGAGGTAGAGCAGTCTCCCGCAGCGCCGAAGACAAAGAAAAGCTTTCCCAAGGCTGGGTCTATGCCATTGTGGTCATCGCCGTGACGGTTCTGGTTTTCGGCGGCATGTTTGCGTACCGTGCAGCGGAGCGCAACGCGACCGTCCTGACGGTCGGCGACTATGACCTCTCCGTGAAGAATTTCAACTATTATTACGCCACGCTGGTCAACAACATCAGCGGCTATAAGTCCTATCTGGGCATCGACGGCTCCGTCGCGCTCGACGAGCAGAAGATCTCGACCGAGAGCGTGAGCTATCTGGGGCTGTTCGGCCTCAGCACGGACTATCTGAGCAATGTCGAAAACGACGGAACGACCTATGACGCAACATGGGCCGACCTGCTGGTCGACGTCGCGCAGAAGAATGCGACCTCCGCGCTTGCCGTCTATCAGGAGGCAAAGAAGGCCGGCTATGAGCTGGACGACGAGACAAAGGCCGACATCGAAGAGGAGGTCGAGACCTTCAAGGGCTACGCGAAGAACAACGAGCTGAGCCTGAACGACTTCCTTGCCCGCGTCTACGGCGAGGGCTGCAACGAGAAGAGCTACCGCGAGTATCTCGAGATCACGCATATCGCCAGCGCCTATCCGAACTCCCTGACCTATTCCGACGAGGAGCTTGATGCGCGCTATGCCGAAAGTCCGGAGACCTTTGACAAGGCCACCTATTATCTCTACACCGTGAACGCCTCGGATTATGTCGAATCCACGACCGACGAGGAAGGCACGACCAGCACGCCGGAGCCGACCGACACCGAGCGCGACAAGGCCAAGGAGGCCGCCGAGGCCTTCGCCGAAAAGTTTGACGAGGCTGACGAGAAAGTCAAGGCCAACGCCGACCAGACGCAGGAGACCGTGAAGAGCTCCTCGACCGAGGATGCCGCGAAGTGGCTGTTCGAGACGGCAAAGGCCGGCGACGTGAAGCTCTTCGCCAGCGAGGACGGCAACACCTATTACGTTCTGAAGCTGATCGACAAGGCCGATTATGACACCTTTGATCTGCTCTACTTCTCCATGGATAAGCCTTCCGAGGGCAACACGTCCGACGACGCCGAGTCCGAGACTGCCGAGGTCTCCACCGCGAAGAAGGTCGAGATCTACGAGAACTCCCTGAAGGAGGATGGCTCTCAGGAGAACTTTGCGAAGCTGATGCTCGACAACAACGCCGAGGCCAGCACCGAGCCGGTCGAGGCCATGGCCGCGCTTCCCTTTGCCAGCATGGATCGCGAGATCCTGAAGTGGGGCGCCTTTGAGACCCGCAAGGCCGGAGACTGGAAGAAGTTTGAGACCGACAGCAAGATCTACTTCGTCTATTACGTCGGCACGAACGCGCATACCCTGCGCTATTACAATGTGACCAACCAGCTCCGCACCGACTGGTACAACGGCGTGACCGAGGCGGCTCTGGCGGCCAACGGCTTCGACCTTGACAAGGCCATGAAGGCGGACATCGGCCGCATCCTCGGCACGAGCAACTGATCCGAAGATGGAGCAGCCGTTTCAGCGTGAGCAGACGCTGCTCGGGCGCGCGGCGATGGAGCGCCTCGCGCGGGCGCACGTCATGGTCGTCGGGATCGGCGGCGTGGGCAGCTATGCCGCCGAGGGGCTTGCGCGAGCCGGCGTCGGCGCGCTGACGCTGGTCGACAGCGATACGGTTGGCGTGACCAACCTGAACCGCCAGCTCTGCGCGCTGCATTCGACCCTCGGCCGGAACAAGGCCGAGGTCATGGCCGAGCGCATCCGGGATATTTCGCCCGATTGCCGCGTGACCGCGCTCGCCGCGCATTATGACGAGGCGCATAAGGAACGCTTCTTTTCCGAGCCGCTCGACTACATCGTCGACGCGATCGACCTGGTCTCCTGCAAGCTCAGCCTGATCTGCACGGCGCAGGAGCGCGGCGTTCCGATCATCAGCGCCATGGGCACGGGCAACAAGCTCGACCCCATGCAGTTCTGTGTGACGGACATTTATAAAACGAGCGGCTGCCATCTGGCGCGCATCCTGCGCCGGGAGCTGCGCGCACGCGGTGTGAGGCGTCACACCGTGCTCTACAGTCAGGAGCTTCCGCTCCCGCAGCTTGAGCAGGGTGAGACGCCGCCTCCGGGCCGCCGAGCCGTTCCCGGCTCGGTCTCATGGGTGCCGTCCTGCGCGGGTCTGATGCTCGCGGGATACGTTGTTCAGACGCTGATCCGCGTGCAAGAGCCGTGAATTTCGGCAGAATACACAAAAGCGTGAAAATGACGGTATATGGTAATTTTTGGCCATATACAGGATGCGTAAAGCGATAAAGAAACTGCTGGAAAAAGCAAAAATCGTTGAAATTCACAAAAAATTCAAAATAAAATGCTACAGGGACTTTCCCTGTAGCATTTTTTTGATCTTTTGTGCTATGATTAAATTATCCTGACTAGGCTCATTGCGCCCTTTTGCAGAGTCTACAAAATTTCAAGGAGGAAAAGACATGAGGAACCATCTCAAGAGATCCCTTGCCATGCTGCTCGTCGTGGTAATGGTTCTCGCAATGCTTCCGACCATCGCGTTTGCGGCGGGCGAGAGCTATCCCATCACAAAGCTAGATGCGATTCCCGCAGACGGACAGGCCGTTGTGATTTACAGCGCCCCCGCCTCCGGCATATTCGCAGGCAGCGCCGACGGCGGCTCCATCGGCGCAATTGCGGCTGAAGACCTGCGCGCAGGAGAGGGCGCCGGCGTCTATAAGCTGACGAAAAACGCCGACGGCACCTATTACATCACCTGCGGCGGCAAATACCTTGCCACCGACTCCGCTGAGAAGCTGTCCCTTCAGGACACCGCCATCAAGGGCACGAAGTGGAACGTGAAGGCAGTCGAGTCCCTCGGCGGCTACACGATCTCCAACGCCGAAGTGAAGTACAACGACAAGTATGAGATCTACATCGAGTACTACAACTCCTTCAAGGCATGGACGCTCAAGGGCGATCCCACCGACATTTACACCTTCCAGTTCTACGCGATCGACGAGGCCACGGCCGATCCCAACGGCGACGGCTACATCGGCACCAAGCCCGAATCCGGCGACCTGCCCGTCTCCGGCACGCAGTATGTCATTTATAATGAATACGGCGCTGCCTGCTTCGGTATGCAGTCCGAGGACGCGGTCGCCCCGTCCATCAACCCGGTCGCCTCTGCTATGGATGCGGACGGCAAGCTGGTTCCCGGCAACGGCGCTTCCATCTTCACCGTGACCGAGGCCGGCGGCTACTACACCTTCGCCGTCACCCAGAACGGCACGACGAAGTACCTGAGCTGCTCGAAGAACGAGACGGTCGACGGAAAGATCTCCAACGCCGAGACGCTCTTCTTCGAAGAGACGCAGAGCGACTACACCCTCTGGAGACTCGAGAAGTGCACCGGCGGCTACATCATGTATAACAAGGTTGCCAAGTACGGCAGCAACTCCGTCTGCATCGAGTATTTCAGCAACGCGTTCAGCGGCTGGACCTTCAACGGCTCGACCAACCTGGTCGCCATGAAGTTCGTCCCCGTGACCGATCCCTACGGCCTCGGTTTCGTCCTCAACCCGTCCGTCGCCATCACCGCCGGTGATGCGAACCTCGGCGTGGACTACACCTTCTCCTTCGTCGTCGACGAGCTGACCAAGCTCACCGACCTCAAGGCGAGCTACAGCGTCGACGGCGGCGCTGCGAAGGACGTCTCTACACCGAGCTGGGCGACCAGAAGTACTCCGTCACCATCCCGAGCGCGGAGCTTGCCGGCAAGTCCTCCCTGACCGTCACGGTCAACGCGAAGAACGAGCACGGCATGGAATACGGCAAAACCGCGACGGTCGCGATCAACGACGAGCCGATGATCGTCTCCGTCTCTCCGCTGCCCAATGCGGCGACCAAGGACGACAAGCAGCCTGAGATCGCTGCCGTGATCGCCAACTGCGGCGCGAACCCGACGGTCGTCATGACGGTCGACGGCGTTGCCGTGCAGCCCACCGTGACCGACAGCAAGGTCAGCTACAAGTCCGCCGATAAGATGACCGACGACCGCCACACCGTCGCCCTCACGATCACCCGTGCAGACGGCAAGGTTGCGGAGATGACCTGGTCGTTCTTCGTCGGCGAAGAGGGCATGAGCCTCTACTTCGGTCAGATCCACTCCCACACGGCGGAGTATTCCGACGGCGCCGGTACGCTGGAGGATGCTTATGAGCACGCCATGGAGGCAAAGGACGTAGACTTCCTGATTGTCACCGACCACTCCAACTATTTCGACACCACCAACAGCGCCACCACCTCCAGCTACTATGATCTGAGCAGCCTGACCAAGATCGGCTCGACGACCAAGTGGGAAGAGGCGAAGGCGACCGCAGCCGAGTACAACGCGAAGTCCACCGACTTCATCGCGGCTTACGGCTACGAGATGACGGGTCCGGCGCCCCGGCCACACCAACACCTTCAATACCTACGGCCCGGTCTCCCGTAACAACGCCAAGCTGAACGAGAAGACCAACAGCTATGCCGGTATGCACCTGTATAACGACCTGATGGTCAACGCGGACAAGGGTCTCGACGTTGACGGCAAGCCGGTCGCCGAGGGCGTGAAGACCAAGGCCATTGACGACGCTCCGGTCGTCTCCCAGTTCAACCACCCCGGCACGACCTTCGGCACGTTCGATACCTATGCCGGCTATACGCCTGCCCGTGACGCCATCCTCAACCTGATCGAGGTCGGCAACGGCGAGGGCGCCGTCGGCGGCTCCTCCTACTGGCCGAGCTATTCGGAATACGACATCTGCCTTGCCAAGGGCTGGCACGTCGCTCCGACCAACAACCAGGATAACCACAAGGGCAAGTGGGGCGATGCCAACACCTGCCGCGACGTCATCGTGACCGATAACTTCACGGAGGCCGGCCTGTACAAGGCCATGGCGAACCGTCAGGTTTACGCGACCGAGGATCAGAACCTCCGCATCTACTACTACCTGAACGACAGCATCATGGGCTCCATCATCGACACCGGTGATTCCACGGTCGATACGGTCCACATCACCGCCAGCATCTCCGACCCCGACAACGAAACGCTTGGCACGGTCGAGATCATCGGCGCGAACGGCATCTCCCTGAAGTCCTATGAGGCCACCGGCGCGACCTTCGAGCTGGACGAGACCCTCAAGAACACCGAGCCGTATTACTACATCAAGGTCACGCAGGCCGACGGCGACATCGCGGTCACCGCTCCTGTCTGGGTCGGCAACGCCACCCCGATCACCTGCGACCTCAAGAACGACGTTGCTCTGTCCGTCGAGGGCGAGGCTCAGAACCTGACCTCCGTCCTGACCAACGAGGCGACCGAGAACTACGAAGTCAAGAAGGCTGCGTTCTATGTCCTGAGCGACGGCATCTATGACAAGATCGAGACCGTCCTCTTCAACAACACGCAGGAAGGCACGACCGTCGCTGCGGGCACCGCCAGAACGACCACCGTCTCCTGGACTCCGGCCAGCAAGTACGTCGGCAAGCATGTCACCGTCCTTGTTGAGTACGCCGGCACCTACAACGGCAAGTCCTTCAAGTGCCAGGCAACCATGAAGCTCTACGTCCACTCTCAGGATATGGAGCGCGTCGCCGTCGACTTCGGTCACGACAACTACTACATCTCCGGCGACTACGCAGGCTCGGCGGGTAACTTCATCGAGTTCTGCGCGAACAACAACGTCAAGTGCGAGTACATCCAAGAGGGTCAGTTCACCAAGGAGACCCTGAGCAAGTACAGCACGCTGGTTCTCACCGTCAACTATCGCCGCAACACGGCGAAGGCCAAGGATTACACCGACGAAGAGATCGCTGCCCTGAAGGAATTCATGGCCAACGGCGGCAAGCTCATCATCTGCTCCAAGTCCGACCGCGACAACAAGTTTGACAACTGCGCGGAGAACACCAACAAGCTCCTCGAGGCGATCGGCGCGCACAGCCGCATTGCCAACGGCATCATTGTTGATAACGAGCTGAAGGCCAACGAGGCATACCGTATCTACTTCTCCGATAAGGCCTGCTTCAACACCGAGCATCGCTTCACCAAGGGTGCCTACACCTCCTCCAACGCGTTCGGCACCAAGCCTGCGGCCGACAACCAGACCGGCTTCCAGGTCTACAACGGCGCTCCGGTCCTCATCATGGACGGCTGCGAGGGCACCGGTGCGGGCAAGGTTCAGACGCTGGTCCGCGGCTTCCAGAGCACCTGGGCGACCCACTATGACGGCTACTTCGACGGCGGCTCCTTCGTCCCGGATTACGAGAACAAGGATCAGGTCGTTGTCGAAAAGGATAACGTCAACATCATGACCTACGAAGACACCGCTGCCGGCGGCTGGATCATCACCTCCGGCGTGACCTTCTTCTCCAACTACGACATCAAGAGCGATCAGGATTACGCCAACCGCTTCATCCTCCAGAACATCCTGCGTGAGCTGACGCACATGGAGGACGGCGACGTCGTCACCCCGATCAACGAGGTCAAGACCAAGACCGAGGGTGAATACACCATCGAGGGCTTCGTGACCTCCAATGCTTCCGGCTATGACAAGGACACCGCGTTCTTCGACTGCATCTATGTGCAGGATAAGAACGGCAACGGCCTGAACGTCTTCCCGGTCGCCGGCAACTTTGCCGTCGGCATGAACGTCCGCTGCCACGGCGGCGTGACCTTCTACTGCGGCGAGATCGAGCTGAACCTCAGCACGGACTACAACGGCTCCATCCGCATCATCTCCGACGAGATCAACAAGATCCAGCCCGCGGCGGTCGACTGCGCGACGGCAATGTCCGACGCGGCGATCGGCAACCTGATGAAGGTCACCGGCATCGTCACCGACATCCACATGACCGAGGGCGTCATCGACAAGATCACGGTTCGCGACAACTCCGGCGAGGCCTGCCTCTTCATCAACGGCTATATCACGAAGGGCTACACCGGGCTGGATGAGCTGGCCGTCGGCATGAAGATCGAGGGCACCGGCATCGGCTCCCGCGCCGTCGATGAGACCAGCGTTGAGCAGAAGATCTTCGCGCGTCTGCGTGTCCGCGACCGTTCCGAGATCAAGATCCTCAGCACGGAAGCCGAGATCACCGATGTCTTCACCGATCTCAGCCCGAACGCATGGTATCTGGCAGCCGTCAAGAATGCCTATGAGAAAGGGCCTCCCTGAACGGCGTCGGCGACAACAAGTTCGATCCGAACGGCACGCTCAGCCGTGCAATGGTCGCGACGGTTCTCTACCGTATGGCCGGTTCGCCCGCTGTTACTTCCACCAGCCCGTTCACGGATGTTCCGGCCGGCAAGTGGTACAGCAACGCGGTCGCATGGGCTGCCGCGAACGGCGTCGTCAAGGGCACCTCCGCGACGACCTTTGATCCGGACGCTGACGTGACCCGTGAGCAGATGACCACCATGCTCGTCCGTTATGCCGAGAACGTCCAGAAGCTCGATGTCACCCCGAAGGGCGACCTCAGCGGCTTCCCGGATGGCGGCGACGTGACCTACTATGCGCGCAATGCCATGACGTGGTGCGTCGATAACGGCATCATCAACGGCATCGACGGCCGTATCGCTCCGAAGAACACGGCGACCCGTGCGGAGTTTGCGACCATCATCATGCGTCTGCAGAACGTGATCGCCTGATCACGAGCGAATCACAAAGCAAAGGGTGCAGGGATTTCCCTGCACCCTTTTCAGACTGTCAAAAAAGTCCGGAACCGTCAAAATCAGTCCAACAAATAAGAAACGTTTTACGGATTCCGAGGATTGGATTTGGCGTTCCTTATTTTCGATCCAGCCTACCGATTCTGTCATTGCGAGGAGGGCGCGTGCGCCCGACGCGGCAATCTTTAACGATGCGATTTGTCATCCCGAAACGAAATATGGTAGGGCGGAACGTCGCAGCAGATCTTATGTTTTTGTTATAAGTATTCCTTTTTGCTACGTGCTCCCGTGCTTCGCCACGGGATGCCATACCTTCACCTTTAAGATTGCCACGGCCGCGATGCGGCCTCGCAATGACACGAAATTGAGACGTTTTTTACTTGCTACGCAAGGATTTTGACGCGCTACGGATGCGGCGTACCCCTTGCGGGTGCTGCGCAACTTGCGACCTTCCTGTTGCGGTTCCCAAAATTTGTGCGCCCACTTACGGCGGCTTCAAATTTTGACCGCTGCCACTCCTTTTTGCTCGCTGCATCCGCCACCGGCGGCGCTCGCAAACGTCCCAGTACCCGCGTACGCCGACGGGTGCAAGTGGCTTGTCTTCCGAACATTTTTGCAGTCTGCCAGCGTGTCAAAAAAGGCTTTTTGACACGCTGAAAGGGTGCGGGATTTTCCCTGCACCCTTTCTCTTTCGCGCGCTGCGGCCCGTCACCTTTCCGAAATCGAAAAAAATGCGCGCTTCCTGCGCTGCAAAGCCTCATGCTTTCTGGAATGCCCCAAATTGCAAAAAGGCATGGGGCGGCACACGCTGCGGTGTGCCGCTCCCATGCTGCATGGCGCTTGTGCTTCGCGGAGCGCCGCTCGGAGGGCGAGCGCTTTGCTCAGCCGGCAAACTGGCTGTTGTAGAGCGTTGCGTAGAAGCCGTTCCTTGCCAGCAGCTCGGCATGATTGCCCTTTTCGATGATGTGCCCGTCCTTCATAACCAGGATCACGTCGGCCTCGCGGACGGTCGAAAGGCGGTGCGCGACGATGAAGGATGTCCGCCCGGCCATCATTTTGGCAAACGCGGCCTGAATTTTCAGCTCCGTGCGCGTGTCGATCGACGAGGTCGCCTCGTCGAGGATCAGCATCGGCGGCAGGCAGAGCATGGCGCGCGCAATGCAGATCAGCTGGCGCTGTCCGGCCAGAGGTCGTTTTTTCGCGAATGACCGTGTCGTAGCCTGCGGCAGACGCCGGATGAACGAATGCGCATACGCCGCCTTTGCGGCAGCCTCGATCTCTGCGTCCGTGGCGTCCGGCTTGCCGTAGGTGATGTTTTCGCGGACGGTCGCGGTCGCCAGCCATGTGTCCTGAAGCACCATGCCGTACCGGCCGCGCAGATCGTGCCGCGTCATGCGGCGGATGTCTGCGCCGTCGACGGAGATCGCGCCGCTGTCCACGTCGTAAAACCGCATCAGCAGGTTGATGAGCGTGGTCTTGCCGCAGCCCGTCGGGCCGACGATGGCGATGCGCTGGCCGGGGCGGACGTCCAGCGAAGTCCGAGATCAGCGGGCGCTCCGGCACATAGCGGAAGCAGACCTTGTCGAGCCGAACCGCGCCGCGCGCCTCCGGGCTGACGGGGTCGGCGCAGTCAGGCTGCTCGTCGGGCAGATCGAGCAGCTCAAAGACGCGGTCGGCGCATGTGAGCGCGTTTTGCAGCTCGGTCACGACGCCGCTGATTTCGTTGAACGGCTTGGCATACTGCGAGGCGTAGCTCAGGAACACGCTGACCTGTCCGACGGAGATGCCGCCGGCGATCGCGTTGAGCGCGCTGATGAGCGTGACCACGGCGTAGACGAGGTTATTTGCCAGCCGTGTGGTCGGATTTGTCAGGCTTGAGAAGAAGGTCGCGCTCAGGAGGCCTTTCCAAGCGATCGTTGACGGCGTCAAAATCGGCAAGAGCGGCCGCCTCATGCGAAGTTGCGCGCACAACGCGCTGCCCCTCGATCAGCTCGTTGATGAGCGCAGTCTGCTCGCCGCGGATGCGCGCCTGCGCGCGGAAGAAACGGCTTGTGCGAGAGGTGATATATTTCGCAATGAAGATCGAAAGCGGCGTCAGCAGACAGACGGCCAGCGCGATCCTCCAATTCAGCACGAGCATCACGACCAGCGTGGCCAGAACGGTCAAAACGCCGGTGAACAGCTGCGTGAAGCCCATGAGCAGGCCGTCGGCAAAGGCCTCAACGTCTGCCACGGTGCGGCTGACGGTGTCGCCGGTCGGATGCGTGTCGAGGTAGGACAGGGGAAGGCGGTTGAGCTTGCTGCTGATGCGGCTGCGCAGGTCGCGGCTGACGGAGAAGGTGATGCGGTTGTTGCAGCGCGCCAGCATATCCTGCGCGAGCGCGCCGAGCAGGGCAATGAGCGCGATGGCCGCGACGGCCAGCGCCACGGCATCGAGGTCGACGCGCCCCTTGCCGACCATGGCGTCAATGCGCCCGGCCGCTGAAGATCGGGATCAGCAGCTGCGATGCGACGCTTGCCAGCGCCAGCAGCAGACTGCCGACGACCGTGAAGCGGTAGCCAGGCCGGATGAGCGACAAAACGCGGCGAACGGTATGCTTTTTCATGCTTCTGCCTCCGTTTTGAACTGGGATTCGTAGATCTCGCGGTAGATTTCGCAGGTTTTCAGCAGCTCCCCGTGCGTTCCGTTGCCGATCAGACGGCCGTCGTCGAGCACGAGAATGCGGTCGGCGTGCAGCATCGAGCCAGCACGCTGACTGACAAGGAAGACCGTCGTTTCGGCCGGGAGCGCCTTGAGCGAATGGCGCAGCGCGGCCTCCGTGGCATAGTCGAGCGCCGAGGCGCTGTCGTCCAGAATGAGAATGTCCGCGCCGGTCAGCAGCGTCCGCGCGATGGTCAGGCGCTGCTTCTGGCCGCCGGAGAAATTCGCGCCGCCCTGCTCGACCGGCTCGTCCAGCCCCTTGGGCTTCTGCCGGACGAAGTCGGCGGCCTGCGCCTGTGCGAGCGCGTGCCAAAGCTCGTCGTCCGTGGCGTCCGGCTTGCCCCAGAGCAGATTCGAGCGGATCGTCCCGGTGAACAGACGCGGCTTTTGGTCGACGATGGCGACGGAGCGAAGCAGCGCCTGCCGGGAGAAGCTTTGGATCGGCTCGCCGTTGAGCACGACTGTGCCAGAGGTCGCGTCATAAAAGCGCGCGATGAGCTGCACAAGCGAGGATTTGCCGCTGCCCGTGCCGCCGATGATGCCGACGGTCTCGCCGCGCCGCACCGAAAAGCTCAGGTCGCTCAGCGACTCCGCGCCTGCGTCGGCATAGCGCAGACTGACGTGGTCAAAACGCACGGCCTCGTCCGTCGCTGCGGCGCTGCCGCCGTCCGCGAAGGCCATGGAGCTGTCGGTGTCGAGCACCTGCCCGATGCGCCCCATGCAGGAGACGGATTTGCTGAGCTGCACGATCAGATTCGCGAGCTTGACCAGCTCGACAAGAATCTGGCCGATATAATTGATGAGCGCGATCACGTTGCCGGTCAGCAGCACGCCGCTGTTGACCTTGCCCGCGCCGAACCAGAGAATGAGCAGGATGCCGCCGTTGATGACGACGTAGGTCAGCGGGTTGAGCAGCGCCGAGACGCGGCCAACGCGCACCTGCGCATCAAGCAGGGCGGTGTTCGCACCGACGAACTGCGCGTGCTGCCGCTGTTCGCGGCCGAAGGCGCGGATCACGCGCACGCCGTTCAGGCTTTCGCGCGTCTGATCGGTCACGCCGTCGAGCTTCTGCTGCACGCGGCGGTACATCGGCGAGGTGATGCGCATGATGCCGAACACGATTACGAACAGCACGGCGATCACGCCGACGAACACCAGCGCAACCCTTGCGTTGATCGTGAAGGCGAGAAGCATCGAGCCGAACACGATGAACGGGCTGCGCAGGAACAGCCGCAAAAAGAGATTCGTGCCGTTCTGCACCTGATTGACGTCGCTCGTCATACGCGTGATGAGCGTCGACGCGCCGAAGCGATCCAGCTCGGTGAAGCTGAAATGCTGGATGCGGTCGATCAGCTCATGCCGCAGGCCGCTGGCAGTCCCGACGGCGGCGCGCGCGGCGAAATACTGCGCCACAAAGGTGCAGAGCAGGCCGAGCACGGCCATGCCGATCATCAGGGCAAAGCGCGTGAGCACATAGCGCCGGTCATGGCTGTAGATGCCGACGTCGATGATCTTCGCCACGATCAACGGAACGACGAGGTCGAAGCACGCCTCAAGCATTTTGAAAAGCGGTGCAAGGAGCGCCTCGAGCCGGAATTTTTTCAAATAGGGCAGCAGATGCCGCATGGGATCTCCTCCTTGTTGATGAGTTCAAAGCTTTTTATAGGAACCTCTGATTAAATTGCAAGAGCGGTCAGCGAGGGATTTTGTTCCAAATTGAGGTTTGGAAATTGCAGGAATCCTTTACGTATTTCAAGATTTTCAAACCGATAAGTTGGGGCGAAAGGCCGCTGAGCGCCGCTGCCGATTTAATCAGAGGTTCCTATAGTATAGCACGTCGGGAAACGATTGACTAATATATGAAAAATGGTATAATTATATAAAAAAGATATTGGAGGGACGCGCAATGGAGCTGCGCCAGCTGCACTATTTTGTCACCGTTGTGGAGGAGAAAACCGTCACGGCGGCGGCCGAGAAATTAAATATGACCCAGCCGCCGCTGACGATGCAGCTCCATGCGCTCGAGCGGGAGCTGGACTGCGCGCTCTTCCGGCGCGAGGGGCGGCGGCTGACGCTGACCGACGCCGGGCAGCACCTCTATCGCCGCGCGGTCGAGCTCCTTGCCATGTGCGACAACATGCGGCAGGAGCTGACGGCCTTTCGCAGCGGCGCGCTCGGCACGCTGCGCATCGGCGTGATCTCGTCCGTGCAGGGAACGCTGTTTGCCGATTGGATGCGCGCCTATCACGCGCGCTATCCGGACGTGCGCATCTCCGTCAGCAGCGCCAACACCTACCAGCTGCTCTCCACGCTGCAAAACCGCCAGATCGACATGGCGATCATTCGCACGCCCTTTGCCGCCGACGGACTGGACGTGTCGTTTCTGGAAGGAGGAGCAGATCCAAGCCGTCGGCGACGAGCGATTTTTTGAGGGGTTTTCCGGTGAAGCGGCGTCGCTGCACGAGCTGGCGCAGACGCCGCTGATCGTCTATCGACGCTGGCGGCGCATCATTCTCTCGGCCTTTGAGGCGGCCGGGGTCAGGCCGAACATCCTCTGCGTCAACGATGACGCCCGCATGACGCTGCTGCTGACGATGCAGGGCTTGGGCGTCGGCCTGCTGCATCCCTCGGCGCTCCCGGCGCGGCGCGAGCCGACTATGCGCGTGCTGCCGCTGCCCGAGCCGCTGCTCGCCTCAAGGATCGCGCTGGTCTGCGCGAACCGCCGCGCGCTGCCCGAGCCTGCGGCACTGTTCTGGCGCTTGGCGCAGGAGCTGACCGGCGCGGGCTGAGCGCAGCAAAACGCGGAGCCGTCAGGCTCCGCGTTTTTCGCGTTTTTTTGGTTTGATACGGTCACAGCGTGCCGGCGCGCGCCGCACGGGGCGCATACTGCGCCTTGCGCTTTTTCACGCAGTAAAAATAGGCCGGGAAGAGGAAGCAATCGGCCATGACCCAAGCCGCCGGGCTGGCGTAGCAGACGGCCGTGAAGCCCAGCAGGGGCACAAGGCCGAGCGCCACGATGCCGCGCGCGACCATCTCGGAGACGCCGGCGATCACGGCCAGATTGGAATAGCCGAGCCCTTGGATCGTGAAGCGCAGCAGGTTCACGAACAGCAGCGGGATATAGAAGGCGGCGTTGATGACGAGCAGCTGGCGCGCCATGGGCAGGATCTGCCCGGCCGCAGCGGCTTCGTCCGAGTTGAGAAAGAGACCGGACAGCGGCGCCGCGCCGAAATAGAGCACGATCAGGGCGACGACGGAATAGATCGAGCCGAGCAGCGCGCAGGCCTTGACGCCCGCGTTCACGCGGTCGAGCTTGCCCGCGCCGAGGTTTTGCCCGGCGTAGGTCGTGGCCGTCGAGCCGATGGCGTCAAAGGGGACGGCAAACAGCCCCGTCACCTTGCTTGAGGCCGTCATCGCGGCCATGGCGGCCGCACCGAGCCCGTTGACGGCGGTTTGCAACAGAATGGTGCCGATGGCCGTGATGCTGTATTGCAGCCCCATGGGCAGCCCCATGAACAGCAGCCGCACGGCATAGAACTTGCGCGCCTTGAGATCGTCGCGGCTCAGCCGCAGAATCGGGAATTTTTTTGCCATATAGACCAAACACAGCAGACCAGAGACGAGCTGACTGATGAGCGTCGCCCAGCCCGCGCCCGCCACGCCCATTTTGAGCGTCACAACAAAGAGCAGATCGAGCGCAACATTCAGCAGGCTCGAGAAGATCAGAAACAGCAGCGGTGTGCGGCTGTCGCCGAGGGAGCGGAGAATGCCGGAGAGCGTGTTATAGAGCATCGTGGCCGGGATGCCGAGGAAGATCAGAAAAATATAGTCATAAGCATAGGAAAACGTGTCCTTGGGCGTGTTCATCGCGGTCAGGATCCAGCGGCAGCCGAGCGTCGTGAGCAGGGTCATGACGAGGGCGATCAGGCTGCCCAGCCAGACCATGTTGCCGACGAAGCGGCGCAGACCGTCCTCGTCGCGTTCGCCGAATTTCTGCGCCACGGGGATGGCAAAGCCCGAGCAGATGCCCGTGCAGAGGCCGACGATCAGGAAGCTGATCGAGCCGGTCGAGCCGACGCCGGCAAGCGCCTCGACGCCGAGCGATTTGCCGACGACAACGGTGTCGACCATGGAATAGAACTGCTGAAACAGCAGCCCCAGCAGCAGGGGCAGAATGAACGACAGCAGGATCGGCAGCGGGCGGCCGACAGTCATATCGCGTTCCTTGGACATATGAAAACGCCTCGCTTTCTCAAAAAATCGAAGTTCAGATTTCGCCTGAGCGCACAATACTAGCACCAAAAGCCGCACTTGTCAACTGCCGACGCGGCTTATTCACGGAAAGTTCAGATTTTCCGCGCGACGACCGCCAAAGCATCCATTAAAACGACAAAATTGAACCGCTTTGACTTGACAGACAACGCGAAATTTGGTATCCTAAGGAAGCTTTGATTCAATCGCAAGAGCGGTCAGCGAGGGATTTTGTTCCAAATTGAGGTTTGGAAATTGCAGGAATCCTTTACGTATTTCAAGATTATCAAACCGATAATTTGGGGCAAAAGACCCGCTGAAGCGCCGCAGCCGATTGATTCAGAGGTTCCCTAACCCTAACCATATAGAAATGAAAAAGAGGAGGAAATCAAAATGGAAGAACCCCTGTTTTCTGCAAGGCTGCCCGCCGGAGCTGAGCCGCGGCAGTGCGTGCGGCTGCTGTTGCTGCTCCGCTCGGCCGTGGTCGCCTATGTGTATGCCGCCGTATTTGGCACGGCCGCCGTGCTGCTCTGCTGGGCAGGTATGCCGAAAATGGCGCTGATCTATCTGCTGACCGTTCTGCTGATGCTCGGAATTCATTTGCGCAACCGCGAACGCGGCGTGAAGGAGCTGCGCGTGGAGCCGGAAAAGGTGCTGCATTTTTACCCGGACTATTTCACGCTGGAAACCCCTGCGCTGAACACGATGAACCGCGAGCCCTATTCCGAGGTGGATGCCATCCGCGTCTGCGGCGACACGGTCGGGATTCAGACGAGAAGGCGCCACCTATCCCTTATGAACCGGAACACCGCGACCGGCGTCGCGCCGGAGGAGCTGGTCGCGCGGCTGCATCAGCTTGCGCCGCAGGCGAAGCTCTGCGTCGCGGAAAAGCCGAACGCATGGTCGGTCTGGATCGCCCCGACCGTCACGGCCGCGGGGATCGTCCTGCTGATGCTGCTGGCATGGTGGATGGGCGGCTCGCCCTCCGTTTCGCTGCCCTTATGAATCGAAACAAGAAGCCTCCCGGCTGTGAAACCGGGAGGCCTTTTTATATGGAGAGATCAGAAGATCGCAACGACTGCGCCGTTATAGGTGTCGCTGATGTACTGCTTGACGGCGTCGGACTGCAGAGCCTTGACGAGCGCCTGGATCTTGGCGCTGTTTTCGTCGCCGGAGCGAACCGCGATGACGTTGGCATAGGTCTGGGCGGCGTCGCCGGAGGCGTCCTCGGTGGCCAGCGCGTCCTCAATGTGCAGCCCGGCGGCCAGCGCGTAGTTGCCGTTGATAACGGCCAGCGTGCCGGCGTCGCTGTTCTGGAGCTGTGCGGGAACGGTCTCGGCCTGCACGGCGGTGACGTTGTAGCCATGATCGTCAACGATGTCGAGCGTGGTCACGCCGTCGGTTGCGTTCGCGCCGTCGGCAAGGGTGATAAGGCCCTCCTGCGCGAGCAGGAGCAGGGCACGCGTCTCGTTGCTGTCGTCGGCCGGAACAATGATGGTCGCGCCCTCCTTGACCTGATCCAGCGAGGTCACGCCGTTGCCGTAGAGGCCGAACGGCTCATAGTGAATCTTCGCGGCAACGACCAGATCGGTGCCGTTGGAGGCGTTGTAGCTGTTGAGATAGGGGGTGTGCTGGAAGTAGTTGGCGTCGAGCTCGCCGTCGGCGAGCGCCTTGTTCGGAAGGATGTAATCGTCATAGACGACGACCTTCAGCTCGTAGCCCTCGGCGGCCAGCGTGTCCTTGACCTGCTCGAGGATCTCGGCGTGCGGGGTGGAGGAGGCGCCGACGGTGATGACCTTGTCGTCGGCAGCGGTGGAGGCGGCATTGCCGTCGGCATTTTCGGTGGCCTGAGTCTTGGAGCCGCAGCCCGCGATGCAGGCGCACAGCAGCGCAAGAGAGAGAACAAGAGCAATCAGCTTTTTCATGTTTTTTATCTCCTTTTATAATAACAAATTTATTTGACGATACGCTTGTCGGTTTTGTGCGCGATAAACGTACCGACCTCTTGAATGATCTGCACGATCACGACCGTGAGGATCACGCAGAGCCAGACGATGTCGTAATTCGAGCGTTGGTGGCCGTAGATAATGGCAATCTGGCCGAGACCGGTGCCGCCGATCGTGGCGGCCATGGCGGAATAGCCGAGGATCGTGACCGTGGAGATCACGGCGCCGATGATGAGCGAGGGCTTTGCCTCCGAAATCAGGACGCGCGTGATGATCTTGAAATTGGGTGTGCCCATGGCCTGTGCGGCCTCGATCACGCCGTGGCTGACCTCCTTGATCGAGGATTCGACCATGCGCGCGACATAGGGCGCGGCAGCGATGATGAGCATGACGATCATGGCCTTGTTGCCCATGCTCGTGCCAACGATGGCCTTGGCGACCGGCAGCATTGCGACCATCAGGATGATGAAGGGAATCGAGCGGAAGATGTTCACGATGAAGCCGAGCACGCGGTTGACCAGACGGTTCGGGTGGATGCCGTCCTTATCGGTGATGCAGAGGATCACGCCGATCGGAAGGCCGATGCCATAGGCGATCAGGGTCGAAAGAAGGGTCATATATACGGTTTCCCAGATGCCGAGCTGGATGATACCGTTGTCCCAAAGCTGCTTCAGCATATCAGAAACCATTTATTTCGCCTCCTTTTTAAATTGAATGCCGTTCGACTCAAGCCACGTATAAATCTTCTCGCGCTGGCGCGGGTCGGGCGGAAGCTCTAAAATCATGTGGCCGTAGGCCGCGCCGTCGATGTTTCGCGTGTCGGCGAAGAGAATGTTGACGGGCGCCTGACAGGCAAGCACAAGATTGGAGATCATGGGAAGACCGGAGGCGTTGCCGTCAAAGACGATGCGAAGCTGCTTGCCGCCGGTGAACTGCTCGGTCGGATGCCCCTCCGGGAGGATCAGCTCCTGCGCGATCCGGCTCTGCGGGCTTGTGAAAACCTCGCTGACCTTGCCGATCTCGACGATGTGGCTCTTGTCGATGACGGCCACGCGGTCGCAGATCTGGTCGATCACACGCATTTCATGGGTGATGATGACGATCGTCACACCCAGCTTGCGGTTGATGTCCTTCAGAAGCTCGAGAATCGCGCGCGTCGTGTTCGGGTCGAGCGCGGAGGTCGCCTCGTCGCAGAGCAGATAGTCCGGCTCGGTGGCGAGGGCACGGGCAATGGCCACGCGCTGCTTCTGACCGCCGGAGAGCTGCGCCGGATAGCTCTTGGCACGGTCGCTCAGGCCGACCAGCTCGAGAAGCTCCGCGGCGCGGCGCTCGGCCTTTGCCCGCGGCACACCCGCAAGCTCCAGCGGGAAGCAGATGTTTTTCAGCACGTTGCGCTGCTCAAGCAGGTTGAAGCCCTGGAAGATCATGCCGATCGAGCGGCGCGTCCGCAGAAGCTCCCTGCGCGAGAGGGTCATGAGATCCCTGCCGTCAACGAGCACCTGACCCCGCGTCGGCTTCTCCAGCAGGTTGATGCAGCGCACGAGCGTGCTCTTGCCTGCGCCGGACAGGCCGATGATGCCGAAGATCTCGCCGTCCTCAATGGTCAGGTCAATGCCGTCCAGGGCAACAATGGTCTGGTCGGCGGTGTGGAAGGTCTTATTGACGTTTTTCAGCTCGATCATTCGATCGCCTCCAAGCATATGGCCAGTTTTAAGGAAGCTCTGATTCAATCGCAAGAGCGGTCAGCGAGGATTTTGTACCAAATTGAGGTTTGGAAATCGCAGGAATCCTTTACGTATTTCAAGATTTTCAAACCGATAAGTTGGGACGAAAGACTCGCTGAGCGCCGCAGCCGATTGATTCAGAGGTTCCTTAATTTTGCGATGCGTTCGCATAAGAAAAATCGGGAAACGAGCAGCTCGTTTCCCGACTGAAAATCATGATACTTTCAGAAACAAGACCGCTCAGAATGGGCATGGCAACGCATGCACATGGACATCTCCATGCACATCATCATGTTCATCATGCGGTTGAAGCCGTTTGCCATTTTGAAGGTCTCCTTTCCTCAACGATGGTTCGATTATAGCGGCTGGATGCGCGTTTGTCAACATAAAAATTCAGAAAAGATGAAAAAATTTCAAATGAGGGGTATGAAAAAACGGAAATACAGGATTCCATTTTTCGCAATTTTGTGCTATAATTCTCTCAATAAATGCAAAAAGGGGGCACCGCGAATGAATTTTCAGCACATGCGCTATGCCGTTGTGATCGCGGAGACCAAATCGATCAATAAGGCGGCCGAGCTGCTCTATGTCGGCCAGCCGACGCTGAGCCGCGCCATCAAGGAGCTGGAGGCCAACGTCGGCATTACGATCTTCGACCGCAGCGCCAAGGGCATGTTCCTCACGCCCGACGGCGAGATATTCGTGCGCTATGCGAAGTCCGTTTTGCAGCAGGTCGAGAACATCGAAAATCTCTTCAAAAACCGCGACGCCGGGCGCAAGCGCTTCTCCGTGTCCGTGCCGCGCGCGAGCTACATCGCCGAGGCCTTCGCGCGGTTTTCCCGCGAGCTGGGCAGCGACGGCGAGGCGGAGCTGTTTTACTGCGAGACCGGCGCGATGCAGACCCTGCGCAACCTGCTGCAGGAGGACTATAAGCTCGGCATTCTGCGCTACGCCGAGCAATACGACCGCTCCTATAAATCCATGATGGAGGAGAAGGGACTGGCCTATGAGCTGGTGACGGAGTTCCGCTATGTGCTGCTGATGAGCGCGGAAGGCCCGCTGGCACGGAAGGCGCGGATCGCGGCCGGGGATCTTACCGATTTGATCGAGATCGCCCACGCCGACCCCTATGTGCCCTCGATCCCGACGGCCGAGGTGCGCCGCGCGGAGCTTCAGGAGGACGTGCGCCGCCGCATCTATGTCTTTGAGCGCGCCAGCCAGTTTGAGCTGCTGTCGCAGAATCCGCAGACCTTTATGTGGGTCTCACCCGTGCCGAAGCGGCTGCTCGAGCGCTACGGGCTGGTGCAGCGCGCGTGCGGGGGAAACGGGCGCGTCTATAAGGACGTGCTGGTGCACCGCAGGGACTATTCCTTCAGCGAGCTGGACCGTCAGTTTATCGAACAGCTCGTGGCGGCGAAGCGCGAGATCATCGCAGCGGCCGGAAGCTGAAAATTTGAATGTTCTGTGAATAAACGCCCCAAAAAATTCAAAAAACGGCGGTGTTTCCGAAAGAATCCAGGGTATTGCTGCCTTTCGGTTGAGGAATTATCGATAAATAAAATACCCATATGCAAAAAAGGCAATTCCCAAGCGGAAAACAGCGTGCTATCATGGAATCATAAAAAATAAACAACTGGAGGTATTCTGAAATGGCAAGATTTACACTTCCGCGTGACCTGTATCATGGCAAGGGTGCTCTTGAGGCGCTGAAGACGTTCAAGGGCAAGAGAGCGATCATCTGCGTGGGCGGCGGCTCCATGAAGCGCTTCGGCTTCCTGGACAGAGCCGAGGCTTACCTGAAGGAAGCCGGGATGGAAGTCAAGATTTTTGACGGCATCGAGCCGGATCCCTCCGTTGACACCGTGATGCGCGGCGCGCAGGTCATGATCGACTATCAGCCGGATTGGATCGTCGCCATCGGCGGCGGCTCTCCCATCGACGCTGCCAAGGCAATGTGGATCAAGTACGAATATCCGGACTGCACCTTTGAGGATATGTGCAAGGTGTTCGGCATCCCCGAGCTGCGCAAAAGGCGCATTTCTGCGCCGTCTCCTCGACCTCCGGCACGGCCACCGAGGTCACTGCATTCTCCATCATCACGGATTATCAGAAGGGCATCAAATACCCGATCGCCGACTTCGAGATCACCCCGGACGTCGCCATCGTCGACCCCCGAGCTGGCTGAGACAATGCCCAAGAAGCTCGTCGCGCACACCGGTATGGATGCGATGACCCACGCGATCGAGGCCTATGTCTCCACCGCGAACTGCAACTACACCGATCCGCTGGCCATCCACGCCATCGAGATGATCATGAAGGATCTCGTTCCCTCCTACAACGGCGATATGGCCGCCCGCGACCGGATGCACGACGCGCAGTGCTTGGCCGGTATGGCGTTCTCGAACGCACTGCTCGGCATCGTCCACTCCATGGCGCATAAGACCGGCGCGATCTTCGCCGACTACGGCGCACATATCATCCACGGCGCGGCGAACGCCATGTACCTGCCGAAGGTCATTGCCTTCAACGCGAAGGACGAGACGGCCAAGAAGCGCTACGGCGTGATCGTCGACTACATGGGCATCTGCGACAAGAGCGCCTCCGACGACGAGAAGGTCAAGGCTCTCATCGCCTACCTGCGCAAGATGAACGACGAGCTGAACATCCCGCACTGCATCAAGCACTACGGCGCCGACAGCTATCCCTGCGAGCAGGGCTTCGTCCCCGAGGACGTCTTCCTTGCCCGCGTCCACGACATCGCGGTCAACGCGCTGGCCGATGCCTGCACCGGCTCGAACCCGCGTCAGCCGTCCGTCGAGGAGATGGAAAAGCTGCTCAAGTGCTGCTACTACGACACCGAGGTCGACTTCTGACCGATCGAAACAACTGCATTCATCACTGCAACGGCAGCAGCGCTTGCCGCTGAACCGTGACGCTTTTGCGGCGGCTGCCGGTTTTTACCGGCGGTCGCCGTTTTTTATGAGACATAGGGAACCTCTGAATCAATCGGCAGCGGCGTTCAGCGGGTCTTTTGTCCCAACTGATCGGTTTGAAAATCTTGGGAACCTCTGAATCAATCAACTGCGGTGCTCAGCGGGTCTTTTGTCCCAGCTTATCGGTTTGAAAATCTTGAAATACACAAAGTATTCCTGCAATTTCAAACCTCAATCTGGAACAAAATTCCTCGCTGACCACTCTTGCGATTGAATCAGAGCTTCCCTTGAAATACGCAAAGGATTTCTGCAATTTCCAAACCTCAATCTGGAACAAAATCCCTCGCTGACCGCTCTTGCGATTGAATCAGAGCTTCCATAGGAGGAAATTATAGGCTTTGGAATTGTTACGCGATAAAAACGGGTTGACAGAAGACGAATTTTTAGTACAATATAAAAAGAAACAATACGAAAAACCCAGTCTGACGGCGGATATTGTCGTTCTGGCAAAGGACGCCGCGGGCACATGGGTGCTGCTCATCCGCCGCAAGGGACATCCGTTCCTTGGGCATTGGGCGCTGCCGGGCGGCTTTGCCAACCCGAACGAGCCGCTCGAGCAGACGGCGCGCCGTGAGCTGCTTGAGGAGACGGGCATCGGGCACGAGCAGATGCAGCTCGTCGGCCTGTTCAGCCGTCCGGGGCGCGACCCGCGCGGCTGGGTGGTTTCGGCGGCCTACGCCGCGTCGGTCGATCGCGCGGCCACACGCGTTCGGGCCGGAGACGACGCAGGTGCGGCGCAATGGTTTCGCGTTTCCCCTGAGGCCGACGGCCTCGGGCTTCCGCCGCTGGCGTTTGACCATGAGGAGATCCTGCGCCGTGCGCTCTGCACGCGCTGATTCAACATCCGGGAAGGAGACAAAAAATGTATCAAATCGTTCACAAAAAGGTTCTGAACCCGACCGTGACGCAGATGGAGATCCATGCGCCGCTCGTCGCCAAAAAGGCGAAGCCCGGCCAGTTCATCATCCTGCGCGTCAACGAGGAGGGCGAGCGCATTCCGCTGACCGTTGCCGGCTGCAACGTCGAGGAAGGAACGGTCAAGATCATCTTCCAGATCGTCGGCGCGACGACCGCGCTGCTGAACCACAAGCAGGAGGAGAATTTATTCAGGACTTCGTCGGCCCGCTGGGCGTCGCGACCCACACCGACGGCATCAAAAAGGTCTGCATCGTCGGCGGCGGCGTTGGCTGCGCGATCGCCATGCCGATCGCCGAGGAATTTCACCGCCTCGGCGCGGACGTGACGAGCATCGTCGGCTTCCGCAGCAAGGACATCGTCATTCTGGAGGATGAATTCAAGGCCTATTCCGACCGAACCATCCTTATGACCGACGACGGGAGCTACGGCCGGCACGGCAACGTCACCGTGCCGCTCAAGGAGCTGCTTGAGGCAGGGGAGCGCTTCGATATGATCATCACGATCGGCCCGCTGATCATGATGAAATTTGTCGTCGCCACGGCCAAGCCCTTCGGCGTGCCGGTCACGGTCTCAATGAACCCGATCATGATCGACGGCACGGGCATGTGCGGCGGCTGCCGCCTGACGCTGAATCAGGACGGCAAGCGCGTGACGAAGTTTGCCTGCGTGGACGGCCCGGATTTCGACGGCTATGAGGTCGATTTCGACGAGGCCATGAGCCGCGGCAGAATGTACAACGCGTTCGAGCGCAAGGCCTACGAAGAAACCTGCAATCTGCTCAAGCAGGGCTAAGGAGGGAACGGTTATGGCGATCAATCCGAAAAAGCACGAAATGCCGACGCAGGAGCCGTCTGTCCGTGCGAGAAATTTCAAGGAAGTGGCGCTGGGCTACCCGGCTGAGATCGCAGTCGAGGAGGCAAAGCGCTGCCTGAACTGCAAGAACCGCCCGTGCGTCTCCGGCTGCCCGGTCAATATCTCCATCCCGGAATTCATTTCCAAGATCAAGAGCGAGGATTTTGAGGGCGCGTATCAGATCATCACGCAATCCTCCTCGCTTCCGGCGGTCTGCGGCCGCGTCTGCCCGCAGGAGTCGCAGTGCGAGAGCAAGTGTACCCTCGGCATCAAGTTCGAGCCGGTCGGCATCGGCCGTCTGGAGCGCTTCGTTGCCGACTGGCACAACGAGAACGCCAAGGAGCTGCCGAAGAAGCCCGCGTCCAACGGCCACCGCGTCGCCGTGGTCGGCTCGGGCCCGTCCGGCCTGACCTGCGCGGGCGATCTGGCCAAGAAGGGCTATCAGGTCACGGTTTTTGAGGCGCTGCACACCGCCGGCGGCGTGCTGGTCTACGGCATTCCGGAATTCCGTCTGCCGAAGTCCATCGTCGCCAAGGAGGTCGAGACGCTCAAGGCGCTGGGCGTCGACGTCGAGACGAACGTCGTCATCGGCAAGACTCTGACGATCGACGAGCTGTTCGAGGACGGCTATGAGGCCGTGTTCGTCGGCTCGGGCGCTGGCCTGCCCAACTTCATGGGCATCCCCGGCGAGAGCCTGAAGGGCGTCTATTCCGCCAACGAATTCCTGACCCGCAGCAACCTCATGAAGGCCTACCGCGACGATCCCGTCACGCCGATCATGAAGGGCGGCAGGGTCGCCGTCGTCGGCGGCGGCAACGTCGCCATGGACGCTGCGAGAACCGCTCTGCGCCTCGGCGCGGAGAAGGTCTACATCGTCTACCGCCGCTCCATGGAGGAGCTGCCCGCGCGCCGCGAGGAGGTCGAGCACGCCGAGGAGGAGGGCGTCGATTTCCGCCTGCTCAATAACCCGGTCGAAATTCTGGGCTATCAGAATCCGGATGACCCGCGCGACCCGAAGAACGGCTTCGTCACCGGGATGCGCTGCATCCGCATGGAGCTGGGCGAGCCGGATGCCAAGGGCAGACGCCGCCCGTTGCCGATCCCCGGCAGCGAATTCGAGCTGGACGTCGACACCGTTGTCATCTCCATTGGCACGTCGCCGAACCCGCTCATCAAGTCCACCACCAAGGGACTTGAGGTCAACGCGCGCGGCGGCATTATCGTCAACGAGGACGGCCTGACCTCCCGCGAGGGCGTCTATGCCGGCGGCGACGCCGTGACCGGCGCTGCAACCGTCATCTCCGCCATGGGCGCGGGCAAGACTGCCGCAAGAGCGATCGACGCGCACCTGAGCGCAAAATAAAGGAAGCTCTGATTAAATCGCAAGAGTGGTCAGCGAGGGATTTTGTTCCAAATTGAGGTTTGGAAATTGCAGGAATACTTTGTGTATTTCAAGATTTTCAAACCGATAAGTTGGGACGAAAGACCCGCTGAGCGCCGCTGCCGATTTATTCAGAGGTTCCTAAACAAATCGGAACGGCAAGGCGGGCGCATTCCTGCAACCATAAGTGTCGATCGGGAGTGCGCCCGCTTCGCCTGCCTGCATTTATTGAACGAAAATTATCGATAGCTGCATTACCGATATGCGAAAGAGGCAATTCCCAAATCTGCACTTTGCGTGTAGAATAGAACGGTAATTGATTCTGGAGGTATGATTGTGGAGCATAAGGAGATTTCCCGCGCAACACTGGGCAGACTGCCGATCTATCTGGATTATCTAGAAGACCCTTCCGGGAGCCGTGACGCACATCTCCGCCACGGCGATCGCCAAGGCGCTGCATCTCGGCGAGGTGCAGGTGCGTAAGGATCTCGGGGCGGTCAGCGGCGCCGGTCGACCGAAGGTCGGCTATTCGGTCGCGGAGCTGACGGGCTGCCTGCAGCGGCTGCTCTCGGAGGGCAGCGGCTCGGCGGTGATCGTCGGCGCCGGCCGGCTGGGGCGCGCGCTGCTGGATTATTCCGGCTTTGCCGATTACGGCCTGTCCATTGTCGCCGCGTTTGACCGCGCACTGCATGAGCCGATGGCCTCCACGGCGGGCAAACCGATCCTGCCGATGGAGCGGCTTGAGGAGTACTGCGCGACGCACCCCGTCAAGATCGGCGTCATCACCGTCCCGGCAGCCGACGCGCAGTCGGTGGCCGATCGGCTCTACCGCAACGGCATCCGTGCGTTCTGGTGCTTTGCGCCCGTGCGCATGAGCCTGCCGGAGGACGCCGTGGCGCAGTATGAAAACATGGCGCTGTCGCTGGCGCATCTGAATATGCAGCTCCAGCCGGAGCATACCTGAGTCGGGGGAGAACGGATGGAGCTGGATCGTATCATCGCATTAAGCAATACCGTCACGGTCTACCGTGACGGCGACCGCTGTGTAAAGGTGTTTGATGCAAAGCCATTCCGCTGCCGACGTTTTGCAGGAGGCGCTGCATCAGGCCGTTGCCGTGGAGGCCGGACTGCCTGTTCCGCCCGTGCTTGAGGTCACGGCGCTGAACGGGCGCTGGGCGCTCGCTTCGCAGCTGATCCGCGGCGAGACCCTGCGGCAGTACATTCAAAAAAACCCGCAAAAGCGTGAGGAGGGACTTCGGCTGCTGGTGCGGCTGCAGCTCCTCGTGCTGGAAAAGACCGCGTCGTGTCTGCCGCGCTGCAAGGAGCAGCTTGCCCGGAGCATCGAGCGCGCACCGCTGCCGGAGCATGTGCGCAGCAACCTGCGCACGCGGATCTGCAGCGTGCCGGACGGCGACCGCCTGTGTCACGGCTCGCTCGACCCGGCGAACATCATCCTGACGCCGGAGGGCGAGGCGTCGATCCTCGGTTGGGCAAACGCCAGCCGGGGCTGTCCGGAGGCCGACGCCGCCTGCACGGCGCTTCGCCTGCGCCTGCAGGGAACCGATCCCGAGCAATATCTGCGCCTGTTCGGGCAGCAGAGCGGGCATTCCCGCGAAGAGATCAACGCATGGCTGCCGCTGGTGGCTGCCGCACTGACGGTGGGCAGCACCGAGGCACAGCGCGAGATACTAAAACCCTATATGAATTATTAAAGTTAAAAAAGGAGAAAAACATGAAGGTCACAGTTTGCATCGGCTCGTCCTGCCATCTTAAGGGCTCGCGTCAGGTTGTGGAGCAGCTTCAGGAGCTGATCCGCGAGAACGGACTGGAAGACAAGGTCGAGCTTGCCGGCACGTTCTGCATGGGCAGATGCCAGGAGGGCGTCTGCGTCACCGTAGACGATGCCTTCCACTCGGTCTCGCCGGAGCGCGTTCCGGCATTTTTCAACGAGTACATCTTAGGAACCACTGAATAAATCGGCAGCGGCGCTCAGCGGGTCTTTTGCCCCAACTTGTCGGTTTGAAAATCTTGAAATACACAAAGTATTCCTGCGATTTCCAAACCTTAATTTGGAACAAAATACCTCGCTGACCACTCTTGCGATTTAATCAGAGCTTCCCTTAAACACAGTCCGCGCATAAAGCCAAAATATCCGCAAGCAGAAATAAGGAGCGTTCCATGCATAAGTTTGATACCAAGGTCCAGCATTTGAAGTATAAGGTCCTGCGCGAGGTCGCGCGCTGCGCGTGGGAGGGCAATCTTCAGGAGAAGCTCTTCGACATCCCGAAGATAATCGTTCCCGGCAACAAGCCGACCATGCGCTGCTGCGTCTATAAAGAGCGTGCGATCCTTGCCGACCGCGTGAAGCTCGCGATGGGCGGCGACAAGAGCAATCCCAACGTCATCGAGGTCATCGAGACGGCCTGCGACGAGTGCCCGATGGGCGGCTACGAGGTCACGAATGCCTGCCGCGGCTGTCTGGCGCACCGCTGCGAGGATGCCTGCCGCAGAAAGGCCATCACCTTCGACCATTTCCACGTTGCGCACATCGACAAGAGCCTCTGCATCGACTGCGGCGCCTGCTCGCGCGTCTGTCCCTTTACCGCGATCGTTAACCGCCAGCGCCCCTGCCAGAGCGCCTGCAAGGTCAAGGCCGTCCTGATGAACGACGGCAAGGCTGCGATCGACAACAGCAAGTGTACCGCCTGCGGCGCCTGCGTCTATCAGTGCCCGTTCGGCGCGATCTCGGACAAGAGCTACATCCTCGAGGCCATCGACCTCATCAAGAAGAGCGAAAACAACACAAAGTACAAGGTCTACGCGGTCGTGGCGCCGTCGATCTCCAGCCAGTTCGTCTATGCCGCGCTGGGTCAGGTCGTCAGCGGCCTGAAGAAGCTGGGCTTCTATACGGTCGTCGAGGCCGCGCTGGGCGCGGATATGGTCGCCTATGCCGAGGCAGCCGAGCTTGCCGAAAAGGGCTTCTTGACCAGCTCCTGCTGCCCTGCCTTCGTGACGTATATCGAAAAATCCTTCCCGGCGCTGAAGGATTACGTCTCGCACAATCTCTCGCCAATGGCCGCGATCTCGCGCTATCTCAAGGAGCGCGAGCCGTCCTGCAAGGTCGTTTTCATCGGGCCGTGCACGGCGAAAAAGGCCGAAATTCAGAAGGAGTCCGTGAAGCCCTATGTCGACGTCGCCATGACCTTCGAGGAGCTTCAGGCGCTCTTCGACAGCCGCGATCTGGACATTACGACGCTGCCCGAGGACTGTCTGGACAATGCGTCCTATTTCGGCCGCATCTTTGCGCGCTGCGGCGGCCTCTCCGACGCCGTTGCCGAGGCGCTCAAAGGAACAGGGACGCGAGGATTTCGAGCTGAAGGCGACGGCCTGCGACGGCATCGAGGAATGCCGCATGGCGCTCTTCAAGAAGAGCAAGAATCTGCTCGACGCGAACTTTATCGAGGGCATGGCCTGCGTTGGCGGCTGTATCGGCGGCGCCGGCTGCCTGACCCACGGCGCGAAGAACAAGGCCGAGGTCGACAAATACGGCCGCGAGGCTCATGAAAAACCATCAAGGACGCGATTTCCGTACTGAAATAATTTGAAAGGGAGAAACCGATATGCCGGATTGTTTGACGCTTAAAAAATCAAACTGCAAGAATTGCTACAAGTGCATTCGGCACTGCCCCGTGAAATCCATCCGATTTTCCGCCAATCAGGCGCACATCATCGGCGAGGACTGCATTCTCTGCGGTCAGTGCTTCGTTGTCTGTCCGCAGAACGCCAAGCAGATCGTCGACGAGACGGAGAAGGCAAAGGTCTTTTTGCTCAGCGGCGCGCCGGTCTATGTCAGCCTTGCGCCCTCCTTCGCCGCAAACTATGCGGGCGTCGGCATCAACGGGATGCGCAAGGCGCTCAAGCGGCTCGGCTTTGCCGACGTGGAGGAGACGGCCATCGGCGCAACAATGGTCAAGCGCGAATATGAGCGCATCCTCCGCGAGGAGCAGCCGGACGTGCTGATCTCCTCCTGCTGCCACTCCCTGAACCTGCTGGTTCAAAAGTATTTTCCGGGCGCGCTGCCGTTCCTTGCGAATGTGCAGTCGCCCATGCAGGCGCACTGCGCCGACATCAAGCGCCGCCATCCGGAGGCCAAGACCGTATTCGTCGGCCCGTGCGTGGCAAAAAAGGACGAGGCGTGGTATTATTCCGGCATGGTCGACGCCGTGCTGACCTTTGAGGAGCTGACGAAGTGGCTCGAGACCGAGCACATCGAGCTGGAGCCGGATCCCGAGCAGAACGCCGAGAGCCGCGCGCGTCTGTTCCCGACGACCGGCGGCGTGCTCAAGACCATGACCGACCGGCCGGACGGCTATACCTACCTCGCGGTCGACGGCGTGGAGAACTGCATCTCCGCGCTGCGCGAGATCGAGGAGGGCAAGGTACACCGCTGCTTTTTGGAGCTTTCGGTCTGCTCGGGCAGCTGCATCGCAGGGCCGGTCATGGAAAAATACCACCATTCAACGGTCAGCGACTTCCTGAAGGTCACGGAATATGCCGGGGAGCGCGATTTCCCGGTCGAGCAGCCGGAGCTGATCGGCAAGCACTTCACGGTGATCGAGCGCCACGCACGCATCCCCAGCGAGGACGAGATCCGTGCGACGCTGCGCCGCATGGGCAAGACCAAGCCCTCCGACGAGCTGAACTGCGGCTCCTGCGGCGGCTATACGAGCTGCCGCGACAAGGCCATTGCCGTCTGTCAGGCAAGGCGGAGATCTCCATGTGCCTGCCCTATCTCAAGGACAAGGCCGAGAGCTTTTCGGATAATATCGTCCGCAACACGCCGAACGGCCTGCTGCTGCTCAACGAGCAGCTCGAGGTGCAGCAGATCAACCGCGCCGCGCTGCGCATGATGAATCTGCGCGCCGAAACGGATGTGCTCGGCGAGAGCGTCGTGCGCGTGATGGATCCGAACGACTTCCTGACCGTGCTGGACAGCGGCCGCCCGATCCACGACAAGCGCTGCTATCTGGCTGAATACGACCGCTATGTCGACGAGACGGTCATCTATGACCGCGAGTATCACCTGCTCATCTGTATCCTGCGCGATGTGACGCAGGAGGAGACCATGCGCAGTCAGAAGGAGAGTCTCAGCCACCAGACGGCCGAGATCGCCGACCGCGTGGTCGACAAGCAGATGCGCATCGTGCAGGAGATCGCCTCGCTGCTCGGCGAGACGGCGGCGGAGACGAAAATCGCGCTCTACAAGCTGAAGGAGTCGATCAAGGATGAATAATCTCTGCGAAGAGATCGGCTGGAAGAGCATCAACCACGCCGGCGAGCAGCTCTGCGGCGACCATGTGGATCTGATCGAGCAGGGCGAGAATTCGTCTGTGCTGGTGCTCGCGGACGGCTTGGGAAGCGGCGTGAAGGCCAGCATTCTCTCCACGCTGACTGCGAAGATCATCTCGACCATGATGGCCGAGAATGTGCCGCTGGACGAATGCGTCAAGACGATCGCCGCGACCCTGCCGATCTGCTCCGAGCGCGGCGTGGCCTATTCGACCTTCACGGTCATCCACCTGAAAAATCACAGCACGGCCGAGCTGATCCAGTATGACAACCCGAGTGTCATTCTGATCCGCGACAACGAGCCGTACAGCTATCCGACGCAGGAGCTGAACATCAGCGGCAAAAAATTCTCCGTTCCGAGCTTTCCCTGCAGGAAAACGACGTGCTCATCGCCATGAGCGACGGCTGCCCGCACGCCGGGATCGGCCGGTCGTATAACTTCGGCTGGCGGCAGGAGGAGATCGCCGCGTTTATGAAGGTGCTCACCGCCGTCGGCTATTCGGCCAAGACGCTTGCAACCATGCTCGTCGACGAGTGCGACCGGCTCTACGGCGGTCAGCCCGGCGACGACGCCACGGCCTGCGTGGTCAAGGTGCGCAGGCGCGCGCCGATGAACATCCTGTTCGGCCCGCCGCGCAACCGCGACGACGCCGACCGCATGATGGCGCTGTTTTTCTCCAAGGAGGGCAAGCATATCATCTGCGGCGGCACGACCTCGTCCATCGCCGCGAAATATCTCGGCAAGCCCCTGCGGCCGACGCTGGCCTTTGAGGCCTCCGACGTGCCGCCCATTGCCGAGCTGGAGGGCGTTGACCTCGTCACCGAGGGCGTCATCACGATGAACAAGGTCGTTGAATATGCCAAGGCCATGCTCGGGCAGAACGAGCGCCACGAGGAATGGAGCTTCGGGCGCGACGGTGCGTCCATGATCTGCCGCCTGCTGTTTGAGGAGGCGACGGACATCAACTTCTGCGTCGGCCGCGCGGTCAACCCGGCGCATCAGAACCCCGATCTTCCGATCAATTTCAACATCAAAATGAATCTGGTCGAGGAGCTCTCCGCCTGCCTGAAAAAAATGGGCAAGCGCGTGAAGGTGAGCTACTTTTGATTCCCTGACGCCGTCTCAAACTTGAGACGGCGTTCTTTTTTGCAAAAATATGAAATAAATCTTGTATTTTTGCGGCGTGTGGAGTATAATAATTGGAAATTATCGATCTCGTCCGAGACGATACCATCATTTGAAAAAGGAGGATGTCAAAATGCAGAAATGTTATATCCCGTCGGGATACAAAACCCGCTTTCTGTCTATGAGACGCAGTGTGCCATTGAGTACATCAAGCACAATTTCCAGAAAAACCTTTGCCGTGCATTGAATCTGCTGCGCGTGTCTGCGCCGTTGTTTGTCGAGGAGGCTTCCGGCCTGAATGATAATTTGAACGGCTACGAGCGCCCCGTCTCGTTTGACATTCCCGATGTCGGCGCGGAGGCGCAGGTGGTGCATTCCCTCGCAAAGTGGAAGCGCTATGCCCTCGGCCGCTATGAGATCCGCCCGGGCAAGGGGCTGGTCACCGATATGAACGCGATCCGGCGCGACGAGGTCGTGGACAATCTGCACTCGGTCTATGTCGACCAGTGGGACTGGGAGAAGGTCATCACGCGCGAGACGCGCAACGTCGGCACGCTGTGCCAGACGGTGCAGCGCATCGTCAACGCGATCTATGTCACCGGCGAGACGCTGAAGATCGAATTCCCGCAGATCAACACCCATGTGCCGCGCGAGGTCGTTTTCGTCACGGCGCAGCAGCTTGAGGATATGTACCCCGACCTGCACACCGCGCAGGAGAAGGAGACCGCCTTCCACCGGCAGCACAAGGACAAGGCCGTGTTCCTGATGCAGATCGGCAAGAAGCTGCGCTCCGGCAAGCCGCACGACGGCCGCGCCCCGGACTACGACGATTGGGAGCTGAACGGCGACATCCTGTTCTGGAACGAGGTGCTCGACCGCTCGTTCGAGGTGTCCTCCATGGGCATCCGCGTCGATGCCGAGTCGCTTGACCGCCAGCTCACCGAGGCCGGCTGCGACGATCGCCGCAGACTGCCGTTCCACAGGGCGCTGCTCGCCGGCGAGCTTCCGCTGACCATCGGCGGCGGCATCGGCCAGAGCCGTCTGTGTATGCTGCTGCTGGGCTGCTGCCACATCGGCGAGGTGCAGTCGAGCCTCTGGGATCAGGAAACCGTGGCAGCCTGCCGGGATGCCGGCGTCATGCTGCTTTAAAAAGTGAGGAGAGAATATGGAATTGATTTCCGTTCGAGAACTGTTCAAAAACACCGCCGCCTATGCCGGCAAGACCGTTGAGGTCGGCGGCTGGGTGCGCCCGTGCGCGCCTCGAAGAGCTTCTGGCTTCATCGTGGTCAACGACGGCACGTTTTTCACGCCGCTTCAGGTCGTTTATCACGACAATATGGAGAATTTTGCGGAGATTTCCAAGCTGAACGTCGGCGCTGCCATCCTCGTCCGGGGCACGCTCGTCGAGACGCCCGAGGCCAAGCAGCCCTTCGAGGTGCAGGCCGAGACCGTCACGGTCGAGGGCGCGTCCACGCCGGATTATCCGCTGCAAAAGAAGCGCCATACCGTCGAATTTCTGCGCACCATGACGCATCTGCGCCCGCGCACGAATCTGTTTCAGGCGGTCTTCCGCGTGCGCAGCCTGGCGGCCTACGCGATCCACAGCTTCTTCATGGAGCGCGGCTTCGTCTATGTCCACACGCCGCTCATCACCGGCTCGGACTGCGAGGGCGCGGGCGAGATGTTCCAGGTGACCACCCTGGATCTTGACAACGTGCCCCCGCACCGAGGACGGCAAGGTCGACTACAGCAAGGATTTCTTCGGCAAGCCGACGAATCTGACCGTCTCCGGCCAGCTCAACGGCGAGACCTTCGCCATGGCCTTCCGCAATATCTATACCTTCGGCCCGACCTTCCGCGCCGAAAACTCCAACACCACGCGCCATGCGGCCGAGTTCTGGATGATCGAGCCGGAGATCGCCTTTGCGGACCTCAAGGACGATATGCGCCTTGCCGAGGATATGCTCAAGTATATTATCGCCTATGTGCTCGAGCAGGCGCCCGAGGAGATGCAGTTCTTCAACCAGTTCGTCGACAAGGGACTGCTCGAGCGGCTCAACCACGTGCTGACGTCCGATTTCGGCCATGTGACCTACACCGAGGCGATCGAGCTGCTCGAGAAGCACAACGATCAGTTTGAATATCCCGTGCACTGGGGCAGCGACCTGCAAACCGAGCACGAGCGCTATCTGACCGAGGTCGTTTTCAAGCGCCCGGTCTTCGTCACGGACTATCCCAAGGAGATCAAGGCATTTTATATGAAGCTCAACCCGGACGGCAAGACCGTCGCGGCGATGGACTGCCTTGTACCCGGCATCGGCGAGATCATCGGCGGCAGCCAGCGCGAGGACGACTATGAGACGCTGCGCGGCCGGATGCAGGGAGCTGGGTCTGAAGGAGGAGGATTATGCCTTCTACCTCGACCTGCGCAAGTATGGCTCGGCGCGCCACGCGGGCTTCGGCCTCGGCTTTGAGCGCTGCGTGATGTATCTGACCGGCGTCAGCAACATCCGCGACGTGCTGCCCTTCCCGCGCACCGTCGGCACCTGCGAGCTGTGATCGGCGTTTGACGGGCATAAAAGGCTGCATAGGCTTTGTAATGATATTCAGCCTTCTGGCTGAATGATATATGCTGACGCATATGATATACGGCCGGATGGCCGCATGATATAGCACCCAAAGGGGCACTATATCGATGTCGCTCCGCGACAAATTCAAATATTTCGGTTGTAAAAATGGTAGGTTTTTCATAAAACCTACCATTTTTCGTGTCATTGCGAGGAGCAAAGCGACGCGGCAATTTTAAAGTTGAAGGCATGGCATCCCGGAACGAAGTACGGAAGCACGTTACTTCTGGCGGCGCCGACTGCCGTCCCGGCATCTCCCGAAAAAGGTCGAGGGCTACAGCCAAAGCTGTAGCCCTCTTTGTGTGTGAAAATGGGGAAAATAAGAGGAAAGATCAGGGATACCGCAATGCGGCCGTCCGCCATACGCGGCGCGGTTTTTCACAAGGACGCCATAGCCGGTACGCGAGCCTTGCCGATTGACCGGCGCCGAATGCGTCGGACGGGCGGATCGGAGCACCCCGGAGAGAATTTCAGAAGGTGCGGAACGCTCAGCCCGCGTTGGCCAGCGCTGCGCCGAGCGCCTCGCAGGCGGCGATGGCGTCGCCGTCGGGCGCTTCGTTGCAGATCACGCTGTCGCAGACGAGCCTTGCGCCGTCAGCGCGGCAGGTGTCCTCCCAGGTGCGCATCCATTCGCCGTCGCCCCAGCCGTAAGAGCCGAACAGGGCGATGTTTTTGCCGTTCAGGGACGGCTCACAGGCGCTGAACACCGGCGCGAATTCGCCGTCCTCCAGCTCCTCTGCGCCCATCGCGGGGCAGCCGAAGGCGACTGCGTCGAGGCTGCTCAGCATAGCCGGATCAAAGTCCGAGACGGTCATCAGGCTGACCTCGGCGCCAGCCTTCCTTGCCCCGTCGGAAACGGCTGCGGCCATGGCCTCGGTGTTGCCCGTGCCGCTCCAATAAACGATTGCAAGCTTGCTCATGATAAGATTCCTTTCTGATTTTGATTTTTTTCGCTCACAATGAGCCTGGAAAAGCACTTGTGCTTTTTGATAAGCGTTTTGATAGCTCCGCGTACACTTTTGATAGCGCGCGAAGACGCGCTGCGCGGCGTCGGTGTCGCCGTAGACCTTCCATGTGCCGACACAACGGGCGTTCTGTGCGCGGTGGAGGATAAAGCCCTCGACGTCCTCCGGCGGATAGCCCAGAAACAGACCGATCTCATGCGGAAAGGCGTCCTCGGTTTGCAGCCGGTGCACCAGCTCCGTGACGCAGAGCGCCGGATCGCCGATCGGATAGTGCCGCTTGGCCAGCAGCGCGGCCGCCTGCGCCTGCGCGAGGTCGCGGCGCAGCCGCGACGGGCGGTAAAGATACAGCAGCATCCGTCCGTTCTCGATGCGCATGGGCAGCAGACACAACCCCTTGGGCACGAGCTGGGCGTTATAGCGGCGAATGCTCTCCCGGAGCTGTGCCGGATCGTCGACCGGGCAGGTGAACAGACTCCCGGTCTTCAGGTCGGCGAGCGTCGGGGCGCATTGCGCGATCAGCAGCTCCTCAGACATGCGGGCGCTCCCGATTGCGAGGCCATGCGGAGCAGCCGGCGCTTGATGACGGCCGAGGCCGCGACCCAAGCCAGCGGAACTGCGGCAGACAATACCAATTCAAGATCCATAGATGTGCTCCTTTCTCTGAAAAGCGGTGGATCCCTTTCCTTTTCCCGGCGCGGAACAAACAACAGGGGCGCGTCCCTGTGAGCGCGTATGCGCAAGGTGCGGCGGCTCGGAAGACCGGCCGCATCCCTGTTCCCTGCGCGCGGCACGCTGAAGGAAGACCTGAAGCGGAGCGTTCCGGCAGAGCTTCAGACTTTCCCTTCGGCTAGTTTTTCCGCGCCGGAGGAGGTTCATACGGGTTAGCAAATGCTAACCGTGAGAGGGATTTTTGGTTAGCATTTGCTAACCGTGATTATCATACCAGATGAGGGGGATTTTGTCAAGCAGAAAAATAAAATAATTTAAGGAACCTCTGATTCAATTGCAAGAGAGGTCAGCGAGGGATTTTGTTCCAATCCTCAATTTGGAACCCTTACTGACCGCTTTTACGATTTCATCAGAGGTTCCCTTGACATTGTATGGAGAAAATGCTATTATATTGTCTGATTTCGGACAAAAAAGGAGCGGAGAACATGGAGAAATATGCCACACAGGCGCTGGCGCGTTTGAACGGACTGCTCAGCCAAACGGAAGCGCTGTATCATCGGCTCGCGCGGCAGCTCGGCCTTGCGGACAGCGCCATGCGCGTGCTCTATATACTCCTTGAAGCGGATTCGCCCTGCGCGCTGACATGGCTTTGCGCATGCAGCGGCATGAGCCGACAGACCGTGCATACCACGCTGCACGGCCTGGAGCGCGAGGGCTTTTTGACGCTTTCCCTGCGCGACGGGAAGAATAAGGAGGTTCGCCTGACGCAGGAGGGGAAGGCGCTTGCCGCGCGCACAGCCGGGCGTCTTATGCAGATGGAAAATGAGGTGCTGGCTTCGTGGGACGAGCGTGACGTCGAGACTTATCTTGCGCTGACGGAGCGCTTTCTCCGCGATTTGCAGCAAAAGGGGCAAGACAGATGAAAATTCAGCTTTCGGATCATTTTTCCTATTCCAGACTGCTGCGCTTCACACTGCCGTCGATCGTGATGATGATCTTCACATCGATCTACGGCGTCGTGGACGGCTTCTTCGTGTCAAACTACGTCGGGAAAACGCCGTTTACCGCCGTCAACTTCATTATGCCGCTGTTGATGATCCTCGGCTGCATCGGCTTCATGTTCGGAACGGGCGGCGCGGCGCTCGTCGCCATGAAAATGGGCGAGGGCGAGAACGGGGAGGCCAATCGGATCTTTTCGATGAACGTCTGGGTCTCGGCCGGAATGGCCGTGGTGATTGCGGCCTTTGGCATCCTTTTTTTGCGCCCGCTGGCGCGCCTGATGGGCGCGGAGGGGCGGATGCTGGACGACTGCGTGGTCTATGGCCGGATCGTCCTCGCGGCGCTGCCGTTTTATGTGCTGCAATACGAATTCCAGTGCCTCTTCGCGACGGCCGAAAAGCCCAAGCTCGGGCTTTTCGTTACGGTCGCGGCGGGCGTGACGAATATGGTGCTCGACGCGGTTTTCGTGGCGGTATTTTCGTGGGGGCTGGTCGGCGCGGCGGCTGCGACGGCGTTCAGCCAGCTGGTCGGCGGTGTGCTCCCGCTGATCTATTTCGGCCGGAAGAATTCGAGCCGACTGCGCCTCGGACGGCTGCATTTTGACGGCCGGGCGCTGCGCAAAACGCTCACGAACGGCTCGTCGGAGTTTATGAGCAACGTCTCCATGTCGCTCGTAGGTATGCTCTATAACCTCCAGCTCATGGCGTATGCCGGAGAGAACGGCATCGCGGCCTATGGCGTTTTGATGTACGTCAACATGATCTTTCTGGCGATCTTCATCGGCTATTCCGTCGGCGTCGCGCCCGTGGTCGGCTTCCATTTCGGCGCAAAAAACCACAGGGAGCTGCACGGCCTGCTGCGCAAGAGCCTGCTGCTGATCGCCGCGACGGCAGTGCTGATGTTCGCCGCCGGACAGGCGCTCGGTGAGCCGCTCTCGCGGATCTTCGTCGGCTATGACGCCGGACTGCTCGCGATCACGGAGCACGCCTTCGCGCTGTTTTCGTTCTCCTTTCTGTTCTGCGGCTTTTCGATCTTCGGCTCGTCCTTTTTCACGGCGCTCAACGACGGCCTGACCTCGGCGCTGGTCTCCTTGCTGCGGACGTTGGTGTTTCAGGTCGCGGCCGTTCTGCTGCTGCCGCTGCTCTGGGGGATCGACGGCGTCTGGCTGTCGATCGTCGTCGCCGAGGCGCTCTCCGTCGCCGCAACGGCCGTCTTCCTGCTCGTCAAGCGCAAAGATACGGATACTGAACGGAACAATCATAAAAATACAACAGCACGCCCCCGGTAGGCGAAAAGCTTACCGGGGGCGTGTTTGATCAGCCGTTGGATTTGCAAAGCTCCTCAAGGTAGGGGAGCAGCTCGTCGGCGGCGGTGTTATAGATGTTGTTCAGCACGATGACGTCCTGAATGCCCTTGTCGCGCACAAGCGCCTCCAGCGAGGGATCGGCGATGCCTGCCCACTCGCAATAGCTCTTGTAGTAGCGGAAATCGACCAGATAGATATGCTCATAGTGATCCACGAGGAAGGGCAAAAACGCGTTGCCGTAGGAATCCTTGACCAGCACCACGGACGAGCCGTCATGGATCTCGGGGTTATGCGCGTAGCTATAGGGCTGATCGCCGGCCGTGAAGGTGGAATACAGCGCGGATTTGTCGTAATCCGAGACGTCAAAGACGATGTTCCAATCATACTTGGTATAGGTGCCGTCGTGATTGGACATATAGGTCTGCATCAGGTTCGTGCCGTTCGGGATATAGGCCGTGATCGTGTCGGGGTTCGAGCCAAGCTCCTCAGACTGGTTGCTGCCGGAATAGAACGTGCCGAGGTAGTCCGGGAAGGTGTAGGTCTTGAAGCTCGAGAGCGCGTGCGGCTCGATGCCCTTGACCTTGCAGAAGTCGGTGTAGGCGTAGTATGCGCCGAGCGCCGTCCAGTGATGGTCGGTGTGGAAATAGATGTATTCGGCGTTATGCGCCCGCAGGGTCTCGAAAACGGAGACGGTCTTCACGTTTTCGTCCATGTTGGCGTACATCCAGTTGATGGCCTCCTCCTCGTCGCCGCTGCCGGTCTGCTCGATGACGGATTTGTCCAGCATGACGCCGGCCGAGATCGGCGCGATCAGGGAATAGACGTTGGCCGTGCCCTTGAGCGAGTCGGCCAGCGAATTGATCGCGAGGCAATAGCGCGCGGAGTTCTTCTGACCGAAGTAATACAGGCCGAAGCCCTGATGGTCGGCAATGTAGATGCTGCCGACCTGCTCCAGCGGCGCCTTGATCGTGCCGTCGGGGAGCGTTTCCTGCTTGGACTCTGTGGGCTGGTCGGTCGGCTCGGTCTGCTTGACCAGCTCCTCAAGGTCCTGCGTGCCGGTCGGGATCGTCTCGGCGACCTGATTCTGATTGCCGGAGAGCTGCGTGCCGCGGATGCCGTAGGCATTCTTGAGACGCTGCTCCGCGCCGATCATCGACTCGCGCAGGGGATAGGTGTCGGCGTACCATTTGTCCAGGCCGGAGAAGAAGCTGCCGTCCCAGAAGGAGCTCCAGGTCAGCTTCGGAAATTTCGTCAGCTCGCGCTTTTCCAGCGTGGAGGCGCTCGGCCGGGCGAACCAGAGCAGCCCGATGAGCGAGAGCAGCAGCAGAACGCCGAAGAAAACGGTGACCTTGATGCCTGTGACGCGGTTATTCCAGCGGCGACGCTTCTGCTGCTGCCGCCGTTTTGCTTGATCTTGTTCTTGCATAGGTGAGCACCTCCCGATCAGAACTGGAAGTAGAGGAACGGATTATAGCTGTCGCCCGCGAGCGCCATGGCCGAGAGCACCAGCAGGAGCACCGGACAGGCGACGTTCCAGACCGCGTCGACCCAGCGGAAGACCGCGCTGCGCTGGCCGAGATTCCCGAGCATATTGCGCAGGAGCTTGCCCAGCGGCGTGACGGCGATGCAGCAGAACAGCAGGAACCAGAGGTTGTTCTTGAAGAGCAGCCCCGTGGCGAGGCTCGTGAAGCCGTTGCCGTTCCCGCCGAAAAGACCCTTGAGCGCCGTGCCGAGCAGGGGCATGGATTCAAATTTGAACAGGATCCAGCCGAAGAACACGACCAGCAGGACGCCCACGCGGCGCAGCGCCGCCGGAGTGCGCTCGAGGGTATGGCGCAGCGGGTATTTTTCGAGCAGCAGGAAGACGAACCAGTAAAGCCCCCAGAGGACGTAGTTCCAGCTCGCGCCGTGCCACATGCCCGTCAGCGCCCAGACGACGAACATATTGAAGACCTGCCGCCCCGTGCCCTTGCGGTTGCCGCCGAGGGGGATGTAAACATAGTCGCGGAAGAAGGTGCTCAGCGAGATATGCCACCGCCGCCAGAAATCCGTCACGGAATCGGCGACGTAGGGATAGTTGAAGTTTTCCTTATAATGAAAGCCGCACATCAGACCCATGCCGATGGCCATGTCGGAATAGGCCGAAAAATCGAGGTAGATCTGAAGCATATAGGCGAGGCAGCCCAGCCACACACCGGCAGCGGGCACGGCGGCGAGCGCGGCCTTGTCCGTCAGCAGGAGCTGGTCGGCAATGGCGGCGCAGCCGTTGGCCAGAATGGCCTTCTTCGCGAGGCCGACGGCAAAGCGCGTGATGCCGGCGCTCAGGTCGGCGTTGCGGATGCGGCGGTGCAGAATGTCCTCGTTGACGTCCTGATAGCGCACGATCGGCCCGGCGATGCACTGGTGGAACAGGCTGGCATACAGCAGCAGAATCCAGTATTTCTTCTGCGGCTCGACCTCGCCGCGGTAAACGTCGACCACATACGACAGCAGCTGGAAGGAATAGAACGAGATGCCGATCGGCAGTGTGATGGACGGGATGACCTTCGGCCAGCCGGTCAGCGCCTTGAGGTTGCCGAGCAGGAAGCCGGTGTATTTGAAGACACCGAGGATGATCAGCACCAGCGCAACGCCGACGATCATCCAGAGCTTTTTCTGCGATTTGCCGTAGGCCGCGCCGATGCGCAGCGCGGTGAACCAGCAGATGCCGACCATGCCGAGCAGCAGGAGCAGATAGCGCGGCCCCGCCCACGCATAGAACACGAGGGAGAAGACGAGCATGACGATGTTCTTGCGGCGAATGTCCGGCATGAGCGCCTGCGTGACATAGTTCGCAGAGAAGAACAGAAACACGAACAGGAGGCTGGAAAATACCACGGAGCGTTCTCCTTTCTTTCTCCGACGGGAGGAGGTGTGCATAATCGCAGATATTATAGCATCTTTTGTCGGACAGCGCAAGCCGTTTGCGCGCGGGATTCAACGGCGGCCGACGGATTTTTTTTGCGCCCTGCCGTTTCCGGTTGTTTTTTGTCGGATTTTGTGATAAAATGATTCCAAAGCACCCGGTCGGGGCAGACCGGGCGCAAACGAATGATGAAAGAGGAGCTGATACCATGTCCAAACGGGTTATGTCGGTTCTGCTGCTGCTTGCAATGCTTTGCAGCGTGTTCTCCGGCCTGACCGTCAGCGCTGCGGCCGCAGAGCCGACCAGTGCAGCGGAGGTTGTCTATCGCAAAAACGGAGACTACGTCTACAACTGGGGCAAGCGCGACACCACCGCGACCTTCCTGACCACCTATGCCGCGTCTTATCACACCGGCAGCTATTCCTTCGACGTGCTGTCGAAAAGAGCGGCTCGCAGGCGACCGGCGCCAAGGCCATCTATGACAGTGACCTCGGCAAGGCGCTGCACACCATGCTGGCCGCCAAGCAGACCCGCACGACCAGCTATGGCGACACGAAGGAACTGTATCGCTACACAGACTGCCAGCAGAATGAGGACAAGATCTCCTCGTTCTATTCCGGCAAGGCCATCGGCCGGGCTGGGGCGAGGGCGAGGATTGGAACCGCGAGCACACCTGGCCGAACAGCAAGGGTCTGAACGGCGCGGACGAGAACGACATCATGATGCTGCGTCCGACGGCGGTCTCCGAGAATTCCAACCGCGGCAACGATGCCTACGGCGAGGGCAGGGGCTTTTACGATCCGAACGAGTTCAAAAAGCAGCTCCACGGCGACGTGGCGCGCCTGATGCTGCAGCATCTCATCCGCTGGGGCAACACCAACAAGTTCTACGGCAGCGGCGGCGTGCTGGAAAACCGTGCGCTGCTGCTCAAGTGGCTCAAGGAAGACCCGGTCGACACCTGGGAGATGGGGCGCAACGACGCCGTGCAGTCGATCACCGGCGTGCGCAACGTGTTCGTCGACTATCCCGAGCTGGCCTTCCGGCTGCTGGGCGAGGAAGTCCCGGCGAATTATCCCACGCCGTCCTCCGGCAATTCGTCCGCCTGCGACCACGTCTGGGACGCGGGCAAGGTCACGACCGAGCCGACCTGCACCGCTGCGGGCGTCAAGACCTACACCTGCTCGAAGTGCGGCAACACCAAGACTGAGGAGCTTCCGGCTCTGGGTCATATCGACGAAAATAAGGACGAGCTCTGCGACCGCTGCGGCGCAAAGCTGGGCGAGGATCCGAAGCCGACCGGCAACAAGTACGTCAAGGCCGCTTCTCTGAAGGACGGCGACGAGGTCGTGCTCTTCAACCCGGCGCAGGGCATGGCGCTCTCCGAGGAGATCGTTGCGACCTATTATAAGGTCGGCACGGCGGTCACCCCCGACCGACGGCGTGCTCGAGACCTCGGACACCGCCATCGTCTGGACGGTCGCGGCCGACGGGACGGGCTTCAACCTCATCAACGACGAGGGCAAGAAGCTGTCCATCGAGGGCACGTTCAGCAGCATCCCCTACGACAAGGAAAATGACGCATGGACGGTTCAGACGGCTACCACGGCCGGCTGCGTCTACGTCGTGAACGAGAACGGCAAGTACATCAGCTGGTCGAGCAAGGGCAACTTTGCGGCCTACACCTTGACGCCACCAAGGAAGCCGACTATGCCCTTTGAGCTTTTATGTCAAGACCGCTGACGCGCCCCATGTCCACACCTGGGACGAGGGCAAGGTCACCAAGGCGGCCACCTGCACCGAGGCGGGCGTGAAGACCTACACCTGCACGGTCTGCAAGGAAACCAAGACCGAGGCCATTGCGGCGCTCGGCCACACCTGGGACGACGGCAAGGTCACGACCGAGCCGACCTGCACCGAGGCGGGCGTGAAGACCTACACCTGCACGGTCTGCAAAGGAAACCAAGAACGAGGCCGTCGCGGCGCTCGGCCACGTTGACGCGGACAAGGACAACAAGTGCGACCGCTGCGGCGAAAAGCTCGGCGAGGATCCGAAGCCGACCTATTCCGACTTCACCGATCTGGATCGAACGGCTGGTATCATGACGGCGTCAACTACATGATCGAAAACGGCATGATGAACGGCGTCGGCAACGGCATGTTCGAGCCGAACGGCAGCGTGACGCGCGCGATGCTCGTGACGATCCTCTACCGTCAGGCCGGTTCTCCGAGCGTTGAGGGCAAGACGAATCCGTTTATCGACGTCAAGCCCAACAAATATTACACCAACGCTGTGATGGGCCTTCCACAACGGCATCGTCAACGGCACGACGCCGACGACCTTCGAGCCGGAGGAGCCTGTCACCCGCGAGCAGATCGCGACGATCCTCTATCGCCGCGAGGGCGCGCCGGAGGTCAAGCAGGATCTGAGCGCCTTTGTCGACACCGATCAGGTCAGCAGCTATGCCCACGCGGCCATGCAGTGGGCGGTTGCCGAGGGCGTTATCAAGGGCGACGGCAACAGACTGAACGCCAAGGGCGATGCGACCCGCGCCGAGATCGCGACCATGCTCATGCGTTATCTGACCAAATAATTTGCTTTTGCACCAAACGAGGATGCCGTTTTCGCGGCATCCTCGTTTTGCTGTATGAAGCGCAGGGCTGGGCAATGATACAAATTTGGAGCGTTTTTATTTGGGAAACAGACGTTTTTCATTTTTTGCGGCTATTTTTTGCGTAGTATCGCTCTGCGTCGTGTTTCAAACGTTCCGTTCCGAAAATTGTTCCGTTTTCCCGCAAAACCTACCGATTTTGTCATTGCGAGGAGGGCATTTTCAATGCCCGACGCGGCAATCTGAAACGGAACGAGACGGCATCCCGGAACGAATCACGGCAAAGCCTGCGCGATGTCGCCTTGCGACAAATCAAAATTTCGGGATTACGTCGTTTTGTGCCCCCCGTGCTTCGCCACGGGATGCCATACCTATGGCTTAAAGATTGCCACGTCGCTGCGCTCCTCGCAATGACACAAAAATGGTAGGTTTTTCGTAGAAAACCTACCATTTTTATTTCTGATACTGATTCTTGATTAAAAAATTTAATCAAGAATCCCGTGTGCTACGCACACTCGCATCGTGCGAAAGCACGCTGCACCGTCTCATGCAGAATCTGACGCGCCGTTGGCGCTATAAAAAGCTCTTCAAGCTTTTTAACAGATTCTAGTATGAAATGTTTGAAATCCGTCGCGGAGCGCTCTTGCGATTGAATCAGAGCTTCCTTGTCTTTATGAATGCCGATCTCCGTGCTTTGACAGGATCGCCATATGGGGCTGCGGCATTTGAGGCAGCCATTTTACCATGGAGATCAATATCCCGGTTTGCCGAGCAGGTGGAACATATTCTTCTTATAGAATTCCACGCCGGGCTGGTTGAAGGGATTGACGCCCAGCATATAGGCCGAGATGCCGCACGACAGCTCGAAGAAGAAGAACAGCTCGCCGAGCGTATCGGCGCTGACGCGGTCGGTTTGCAGCACCATGACCGGCACGCCGCCGTCCACATGAGCCGCGAGCGTCCCGAGGAAGGCCTGCTCCTCGACAAAGTCGAGCGACTTGCCCTCGAGATAGTTCAGCCCGTCGAGGTTTTTCCAGTCGACCTCGATCGTTGCCTTTTTCTGCGGCGGCGCGAAGCGCACGACCGTCTCAAAAAGGTTGCGCTGACCCTGCTGAATCATCTGGCCGAGGGAATGCAGATCGGCCGTGAACTCCGCCGTGACCGGGAAGATACCCTTGCCGTCCTTGCCCTCGCTCTCACCGAAGAGCTGCTGCCACCAGCCGCCGAAGGTGCGGAAATCCGGCTCATAGCAGCACAGCAGCTCGAGCGCCTTGCCCCTGCGGTAGAGCAGGTTGCGGATACCGGCGTATTGCCACGCGGGATTTTCAAACGAGCGCAGGTCATAGTCGCGCTTGGCGCGCGCCGCGCCGAGCATCACGTCGCGCGGGTCGATCCCGGCGACGGCCATGGGCAGCAGACCGACGGCCGTCAGCACGCTGTAGCGTCCGCCGACATTGGGCGGGATGAGGAAGGACTCGTAGCCCTCCTCCTTGGCCATCTGGCGCAGCGCGCCGTTCTTGGGGTCGGTCGTGACATAGATGCGGCTGCGCGCCTTCTCCGCGCCGTACTTGCGCTCGAGCATCCAGCGCAGCGCGCGGGTGGCGATCGCAGGCTCGGTGGTCGTGCCGGATTTGGAGATAATATTGATCGAGAAGTCCTTGCCCTCGAGCTGGGCGCAGAGGTCGTTCCACGCGCGGGTGGAGAGGTTGTTGCCCGCGAAGAAGATCTGCGGGTCGCCGTGATTCAGATTGTGGTTCTGACCCTTGACCAGCTCAATGGCCGCGCGGGCCGAGGTAGGAGCCGCCGATGCCGACGACGACGAAGACCTCGGAATCGCTGCGGATCCGCGCGGCGGCCGTGCGGATGCGGCGCATTTCGTCGGTCTCCTCAAAGGTCGGAAGGTCGAGCCAGCCGAGGAAATCGCTGCCGGGTGCCTTTGCCGTCGGTCAGCAGCTTATGTGCGTCGAAGACCTCCTGCTCGACAGACAGCAGGTCGGGCAGGGACAGTTCGCCCCAAACGTTCGAGATGTCGAGTTTAATCATGCTTGCACGCTCCTTTGCTTGCGGAAGCCCCGTTCGAGCTTCGCAAAATTTTCCGCCTATATCGTACATCAAACGAGCCGAAAACACAACACCCAGTTTGAAAAACTTTTGGTGGAAATCGCGGGAAAATCGTTGTATAATAGAAGAGAGAAAAATCATTCCGGAAGGGGAACTGAACTTTGAAATACGGATTTGGCGCCGATGTCGGCGGAACAACGGTCAAGCTGGGCTTTTTTGACGAGAACGGCACGCTGCTCGTGCAGCGGGAGCTGCCGTCGCGCACCGAGCACGAGGGCGAGGCGATCCTGCCGGATATTGCCGAGGCGGTGCGGGAGATCTGCGCGGCACGCGGCCTTTCCAAGGATGAGCTGCTGGGCATCGGCATCGGCGTGCCCGGCCCGGTGAACGCCGAGGGCGTCGTGAACCGCTGCGTCAACCTGAATTGGGGCGTCTTCAACATCCATGAGAAGCTCGGTGCGCTGACGGGACTGCCCGTGCGCGCCGGGAACGACGCGAACTGCGCCGCGCTGGGCGAATATTGGCGCGGCGGCGGCATGGGCTGCCGCTCGGTCGTGTTCGTCACGCTCGGAACGGGCATCGGCGGCGGCATCATCCTTGACGGAAAAATCCTCGGCGGGGCGCACGGCGTCGGCGGCGAGCTGGGGCATATCACCGTCTCTGCGCCGGATAAGCACCCCTGCACCTGCGGCAAGCGCGGCTGCGTGGAGCAGTATGCCTCGGCCAACGGCATCGCGCGGATGGCCAGGGGAGCGTCTGGCCGCCGAGGACACGCCGTCCGTTCTGCGCGGGCTGGAAAATGTGACCTGCAAGGACGTCTTCGACGCTGCGAAGCGGGGCGACGCGCTGGCCTCGGCCTCGCTGGAGCAGTCGCTGGACTATCTGGGCGAGGCGCTGGCCGACGCCTGCTGCGTCTGCGACCCGGAGCGCATCATCCTCGGCGGCGGTGTCTCCAAGGCGGGGGAATACCTGCTCGAGCGCGTGCAGGCGCATTTTGTGAAATATATGTTCCACGCCTGCAAGGGCACGGAGTTCGCGCTGGCCACGCTGGGCAACGACGCCGGGATGTACGGCGCGTTCCGCCAGCTTCTGTAAAAGGAACGGCCATGCTGAAGCAGGAACCGATGACGCCCGACCGCGTGCGTCTGCTCCCGGCGCTCTCGCTGGCGCATCTGGGTGACGCGGTGTTCGAGCTGCTGGTGCGCGCGGAGCTTTGCGCCGGGCCGGCTGCCAAAAACGGCAGTCTGCACCGGCAGACCGTTGCGTGCGTCTGCGCACCGGCGCAGGCGGCCGTGGCCGACCGCATCCTGCCGCTTTTGACCGAGGAGGAGCTTGGCTTTTATCGCCGGGGGCGCAACGCCCATGTGCACGCGACCCCCAAGCACGCCACGGCCGCGGAATACGGCAAGGCGACCGGGCTGGAGGCACTGTTCGGCGCGCTGTATCTTCTTGGCAGGGACGAACGGCTGCAAACGCTGTTCGAGGCCGGAAAGGAGCCGAAAAATGCCGTTTGACGCGATGTTTTTGAGTGCGGTCTGCGACGAGCTGCGGCAGGAGCTGATCGGCGCAAGAGTCGAGAAGATCCAGCAGCCGGCACGGGATATGGTCGTTTTGCAGCTGCGCGGCAAGGCGCGTCTGCTGCTCTCGGCGAGCGGGAACCGTCCGCGCTTTCACGTGACGCAGGCGTCCTATGAAAACCCGGCGCAGCCGCCGATGTTCTGTATGCTCCTGCGCAAGCATCTGGCGGGCGGGCGCATTGCAGCCATCGAGCAGCCGCCGGCGGAGCGCAGCGTGGAGCTGACGCTCGACTGCACGGACGAGATGGGCACGCCCTGCCAAAAGCGTCTGATCCTGGAGCTGATGGGGCGCAATTCCAACCTGATCCTGACCGACGGCGAGAACCGCATCCTTGACTGTATGCGCCGCGTGGATTTTGAGATGTCGGAGCAGCGGCAGGTGCTGCCCGGCCTGTTTTATCACCGTCCGCCCCGGCAGGAGGGCAAGCTGACGCCGCAGGAGCTGACCAAACCGACGCTCGAGCGTCTTCTGGCACAGACGGCCGCCCCGGTGCATCTGGATCGCTGGATCGTCGACCATGTCGCGGGGATCTCTCCGCTGATCGCGCGGGAGCTGGCCTTCGGCTTCTGCGGCGAGATGGACGCCGACGTGCTGACGCTCGACCGCGCACGGCTGGCCGAGGCACTGACGCAGCCGTCGCTGCTGCAAGCGCGGCAGCCGATGCTGCTGCTCTGCGGCGGTCGGCCGAAGGATTTCACCTATTGCCCGATCCGGCAGTACGGCGCCTATATGACCGCGCGGACGATGCCGAGCTTTTCGGCGCTGCTCGACGCGTTTTATACCGAGACGGAGCAGCGGGAGCGGATGCTGCAAAAATCGCAGAGCCTGCGCAGGACCGTCACGAATCTCCTTGAGCGCACGCGCCGCAAGCTGGCCGCGCAGCGCAAGGAGCGCGAGGCCTCGCTCGACCGCGAGACGCTGCGGCGGCGCGGCGACATCGTCACGGCGAATCTGCACGCGATGACGCGCGGCATGACGGTTTTGCGCGCGGAGGATTTTTATCAGGAGGATATGCCGGAGATCGAAATTCCGCTGCGGCCGGAGCTTTCGCCGCAGCAGAACGCCGCCCGGTTTTATAAGGAATACAACAAGGCGAAGCACGCCGAAAAAATTCTCGCCGAGCAGATCGCGCGCGGCGAGATCGAGGAGGAATACCTCGGAGCGGTGCTCGACGAGCTGAACCGCGCCGAGAGCGAGCGCGACCTTGCCGAGATCCGCGCCGAGCTGGAGGCCGGGGGCTACGTGCGCAGTGCCGACCGCCGCAGGCAGCAGAAGCAGCCGGCCAGCAGGCCGATGCGCTTCCGTTCGAGCGACGGCTTTGAGATCCTCGTCGGCCGCAACAACCGCCAGAACGACCAGCTCAGCCTGAAAACGGCGCGGCGCGACGACCTCTGGCTGCACATTCAGAAATTTCACGGCACACATGTGATCATCTGCTGCGCTGGTGCGCCCGTGCCGGACGGAACGATCACCGAGGCGGCGATGCTGGCCGCGTGGTATTCGCAGGCGCGCGAGGGGCAGAACGTGCCGGTGGACGTGACGCAGGTGCGCAATCTGCGCAAGCCGAACGGCGCGAAGCCCGGCATGGTCGTCTATGACCGCTATCGCACCGTGATCGTCACGCCGGACGCTGCGCTTTGCGAGCACTTGCGAGCGGAATAAAGGAGGAGCGAACAGAATGAAACGGTTTTTGCGGTGCTGCTCTGCGTCTGCCTGCTGGCGGGCTGTCTGCCGACGGCGCAGGCTGCGTCTCAGTATTTTTATGAGCAGTTTACCGATTGGCACTTCGACCTGACAAAGGAGCCGGATCGCGCCATGACGCAGGAGGGTTTCTTGCGCTGACGCTGGCCTATTCCTATTGGGACAAGGGCGCCTCCGGCGAGACGCCGCGCGATGCGCAGGGGAATCTGCCCTCGGCTTGGGCGGCGCCCTATATCCGCGGCGAGGCGGCGAAGGGTACGATCGACCCCTCCGGCATGGACTACGATGCCCCGGCAACGCTGGCCTTTATGATGGAATTTCTTGCGCACAGCAAGGGCATTTATTCCTATGACGCGGTGAATCTCTATGAATTCCGCGGGGCGCAGGGGCTTTCTGCCGAGCAGCGGCTGACGCTCTGCGCGGCGGTCGACTATGGCATTCTTGCCTATGGCGAAGCGCCGGATGTTTCGGTGACGGTTCCGCGCAGGGCGCTGGAGGCCTATCTGATCCCGGACTGGACGGTGCGTCCGACGGTGCAGACTCGTCAGATCAGCCGGGATACCGGTATTCCGTGGCATATTACGAGGATTGTTACGACGACGAAGCACTGGCCGTGCAGCAGCTCGCCGCATTCAAGCGCAGCAGCGACTGCTTCAACGTTGCGGTGTTTGACTCGATCTATCTGATGCGCGAGAAAACGACCATGCAGCTCGTCGGCGACCAGCTCGACCACTGCATCTATGGCACGGACGCGGAAAATCCGCAGCTCGAGGCCATTCGGCACTGCAAGGAGCAGGGAATTCTTGCCTTGGGCGGCGTGCTGAATTATTATCAGGATGATGTGCTCAAGCGGCTCGAGGACGAGCGGACGATGGATCTTGCGGTCGACGAGCTGATGCAGGTCGTTGAAAAATACGGCCTTGACGGCCTGAACCTCAACATTGAGCTGACCGGAAACGCCTACCGCGCGCTCTATGGCCGCCTGATCGCCAAGACCGCCGACGCGCTGCATCAGCGGGGCAAGCTCCTGATGCTGAGCTACGGCGCGGCGATGACCGGGCAGGAGGAGGCGCGCACGATCTATGACTATTCCGCCGCGCGGCAGTATGCCGATCTCGTGGCGCTCACGACCTATGACATCTGCAACGCGCGCGACTATAACAACGGCGTAAGCGGGCGCGGCGGCCTGAGCTACCTGCTCTATCACAGCCGCTGTCTGCGCTACGCGGCCGCGCGCATCGGCGCGGAAAAGCTCCTGCTCGGCATGGCCAGCTACGGCGTGCTGTATAACGAGACGGATCACACCGCCGAGAACATCTCCTATGACACCGTGCAGGCGCTGCTCGCGCAGACCGGCGCGACGGTCCGCAAGACCGATGAGGCTTGGGACGACGCGTATTTCACCTATTCCGAGGGCGGAAAAAACTATTACGTTGCTTTTGAAAGCGAGGAAGGGCTTCAGCACCGTCAGGCGCTGGCGCTGAACTACGGCTTGGGCGGCGTGGCCTGCTTCTATGTCGGCTCGGAGTGCGAATCGCTCTTCCGGCTCATGAAAAAGAGCTGCACCGGTCTGCCGTATTACGACGTCTCGGCGCGCGACTGGTTCTGTCCCGGCATCCGCTTCACCTTTGAAAACAGTCTGATGAACGGCACGTCGCGCACGACCTTTGAGCCGGACACGACCATGACGCGCGCGATGCTCGTGACGGTGCTCTGGCGGTACGAGGGCTCGCCTAACGTGGGCGCGAGCAGCTTTTCCGACGTGCCGAACGGCGCGTATTATACGAAGGCCGTCGCATGGGCGGCGGAGAGGGGCGTCGTCAACGGCGTCTCGCCCGACAAATTCGACCCGGACGGAAACGTCACGCGGCAGCAAATGGCGGCGATCCTCTAACATGACCATGCTCTGCGACTTCTATGAGCTGACGATGGGCAACGGTTATCTGGAGCACGGCATGCAGGACCGCATCACGTATTTCGATGTGTTCTTCCGCAGCGTACCGGATGACGGCGGCTACGCCATCGCCGCCGGTCTCGAGCAGATCATCGACTACATCGAGAACCTGCACTTCTCCGACGAGGACATTGCCTATCTGCGCAGCCGGAAGCTGTTCAGCGAGGCTTTTCTGGACTACCTGAAAAACTTCCGCTTCACGGGCGACATCTGGGCCGTTCCGGAGGGCACACCCGTGTTCCCGCGCGAGCCGCTCATCACGGTGCGCGCGCCCGCCATCCAGGCGCAGCTCGTGGAGACCTACCTTCTGCTGCAGATCAATCACCAGAGCCTGATCGCCACGAAGGCCAGCCGCATCTGCCGCGCACATGGCCGCACGGTGCTCGAGTTCGGCTCCCGCCGCGCACAGGGCGCTGACGGTGCGATTCTCGGCGCGCGCGCTGCCTACATCGGCGGCTGCGCCGGGACTGCCTGCACGATCTCGGACGAGGTGTACGGCGTGTACGCCGGCGGCACGATGGCGCACTCCTGGGTGCAGATGTTCGACTCCGAGCTCGACGCCTTCCGCGCCTACTGCCAGACGTATCCCGACAACGCTACCCTGCTTGTGGACACCTACAACAGCCTGCAGTCCGGCGTCCGAACGCCATCCGCGCGTTCAACGAAGTGCTGCGGCCGAAGGGCATCACGCACTGCGGCATCCGCTTCGACTCCGGCGACATTGCCTACCTGACGAAGAAGGCACGCAAAATGCTCGACGATGCCGGTTGGCCCGACTGCAAGATCACCGTGTCCAACGCGCTCGATGAGCGCCTGATCGCGGGGCTGCTGCGCCAGGGCGCGCAGATCGACAGCTTCGGCGTGGGCGAGCGGCTCATCACCGCGCGCAGCGAGCCGGTGTTCGGCGGCGTGTACAAGCTCGCGGCCATGGACATCAAGTATGACCTGCTGAAAAACCAGGACGCGCGGCGTCGACGACGAGCGAACGGCTGGGATTACCTTTCAGAAGGCATCGCAAAGCTCGTCACCTCGTCGACTGATTATCGCTTCTGGCACCTGCACCTACGACGGACGAACGCCATGTTCTTCTGGGAGGACGCAGACGGCGAGCCGCAGGGCTATTCGCCCACGCTCCGCGCCCGCACGAACGGCGCCGCGGCGACGACCGACAAGGAATTCGGCGTTGAGCAGACCGTTTCTTATGCAAAACGGGGCGGCTCTCCGGACGCAAAGAACGTCTACCTGATCGGCCCGTGGTACGGCCACCCCACCGAGGGAGCTACCTTCACCGATCAATACCAAAAGGAGGCCAAAAGCATCGCCGCCTCCACCGGCGGAACCTACACGCTCTATTCCGGCTCCAAGGCCACGATCGGCGCTGTCGCCAAGGCCATGGAGAGCGGCGCAGTCGTGTTCTTTGACTCCCACGGCGTCACGGACTACGACAAACATG
>VOFG01000391.1_pt1 | contig 56849 bp, 65 predicted proteins | sample 5384171 | NCBI WGS metagenome assembly VOFG01 (sample SAMN12384726, study PRJNA508395) | human gut metagenome | isolation source: healthy gut F | host: Homo sapiens
GGCATCTTCCAGACTTCAGGCATTACAGACTGGTGAGGTTGACCTGATTTACGGTGCTGACCTTCTCAGCTATGATGACTATAATCAGGCTCTTTCTCTGGATGGGATCGAGGGCGCAATCAATGATGGAAATACCCTGACCCGGAACCTGGTTCTGAATGCGTCCAGCGAAATTTTGAGCGATCTTAAGGTTCGCCAGGCGATTGCATACGCTGTCAATAAGGAAGAAATCACCAAGGGCCTGACCTATGGATACGAAATGAAGCTGGATGGGTGATGAATGAAAGCACTGGTATCCGTGAAAAAGATGATTCTGCTTTTTTACATGGTGCATCGGCCGGTTACAGAAAAAATCGGAAACGGTTTCGCCATTAAAGACAGCAGGCCCAGGAGGCCCTCGTTTCTAATGTGCTGGAATACGTTCAAGGGATGCTGATTGTAAAATCCTTTAATCTCGGTCAAAATTCCAATAGCAAAATGAGACAGGCAATTCTGGACAGCAAGGATAAAAATCTGAAATTAGAGCGTACCGTCCCTTACAATATGCTGCAACAAATCATTCTTTCTTTGCGTTTACTTGAAACAAACCTGCCGGATGACGACTTGCATGGACACGGTAGCCGATTGGAGGTTAATTTACCGTGTCCTTCGTTTCTTTTTTATTTCGCAGTATCCATGATCTGCACCAGTTAAAAAAGCATAGCCCCTCCATCGGAGCCGTCCGGCTTTGGATATGAACTATACCATGTAAGCAATCATCTTTATAAAACATTTCTGCGCCCTGCAGGTCCGTTGCGACTTGCTGGGCGCTTTTTGCTGTTTTCCGAGGACAATCCCGCCTCGAAAAAATGTTTTAAGAAATTTTCAAAAAGGAGGCTTTAATGACTATGGCGAGCGGTGCCAGTTCGATGCTTACTGCAAGCTGGTACTGTACCATGAGGCAATCGACTACCTCCGGGAAATGCAGAGGCGCCGTGACAGGGAACTGTCATTCAGCGACCTTCCGCAGATGGAGATGGACAAGCTCTGCATCGTAGATCACTACCCCAGCGACAGATTTACATTCTCGTCCCACGGGTATGACCTACATATCGAAAACGAGCTTGTGGCTGATGCCTTCGCCGGTTTGTCTGTTCAGGAGCAGAGTATTTTGATCCTGCATTTTGTTCTGGACCTGCCGGATCAGGAGGTTGGCCGCCTTGTTGGAATGTCTCGCAGCGCCGTTCAGCGGCGAAGGGCAAAATCATTGACCGAGCTGCGGATCAAGTTGGCCGCACTCATGCCGAAGGGAGGTTGAAGGTATGAAGAAACCCACTTACAAGGGCAAGGAGCTTCTTCCTCTTTCGGTGATCGACGCCGCCCGTGACGGGGACTCTCAGGCTGTGGATCAGGTACTCCGGTATTATGAGGGCTATATCAATAAGCTCTGCACCCGGACGCTTTACGATCCTGACGGTCAGCCCCATGTTCGGGTGGACGAGTACATGAAGCGCCGATTGGAGATCAAGCTCATTCATTCCATTGTCAGCATGAGCTGACAAGCCCGGTCTGAAAGTGGAAACAGCTTACCCTTTCCCTGTTTCTCTCTTTCGTGAACGGAGGCAGCACCTTGACAAAGAAAGCCCGTTGGGAGGCCAACGCCGCAGTATAAGGCAAACGGATACATTCCTGTTTGTGCCGAGCCATACGGCCGGTGCGCTATGACCTCGTTTCAAGTCCGCAGGACGGGACCACTGTAACGGGCGAGCGAACAGCACCAGACCGCAAAGCAAGCGTGGCGGCTTGCAGGCGATGACACACGGGCAGGGTCAAAGATACTCGCGCATTGAACGCCCACAAAGCATTGTGCGCCGCACCCATCAGCATGGGCCGGGGTTAGACTCCCGTGGAGCTGTGCCAGCAGCCGTCCGCTTTGCCTCTTTTAATGCTTATCAACTTGCAAACAATGAAAGGGGTCAATCTATGCAAGAAGATAGAACCTTTGAAAACAAATTCGCCCCGCCAGTACGGAGCGAAAAGAAAATTGGAAATACAACCTTCACCGTCAACTCGTTTTTTCTTGAACAGACAAATGACGGTGTGGTTTCTAAGATAGAGCGGCTTATCAAGGATGATGTCCGAAAAAAAGCCGCTGCAATTTGACCTCCATAGGCAGACAAACCCGACAAAGCGCGGTAAAATGAAGACAGAACTTCATACCGTGTTTGACTGCCAGATTGGAGGTTATTATGTTTCATCAGTCAAACACCGCTGCCGCGCTTCAATTCCCTTACAACGCTATGAGCGTAGAAGCTGTTACCGCTTTGTACTGCCGTTTATCGCGTGACGATGAATTGCAGGGCGACAGCAACAGTATCATCAACCAAAAGAAAATTTTACAAAAATATGCTCTTGAACACGGGTACACAAACTTCCGCTTCTACATTGACGATGGCATTTCAGGAACGACCTTCAATCGGCCTGGTTTCCAGGAAATGATTGCAGATGTGGAGGCGGGAATTGTCAAACGGGTTATCATCAAGGATATGTCCCGCTTCGGCCGTGATTACCTGCAGGTGGGTATGTATACCGAAATCATGTTCCCAGAGCATGATGTTCACTTTATTGCCGTAAACGATGGGGTGGACAGCACCCAGGGCGACAATGAGTTTACTCCCTTCCGCAATATCATCAATGAGTGGTATGCGAAGGATACCAGTAAAAAAATCCGTGCTGTTATGAAGGTCAAGGGAAACGCCGGGGAACATTTGACGACTAATGCGCCCTACGGATACATGAAAGACCCGGATGATGACAAACATTGGATACCCGACCGTGAGGCTGCCGATGTGGTCTATGAAATCGGGCTGTATGTTATGGATGGGTTTGGACCGTCCCAGATAGCACGAAAGCTGCGGGAGCGGAAAATCCTTACGCCCTCAGCTTACTATGAAAGTAAGGGTATCATCTGTAATGTTAAAAATCAGGGCGACCCTTATAATTGGGACAATACCACGATAGCGGGAATTATGGATCGCTGGCGTGAATACCTGGGACATACAGTGAACTTCAAGACCACAAAGAAGTCCTACAAGAGCAAAAAGAAAATTAAAAATCCCGAAAGTGAATGGGTCATCTTTGAAAATACCCATGAACCTATCTGGACAGAAGCCATTGCCGAGGCTGTAAAGCAGGCGCGGCAGTCACGGCGCCGTCCGACAAAGATGGGCGAAATGGGGATGTTCTCCGGCATGATGTACTGTGCCGATTGCGGCTCGATCCTGTACCAGTGCAGAGCGACCGGTTTGAAAGGATCAAGAATATTATATCTGCTCTGGTTACCGTAAGGGAAAGCAGGTATGCAACACACCACACTCCATCCGAACGGTTATCCTGGAGGAATTGATCCTTCAAAATCTGCGGGAGATTGTGTCCTTCGCAAGAAGCCATGAAAACCGCTTCGTTCAAATGGTCATGGATATGGATGTAAAGGAGCGCAATAAAGGTCTTGCCAAAAAGCGCAGGCTACTGTCTGAAAGTAAGAAGCGTATCACGGAACTGGATATGATCTTCAAGCGGCTGTATGAGGACAACATCAGCGGAAAGCTGACAGACGAGCGTTTTCACAAGCTGTCCACCGACTATGAAGCGGAACAGGCTGGCTTGCAGGCACAGGCCGCAATGCTCCGTGAGGAAATCGAAGAAGCAGAAAGCAAAAGTGCCAATGTTGATAGGTTTCTGTCCGTTGTCCGCCAGTACACCGATATCCCGGAGCTGACACCCCGTATCCTGCATGAGTTCGTTGAGAATCGTCGTCATTCACGCGGCGACCGATCCCCATAGCAAAATCAACCGCAGGCAAGAGGTAGATATCTACTACAAAGGTATCGGGATTTTGGAAATGTCCAAAGTATTTGATAGCAGGCAAAAATGAAAGAAACGGCATAGCCGAAGCTATACCGTTTCTCTCTCGCCTTAGAATGTTTTCTTAACTGGACTATGAATCGCCTGTTGAGGACGATCCTGCCGTTCCCGGCAAGGAAGGCGGGCCATCGAACCCGTCCGCAACCAAAAGCCCGAAAAGCCGCATGAAACCTTGTTCTTCACCATTTTTGGATTTTCCAAATTTGGCTGAGCCCAATTTGGAAAAGGCAACGCAACAAAATACTAATAAACAAAATACTAAAAGACAAAGTACTAATCTATCAGGGCAGGCAGGCGAATCCGCAGATTTTGACCAGATGGAAGCACAGGTACGGGAGGAGTTTCGGGAACGTTTGGAGATCGACACCCTTGCCCAGCGGTACGACCCCGACAAGCTGCAGGAACTGCTGGACAACATTGTGGAGATGTACTGCTGTCCTCGGCAGACCCAGTACGTCGGCAAGCAGCCGCAGACCACCAAAGCCATCCGGCTGCGGCTGGACAAGCTGACCAGCCAGCACGTTGAGTACATCTTCGATGTGATGTCCAACACCACCCAGCCCATCAAGAACATCATGGCCTATCTGCGCACCACCATCCTGAACGCACCCACCACGATGGAGCACTACTATCAGGCGCAGGGCAACTGGCTGACCGCACAGAATCGGAAGAAGTAAGCGCTGTTTTCCACAAAGAACGCAACACCTGTTGAAAATGCAAAGGAGAATTTCCATGAAGAACACGAACGCCGTCCGCACCGAGATCCATTACGCACAGGTTGGGGAGTATCAGCTGCCCCTGCTCACCCTGCCGCAGACCGATGATACCGAACCGCTGGGCAAGTATGGCCGGATGCGGCTGGCCTATCTCAAGAATCAGCGTCCTGTGCTGTACAACCGGATGTTGCTGAACGGTACGCTCTGTCCGCATTTGCAGGATGTCCAGAAAACGGCCTACGCGTGGCTGGAACGCACGATGACCACTCTGTTAGACAAGTACCCCGCGCCGGACAAAGAGCGCGCACAGCTTCTCTGGGTGGCGCACATGAACGGGCTGAAAGCGCAGGCTGAAGAGGTAGTGGTGAGGGAAGTCGTGAATGCAGAATGATCCCTGATAGCATCCGAATGGTATCAAAAGCCGATATTTTAGATTTTATTCTTGATTTTTGCGGAATATTTGCAAATTTCAAAATCAAAATTTGACTTTTCGCCCAGAATAGAGTACACTGGATTCAGAAAATCATCTGGGAGGAGTCGCGATGCTGCTTCAATTTTCAGTCACCAACCACCGCTCCATCAAGGACACGGCTATTATCAGCTTGAAAGCATCTACGGATAAAAGTCTGTCTGATTGCCTGATTTCGCCGGACGAGAAGAAACAGCTTGTGCCTGTGCTGGCACTGTACGGCGCAAATGCAGCCGGGAAGAGCAATGTTCTCCATGCTCTCCTGCTCATGCGGGAAATGGTCTGTGGCCGATATGCCAAGCTGCTGAAAGGTGAGTCCCTTCCGCAAGAGCCGTTTGCTTTCACCGACCAGCCTACACAGCCGACCAGCTTTGAAACCATCTATTTTTATGGCGGCATCAAGTATGCCTATGGGTTCTCGTTTGACAAGTCCAAAGTCCTGACCGAATATCTCTATCACTGGACCAACGGCCGGGAGGCTCTGGTTTTTTCCAGAGAAGGCAATGGTTATCAGTTCCGCGAGAATGTTCAGGAACAGCTTACCCTTGCCGGACGCACCGCAGAAAACCGGCTTTACCTGTCCAGTTCTAACGAGTGGAATTGTCCGCAGACCGAAAAAGCGTATCTGTGGTTCTTTGAAAAGCTGACAGGCTTTATGGGAACCGAAATGCAGCTGGATGCCACCTTGTCTGCCATCCGGCAGGGCGGCTCTGAAAAGAGACGTATCCTGCATGAAATGCTGTATGCAGACCTCGGTATCAAGGACATCCGCTTTACAGGCTCCAAGGAAGAGCCTATCATCTCCGCACTGCACATTCTCGATGCCGAAGATGGCGCTTCTGAGGGTTTCTGGCTCCCGTTGGGTCAGGAATCCGTTGGGACACAGCGTTTCTTCTCTCGCATCGGTATGTGGCTTGCGGCTTTGGAATCCGGCTCTGTTTTGGTAGTAGACGAGATAGAATCCAGTATGCACCCGCTGCTGACAAGGCATCTGATCGAGATGGTGCAGGATGCCGCTATCAATACAAATCATGCACAACTCATCTTCACCACGCACGATACCGGACTTCTCGACCTGACGTTGCTGCGGCGTGATCAGATCTGGTTTGCCGAAAAGGACGAAAAGACCATGCAGACCGATATTTACGCCCTGACCGAGTTTTCTCCCCGGAAAGGTGAGAACATCTCCAAGGGCTATCTGCAAGGACGATATGCAAAAAACAGTTCAAGTCGAATTTAGAATATTAAAATCTTTTTAACACTTTTTCAGTATTCAACCATCAAATTTCACTTTTGTGGTTTGGATTTCATTTTTTGAGCGTTCATTTCACTTATTGAGCGAAAAATTTAATGTTTCTATCGAAATTTCATATTTGATTTGACTTTTCTACTTCAAATTTCAAAAAACAATTTGATTTTTTGATTTTTGCTATTGACCATAGTTTACCTTGTCTATCCATCCAAACATGATATAATGGAGCAAAGGAGCGTGATACCATGAGCCCAATTGAAGTCCCTGCAAAAATCCAGTTGGTTGAAAAGCGTGAAACACGGACGAGCCGTGGAATGCTCTCAAAGGGCTGGTATCATGTAGATGATCAGCTTGTTATGGTCAAGGGCAACTCCATCACAGAGGCCGGAACCGCTGGGTATGAGCCGTATTCTGAGGTGATGGCATCGCTGATTGCACAGGTGCTGAATTTGCCCCATGTAGAATATACGTTGATGCCTGCCAAACTCTTTCCCGACATTCAGACCTATTCCTGCGATGTGGTCAGCGTCTGCCCCAAGTTCACAACGGACGATGAACAGCTGTATCATTTTGCAGACTTGGCTGATGCCCATTTCCTTGCCAGCGGTCGAGCCGCTTCACCGGAAGCATTGTTCCAGTATGCGATAGAACTATATGGTAAGAAGTGGCTTTATCAAATGCTGGCATTTGACGCCTTTATCGGCAACGAAGACCGCCACGAAAACAATTTTGATGTGATCGTCCGGGATGGAAAAATTATGCTCCGCCTATTTACGACAATGGCGGTAGTCTGCTTGCGTGGGCAACGGATGAAGAATTGACTGACACGAAGCTCCGTTATCAGTTCGACAAAGCCAAACCGTTCCGCAGTCACCATGCCCAGCAAATCAAGATGATCGATGAGCCTGTGCTGCCAACGCGTGACTTGGACGAGTTGTATAGTGAAATCATTCAGTCCATCTCGCCTATTCTTGCATTGTTGAGCGAAAAAAGAGCATCTGCGATCCGTCAATACCTGAAATACCGTCTGCACTACCTGAAAGCCGCCATGGGGTGATAAAATGGCCTATCTGAAATTGATGATGGATGAAAAAGAAATTGCACACCTAAGCGAAGATGGGCAGTCTCTTTGCGCAAATGAGGGCGTGCCGCAGTACAGCCTCCCACTGAACCTTTTCATCGGTGACAAACGTGAAGTTCCATTGGTTGATGTGGTGGTTTGGGCAAAGAAACGAATCTTTCCGAAAAATCGGATGGACTGCAAGGAAATTCTGAAAATGATGGGTCTGCCGGACTACAATGCATGGGAAATCGTCAAACGCACCAACGCCTGCCTGATGGAAGACCCCTATTGGCTACGATTCAGCGAGGATTAAACCTTTGAGGACACCACGCGCGGACGAGCCAGAAGAATTATGAACGAAAATCAAAAGAGCAGCTGATACCAAAAAGCCAAACCTCACCGTACATCCTGTACAGCTTGAGGTTTGGCTTTTCTCTTATCATCCTTCACCAGCGCGAGCGATGGTTGATTATTTTATCAGCTTAATCCAGAGAGTGACCGCATTACAAGGTCGATGTCCTGATTTTCCAGTTCCTGAATGATGTGCAGGTAGGTTTTCTGCGTGGTTGTCATGCTGGAATGCCCCAGCCTCCTTGCTACGCTTGCAATGGATACCCCTGCAAACAAAAGCACCGAAGCGTGGGTATGCCGCAGACCATGTACCGAGATGACCGGGATCTTGGCCCGGTCGCAGTGCCGTTCCAGAACATCGTTAACAGTGGAATTGTAGGCGTGTTCCTTGAACACAAAAATCGGCTTATCTTCAGGAACGTCTTTTACCAGTGCTGCGAACTGAATCACCGTCTGCCAGTCAATTTGAATTTTACGGACAGACGATTTATTTTTGTCGGCAGAAATCCGCCGTTCCCCTTATAATCCCATGTTTTATTGATGGAAAGCATCTGGTGCGAAAAGTCAAAATCCGCAGGAGTGATCGCCAAAGCTTCGGAAAAGCGGATGCCGGTTTTGGCAATCAGCAAAATCATCCAGTCCCAGTTGAGTTTTCCCTGTAGATCCAAGTCGCTCAACAAAAGATGCAGTTCAAACTGGTTCAGGTATTTCACCTTTTTAGGCACCGGCTTGCCTTTGATGATCGCTTTTCGGGTTGGGTCTTTCACGATCAGTCCATCATCCACAGCATCCATGATGGCGCCTTTCAGTTGATGGTGGAAGTCCATCGTGGTCTGACGCTCGTGGCCTACGGCATAATCGTTCAAAAGCTGCTGATACGTCACTCTGGAAACCTCACAGAGTTTCAAAGTAGGAGCGAGTTTTTTACCCAAGAAAGGGTCATTTTGTACTTATCCAATGTAACCGGGCGAACTGCACCCTCTTTGTATACAGCAACCCACTGCTCATAATAATCGCAGAACAGGTTGTTTTCATTCATTTCATTTAACACGTTTTACCTCCAAAATCGGTTTTATATGCTCACGCTGATGAAGGGTGATAAGGGTATCCAGATGCTCAAAGTATGCGCCAATGGCAGCTTGTTCATCTACTGAATGCGGCATCGCAAATTTTGTTTTTGAAACAAGTTTCCAATCCGCTCTTGGCATCTTTGTTCCAGTCGATTGATTAGCAACCCCGTCAAATTGCTGGCTCTGTACCAATCGGTATAGAAAACTGCTATCTGTGTTTTGAGGTTGCAAAACCCAAAAATCTCCTACGGCAAGGCCATTAAATGACGCTAAAAGCCAATTTTGTAGATACGGACGAAGTTTTCCGTAAAGAACATCTCCCTTATGAAATACAATGCCCACTTTTTTCGCTTTCTTTTAATTTTATATCTTTATTAAGCCGGCCAGCACCTGAAATAATGTCCTCGTATTCAACACGCGGAAGTCCTTTTTATCACTCATGACAGAGGAACGTACCGCTATTTCTTCAAACTTACGCTGTTCCCAAGTAGGTGTGTTTTGGGATTTTGGCGCGAAAAAAGAGCCGAGGACGCGCCTCGGCTCTTGGTCAGCAGGGTGATTTTGCACCCATTTTATGATTCTTTCGGCATTTTTAGGTCAAATCCGCCACTTACGATGAACTCGCGCAAGAGTTTATCATACTTGACAGGCACCTTGGGCGGAATAAGCTTTGTACCCTCGATTGCTTCAAAATATGCCTTTGCTTTTGTCTTATCCACAGTGGCTTTCAGGTCATCAAAACGGCCAAACTCGTTAATGTTGGCTTCGGTGATATTTGCACGCATGAATGCCCGCAGCTTCTTTTCGTCCAAGCCGAAAACTTCAGCTACTTTGTGGATCTGGTCGTTCTGCTTTTGGGCAATGTACTCGGCAATGTACTCCCGCAAGGTCTTTCCCGGCTGCGGAACCACTGCGCCGCTTTGAATGTCGTGCAGGAAAATATTAGCGTACTTCTGCTCTTCCTGCGAGAGGGTGGCAAAGGTCTTGTGCAGCTCCGTTTCGGCCTGATGGATGGCTTCCGCTTCTGCACCCTCCTGATAGAAAATTTTCAGGTACTTTTCAAAGCGGGAGTTCATATAGTCCGTGTCGATGTCAGCAGTATCAATGGTGGTCAGATAGCTGTTCACCGCATAGGGAACGTCATCGTCCGGGTCATTTTCACCGCCATCTGGATTCGGCGTGAACAGCTCTTTATAGCGGAGTGCCAAAACTTTGAACGCTCTCTCGTCAAAGTCCGCATGAAGTTCCGTTTTCTCATCTGTATCCTCGTTGATGATCACAATGGGCTTATCCCACTCGAAGCCCTGCACCTTGGCTGCTTCCAGATTTTCGTTGAAGGACTGGAACAGGTCGGCAAACTTTTTGCGCTCTGCCATATCCGCAGGGATCTGCGAAAACTCTTCAATGCCCGCCGACACAAACATATCTTTGATCTCCGCATAGAGGGCATTCAGTTTTTCCACGTTCTTGTCCAGTTTATCTACAAACAGGCCAAACGGTTTATCGCCGGAATACTCTTTTACCGCATCTGCGATATTTTTCTCCATCGTGTGCGGACGGCGGTAATATTTGATGGTGCCAAACTGTTTGTCATCACCAAACAGTCGGTTGGTGCGGGAGAACGCCTGAATCAGATTTTCGTATTGCAGCATTTTATCCAGATACAGGGTGTTGATCCACTTGGAGTCAAAGCCTGTCAGCATCTGATCCACCACGATCAGCAGATCAAGCTGTTTTTCCGGGGTGCGCTCGATGCGCTGGTAGGGCAATTTGTGCGCCAGCCGTGCCGCAATGTCCTTTTTCATCTTGGCAAAGGTCGGAATGCTGAAGTCCTGTCCATAGCGGGCGTTATAGTCTTCTACGATCTCTTTTAGCCCTTCTTCTTTGGTGATGCCTTTGCCGTTGTTATCAATGTTGGGGTCAAATAGTGCGGTGACTTTCAGCCATGGTGCGGCTTCTCTGAACCTCTTGTAATATTGGATGGCTTCCGGGATGCTGGAGGTTGCAAAAATGGCATGAAATTTGCTGTTGCGGCTCTGGGTCTGCCAGTTCTCGCAAATGTCCTCCACCACGGCTTTCTGGTGTTCTTCGCCCTCATACTGGGTGTTGGGAATATAATCCTCGATGCCCTTTATCTCCTCACCGAGCGCATCTTTTCCGCCTGCCATCGGCAGATTCAGATACTTATAAAACACCTTGTTCTTCTGTGGGTCGGCCAGAGCTTCGTCCACAGAATATGCCTTTGCTTTTTTCCAGTGCGACCGCTTTCCGCAAGTCGCTGTCCTTGAAGGTCAGCACCTTGTACGGGTCAAAGCCCAGCACGTTGCGATCCCGGATGCCGTCTGCAATGCTGTACCGATGCAGTTCGTTGCCGAAAACGGTGGCGGTGGTGCTCATTTTCTTCTGGTTTTCACCTTGGATTGGCGTGCCGGTAAAACCAAAGAACAGCGCTTTCGGGAATGTATGCTTGATGGTCTGCATCATATCGCCAAAGGTGGAACGGTGGCACTCGTCCACGATAAAAACCAACCGCTTTGCGTTGATCAGCGCAATGTCGTTGGGGTTCAGCTTGTTTTGTGCATCATCCTTGATGTTGCTCATCTTCTGGATGGAGGTGACGATCAGCGTATCGGACGGCGAAGTGCTTTTCAGCTTGCCTACAAGAACATCCGTGTTCTCGGTAGCCTGCACCTCCTCGTTTTCCTCTGCAAAGTTGCGGTATTCTTTCAGGCTCTGGGTACCCAACTCGATTCGGTCCATCAGAAAAATCACTTTGTCCGCATCCTTGGAAGATGCAATCAGTTGAGCGGACTTGAAAGAAGTCATAGTCTTGCCGGAACCTGTAGTGTGCCAGATGTAGCCGCCGCGCTGCTGGTCATTCTCCCATTTTGCCTTGGAAACAGCATCCGAAATCTTGCTGGCAGCGTAGTACTGATAACTGCGCATCACCTTCAAAATGCCATCGGAACCATCGGCAACGGTATAAAAGCCCACCAACATATGCGCCATCGGAATAGACAAAAGTGCCGTTGTAACGTCTTTCCAGTCTTTCATCGGCTCGTTGTAGAAGTCCGCCCAATGGAAATAGTAGCTTTTGTTGACTTGTCCTTCCGGGCCGGGCTTGGCAAAGTAGACCGTTTCTTCCGGGTTCATGGCCACAAAAATCTGCACCAGCGAGAACAGTCCCGTAAAAATGCCCTCTGCCGCGTATTTTTCGATTTGGCGGCAAGCTTCTGCTACTGAATTTCCGCTTCTTTTTAACTCGATATGAATGACCGGCATCCCATTGATGAGCAGCATCAAATCGCCGCGGCGGTCATTCAAAATTTTGGACTTGGTGGGGAACTTTGGCTGCTCTGCGATCTGGTAGCGGCTGAGTCCGGCTGCAATTTCCAGTCGGTCATAGATTTTCAGGGACACTTCTTTGCCGAAATTCAGCTTATCGTCAGGATTGTCACGCTTGATAAGCACACTTTTGCCGTTGATAAATTTATTCAGCTTCATCGGCGTTTTCGCGTTCATGACCTGTTCCATGATCTGCTGCATCTCGCCATCCGTCAGCGGATAATCGTTCAGTCGGTCAATGCCGCGGTTGTTCTCAAAAAGGATGTTCGCCCAATTCTGGATCAGCTGCTGTTCGGTGTAGTTCTTCAGCACACCATCTTTCCAGCCGCGTTCTATCAGGAGCTTTACCACCGCCTCTTCAAAATCGGCTTCTTTTGTAAACGCCATAACGAACTCCTTTCGACTTTGCAAAAAGCACCTCTCTGCGAAGGCTTTTCTAATTTGTACAAGCTTTTCCAGCCTACGCTGATGAAGGGTGATAAGGGTGTCGAGATTATCCAACAATAATCCAAGTTTATATTGTTCTTCAACCGTAGGAACAGTAACTTCGATTTTAATGAAATCGGATTCATGTATACGCCACTGACCATAAATTACACCTTGACGCCACTTGACCATTTCATTGATGAAATCTTTCCTGATAAGCCGTCGTCCTAGAAAATCCGAATCGGCAATTCCTGTTGGCTTAAAAATACTGTAGACAGGTGAAATACTTGCTTTTCCGTACTTGTTCAATCCAATTGATCCAGTTTCCAGATTATTAGAACTATAAATAAAATCACCAAATTTTGTTTTCTTATATAATTTGCTCGCTGTGTCGTTGACCAAAGCGCTTCTATCATATCGTTCGCCTTTTGGTGCAACTCCTTCATTTGCAATGAATGCCAAAAGTGGGTATTCATCACTCATTGGAGCCTGTTCATTACGTTCGGTTAGTAGTTCTCCAACCTTACGCTGTTCCCAAGTAGGAGGAAACGCACACTTTCAGCTGTCATTTTCCGTCATCTGCCGAATAGTCGTTGAAAAATCCACTCTCATTTTCGCATTTGCGGATCAAATTTTGCTTTTTGACCATCGATAGCCTTAAAACGCAGCTGTTCCAAGCGTCTGACATTGCTCTGCTTTTCGCTTCTCGTCCACTTTTGCATGTTCTGAACGAACAGAACAAATTGCATTGCAACTCAATTAGAAAACTATCGCCAATACGTTTATCTTTTGATTATGAATAAATCCGGTTGCTTATTTTTATACAAACATCTTTTCAAGACAGGATTTCTTGATGTTTTGCAGCTTTTCCAACTTACGTCGATGAAGGGTGATAAGGGTGTCAAGATGAGTAAGAAAATCGCCGATACTTTTTTGTTCGGGATAAGATGCCCATGGAATCCGAATCGTTTTCATTCCCTCAATATCAATGCTGCGACCATCCCGGATGCCATAGACGTGCGGTTTCAAATCTTTGTTGATAAACTTCTTTGACCGGAAATAAGCATAATAAAATCTTGAATCAACATCTTCACCATGGAAAGTATGATACGCAGGACTGATGATTCCTTGCGAACTTGCCTTTTCCAAGCCGCCTTCAAACGAACGAAGATGAACTATAAAATCGTCTTTATTGACCATTTTATAGTTTGACAAACTGGATTTATCATACTGCAAGGCTCTCTCAGATTCATCGCGCCGAATAGTGCCTCCGCCTTGAATGATTGTAAGTGGCGGAAGTTCTGCGTGGTTCTTTTCCGAGTATTCTTCAAAAACTTCACCCAGCTTACGCTGTTCCCAAAGGTCAGTAAAACCCTTAAAGCGAATTTCTGGCACCGATGCGCCATTTTTCGGGAACATCTTGTCCAACATGGACTTTTTGATATTCACCAGCTTCTCATACTTACGCTGATGAAGGGTGATAAGGGTGTCAAGTTTCTTCGATAGCCTGCCGATTTTTTCTTGCTCCACCTTATCTTCTGGCATAGTTGTGTCAATATCAAAGAAATCATCTGCCGAGATATTCAGCAAGCCGTGATTTCTTGCGCCCTCTGCCGCACGCTCGGCAACGCCTCGATGCCAACGGTCAGTATCATAAAACACTGTCATAAAATCCGAGTCATCTTTTTCGGGATGCTTTAGTGCAAACACGATATAAAGCGTCGACAAAACGCCTTTTTCATACCAATCAAGCCGTTTAACAGCACCAAATGGGTATCCGTCCGAAGTGCTCTTGTTATAAGCAAATTCGCCGTTGTAGACCAGATAATAATTGCTCACATCACGACTGGCAACACGATTATTGAAATATGTGATCTGGTCAACCAAGCCGTCTTGTGCAGAAATTGTTAGCGGCAACCGCGATTCGTTATTCGTGTTTTTTCGGACAACTCTTTCAAACGCATCCCCTAACTTACGCTGTTCCCAAGGGTCAGTGAAGCCCTTGAACCGGAGGGCAGGTTTCTTCTCGTTATCCTGCATAATCATTCACCTCCCAGCAACTTTTTGAGTTCTGCAATGCCCTGCATATCAAATTCATTTCCCTGCAGATTGTCCAGCAGCCCCAGCAGTTCATGCTCTGTGCTGGCGATCTGGCTTTCCACGTCCTCAAAGGTGGTTTCATATTTCTTGCAGACGGCATCCAGTTGCTTTACAAAATCGTCCAGAACGGCATCCGGCAGGCTGTTCAGATTTTCCATCAGGGGCAAGATCCACTTGCGATGCAGCAGGTCACGCACTTCTTCATCGGTCAGGCGTTCAATCACGCCTTTGGTGCGCTGGTGGAGGGCGGCACTGTCGTCCTTGACCTGCTTTTTCAGGGTCTTTTCCTCGGCAAACAGCGCGTCCACATCTTTCAGGATGCTCAAGGTAGCTGACTCTACCTCCCGCGCCTTGATGGCCTTTTTTGACCTCAGCGGCAACAAAGGCACCATCGTTGACAAAATCCTGTTCCTTGTCCTCCTCGCTCAGTTCGTCCAGATAGCTTTCATACTCGCCTGCAATTTCGGCAAGGCGAGTTTTTTTGCCCGCAGTGCTGCCACTTCCTCGTGCATTTTAACGCTCTGCACCAGCTCAAAGGGCAGCACATGACCCACCCAGCCGTCCTGTACTTCGGCATCCTTTTTCAGCACCATGTTGGGGTCTACCTGCTTGGTTGCGGCAAAACCCTCGGTCTGGATGATTTCAAGGTCAATGGCGATTTTCTTCCAGTCATCGTCCAAAAGCTGGTATGCTGCATAGCGGTCAACCAGCGAAATCTCTGCCAGCCGTGCAAAGATTTCCCGGCTCAGGCGTTCTTCCTCGCTGGCTGGCATTCAGCTGCGTCATGCCATCGATCAGCGCAGACTTCAAGTAGGCATCAAAGTCACTGAAAGCATTCTGGAAGGCGGTCTTGAATGCCACTACATCCGGGTGGTTCAGAACTGCGTTTTTCAGGTTTTGCACATTCAGACGGCAATACGCTTCGTTGTCCGGGCTGAACAGAGCCGCTTTCAAGTGCGGGAATGCAGTCCAGTATGCAGATAGGTCTTGCAGTTCGGCCTCGGGAATGCCGCCAAACATGGAAGCGTAAATATCCCAGCTCTCAGCCTTTTCCGAGGAATCCACATACCGGGGGATGTTCAGGTTGTAATCATTCTGGATAATCTCTGCGCGGGATACTCTGCGTGCGAACTTTTTGATTTTCTCCGGGCGTTCCTTGTAAGCATCCACAATGCGTTTGATGTCACAGGCACGCAGCTTATTGTTTTTGCCGTCCTTCTCAAAGCCCTTAGACGCATCAATAATCAGAACGTCCGAATCCTTTTTATTCTTCCGCAGCACCATGATGATGGTGGGAATGCCTGTGCCGAAGAAAATATTGGCGGGCAGACCGATGATTGCATCAATGTTGTTGTGGTCAATCAGATTTTTGCGAATTGTACCTTCTTCACCGCCACGGAATAGAACACCGTGGGGCAGAACGATGGTCACAATGCCGTCATTGCGGATGTGATACAGGTCGTGCAGCAAAAAGGCGTAGTCTGCCTTGCCTTTGGGGGCAAGGCCGTAATCCGAAAAGCGCGGGTTGTTCTCTTTGTCGTTCGGATTCCACGCCTGCGAATATGGGGGATTTGATACCACCGCATCCACAAACAGCGGGTCGTAGGTGTTGACCGGGTCGTTTTCTTCAAAGTACGGCCAATCTTCCTCCAGCGTATCGCCGTTGCGCGTTACAATGTTGTCGGGCAGAATGCCGCGCATGACAAGGTTCATGCGGGTCAGGTTGTAGGTGTTTTCCTTCAACTCCTGTGCGTAGTATTTGATGTTGTTGCCATTGCCCATATACCGTGCGGCACACTGACCAATGTTGATCAGCAGTGAGCCGGAACCGCTGGTGGGGTCGTAAATTTTGATCTCTTCCCGGTCTTTCAGGTGGTACGCCACGATTTCAGACATGAGCAGCGAAACTTCGTGCGGCGTGTAGAACTCGCCGGCCTTCTTGCCTGCGTTTGCTGCAAAGTTGCTGATCAGATATTCGTAGATAAAGCCGAGAACATCATAATCCTGCTTGCCGTCCATGGGAATATCTTTGATGAGATAGATCAGGTCGCGAATGGCCTTTGTCCGCGCACCGGAGCTTTCACCCAGTTTGGACAGGCCGGTTTGCAGCGTAGCAAAGACACCGTCAAACACCTTTTTGTGGTGCGGGTCGATCAGTCGACTGAATGCCTGTAATGCCACCGTTACGTCGTCAGCCTTGAAGTCGCTGCCTTTGCTGATCCATGTGGAAAACAGATTTTCATAGGCGATAAAATAGCCGACATTCTTCCGAACGGTATCCAGCGTTTCGGCATCGTCTTCGGTCAAATCCGGCAGATATTCGTCTGTCCAGTCATTCTCTTTCAGCCATTTGACTTCCTTGTCCGACAGAAATTTATAAAACATGAAGCCCAGAATGTAATCCTTGTACTCGTTGGCTTCGATTTTAGAGCGCATCTTGTTGGCAGATTCCCAGATTTTCGATGCGAGTTGCTGCTTGTTCATGCTATTCCTCCCAGTGGCCTACAATAGGGCGTTTTTAGAATTTTTTAATCGGACAGCCCCTCCGATTTTATGCGTGTGTTCATTGAACCAATTATACAAAAGTGCCACCCGGTTTGCAATGCGAATGAAAAGTTTCTCAATCGCATTCGCAGAACCATAACCGTGGCAAGCAGAGCCTTTGTGCGCACAAAGGCTAAATTCGCACGCAGAATTAAAATTCTGCTGTGTTCATTCGCTTGTTGGGATGCAATCCCAATCCCTGTAATCATCACAATTCCGTGATGGCTGCTTCCTGCGGTGTGCTGAAAGAGCGTTTTGCAAAAAACGCGTAGCCTGCATCCATCGGATGTAGTTCAAGGGTTTGGGATTTCCCAACAAGCATTTTGCAACGCAAAATGGTCTTTGTATATACGAAGACACTGCTTGCTACGGCTATGAACGCCTTTTGAATTGCAAAATAATTTTTCAGTTGCTATACTGGGCTTATCAAAATTTTTTCGGGAGGATGCCGCAGTGACTGCACAGACAATGCAAATCGGGAATAAACCTTGCCGTATTTACGGAGAAGCCCATGCGGAATATCTGCTGCTCCAAATGACAGGCAAGCACGAGCTGCAAAGCATGGAAAGCGAGGCTACCACTATTGCACAGAGTGCGCACCGCTTTCTGTTTGCGGCCATCCCGGTGGAAAGCTGGAACGATGAACTTTCCCCATGGGAAGCTCCTGCGGTATGGGGCAAAGAAAGTTTTGGCTGCAATGCGGCGGACACGCTGCGCTTTCTGACAGAGCAGGTGATCCCCACGCTGAAGCAGCAGTATCCTCTCCCAGAAAACGTCAAAATCATTCTGGGCGGCTATTCGCTGGCCGGGCTGTTTGCATTGTGGGCATCCACCCAGACTGATCTGTTCTACGGTGTCGCCGCTGCCTCGCCCTCTGTTTGGTTTCCGGGCTGGATGGAGTTTGAACAGCAGTACCCGATGCAAACTCAACGCGTTTATCTGAGCCTTGGTGACAAGGAAGAGTGCACGAAAAAACACCGTCATGGCTGTAGTGGGCAATAACATCCGCACCCTGCACAGCCAGCTTACAGCGCGTGGGGTAGACTGCACCCTTAAATGGAACAGCGGCGGGCATTTCAAAAACGCTGACCTGCGCACGGCGAAAGCATTTCGCTGGGCGATGGAGGAAAGCCGATGAATATTTTGATTGATGCCGATGGCTGCCCTGTGGTGAATCTGACATTGCAGATTGCAAAGCAGTTCGGCGTTCCTGTCATCATCCTGTGCGACACCTCTCACCAAATCGAGCGGGAAGGTGCGCAGACGCTGGTGTTCGATAAAGGGGCTGACAGCGTGGACTTTGCACTTGTCAACCGGGTAAAACCGGGGGATGTGGTCGTAACACAGGACTACGGGCTGGCGAGTATGTGCCTTGCCAAATGCGCCCGGGTACTGAACCAGAATGGTCTGGAATACACCGCCGACAATATAGACGCTCTTATGCTGCGGCGTTATGAAAACAAAAAACTCCTTCGTGCCGGAAAGCACCCCAAGGGGAGCCCAAAACGGACGAAGGAGCAGGATGCCAGGTTTGCGGATACGCTTGAGAAGATCTTGAACTGCAACCATTGATACATACTTTTGGAAGGCTGGAGAAATCCAGTCTTTTCTTTTTTCATAAGTGCCAATTGTGACTTTTTTGTTAACTTTCAAAGATGTGGTTGTATTTTGGCCTTTCAACTGGGTTCGTATATGAAGGCTTCTTTTTTTGGCGAATATCGATTCGAGAGATTACATCTTGGTTACAAGTTATAAATTGTGGGTGCAGAATGGCCTTTTTCGTCGGCTACCAATTAGGGGGATGATTTTTCAAAAGCCCTAAATTCCGAAGATTTTCTATAAAAAGCGGCTCCATGAAAACAGAACAGTTCAATCGTCCGGTACTTCACAAAAGGTACTTCTGTAACTCACAGCCCGGTCATAACGAAGACGGGGTGGCTGAAATGCCAATGAAGCGGTGCAAGCCCGCTACTGGACGATTCCCCACCCCTAGGGTGCCGAGGGCGAATATGGGAGACCTATATCATATTGACGCAAATGGACTGTAAGCCTACCTGCGACGCGAGAGTTGAAACTACTGTCAGCTCTCTTTACATTGCCACCTATCCGCAGGTGACACACTTTTTGACGCTATGAGGGATTCTTCTGGCTAGTATCAATTTGAACGATTACATCTTGGTTACAGATTGTAAGTGGTGGGTGCAGAATAGCCCTTTTCGTGGGCTCGTATATAGAGGGGTATTTCTTCGGAGTATCTTCTTTCACGAAGGTTTGCTTGTACTCGTATGATTATTATGACAATTCCGTTTAATAGCAGACGCACGATTTGCAAATGCAAATTGTGACTTTTTGTTAATTTTCAAAAACATTGCTACGTTTTGGCCTTTTTCGTCGGCTACCTATTGAGGGCATCTTTTTCAAGACCACTTTCAACTTCAGGCACCGCCATTGTTGCAAAGTTTCGCCCTCCATCGGTTACCCCATGGACCGACGTTATTTTAACCAAGAAGCTACTTCGGCTATGTTTTCCAAGAACTTTTTAACAAATTTCTTTTTCGGGTTACTTTTTGGCCTTTCTCGATGCCTACCAATTAGAGGGACAATTTTTCGGAAGCCTTAAATTTCGAAGATTTTCTATAAAACTCTGTTCTTTGAAAACAGAATAGTTCAATCATCCGGTACTTCACAAAAGGTACTTCTGTAACTCGCAGCCCGGTCATAACGAAGACGGGGTGGCTGAAATGCCAATGGTGCGGTGTGAATCCGCCGCCGGACGATTCCCCACTCCTAGGGTGCCGAGGGCGAATATGGGAGACCTATATCATATTGACGCAGATGGGCTGCAAGTCTATCTGCGATGCGAGAGTTGAAACTACTGTCAGCTCTCTTTACATTGCCGCCTGACCGCCGCTTTGCTGCAAAGGATATAACCGCAGGTGGCACACACTTTTGACCTTAGACTACTTATGCTGAAGGAGTGCCTATGAAGTTTAACGATGCCTATTCCCAGATGTTTCCCGGTTACCCCGATGCCGTCAGCCTTCAGCAGGCTGCGGAGATGCTTGGTCTGAACCGCCACACGGTCGGGGAACTGATCCGTTCCCGCCGCCTGTTTGCGCTTAAAATCGGTCGCACCTACCGTATCCCGAAGCTGAGTGTGATCGAGTTCCTGCTCACCGGGCAGAGCACCTTCCCGGCTGGAAATCCGCCGCTGGATGTGGTATGCTGTGGGTGCAGCAACGGACAGCACGCCTGTTGACCCAAAGGAGGTTTATGATGAAAACTACAGGGTCTGTCCAAGAGAAAAATGGACGTTTCTATTTCGTGATCAATCTTTATGATGCCAACGGCAAGCGGAGGATCAAGTGGATCTCCACAGGTTTGACCGTCCGGGGCAACAAGCGCAAGGCAGAATCCATGCTCCGGGAAGTATTGCTCCACTATGATGAGACCGGGGAGCTGCCCACAGGGCGGGGCGGAGCCTACGAAAAAAAGTAGATGCTAAAACCGCCAAGCCCTTGCCGCTGCCCCTCCAGCCCGTCAACAAGTCGGAGATGTTGTTTCTGGATTATCTCAACGAGTGGATTCAGATTCACAAGGCATCCATCCAGACCGCCACTTTCATCAGCTATAACCAGATGATTCAGGGCCGCATCACGCAGTACTTCAAGCCACTGGGTTTGAAGCTCTGTGAGGTCACACCGCAAGTGCTGGATGAGTTTCAGGAAGATCTTGCTGGAGGGCTACACCACTAACACGGTCATTCACTACCACGCCATCTTCGGTAAAGCGTTCAAGGATGCCGTCCGCAAGGATTATCTGGAAACCAACCCGATGCTGAAAGTTGACCGCCCGAAGAAGAACAGCTTCCGGCCCAACTTCTACTCCAAGGATGAAGTCCAGCAGCTGCTGGAAGTATCACAGGATGCCCCCTGCACCTGTGCATCCTCATTACGGCCTACTATGGCCTGCGCCGCAGCGAGGTACTGGGGTTGAAGTGGTCGTCTATCGACTTTGAGCGCAAGTCCATCACCATCAATCACAAGGTAACGGAACAGTTGGTGAACGGCAAGTACGTTCCTGTGGTCAGCGATGTGATGAAGAACAAGACCAGCTGCCGCACCCTGCCGCTGATCCCGGCTGTGGAAGAAGAACTTCTGAAGCAGAAGGAAAAGCAGCAGCTTTACCGCAAGCTGTTCAAGAAGAGCTACAGCACTGAGTATCTGGATTTCGTCTGCACCGATCAGGAAGGCAAGCTGATCCGCCCGAACTTCGTGACGGAGCACTTCGACTGGCTTCTGACCAAGTACGGGCTGAAGCACATCCGTTTCCACGATCTGCGCCACAGCTGCGCCAGCCTGATGGTGATGAACGGCGTATCTATGAAGCAAGTTCAGGAATGGCTGGGGCACAGCACCTTTTCTACCACCGCTGACATCTACGCACATCTCGATTACAAAATCAAACAGGGGTCTGCTGGGGTCATTGCGAACCTTTTGTGAGAATCCAAGCTCCCCAAATAATTATGGATTTATCGTTCATATATAAAGCATACTGTGATGAGGAAAAAGCGGTCTTTCTTTGCTTGATGCAAAAGAAAAAGTCGCAGGTTCGTTTGAATCTGCGACTTCTGGCGGAGATGGTGGGATTCGAACCCACGTGCCCGATTAAGGACAAAACGATTTCGAGTCGTTCTCGTTACGACCGCTTCGATACATCTCCAAGTATATTTTCATGGCAAATTTACGATTTGTATATCGCAAATCGGCCTTGAAACTTGGAACAGTTGCTGTTAGAATATTGTTAGAAAACGCATCGTTCAGATAGGCTTTGAAACCTGTCAGGACATCAAAATTGACGTTCCCTCGTGTGATATGAAGACATCCGGCGAAGCATCCACTTGGATTTCGAGTCGTTCTCGTTACGACCACTTCGATACATCTCCATATTCATAGCTATATAATTATAGCAAAAAGCCGCCGTTCCGTCAACACTTTCTGCCGGAGGGACCCACAGCGCCAAAGAAAGCTTCTGGTCAGGGATGAGCGGAAGCCGCTGCCGCCCTCTGCGGAGAAGTACAACCTCCTTTTCCTCTCTGCTTCGGGGCACCTTTTTCATGCTGTGCTGTCGTTTCCAAGGGCCAGATTGTAAAATCGTGGAATCATCGTCTGGATTTTCACAAAATATTACTATTTTGCCAAAAGATTGTACAAACTCTGCCCCCTCTGATGTGCTATACTAAAATCAACAACCGGCCTGTTTCCGGCATTTCTTCTGCCATACAGGCCGCCGAAACAAAGAAGAAAACCAGAAGGAGCAGTATCGATGAGAGAGATCATTTCCTTGAACGAAAACTGGACCCTGTCCTTCCCCAAGGGCGAGCGTCCCACCGAGCAGGTCACCCTGCCCCACACCTGGAACGCTGTGGACGGCATGGACGGCAACGGCAGCTATCTGCGCACCACCGGTGTCTACACCCGCACCTTTACCCAGCCCAAGCAGCCTCTGGCTGGCGGCCGCACCTACGTTGAGGTGCTGGCAGCTGCTCTGGCCGCAACCGTGAAGGTCAACGGCCAGGTGGCAACCACCCACGAGGGCGGCTTCTCCATCTTCCGTGCCGATGTCACCGACCTGTGCCACGAGGGCGACAACGAGCTGACCATCGAGGTCTCCAACGAGGACACCCCCTCCATGTACCCCGCTTCCGCCGACTTCACCTTCTACGGCGGCCTGTACCGCGGCGTGAACCTGATCAGCGTGCCCGGCACCCACTTTACCCTGGACTACTTCGGCGGCCCCGGCATCAAGGTCACCCCCAAGCCCACCGAGGACGGCGGTGCCACCTTTGAGATCGAGAGCTGGGTCACCAACGGCGAAGAGGCCTACACTGTGATGTACAGCATCGAGGACTGCTACGGCAACGAAGTTGCTTCCGGCGTGCGCCCCTGCGACAGCACCAAGGTCACCCTGTACGTTCCCGATGCCCAGCTGTGGAGCATGGACGAGCCCAACCTGTACACCGTGACCGCCCGCCTGCAGAAGAACAACGAGCCCTTTGACGAGATCTACGCCAACGTGGGTGTCCGCAGCTATACTGTGACCCCGAACGACGGCTTCTCCATCAACGGCGTGCCCACCCGCTGCGCGGCGTGGCTCGCCATCAGGATCGTCTGTACAAGGGCAACGCCCTGACCGCTGAGGATCACTACGAGGATGCCATGCTCATCAAGGAGCTGGGTGCCAACACCATCCGTCTGGCCCACTATCAGCACAGCCAGGACTTCTACGACGCATGTGACGAGCTGGGCTTCGCCGTCTGGGCTGAGATTCCCTTCATCAGCGTCTTTAAGAAGGACCCCTCCGCTCACCAGAACTGCCGTCACCAGATGACCGAACTGATCATCCAGAACTACAACCACCCCTCCATCATGTTCTGGGGCCTGTCCAACGAGATCCTGATCGGCGGCATCTGCCAGGAGCTGGTGGACAACCACCACGATCTGCAGAAGCTGGTTCGTGAGCTGGATCCCACCCGTCTCACCACCATTGCCCACGTCTCCAACACCCCTGTTGACGGCCCCATGCATCACATTACCGATGTAGAGAGCTACAACCACTACTTCGGCTGGTACGGCGGCAAGATGGAGCAGAACGGCCCCTGGCTGGACAAGTTCCACGCCGAGCACCCCGACATCTGCATCGGCATCTCCGAGTACGGCACCGAGGTAGCATCATCAACTGGCACAGCAACGATCCCCAGTGCAAGGACTACACCGAGGAGTATCAGGCACTGTACCACGAGCATCTGGCTCAGGTGTTCGAGGATCGTCCCTGGGTGTGGGCTACCCACTGCTGGAACATGTTCGACTTTGGCTGTGCTGCCCGCAACGAGGGCGGCGTTGCAGGCCGCAACAACAAGGGCCTGATGACCATTGACCGCAAGACCAAGAAGGACAGCTACTTTGTCTACCAGGCATACTGGTCCAAGCAGCCCATGGTCCACATCGCTGGCCGCCGCCATGCACAGCGCGCAGGCGAGACCACCGAGATCAAGGTCTACTCCAACCAGGACACCGTTGTGCTGTACGTCAACGGCAAGGAAGCCGGCCAGCAGACTGCGCACCGCGTATTCAAGTTCAACGTTGCTCTGGAAGAGGGCTTCAACACCATCCTGGCCGTTGCCGGTGACGTGAAGGATTCCATCACGCTGGAAAAGGTCGAGAAGGAGCCTGATTGCTACACTCTGCCTGAGTTCAACGAGCGTCAGGAGGGCGTTGCCAACTGGTTCAAGCAGGTCGGCAGCCTGGATCTGAAGGCTCCGATGGAGTTCCCCGAGGGCTATTACAGCATCAAGGACAGCATGGAGGATCTCTCCAAGAACGAAGAGGCTATGGCTCTCGCCACCAAGGCTGTCAAGCTGGCCACCAACTTTGACGTCAAGCCCGGCGTTGGCATGTGGGATATGATGAAGCGCATGACCCCTGAGGCTATGGCTAAGATGATCAACATGCCCGACGGCTTTATCGAGAGCCTGAACGCACAGCTGATCAAGATCAAGAAGTAAGTACTTCCTGCATCTGAACACCAAAAACGAACGAACCGCCCCGGCACTGCACAAAGCAGCCCTGCCGGGGCGGTTTTTGTTTCCTCATCTCCCACACGCTGGCAAACCAAAAGGGCCCTGCGGCATTTGCTGCAGGGCCCTTTCGGTTATGGGAGATCATGAAATATCAAAGCATCTTTACCGTCTGCCCCAGCCTGTGGCTCAGCGCTTTTTGCTGCGCTTCTTCTTGCGCGGGGCAGAACGGGCAGGGTTCTGGGTGGGAACAGAATCATTGGAGCGCTTCTGCTCCATCCGATATCTGACGTAATTGGGAATCACGACCGCGATCACGATCAGCAGGACCCAGACCAGGATGCTGGGCTGCTCGTGGTTGGTGTTGAACAGAAACTGCATGACATTATCCATAGGGTGTTTTCCTTTCCGGCCCAGCAGGCCGCCAGAGGGCTTTTTACAGCCAGATGTTGCCGTTCTCGTCCGGTTTCATGGGCACGGCAATGATGAAGTCCACGATGGTCATAGCGGCAGAGAAACCACTCCAGAAGGTTGCCAGATACAGCAGGCCCAGCACCGGACGCTTGGCATAGAACTGGTGCACACCAAACGCACCCAGAATGCACAGGCGCATATATTTCTTGCGGCTGACACAGTGCTTTTCACGGTGTTCTTTCCAGTATAACAGGTGGTCGATGGTGTTCCAGATGAACCCATGATCCGGGTCCTTTACCCACTGTGTCTTTTCTTCCATTTACGATGTACCTCTTGTCTGAATTTTGTTCCAAAAGCAGAAAACCGCCCGCCGCAAGGGCGAGCGGTTTTTCTATTTGATTTTACAGGTTTCCGCAGAAAATTGCAAGTACCAATTAGGCGTTCTCAGCCATGGTCTTCATCTTGATCTGAGCGACCTCGTCCTGGATCTCTTCCATCTTCTCCTTGGTCAGGGGATAGAACTTCATAGCGATCAGGTTGCAGACCAGGCCGATCATGATCATGCCGTATGCGCAGAAGACAACGCCGCCGCGCAGGCCCGGGGTAACAGGGTCACCCATAACGGGGTTGTGGTCGGTGTAGCCGCACATGCTGAACATGACACCGGCGACCATGGGTGCGAAAGAGGAGACCAGCTTATCCACGAAGCTGAACAGGGTGCCCATCAGGCCGGGGACGTACTTGCCGGTACGGTAGACTTCGTAGTCGGCGCAGTCAGCGGTCATGGGGATAACGATGTTGCCGGAGATGCCCTGGAAACCAGCGGCGACGATGGTCAGAACGAGGTACAGGATCAGGAAGTAGCCCCAGTTCAGAGCACCGGTAGCGGGGTTAGAGGTCATGGTGGTGGGATCGCCCAACAGCCACAGGGCTGCCAGGAGCGCCGTTGATGACCAGACCACCCACAGAGCCGATCAGCATGGCCTTGCGCTGACCCAGTCTGGTAGCAAAGAAGCTGATGAACAGGAAGCACACGATGGTGCTGGGGATGGTGACCAGACCGGTAACATTACTCTGCAGCAGGTTGGAACCGGCGATGCAGGCGAACATGGCGACCATGACGGCGCTGGACTTTGCAGAAGAACCCAGCTTATCGGTAGATGCGGACAGGACCAGCATCTGGATGGCGCGGTTGTTCTTCAGGGTATCCCAGTAATCCTTCAGGCCGACCTTGACAGGTTTGCCGGTGCCGAAGAACTCGGAACGATCCTTGGGAGCGATGGAGATCACAGCGATGATGGTGAAGATCGCAGACATGACAGCGGTCATCTTCCACAGGGTGTCAAAGAACTCCAGAGATGCGTAACCGCCCACATCGTTGTAGCTGTTGGCGATACGGGGAATGATGATGCCCAGGAATAGCAAACACCAAGGTGTTAACACACCGTCGAAAGGAAGCGAACATGGGGCGCTGCTTGGGGTCATTGGTCATGCAAGCTCTGTGCAGACTTGGTAACGACACACTGGCAGGTGTAGCCCAGGTAGTAGACCATCAGAACGACCACATAGAAGGGGAAGCGCACGCCCTGAGGCAGCTTGTGGGTCACATGGAAAGCGATGTAGCTGGTCACGCACAGGATGATCTGACCGATCACGATGAACGGGCGGTTCTTGCCGAACTTGCCGTTGGTCTTATCGACCATGAAGCCGACGAACGGGTCAGTGACACCGTCCCAGATACGCATCATCATGGTCAGGGAAGAAGCGACCATCATGCCAACGCCGACCCAGCCCATCAGGTAGTAGGTGGCGTAGTTCATCATCATCAGATAAACGTTGGTTGCGGTGTTGTTCAGCGCGTAGCCTGCGATACGCCACAGGGGAACGCGGTGGATGCCGTTGTGCTCATAGTCCTTATCATAGAACTTATCCGGCAGACTTCTGGTTTTTGCCATTTCATTCTCTCCTTTGTTCACACAGGAACATTCTCCGTTTTCTCCATGGGGCTTACAGCTGCCACTGCGTACCAGCCCGTCCGGAACTTTATGTCTATATTACGAACGCTTTTTGATATATCTGTTAGTAATATTTTAAGGTGAAACAGGTCAATTTTACGATTATGGGAAAAGTTTCACGAATGTGAAAAATTCTATTGTGCTTATTGCACAATCAATTGATATACTAGTATAGCACAACGCCAGTTAGCTGCCACTATGTTCTGCGCCGGAGAACGGGCCAAACGCCAGAAAGGGCCCACGGCAAATGCCGCAGGCCCTTTCTGGCGCTAGGAGGTAAATGAATGAATAGAGGAAGATGTCAGATCAGGATGTCGCCGTTCTCATCAGCCTGCATGGGCAGTGCAATGAGAAGGTCGGTCACTCAGAGGAAGAAGGGCACCACGCTCCAGAAGAACAGGGTGTAGAAGGCCGCCAGCGCATACCGCTTTTCATAGTAGCGGTGGCCGCCGCACCAGCCCAGAAACAGGCAGAGAAGAAGGTACTTCTTCTTGTTCACCTTGTGCCTTACGCGGTTCTTTTTTTTCCAATCGTGATACTTACCAATGAGGCACGGGCTCTTCTCCTTTTAGCGATCGATGCCGGCTTCCAGCTTGGCATCCTGCAGCGCCAGCTCCGCCTTGATAAAGTCATCCCGTGTGAACTCTTCGCCGGTCTCCAGCTTGTGGAACACATCGTCCGTTACCTGCTGGCGGCTGCCGGTGCCGTAATAGCCGGTGCTCCAATCGTCCTTTTCCTCGTCGTAGTGCTCCACATCGCCCAGCAGCTCGCCGGTGGTGGGGGCCTTTTCCGGGGCCTCAGCGGAGGGGGGCGGGGGTGATCTCAGGGGTCTGGTTCAGCTTGTTTTCTTCTGCCATAGTGGTATTCCTTCCGGGTCTCAGGGTATCAGAAAGTCCTGCGGCAGAGGATGGCCCGCCGCAGGACATTTCCGGTTACGATGCAGGACAGCGGCGCTGTCCCGGATTCAAAATTTCCGCAGGGAGATGGTTGGCATTAAGCCTGCTTTGCAGCAGCCTCAGCCTTGATACGGCCGATCTCAGCCTGGATCTCTTCCATCTTCTCCTTGGTCAGGGGATAGAAGTGCATGGCAACAACGTTGCACAGCCAGCCAACGATGGGCAGCAGGACGAAGCAGCCGATGGTTGCCCAGAAGATGCCGTCAGAGTACGGAGTCATGGTGTCGGGCAGAGCGTCCTTGAAGCCGACCATGGAGTAGAACAGAGCCACAACGGTAGCAGCCAAAGAGGAGACCAGCTTATCCACGAAGCTGAACAGGGTGCCCATCAGGCCGGGAACGTACTTACCGGTACGGTAGACTTCGTAGTCGGCGCAATCAGCGGTCATGGTGATAACGATGGAGGAGGACAGTGCCTGCACGCCGGACCATGCGATGACCAGCAGCACGAAGATCAAAGCGGTGGTGGTCCAGCCGGTGAACAGGGTGCCCCAGGTGTCAGGACGGATCAGGCGGAATGCGGGCAGAGAGAACTTGGAAGCATCGCCCTTGGGGTTGAAGAAGAACAGGAACAGGGTGATGGCGATGGAGCCGATGATGCCGCCCCAGGTACCCACCAGCATGGATGCCTTCTGGCCCATCTGACGTGCGATCTTGTTCATCAGCAGGATGGAGATCAGACAGATGGGGATAGAGGTGATCTGAGAGTAGCTGGAGTATGCGGCATAGTTGCCGAAGATGATGCCGAACAGGCAGATCATAACGGTAGCGTTGCTCTTGGTGGACATGAACAGCTTATCGGTAGATGCGGAGACCACCAGCATCTGGATGGCACGGTTGTGAGCCAGGGTGTCAACGTAATCCTTGATGCCGACCTTCTGGGTGGTGCCCAGACCGAAGTACTTCGGATTGTCCTTACGCCACAGGGCGATGATGGCGCAGACTGCAAAGACAGCGGACAGGCCGCCGAACATCAGCTGCATGGTGGTGAACAGGCCGGGGTTGTAGAAAGCGGACAGGCTGCCGCCGGACTTCTCCACGATGCCTGCCAGAGCAGGGTTCTGTGCCACCAGAGAAGCGATCTCGGCAGCGTTGGCCTCGGCAGTCAGGGTGAACTTGGGCACCAGGACATCGGTGACAATGATGGGGAAGAGAATGTTCATCAGGATGATGTTGTACACGGTATCGCACATTGCGAAGATGGGGCGCTGCTTGGGATCGTTGGTCAGGCAGGTCTGAGCAGACTTGGTGACAACGCACTGGCAGGTGTAGCCCAGGATGTAGATCATGTAGATGATGATGAACGCAACAAAGCGGACACCAGTGCCCATCTTGGGGATGAAGTTGAACATCACGAAGGTGGTGACGAACATGATGATCTGACCGATGACAATGAACGGACGGTTTTTGCCGAACTTGCCGTTGGTCTTATCGACCATCATACCAACGAACGGGTCGGTGACACCGTCCCAGACACGCATGATGGTAACAATAGAACCGGCCAGCACGGATGCCAGACCGACGATACCGATCAGGAAGTAGCTGATGTAACCGACCACCAGCATGTAGGTGTTGGTGGAGGTGTTGTTCAGAGCGTACATCATGATCTCCCACATTTTCGCTCTGTGGATGCCGTTTTCTTCAAGCGGCTGTTTGACCTTTGCCATAGAGAAGCTCTCCTTTCAATTCTGCGGCCGGTGTGCTGCCACTCACTCCGGCCTTTCATTCGGTCCCCCGTGGGCTGCGGCTGCCACATCGCGAACCGGGGATTTTTTTATGTATATATTATGAACTATCCCTCAAATTTCTGTTAGTAAAATTTTGAGGTAAAACAGGACGATTTTACTCTCCTTGGGCGAAATCAACAGTTTTAAAAAACAGCGTTCGTCATTTTGCACATGATTGCAAGATACTAGTACAGCACATTCCACAAAACAGACTTGTATTCCAACCGCACGCAAAAAAAGAATACAAGGAAAGTGCGGAAATATCCAAAAATTTTCTAGTTGTTCCTCGCGGCGGCCTATTATAATAGGTATAGCATCTGCGGCTCTGTGGCATGGGCCGCTGCGTTCAAAAGAAAAGGAGAAAACACTATGGCAGTGAAAGCATCCGAGCGTGTAAAGCGCTACCAGAACCCCAACGGCCCCACCATCAGCACCGTGGAGCGCAAGGTCATCGAGCAGGACGGCCTGTATTTCAAGGACATCGACGGCACCGGCACCGTCAGCGCAGTCAACGACTGGCGCTTGACCCCGGCTGAGCGCGCCGAGGCCTATGTCAAGGTTCTGACCACCAGCGAGAAGATCGGCCAGATCTTCACCTCCGACTGGCGCATGTGCCCCAAGTATCCTTCCCCCGTCTGGCAGCCAACGGCCACAAGCCCGTGGCGGACGAAAGCGGCCTGCTGGACGAGGCACCCGTGAACGTCTCCGACAGCATCTTCGGCTCCCAGTCCCTGCCCAGCACCTCTGACATGGTCAAGAAGAGCTTCAACCGCCACGTCATCCTGCGCGAGAGCCCCACGCCCGAGGATCTGGCAGATTACCTGAACCAGCTGCAGTACCTGACCGAGACCTGTGATCACTTTGTTCCCATGCAGGTCATGTCCAACAGCCGCAACGAGAACGGCGAGGTCGTGTTCGGCATGAACGATGCCACCGGCGTGTTTGCCACCTATCCCGGCACCCTGGGCATTGCTGCTGCCGTCAAGGGCACTGCACGCATCGACATCATCGACAAGTTCGCCGACACCATCCGCCGCGAGTGGAATGCCTGCGGCCTGAAGAAGGGCTACATGTACATGGCCGACTGCGTCACCGACCCCCGTTGGCAGCGCACCTTCGGCACCTTTGGCGAGGACCCCGAGCTCATTGAGGAAATCTTCGACCACCTGATCCCCGGCATCCAGGGCGGCAGCAACGGCGTTACCCCCGAGGGTGTTTCCATGACTGTGAAGCACTTCCCCGGCGGCGGTGCCCGTGAGAACGGCTTTGACCCCCACTATGCAGCAGGCCAGTGGAACATCTACGCCACCCCGGCTCCCTGCAGAAGTACCACATCCCGGCATTCCGCGCAGCCATCCGCCACAATGCCGAGTCCATCATGCCCTACTACTCCAAGCCCAGCGCCGAGAAGAGCGCTCCGCAGGAGGACTTCAACGGCAACCCCATCGAGCTCCAGCCCTACGGCTTTGCCTACAACAAGGTGTTCATCGACGGCCTGCTGCGCGGCCAGATGGGCTTCAAAGGGCTACATCAACTCCGACACCGGCATTGTCCACAACATGTGCTGGGGCGTTGACATGCTGGACGAGCCCGAGCGCATCGGCTATGCTGTCACCCAGAGCGGCGTGGACCTGATCTCCGGCCTGCTGGACAACGAGCTGGGCGAGGAGAGCTACGCCCGCGGCACCAACGACTACTACAACACCCACGCGGTGCCTGCCGGTTTCAAGAAGGAAGATCTGGTGCTGACCGATGCCAGCCTGAACCGTGCTGTCAGCCGCACCCTGACCGAGCTGTTCCGTCAGGGCATGTTCGAGGACACCTACGCCGACCCCAGGAAGGCCGCCGAGGTCGTTGCCACCAAGGCCGACTGGGAGGAAGCTTCCCGCGTGCACCGCGAGTCCGTTGTCCTGCTGAAGAACGACGGCACCCTGCCCCTGAAGGACGGCACCAAGGTCTACGCTGAGGCCTTTGGCAAGAGCGCCGAGGCCGGTGAGGCCGCCACCAAGGCCCTGCGCGAGATGCTGGGCAATGTCACTCTGGTGGACACTCCCGATGAGGCCCAGGTGGCCCTGCTGATGGTCAGCCCCCAGTCCGGTGCATACTTCAACGCCACCCCGGGCTACCTGGAGCTGGACATCTGCGAGGACAAGACGGTCTGCAACGTGGATGAGAGCGGCAAGCCCACCACCGAGACCCACAAGGAGACCACGCTGGTGGGCGCAAACCGTCTGGCCGGTATCGCTGCTGCGGTTCACGCACACGGCGGCAAGGTCGTTTCCAACATCAACTGCCCGCTGGCCTGGGAGGTCGGCAATGTGGAGAAGGTCTCCGACGCTCTGACCGTCGGCTTTGACACCTACCCCTCCGCAACGCTGGATGTGATGTTCGGCCGCTTTGCTCCCGTTGGCAAGCTGCCCCTGACCCTGCCCAAGGGCGACGAGGTGCTGGCTGTGAACGCGGACGGTGTCTGCATCAGCCCCAACGACGTGCCCGGCTTTGCAAAGGATGCCTACATGCCCGACAGCATGAAGGACGAGAACGGCAAGGCTTACGCCTACCGTGATGCCGCAGGCAACTACTACGAGATGAACTTCGGCCTGACGTTCTGAGGGCAGCCCTCTCCGTCTCGCTCAAACCAAAGGAGACACTTTCCATGGCACAAACGCAGAAAAAACAGCAGGATATGGGCACGGGCGACGTGAAAAAGCTCCTGCTCCAGCTGATGATCCCCGCCGTTGTGGCGCAGGTGGTCAACCTGCTGTACAACATCGTGGACCGCATCTACATCGGCCACATCTCGGGGATCGGCGCGGCGGCTCTGACCGGCGTGGGCCTGTTTACCCCCATCCTGATGCTCCTGAACGCCTTTGCCATGCTCATCGGCTCCGGCGGCGCGCCCCGCACCGCCATCGCCATGGGCCAGGGCGACAAGAAGCAGGCAGAAAAGATCGTCAGCAACAGCTTTACCATGCTGCTGCTCTTCTCGGTTTTCCTGACCATCTTCTTTTACGCCGCCGCACCCACCCTGCTGCGGCTGTTTGGTGCCAGTGACACCACCCTGCCCTACGCTCTGGCTTACAGCCGCATCTACATTCTGGGCACCATCTGCGTGCTGATCGTGCTTGGCATGAACACCTTCATCACTGCGCAGGGCTTTGCCAAGATCAGTATGCTGACCACCGTTATCGGCGCGGTCATCAACATCGTGCTGGACCCCATCCTCATCTTTGGGCTGGGCATGGGCGTAAAGGGTGCTGCCATTGCCACCGTGCTGAGCCAGGCAGTGGGTGCCATCTGGGTCATCCGCTTCCTCACCGGCCCCAAGACCATCCTCAAGATCCGCAAAGAGGACATGAAGCTGGAAGGGAAGATCATCATGCCCGTGCTGGCACTGGGCATTTCCACCTTCGTCATGCTCTCCACCGAGAGCCTGCTGTCCATCAGCTTCAGCTCCAGCCTGGCCCGCTACGGCGGTGACGTGGCGGTGGGTGCCATGACCGTGATCACCAGCGCCTCCCAGCTGTGCACCATGCCCATCTCGGGCATCTGCCAGGGCGGCCAGCCGGTGATGAGCTTCAATTTCGGCGCAGGCAAGAACGACCGCGTCAAGCAGGCATTCCGCTTCCAGCTGACCCTCTGCCTGAGCTACACCACCATCTTCTGGCTGCTGATGATGCTGGTTCCCGGTGCAGTGGCCGGCATCTTCACCTCGGATGCCTCCCTGATCGAATACACCACATGGGCCATGCGCATCTACATGGCGGGCATCCTCGCCATGGGCCTTCAGATCGCCTGCCAGCAGAGCTTTATGGCGCTGGGTCAGGCCAAAGTCAGCCTCCTGCTGGCCTGCCTGCGCAAGCTCATCCTGCTCATCCCTCTCATCTTCATCCTGCCCCATGTGGTCGCGAACCCCGTGTTCGGCGTGTTCCTTGCCGAGCCCGTCAGCGACATCATCGCCGCTGCCGTGACCGCCACTACCTTCTTCCTCCAGTTCAATAAGATCCTGGACAAGGGCGCTGGCAGGGTCTGATGCCTTGTCCGCCTGAAAATAATCATCCGTATCACCACAACCATCTGATCAAAAAAGGAGTATCCTCGTGGAAAAGAATGTTCTGAACACCGACCTGTCCGGCAAGGTTGCCGTGGTCACCGGTGCCAGCGGCACCCTTTGTTCCATTTTCGCCAAGGCTCTGGCCCGGGCAGGAGCCAAAGTTGCTCTGCTGGGCCGCAACATGGAGAAGCTGAAGGAGCTGGCCAATGCAATCGAGGCAGAAGGCGGCATAGCCAAGGGCTACACCTGCAACGTTATGAGCAAGGCCAACTGCCTGCAGGTGGCAGAGGAGGTGATGGCGGATCTGGGTCCCTGCGACATTCTGGTGAACGGTGCCGGCGGCAACAACCCCCGGGCCAACACCGACAAGGAATTCTTCGAGATGGCGGATCTGGACGATGACACCGTGACCTTCTTTGATCTGGACGAGAGCGGCGTGGAGATGGTGTTCAACCTGAACTTCATCGGCACCCTGCTGCCCACGCAGGCCTTTGCCCGGCAGATGGTGGGCCGCCCCGGCTGCAACATTATGAACATCTCCAGCATGAACGCCTACCTGCCCCTGACCAAGATCCCGGCCTACTCCGGCTCCAAGGCTGCTGTCACCAACTTCACCCAGTGGCTGGCAGTGCACTTCAGCAAGGTGGGCATCCGGGTCAACGCCATTGCCCCGGGCTTCTTTGCCAGCGAGCAGAACGCACGGCTCCTCTACAACGAGGACGGCACCCCCACCGCCCGCACCGAAAAGATCCTGGCTGCCACCCCCATGGGCCGCTTCGGCGACAGCGAAAAGGACCTGGTGGGTGCCCTGCTGTTCCTGCTGAACAACGAGGCTGCCGGCTTTATCACCGGTATCTGCCTGCCCATTGACGGCGGCTTCTCCGCCTACTCTGGTGTCTGATGAGGGCCCCGGCCTGAGCCGCAGACCCTGAGAGAAACAATAAGAGCCCCGGAGCTGCAATTTTCTACAGCCCCGGGGCTCTTTCTCGTTTTTACAGACCGGCCAGCAGGATGGCCAGCACGGCTTTCTGCACATGGAGACGGTTCTCGGCCTCGTCAAAGATCTCGTCGGCGTGCTCTTCAAAGACAGCGTTGGAGATCTCCTCGCCCCGGTGCGCAGGCAGGCAGTGGAGGAGCATGGCATCGGGCTTTGCGCCCTCCATCAGCCTGCTGGTCACCTGAAACCCCGCGAAGTCCCGCAGGCGGCGCTCACTTTCAGGGGTACCGGGGGCCGTATTCCATGCGGCGGTCACCACCACATCGGCATCCTTCACGCCCTCGGCGGGGTCGGTGAACAGGTGAAACTTTTCGCCATACTTGTGGGCGAACATCAGCACGTCGGCGGCAGGGCGGTAGCCCTCGGGGCAGACGCAGGTCACACGCATCTCTGCTAGCAGGCCGCCTACGATGAGGCTGTTTGCCATGCTGCAGCCATCGCCGATGAAGCAGAGCTTCTGGCCCTCCAGCGTGCCCCGGCGTTCCCGGATGGTCATCAGGTCGGCCAGCACCTGGCAGGGATGGGCGTAGTCGGTCAGGCCGTTGATCACGGGCACACCGGCCAGCTCGGCAAACTCTTCCAGATCGCACTGGCGGTAGGTGCGCCAGACCACGCAGTCGTAGTAGCGGCCCAGCACCCGGGCGGTGTCCTTGAGCGGCTCGCCGCGGCCGGACTGCAGCTCGGTGGCGGCATTCATGTAGTTGCCGAGGCCGCCCAGCTGGTAGACGCCCACCTCAAAGCTGGTGCGGGTGCGGGTGGAATTTTTGGAGAACATCAGCGCCACGCTCCTACCCTTGAGCAGCGCCGGGGTCGTCCCGGCCTTCTGCTCTGCCTTGAGCTCCTCCGCCACATCAAGGATGTGGTGGAGCTCAGCGGGGGAGAGGTCGCTCATTTTCAGCAGATGTTTCATGCCTGCTCCTTTGGAGCCTTCTGCTCCATCTCGGTCAGCACCTCGTTCAGGATGCCCAGAGCCTTTTCCACATCGTGGGCTCAGGGTCAGCGGGGGCAGCAGACGCAGGCGGCTCTTGCCCGTGAGCACCAGCAGGCCCTTTTCGCGGCAGGCAGCCAGCACGTCCGCGGCCTGGATGCCGCCAAAGAACTCGATGCCCACCATCAGGCCAATGCCGGAAAGGTTCTTGACCATGGGCAGCTTGGCCAGACCAGCACGCAGCTGGACGGCCCGCTCACTGACATTGGCCAGGAAGCTCTGATCCATCCGATCCACCACCACATTGGCACCGGCGCAGACCACCGGGTTGCCGCCAAAGGTGGATCCGTGGCTGCCGGGGCCCATGCCCTCGGCGGTCTTTTCGTTCAGCAGAACGGCACCGATGGGCAGGCCGCCGCCCAGGCCCTTGGCCAGCGTGACGATATCGGGCTTGAGGTTGTAGTGCTCACAGCACAGGAAGGTGCCGGTGCGGCCCACGCCGGTCTGCACCTCATCCACGATGAGGACGAGGTCCTTTTTCATCGCAGAGGGCGCGCACGGCCTGCACATACTCGGGGTCCAGCGCCATCACGCCGCCCTCGCCCTGGATCAGCTCCAGCATAATGGCGCAGGTATGGCGGTCCACCAGTTCCCGGAGGCCCTCGATGTCACCGGCGGTTGTATAGACAAAGCCCTCGTTGAAGGGGCCAAAGTAGTTGTGGAACACATCCTGCCCGGTGGCGGTCAGGGTAGCAATGGTACGGCCATGGAAGCTGTTGACCAGCGTGATCACAACATCGCGGCCCTTGCCGTAGTGGTCGAAGCTGTACTTGCGGGCGGCCTTGATGGCACCCTCGTTGGCCTCGGCACCGGAATTTCCGAAAAACACCTTGCTCATGCCGGTGCGCTTGCACAGCTTTTTGGCCAGCTTGCCGCAGGGGGCAGTATAGTAAAGGTTGGAGGTGTGCTGCAGCTTGTGGGCCTGCTCGGAGACGGCCTCGGCCCAGGTCAGGTCGCAGTAGCCCAGGCTGTTCACGCCGATGCCGCTGGTGAAATCCAGATACTTCTGGCCCTCGGGGCCTTCGGCATACAGGCCGTGGCCCTTTTCCAGTGCAATGGGGTTGCGGTTATAGGTGTGCAGGACATATTCGTTGTCCCGCTTGATGACTTTTTTCGGAATCCATTTTGTGCCCTCCTTACGGTAACGCTGTTCTTTCCCGCAATGCCAAAGGCTCCCCTACCAGGGGAGCTGTCGCGTCAGCGACTGAGAGATTGTATGAAGGACAACGTCTCCTCTGTCCAACCTCTCCGTCAATGCTTCGCATTGCCACCTCCCCTAGTAGGGGAGGCCTTGGCAAAATGGGCAAGTCTTTCTTTTTATTATATAGTGTCCGTGCTCTTTCAGCAAGCCTTATTCCTGATGGCTGCGGCGGTAGAACCGGGTGCCGGAGCCCCGGTTGGAGAACAGCTCCAGCAGGATGGAGTGGGGCACACGGCCATCGATGATGACCGCCTCGTGGACTCCCTGATAGATGGCATCGGCCATGCCGCCGATCTTGGGGATCATGCCGCCCGCAATGATGCCGGCAGCCTTGTAGCCCTCGATCTCGCTGATCTCCACCTCGGGGATAAGGGTGGTCTCATCGTCCTTATCCCGCAGCAGGCCGGCGATATCGGTCATGGAAACCAGCTTCTCGGCCTTGAGGGCAATGGCGATCTGTGCGGCGGCGGTGTCGGCGTTGACATTATAGGCCTGGCCCAGATCGTCCATGCCCACCGTTGCGATCACAGGGATATAGCCGCCGTCCAGCAGGGTGGAGATCAGGGTGGGGTCCACATGGATGATCTCGCCCACATGGCCCAGCGCGGGGTCCAGCTCGGTGCAGCGGAGCATCTGGCCGTCCATGCCGCACAGGCCCACGCCGCGGCCGCGCAGCTTTGCCACAAGGTCCTTGTTCACCTTACCGGCCAGCACCTGCTGAACGATCTCCATGGCAGCGTCATCGGTCACGCGCAGACCGTTGTTGAAATGGCTCTCCACGCCGACTTTTTTCAGCATCTCGTTGATGGCCGGGCCGCCGCCGTGCACCAGCACCACCCGCACCCCCAGCAGGGTCAGGGTGACAAGGTCATTCATCACGGCGTTTTTCAGCGTCTCGTTGATCATGGCGTTGCCGCCGTATTTGATGACCATGGTCTTGCCATGGTATTTCTGGATGTAAGGGGTCGCCTCCGAAAACAGGAGGGCCATTTCTTCGTTCTTCATATACTCTCCTTGCCGCCAGCACACTTGCTCCGGCATTCATTTTCCACCAGACAAACTCCTTCCGTCATCGCTGCGCGATGCCACCTCCCTCAAAGAGGGAGGCTTTCAGGCCCCTTCCTTGAGGGGGCTGTCGCCGCAGGCGACTGGGGGAGTTTTATCAGGTCCGATAATCCCCGTTGATCTTCACATAATCATAAGTCAGATCACAGCCCCATGCCTTGGCGCTGGCATCGCCGGTACCCATATCCACCTTGACAAGGATATCATGCTCCGCCAGAACTTTGGCAGCCTCGTCCTCGCTGTAGGAGTGATAGGCGGCGTTCTCGCAGACATAGACCTCACCTGCGGCACTGCTCAGCCAGACACAGACCTTGTCGATGGAGAAATCGCCGGGGGTGTAGCCGATGGCGCAGAGGATGCGGCCCCAGTTGGCATCGCGGCCAAAGACAGCAGCCTTGAACAGGTTGGAGCAGACGACGCTGCGGCTGACGGCACGGGCCGTTTTCAGGTCGGGGGCGTGGGTCACCTCGCAGGTGATGAGGTGGGTGGCACCCTCGCCATCACCGGCGTGCTCGGCGCACATGTGCTCAGCAATGGCGGTCAGGGCCGCCACAAAGGCATCGTAGTCGGCGTTCTCTTCGCAGATCTCGGGGTTTCCGGCCAGACCGGAAGCCATAATGATCAGGCTATCGTTGGTGGAGGTATCCAGATCCACACTCATCTGGTTGTAGGTGCCGGGCACCACGGTCTTGAGGGCCTTTTCCAGCAGAGCGGGGGAAACGGCGGCATCGGTGGTGTAGAAAGCCAGCATGGTGGCCATATTGGGGGCGATCATGCCGCTGCCCTTGCCAATGGCACCCACGGTGCACACCTTGCCGCCCAGCTCGAACTGGATGGCGGACTCCTTCTTGTGGGTATCGGTGGTCATAATGGCCGTGGCCGCATCGGTGCTGCCCTGCGCAGTGGCCGCCAGCTTTGCGGCGGCGGCGGGGATTCCCCGGGCAAAGGGGTCAATGACCATGGGCTGGCCGATGACACCGGTGGAGGCGGGCAGCACATCCTCTGCGGGGATGTGCAGTGCCTCGCCCACCAGCGCACAGCACTCCTCGGCCAGGGCCACGCCGTTGGCGGCGCAGGTATTGGCGTTGCCGCTGTTGACGAGGATGGCCTGTGCATAGCCGTCTGTCAGGTGGGCGCGGTCCACCTTGATGGGAGCGCCGCAGACCTTATTGGTGGTGTAGACTCCCGCAGCAGCGCAGCGCACCTGGGCCTTGATGAGTGCCAGATCGTATTTTTCATTATGATTTGCGCGGATGCCGCAATGCACGCCAGCCGCTGCTGCAAAGCCCTTGGGCGCACAGATGCCGCCCGCAACTTCCTTATACTGCATAACGATTTTCCTTTCCCACAAAGAAATACTCCCTCAGTCACGGCATTCGCCGTGCCAGCTCCCTCATGGAGGGAGCCTTTGCGTAACCGTCAGCTGCAAAGGCCTCCCTCTTCGAGGGAGGTGGATGCGAACACCGTGAGCAGACGAAGGGAGTTTTTATTCCAACCCTTTGGTTTCTTCAAAACCGAGCATCAGATTCATACACTGGACTGCCGCGCCGGACGAGCCCTTGCCCAGATTATCAAACAGGGAGACCAGCATCATCTGATCCCCGGCGGCGTTCACGGTGCTGTACAGCTCCATGCGGTCGGTACCGGCCATGGCGTTGGAATACAGGCCATTCTCGGGCAGCGGCTCGTTCAGGGCGTGCACCTTGATGGTGGCGGCATCCCTGTAATACTCCGCCAGCCTGCGGCCACCTTTTCGGCACCGCCCCAGACCGGCTGGAAGGGCACCAGCACCTGCATCCCGCTGTAATAATCGCAGACCACAGGCACAAAGGCGGGCGGGTTTGCCAGCCCGCTGATCTTCTGCATCTCGGGCAGATGCTTATAGGCAAGGCTCAGACCGTAGCTCTTGGGTGCATCCAGCTTGCTGTGGGCCGGACGGTCGGGGCTTTCGTAATCGGCGATCATCTTTTTGCCGCCGCCGGAATAGCCGGAAATACCGGTGCAGCTGTAAAATCACCCGCTCCGGCAAGGCCCAGCTCCACCAGAGGCCGCATGATGCTGATAAACCCGCTGGCATAGCAGCCGGGCACCGCCACGCGGCAGGCGTTTTTGATCTTTTCCTTCTGGCCCCTGAGTTCCGGGAAGCCGTAGACCCAGTTGGGATCCGTGCGGAAAGCCGTGGAAGTATCCAGCACCTTGACATCCGGACGGAGCAGGGGCATGACCTCTCTGGAGGCGGCATCCGGCAGGCAGAGGAAGGCGAGGTCAGCCGAATTGATGACCTTTGCCCGCTCGTTCACGTCCTTGCGGCCCCCCTCGGAGATGGAGAGCAGTTCAATTTCGGGCCGGGCGGCCAGACGGTCGGCAATGCGCAGACCCGTGGTGCCTGCGGAGCCGTCGATAAAGACCTTTACGCTCATGCGTTGTTCGCCTCCCATGCGGCCAGCTGGTCCATGGCCAGCCGGATCTGGTTGTTGACGCTGGCCTCGCTGGGGCCGCCGTAGCTGGTGCGGCCCTCACAGCACTTGATGAGGTCGATGGCATCATAGATATCGTTCTCGAACAGGGCGCTGTAGCCCTTGAACTCGTCAAGAGTCAGTTCCTCCAGGGTCTTATCCTTTGCAATGCAGTCGGAGACCATGCAGCCGGTCAGCTTGTAGGCATCGCGGAAGGGCATCCCCTTCTTGGTCAGGTAGTCGGCGCAGTCGGTGGCGTTGATAAAGCCCTTGGCGGCAGCGCGGCGCATGTTGGCCGGCATGGTCTTCATGGTGTCCAGCATGGGGGTGACAGTCTTGAGGCACAGCTCCAGCGTATCCACTGCATCGAAGATGGCTTCCTTGTCCTCCTGCATATCCTTGTTGTAGGCCAGCGGCAGGCCCTTCATCATCACCAGAAGGGTGTTCAGGTCGCCGTACACCCGGCCGGTCTTGCCGCGGATCAGCTCGGTAACATCCGGGTTCTTCTTCTGGGGCATGATGGACGAGCCGGTGGTAAAGGCATCGTCCAGCTCGATGAACTTGAACTCCCAGCTGCACCACAGGATGATCTCCTCCGAAAGGCGGGACAGATGCATCATGCAGATAGAGATGGCGTTGGCCAGCTCGATGCAGAAGTCACGGTCAGAAACGCCGTCCAGGCTGTTGGCACAGGGTGCGGCAAAGCCCAGCTTTTCGGCGGTGAACTGACGATCCAGCGGGTAGGTGGTACCGGCCAGAGCGCCGGAGCCCAGCGGGCACTGGGCATCCATGCGGGCAGTGGCATCCTCAAAGCGCTGCAGGTCGCGCAGGAGCATGGAGGCGTAGGCCATCAGCGCATGGCCAAAGGTGATGGGCTGGGCGCGCTGCAGGTGGGTGTAGCCGGGCATGACAGCGGTGGTATTCTCCGCCGCCTTCCTGCAGATGACCTTGATGAGCTCCACGATGTAAGCCTGCAGGGTGTGGCTGTAGTCCCGCAGGGTCAGGCGGATATCCAGCGCCACCTGATCGTTGCGGCTGCGGCCGGTATGCAGGCGCTTGCCTGCATCGCCGATGCGGGCGGTCAGGGTCTGCTCCACGAAGGTATGCACATCCTCGGCGTTGGGGTCGATCTCCAGCGCACCGCTTGCCAGATCGTCGGCAATGGAGGCCAGCCCGCTGAGGATATCCTCGCAGTCCTTTTTTTCGGAGATGATGCCCTGCTTGGCCAGCATGGCGGCGTGGACCCCGCTACCGCGCATATCCTGCGCGATCATCCGCTGGTCAAAGCGGATGGAGGAGTTGAAATCATTGACGCGCGAATCGACCGCCTTGGAGAAGCGGCCCTTCCAGAGTTGTTCTGCCATCGTTATTGTCCCTCTATCTCGTAAAGTATCTTTATCTTACGGAAAGCTTTTTCCTCCGTACAACCTCTCCGTCATCTTCGCTTTGCTCGATGCCACCTCTCCTAGTAGGAGAGGCCTTGGCATACCATCGCGTTTTCGGGGTTGGCGCTTCGCTCCTGTTTGCCCTGCGGCAGGCATTGGCTTTGGAGCGTCAGCGATTATTGCGAAAAATAAATCTTCTGCCAAGGGCTCCCCTACTAGGGGAGCTGCCAAGCGCCAGCGAAGGCTGAGAGGTTGTACAGAGACGGGCCTGACCACAAGCATACATTTCCTTTATAAACGGCAAAGCCGCCGCAGGGGAAAACGCTCCTGCGGCGGTGCCGCCGGCAACTATGCCGGTTTTGGAACTCCGTTGTGAAAGTGTAGAAAACACACCGGAGAGAAAGTTGGCTTTGTGTGATCCCGGTGGATCAGCCGCTTAGTCCTCGATCTTCGGCCAGCTCTTGGACAGCTTTGCGCGCTCCTTGATGGACAGGCCGAACAGGTTGATGAAGCCTGTTGCATCAGCCTGATTGTAGTCCTCGTCCTCACCGAAGGAAGCAGTCTGCTCATCGTACAGGGTGAACGGAGAGGTGACACCAGCGTTGATCATGTTGCCCTTGTACAGCTTCAGCTTCACATCGCCAGTCACGGTCTTTGCCAGGCTGTTGTCAAAAGCATCCAGAGCCTCACGCAGCGGGGTGAACCACTGGCCGTTGTAGACGATGTCGGCATACTTCTGTGCCAGCTGCTCCTTGAGGTGTGCGCTCTCCTTGTCCAGGGTGATGGTCTCCAGAACATTGATGGCCTTGTACAGAATGGCACCGCCGGGGTCTCGTACACGCCGCGGCTCTTCATGCCCACCAGACGGTTCTCCACGATATCCAGCAGGCCGATGCCGTTCTCGCCGCCCAGCTTGTTCAGGTACTCCACCAGCTCCACAGCGCCCATCTCCTTGCCGTCCACGGCAGTGGGAACGCCCTTTTCAAAGTGGATGGTCACATAGGTCGGGGTGTCGGGAGCCTGCTCGGGGCTGACACCCAGCTCCAGGAAACCGGGGTGGTTGTACTGGGGCTCATTGGCGGGGTTCTCCAGATCCAGACCCTCGTGGCTCAGATGCCACAGGTTCTTGTCCTTGGAGTAGTTGGTCTCGCGGTTGATCTTCAGGGGGATGTGGTGAGCCTCGGCGTAGTCGATCTCCTCGTCACGGCTCTCGATGTCCCACTCACGCCAGGGAGCAATGATGGCCATATCGGGGCACAGAGCCTTGAGGGTCAGCTCAAAACGGACCTGATCGTTGCCCTTGCCGGTGCAGCCGTGGCAGATGGCATCCGCGCCTTCCTTGATGGCGATATCGGCCAGAGCCTTTGCAATGCAGGGGCGTGCAAAGCTGGTGCCCAGCAGGTAGTCCTCGTACTTTGCACCAAACTTCAGGGTGGGGAAGATGTAGTTCTCCACAAAATCCTTCTTCAGATCCAGAACGTACAGCTTGGAAGCGCCGGTAGCCTTGGCCTTTTCCTCCAGGCCGTCCAGCTCGGTGCCCTGGCCCACGTCACCGGAAACGGCGACGACTTCGCAGTTGTTGTAGTTTTCCTTCAGCCAGGGAATGATGATGGAGGTATCCAGACCACCGGAGTAGGCCAGAACGACTTTTTTAATGTTTTCCTTTTTCATAATAAACGCGCTCCTTTTAATAAAAATACACTTTTTTGTCCCCTGATGCGCACTTTCCCTTCGCATCCTCTGTCTTTGATTCGTGGTTGATGCTTTTATTATACACAGCGCGGGTTTTCCGTCAATGCCGAAAACTGCCAAACATGCCGCGCATTTGCGGCAGGATTTGTTACACTTTGTATGTTTATGCAGTATTATTTGTTTATATTCAAATTTTATGCAGTTAAAATGTATATATGAAATGCAAAAAAGCGCCCCGAAGGACGCTTTCTTTATACCTGGTATCTTCCCAGGATCTCCTCCACCTGTTCCTGTGTCAGCGGGTGAGTGGGTTCCGGCTTTTCATTGCCCCTGCGCAGGGGCAGCCACCAGGTGGACAAGCCCAGCCAGCCGAACTTATAGGCAGTGTGGGGCTCACGGCCCACGCAGGTGAAGCCCAGGCGGGCATGGATACGCTCACTGGCGGGGTTGGGGTCTGCCACAAGGGCGTAGACATTCCAGTAACCCATCCCGTCCAGAATATCCAGCAGGGCGCGGTAGAGGGTATCCCCCACACCAAAGCCCCGGGCATCGGGGGGCACAGTAGATGGTGCTCTCCACAGCCCAGTCGTAGGCCTCACGGGGGTGGTAGCGGTGGGCACAGGCATAGCCCAGCAGCTTCCCGTCCCCATCCCGGGCCAGCAGCAGAGGGATCAGCGCACGGGTGCTGTCCACCCAGTCCTCATACTCCGGCAGGGAAGAGGGCGTTACCTGAAAGGTTGCCGTGTGGTGCAGGACATACCAGTTGTAGATGTTCAGGATCTCCGCCGCATCGGCCCGGGTGGCCAGCGAGAGCCGGGGCAGGTTCTTCTCAGCCCATTCGGCGCACAGGGCCTCCTTCTGCGCCTTGGTCAGCTTTTTTTTTTCAGGGCTGCTTCCCGGCGCAGGGCAGCAGATTTGTCTGTGCACCGTTCCAGATACGCGAACCGCTGTGCCCCCAGCGCACGGGTGCACTTGGCCCCCTTCCCGCTCTTGTGGGCGTGCAGGCGGCTGGCCGGGTCATTTGTCCAGCCCGTGTAGAGCTGGCCGCCTGCGCAGCGCACCATATAGACATAGGCCCGCGCCGTCTTCTCCGCTTCCCCGCTCATATCACAGTCTCCCGTTGTTTTTCAGCACCTGACGGCAGGCGGCCAGCGCCGTTTCCTTATCCTTTGCGGTGATGAGGAACCGGCTGGCGTGGCAGAAACTGATGCCCTCGATGCCGCTCTTCTGCTCAATGACCTCCTGCGGCTGGCCCGCCCAGCTCTGGGGGAAGGGCAGCTTCGGCTTTTTGGTCTTGTGGTCGGTCACGCACTGGGCGCTCCACCCGCCGCGCTGGCTGGGGTAGATGACGAAGAGGGCATCGGTCTTGTACAGGCCATTCTTCCAGGGCAGGTAGCAGGGCAGGACCACGATGCCGTCCCGGGAATTCTTATAGGCCTGCTGCACTTTCTCGTCGGCGCGGTTCACGGCGTTCGCGCTCTCGATCTGGTTTTCCAGGATCTGCTTTGCCACAGCCACCGCCTTGAAGAAGCAGGTGTCCTGATCCTCCTTGGAGTCCCACACCGGGTTGAAGAAGCCGATGGCATCGCACAGGCTGTTCTGCTCGCCGGTGTTGTCGTTCAGGTCAAGGGGCTGGATAAAGTTTTCATCGATGAGCCGGGCCTGACGCTCCCCCACCAGCCCCGGGCCCAGCACCCGCCACAGCAGGCCGAAGGCCGCATAGGGTGCCGTTGGCGCGGTACTCGCGGGGCTCCTGATGGTGATCGAACATGCCAAAGCCGATATCATACACGATGCCGTCAAAATCGTCCGGTACCACAAAGCCGCGGGTGATCCTGATGTCCGGCCGGATGATCTGCAGCAGCGCCGGTGCAAATACGTCGTCCGCATGGAACTTGCCGGCGTGGGTGAAGCCATTTGCAGGAATTTTCATAACAGCAATACCTCGTTCTCTTTCTTTGGGAACAGTATATCACATTCTGAAGCAGGGGACAATAAAACCCCGGAACATGGAGTTTTCTTCCTTGTCCCGGGGCTGTTCTCTAGCTTCTGGTCACTTTCTCTTCCGTGCTGTCTTTGTAACGGCGCGGGTGGGGGTCTTGGTCACAGCCGTGGTAGGCTTCACGGCGGGGGAGAGGTTCGGCTTTTCGGTGAGGGCGGTGGTGGTGGGCTCGCCCAGTGCCAGCACCTCGGCCAGTTCCTTCTGCACCTTGGCGTTGACAGGGTCGTTCACAGCCAGCACATCGGAGTAGAACTGCTCCATCTCTTCGCGGGTGGAGAAGGTTGCAACGTACATCTGGTTGCCCATGGCACCGGACAGAGCCTCGGGGATGCGGTCCACCATCCGCATATTCTTCTGGTACTTCTGCATGATCTGCTCATGGCTGTACACAAAGTTCTTGCCATCGCGGCGGCCTGCAAAGGGGCAGTAGTAGTGCTCGCCCACCGGCATATCTGTGCCGCCGAAGGCGATCATATCTGCCCAGATCTTGTACACGTTGGTGGAGCGGGCAAAGTTGATCATATCCGGGGTAAAGCCGCCGCAGGGGCGCATATTGACCTCCAGCGCCACGAGCTGGCCCTTTTTGCCCATGCTGGCCTGATCCTCGGTCATGCGGAAGAACTCAAAGTGGACGAACCGGCTCTTCACGCCAAAGCTCTTGACGGCGGCACGTCCGGCGGCGCGGGTATCCTCGGGCAGGTCCTTGATGATATAGTAGATGGAGTTATCGTTGTCGTTGACAATGTCCATGATGGACACCGGGCTGACGTTGCCCGCCTCAAAGATGGGGTTGCCGCTGCCGTCAATGATAGCATCGTAGCTGTTGACCTCGGCGTGGACGAACTCCTCCATGATGTAGGCGAGGTCGGGGTGATAGGTGCTCTTGTAGAGCAGGAAGCGCTTCAGCTCCTCATCGCTGGACAGCTTATGGGTATCGGAGGCACCCACACCGTTGTCCGGCTTGACCACCACCGGATAGCCCACCTCGTTGATGAACTTCCTGCAGCCCTCCAGGTCGTCCACCATGTGGTAACGTGCGGTGGCGATGCCGGCCTTCTGGTAATACTCCTTCATCTTGCTCTTGTACTTGATGCGGGGCATATCCTCGGTCTGGAAGCCAGACTTGATGTTGAAGTCCGTGCGCAGGCCCGCATCCCGCTCCAGCCAGTACTCATTGTTGGATTCCAGCCAGTCGATGCGGCCATATTTGAAGGCGAAGAACGCCACTGCACGGTAGACCTCGCCATAATTCTCCAGACTGCCGACCTTGTAGTATTCGTTCAGGCTGTCCTTCAGCTCCGGCTTCAGCTCATCATAGGGCTGGTCACCGATGCCCAGCACGTTCATGCCGTTATTTTTCAGCTCCCGGCAGAACTGCCAGTAGTTGGTGAGGAAATTGGGGAGATAAAGATAAAGTTGCTCATTGTTGCTCGTTCCTTTTTCACACTCACGTTCTCTGCCAAAGAAGACAGGGCCCGCCATTTTATCACAGACGCTCAGACTTGCCCGACATGCCAAGGGCTCCCCTACTAGGGGAGCTGGCGAGCGGCAGCGAGACTGAGAGGTTTATCCTAGAATATAAGGCATATAATACACGACCTGCTGATACCACCAATCCCAGTCGTGCTTGACATCATAGCCCCACAGGTCCACCCAGACAGGGATGCCTTTCTGCTCAAAGATCTGCTTGAGCTGCCGGGTGGTATCGGGCTGCTCCCAAGCGCCCTGACCGCAGCAGATGACCGCCTTCCTGCTGCGGTAGAGGTCCATATAGGGGTGATCGGTGGGGAAGTTGGCCATATAGTCCACGGGGGAGTTCTGGTAGACCACCTCGTCCATGTAATCGCCAAAGCCGTATTTTGCGGTGTAGATGCCGCTGAGGGCCAGACAACCATCGAAAAGATAGGGGAACCGCAGGTAGAGGTTAACGGCATGGGTTGCGCCCAGGCTGCAGCCAAAGGCGATCACGCCGGGGAGGCTGTCCCAGCCGTTGCGCTCCTTGGCGATATACTGGATCTTGGGCACGACTTCCTCCACGATGTAGCGGATCCACTGCTCATAGCGGCGGATCCGCCAGTAGGGGTCGCCGTTGGTGTCGGACCAGGTCTCCTGATCGATGGTGTCGATGGAGATGACCATGATCTGCCCGGATTCGATCCACGGTGCCAGCGTACCGGCCATGTGGAAGTCCTCAAAGTCGAAGAAACGGCCATCCTGACAGGGGAGCATGGGGCGGCCTGCGTGGCCGTAAACCTTGCATTCCATCTCCCGGCCCAGTGCGGGGCTGTAATCCTTGAAATATTGTGTTTCCATGTAGTTCCCTCCTCTATGAAAAACCTCTCAGGCGCTCCGCGCCGTCTCCTACCAGGAGAGGTGGCATCCCGAAGGGATGACGGAGAGGTTCAGTCCAGTTCATACATCAGTGTATGGAACACGAACGGCAGCTGCTTTTCCCAGCTGGCTTCGCTGTGGGTGCCGCCGGGCACCAGGCGGCTGGTCAGGTGGATGCCCCGGACCATGATCTTGCTGCACATCTCGGCAAATTCCCTGCGCATCCCCTCGTGGCTGCCCATCTCCTGGGAACCGTAGTCCATGTAGAGCACCGTGCCAGGCTCCAGCTTTGCGCGGCCCACCAGACCGCTGAGCTTTTCAGGAGACACCCAGATCGACGGCGACAGGGCTGCCGCGCGGCTGAAGGTATCGTTATACTGCAGCAGCGTACAGGCTCATCAGGCCGCCCATGGAGCTGCCGCCAATGAACGTGTGCTCCCGGTCCGGCAGGGTGCGGAAATTGTGGTCAATGAAGGGCTTGAACCGGTGGATGAACCAGCTCATGGTCGCCTGCCCCTTGCCGTCAAAGTGGCCATAGGTCGGGTCATCGAAGCGGTAGGGCGAATACTCCACAAGGCGCTCGTTGTTGGGGCCTGCATTGCACTCCACTGCCGCCACGATGAGCGGGGTATCGGTGTAGTCCAGATAATCCGCCACGCCCCAGCTCTTGCCGTAGGTGGCATCCGCATCAAAGAACACATTCTGGCCGTCGAACATATACAGCACCGGATACCGGCGCTCCGGGTCGGCTTCGTACATGGTGGGCAGGTAGACATACACCCGGCGCTGCTCCACGCCGTTCACCGCAGGATAGCTGACGCTCCATTTTTTGACCATATTCCAGTTCCCTCTCGTTTCTGTTTTTCTGCACATAGTCTAGCACTGTGCAGGCGGAAAAGCAATCGGGGAACAAAACCTCTCCGTCAATGCTTCGCATTGCCACCTCTCCTAGCAGGAGAGGCAAGAAAACGGTATCGTAAACTTGGCTCCCCTGACTGGGGAGCTGCCGCCGTAGGCGGCTGAGAGGTTCTATGATACGGCAAACGCCGCCCGGCGGCATTCCCACCCGGCGGCGTTTGCAAAAATTCTGAACAGAGAGAAGCGCGGGAAGGATCAATACTTCTTCTCAACCGGAACGATCCAGCCCTTCGTATCGGGGATCTTGCCCCACTGCATCCCGGTCATGGTAGCGTACAGCTTCTGGGTCACAGGGCCGATCTTGCCATCGCCAATGTAGGCGTGCTCACCCTTCCAGACCAGCTCCTTGACAGGGGAGACGACTGCGGCGGTACCAGTGCCGAAGACCTCCTCCAGCTTGCCCTCACGGGCGGCCTGCATGATGTCCGCAATAGCCAGCTTGCCCTCGATGACATCATAGCCCCAATCCTTCAGCAGCTCGATGCAGCTGCGGCGGGTAACGCCGGGCAGAACGGTGCCGACGGTTGCAGCGGTGTAGACCTTGCCGTCGATCTTGAACATGATGTTCATGCTGCCGACTTCCTCAACGTATTTCTTCTCCACGCCGTCCAGCCACAGCACCTGTGCGTAGCCCTGCTCCTCGGCCAGCTCACCGGCCTTGATGGAAGCAGCATAGTTGCCGCCGCACTTGGTGAAGCCGGTCAGGCCGGGAGCGGCACGGATGTATTCATCCTCAACGTAGATGCGGACGGGGTTGATGCCCTCGGCGTAGTAAGCGCCGGAGGGAGCACAGATGATGCAGAAGATATAGTGCTTGGAAGCGTGCACGCCCAGACCCACATCGTTTGCAAAAATGAAGGGACGGATGTACAGGGAAGCACCATCGGTATGGGGCACCCAGTCGCGCTCCACATCCACCAGAGCCTCAACAGCCTGCACAAAATCCTCTTCCGGGATCTTGGGGATGCACAGACGGTCGGCGGAATCCTGGAAACGCTTTGCGTTGCACTCGGGGCGGAACAGCTGGATGGTGTCATCCGCAGTGCGGTAAGCCTTCATGCCCTCGAAGATCTCCTGTGCATAGTGGAACACGACCGTAGCGGGGTCCAGCTGGAAGGGTGCGTAGGGGACGATGCGGGCATCGTGCCAGCCCTCGCCCTCGGTATAATCCATCACAAACATGTGGTCGGTAAATTTCTTGCCGAAGCCCAGCTTGGTCTCGTCCTGAGGCTTCTCCTTGGGAGAAGTGGTACGAGTGATCTTGATATCCAACATGATATATTTCCCTCTTTTCTGATCTCACACAGCAGATTTTGCGCGGCACGCGCCCGCACCTGAAATGCCGAATGTTGTTTTCTATTATAGTAGCATGAGCCGGATTTGCAAGGAAACGCAAAATCTTTCATGTTTGGGGGCTGTAAGTTGTCGCAAATTGTGATATTATTGCTGTAAGCAGGCTTCTCCCACAGCGGCCCCTGCTGTTAAACCTCTCCGTCAAAACCTATCGGTTTTGCCACCTCCCCTAGTAGGGGGAGGCCTTGGCAGTCCGGGCAGGTTTCCAGTTTTTCCAAGGGCTCCTCTATTAGAGGAGCTGCCGAGCGATAGCGACGATTGAGAGGTTAGACAAAGTATTATCTCATCAAGAAGGGAACCAATCCATTATGATCAACGGCGTGATTTTTGATATGGACGGCCTGATGTTCGACACCGAGCGGATGTGGGCTACTTTCTGGGAACCGGCACTGGCGGCGCTGGGTCTGGAGTACAAGGAAGGCCTTGCCGAGGCTGAACGCGGCACGGCTGGCGAAACTTCCCGTAACATCGTACGGCAGTTCTACGGAGAGGACTGCGATGCCAACGCTATCATCGACAGCCTGCACCGGGTGGCCGATGAGGAGTTCCAGAAACCGGTGCCCAAAAAGCCTGGGCTGGACGAGCTGCTGGCCTGGCTGGATGCCAACCACATCCCCATGGCAGTGGCCTCCTCCAGCCGGGTCCATGTCATCGAGGGCAACCTGAACAACTGGGGGCTGACCCACTACTTCAAGGCGCTGGTATCCGGCCAGCAGGTCAAACACTCCAAGCCCGACCCGGAGATCTTCCTGCTGGCGGCGGAAAAGCTGGGCACCGACCCCGCCCACACGCTGGTGCTGGAGGACAGCTACAACGGTGTCCGCGCCGGTGCCGCCGGGGGCTTTGTCACCGTCATGGTGCCCGATCTGCTCCCCGCCGACGACGAAATGCGCGGCCTGTATACCATGGAATGCACCAGCCTGAACGAGGTGCTGGACAAACTGAAAACGGGAGAGCTGTAATTGAGGGAAAGCTCCGCAAAATCTCCCCGTGTTCCGGGGTTTTATTGTCTCCTGTGTTATGTTATAATAAAAGAAAAGAAAAAAGGAGACATCCCCCATGAAAATCGCAGTTCCTTATGAAAACGGTATGGTATTCCAGCACTTCGGCCACACGGCAGAGTTCAAGTTCTACGAGGTCGAAAACGGACAGGTGACGGCCAGCGAGGTCGTTTCCACCAACGGGCAGGGCCACGGCGCACTGGTGGGCTTTCTGGCCCAGCACAATGCCAATGTGGTGTTTTGCGGCGGCATCGGCCCCGGGGCACAGAACGCCCTTGCACAGGCAGGCATCCAGCTGTTTGGCGGGATCAGCGGCCCGGCAGACGCGGCAGTAGCAGATTATCTGGCCGGAAAGCTCCGCTTTGACCCCAACGCCCATTGCGACCACCACGACCACGGTGAGGGCCACCATTGCGGTGAGCATCATTGCGGCGGGCACTCCTGCGGCCAGTAACCCATAACATCACAAAACCCCGGAGCGATGCATCACAGCAAACGTTCCGGGGTTATTTTATGCCTTAGAAGAACCGGCAGAAGCCAGGGCAGTGCCGCGAACACTCGGCCTCATCTTGACAGCATTTTATTGGGACACAAAAGAGATGCTCTCGGTCTGCTTCGAGTCGGCCGGGCGGGGCGGGTCTGCCTTGGTCAGCATCTGCTGGAATTTCCGCGCCGCCGTGTTCAGCGGGCGGTGGCGGTCGTAAACAAGGCAGATCGAACGGGTCGGGATGATCTCCTGCAGGTGGAGCTGCACCAGCTCGCCACGCTCCAGGCCATCCCTCGCCATGGGTTCCGGCACAAAGGCAAGGCCCAGCTCGCTTTTGACCAGCGTGAGCATCTGGTCGGTGGTGGCGGCTTCCGTATCCGGCTTGAGGACCGCGCCGTGATCCAGGAAGAACTGCCGGTACAGGCTGCGGGTCACGCTCTCGTCGCTGAGGGAGATGAGGGGATAGCTGCGCAGCTCTTTTCAGGGTCAGGCTCTGACTTGCCAGTGCGGTGAAGGTCCTGCCACCCACCAGCACCTCGTAAAACGACTTCAGCTCCACCATTTTCAACCCCGACTCGATCTCCGCCGGGGTGCTCACAATGGCAAAATCCACCTCGCCGTTCTCACGGCCTGCACCGCCTGCGGGGTGGAGTGGTTCGAGATGCGCAGGCGGATGCCGGGATATTCGGTATGGAAATCCCGCAGCTTTTTGGAAAGATAAATGTTGAGCGCCGTCTCGGTGGCGCTGATGCTGATGGTTCCGTGCTCCAGCGTGGCACTGGCGCTCAGCTCCTCCTCAGCATCCTGGATCTGCACCGCCGCCGAAGCGATGCGGGAGTAGAGCATCTCGCCTTCCGGTGTCAGGGTCACACCCCGGTTGGAGCGGATGAACAGCACGCAGTTCAGCTGGCTTTCCAGTCGGTTCATCGAGTGGGTGATATTGGGCTGGTTGTTGCCCAGCACCCGCGCAGCCTTGGTAAAGTTCTGATACTTCGCCACATAATAGAAGATCTTGTAATACTCCCAATCCACATACATGATGCGTCTGCCCCCTCCATGTAAAAATCGCATTGCTGCCTTGTGCAGAATACTTTTTGCACATTCTATTCCTGCCCGTATCATAACAACTGCAATCGAAAATTGCAAGAGGAAATTGAAAAATAGTACACCTATCAGGACGAGCACGGCAAGAGCTGCGACAAATGGGAGAGCTTTCCCACAAAAGAGGAGGCGGTCAAACGCCAGAAGCAGATCGAGCACGAGCTGGCGACCGGCAATTTCCTGATCCCGTCCACCGTGACGGTAGCAGAGTTCCTGATGGACTGGCTGCCCAAGCAGTGCAGCAAGCACAAATGGGCACCCAAGACCTACCAGTCCAATCTGGCCCTCATCCAGAACCTCATCATCCCTTATATCGGGGAGATGCAGATGCAGAAGCTGCGGCCTTACCACATCGAAGCCCTGTACGACACCCTGAGCAAGACCCCCTGCGGACAGTATGTGGGTGGCAAGCGGCGAGACCTCTCGCCCAAGCAGCAGAAGCGCACCCTCTCCGGCACTACCCTCCATGAAGTCCACCAACTGCTGCACAATTCCTTTCTGCTGGCGGTGGAGTGGGGCAAGAAGTTTGAAAGCGGCTTCTATGCCAAGCCCGACACCCCCAGCCCGCAGGCTGTACCCGCCGCTGGCGAACCCACCATCTCCATGACAGCTCTTTTGGAATTGCTCAAGGATGCCGACCCGGAAATGAAGGTAAAGCTGCGCCTGGCCCTGCTCACCTGATGCAAAAAAAGGGCACTGATTGCAATGCAATACAGCGCCCTACATAATCGGACATGGAAAACACCGACCGTGCAAAAACCGTGCAGAAACCGTGCACCCATGGCTTACAAGACAAAAAAGCCATGAAATCTTTCGATTTCACGGCATTTTCTGGTGCGAGTAGTGATACAGCATTTTTTGAAAACCATCGTAGTACAATTCGTTTTCGAGGCCATCGAATAGCAACTTGCTTGTATCGCACCCCGATGGGCAGCTGTATTGAAAAACAGTTGCCTTTTATATACCATACAACCTAAAAATTATCAAGTACACGCAGCGTTCACTTCTCCCATCACCGGGAGCAAATGGACGCTGCTTTTTTGTTTGCAACGAAAGGAGGCATCCGTGAAATGGCAGTTTTTCGGGTAGAAAAGAACAGTGGCTACACGGTCATGTCGAACCATCACCTGCGGAACAGGAGCCTGTCCTTGAAAGCCAAAGGCTTACTCTCCCAAATGCTCTCCCTGCCGGAAGATTGGGATTACACCCTGCACGGGCTGGCCCGTATCAACCGGGAAAGCATTGACGCGATACGGCAGGCCATCCGAGAACTGGAACAGGCGGGCTACATCCAGCGTTCCAGAGAACGGGACGAGAAAGGACGGCTACGAGGTGCAGACTATGTGATCTTCGAACTGCCGCAGCCTGTTCCTGCATCGTTTTCACCTACATTGGAAAATCCAACGTTGGAGAATCCCACGCAGGAAAACCCTACGTTGGAAAATCCAATGCAATTAAATAAAGATAAACTAATTACAGAAAAACAAAAGAAAGAGGGATTAAATACCGATTCCATTCCTATCCATTCCCCAAACCCCTTGCCTTTGGACGAGGACGAGACAGCAGCATCGCCGCCGGAGCGGACAGGAAGCCGAAAGGAAGCGGCCTATCAAATCTACCGGGACCTGATTTTGGAGAACATCGAGTATGACACCCTCATCCAGAATCCCCGGATAGACCGGGAGCAGCTGGACGAGATCGTGGACATCCTGCTGGAAACTGTCTGTACCAGCCGCAAGTCCATCCGGGTTGCCGGGGACGATTATCCGGCAGAGCTGGTCAAGGCCAAGTTCCTGAAGCTGGACAGCCATCACATCGAGTTCGTCATGGACTGCCTGCGGGATAACACCACCAAAGTCCGCAACATCAAGCAATACCTGCGGGCCATGCTTTTTAATGCGCCCAGCACCATCAACAGCTACTATGCGTCCCTTGTGGCGCACGATATGGCGCAGCCCGATTGGGGTCGTCCACCCAACACCTGACCGAAAGGAGCGTCCACCCATGAGAATCCTTTACCTGCGGCGGCTGGTGGTTCCACCCTAGCTGCCGCCCTGAATTTTCTGCAACAAGGAGGGATTCATCTTGCAGGAAGAAGTCACCCAGAAAACCATTGCTCTGTCCATGAAAACAGGCAAGCTCACCGCCCAAGCCCTGCAAGCTGCGTTGAAAAAATACTTGCAGCACCGGGCCAAGGGGCCAAAGCTGCACCACGGTAAGCAAAGCCTGAAACAGCTGAAAGCCCACGGCGCAGCCCTGACCAACATTGAAGTCACGGAGGCGAACATCGGGGCGTTTAAGCCCTGCGCCAAGAAGTACGGCGTGGACTTCACCTTACGCAAGGATAAAACCACCCAGCCGCCCCATTACATCGTGATCTTCAAGGCCAAGGATGCGGACAATCTGGAACAGGCGTTCCGGGAGTTCACGGCCAAAACGCTCTCCAAGGAGCAGCGGCCCTCTATCCGCAAGGTGCTGGCAGCAGCCAAGCAGAAAGCGGCCCAGCAGCCGAAACGCGCCAAGAAAAAATCAAGCAAAGGGGCTGGAACGATGAAGCCTGAACTAAAAAAACTGCTGGTGCTGAATCTGCCATATCTGCTGTTCGTGTACCTGTTCGCCAAATGCGGGCAGGCGTACCGTCTGGCTGCGGGCGCGGATGCTTCGGCAAAGCTGCTTCACCTGACGAGCGGCATCTCCGCCGCCTTTGCAAACCCGCTGCCCAGCCTGCATCCGTTTGACCTGTGCGTGGGCCTTGCCGGGGCGGTGGCTGTCCGGCTCATCGTGTACAGCAAGGGCAAGAACGCCAAGAAGTACCGCAAGGGTGAAGAATACGGCTCTGCCCGATGGGGCACCGCCAAGGACATTGCCCCGTACATCGACCCCAAGTTTGAAAATAACATCCTGCTGACCCAGACCGAACGCCTGACTATGACCGGGCGGTCCAAAGACCCAAAGACGGCCCGGAACAAGAATGTACTGGTGATCGGCGGCTCCGGCAGCGGCAAGACCCGCTTCTATGTGAAGCCCAACCTCATGCAATGTTTCCCCACTTCCGACTATCCCACCTCATTTGTGGTCACTGACCCGAAAGGTACTCTGGTTCTGGAAACGGGCCAAATGTTCCAGCGGGCAGGCTACCGGGTGAAAATCCTGAACACAATAAACTTTTCCAAGTCCATGAAGTACAACCCCTTTGTCTACATCCACTCGGAAAAGGACGTGCTGAAACTGGTGAATACCCTTATCGCCAACACCAAGGGCGAGGGCGAAAAATCGGCAGAAGATTTTTGGGTGAAGTCGGAACGGCTGTTCTACACCGCGCTTATCGGCTACATCTGGTACGAGGCCCCGGCAGAAGAAATGAACTTCACCACCCTGCTGGAAATGATAAACGCCAGTGAAGCCCGCGAGGACGACCCGGAGTTTCAAAGCCCAGTGGACCTCATGTTTGAACAGCTGGAACAGAAAAACCCGGACCACTTCGCTGTCCGTCAGTACAAAAAGTTTTTGCTGTCGGCCGGCAAGACCCGTTCCTCCATCCTGATAAGCTGCGGTGCCCGTTTAGCCCCATTTGACATCCGGGAGGTGCGTGAACTGATGGAGGACGATGAAATGGAGCTGGACACCATCGGGGATGAAAAGACGGTATTGTTCCTGATTATGAGCGACACGGACACCACCTTCAACTTCATTCTCGCCATGCTCCAAAGCCAGCTTATCAACCTGCTGTGTGACCGTGCAGATGATAAATACGGCGGTCGGCTGCCTGTCCATGTGCGGCTGATTCTGGACGAGTTCGCCAACATCGGACAGATTCCCAACTTCGACAAGCTGATTGCCACCATCCGCAGCCGGGAAATCTCGGCATCCATCATTTTGCAGAGCCAGTCGC
>VOFG01004580.1_pt1 | contig 56819 bp, 103 predicted proteins | sample 5384171 | NCBI WGS metagenome assembly VOFG01 (sample SAMN12384726, study PRJNA508395) | human gut metagenome | isolation source: healthy gut F | host: Homo sapiens
AATAATTCTTCTGGACTGCCATCAAAGGCAACGGTTTGGTTACCCATGATGAGTGCACGGCTACATTCGCTAGCCATGATTTCCATATCATGTGTAATGAGAAGGATCGTAATGCCTTCTTGATTAAGTTGACGCAATAAAGCTAACAACTCTTTAGTTTCCTTACCATCTTGACCACTGGTTGGTTCGTCAAGTATGAGGATTTTAGACTGCATAGCCAGCGCAGAAGCAATGGCGACACGTTGCTTTTCACCGCGGCGCAATGTTGGAGGATAGGCTTCACGTAAGTGAGCGATACCTGTACGTTCCAACACTTCATCAACGATGCGTTTCACTTCGGCTTTACTGCGCCCCAAGGACTCAGGTCCGAAGGCAACCTCTGTGGCTACGGTAGGTCTGAACATTTGGCGATCTGGATGTTGAAATACGTAGCCGATAAATTGTCCCCGTTTAGACGGCGGCATGGACGTAATGTCCCTACCGTTATAATACATGCGGCCTTCGCTAGCCTTTTTTCGAGACCTACGAGTAAACGAGTGATGGTCGTTTTACCACAACCATTGCGACCACCAATGGCAATATATTCGCCGCCTTCGATGGTGAAAGTCACGTCTCGGAAAATATCTACGGATGGCACATAGCCAAAGCGGATGTTTTCAACCTTAAGCATGAGCGCCACCGTCCTTTCCTGGTACATCATCAACACGTTGAATCGGTTTTCTATCTTCTACTACAGTAGTATTTGTTTGGTTATTGTTAGAGTTGCTTTCACCATGCACCTCCGTTTGGATGGCATGAGGCATTTCAATTTGGTGCAAGCCCTTGATAGCAGACTCGATGCTGAGCCAAGGCTCATCGCTGTGGAAGCCAGCTTGTTCAAGTTCCATATACGTGGTGAACACGGATGGCAACGCATCCACGTGAATATTGTGTTCGTACATGTAACGAAGCGTAGTTGGTACATCGTCATCACATGCAATAGAGCCATCCACCATGAGAGCCATGCGGTTTGCATACGGCAATACAGCGTGTAAGTCATGGTCGATAACGACAACGGTAATACCGTGTTTTTGATTTAAATCACCTACGAGGCGATATAATTCGGCAGTCCCATCTGGGTCGAGGGAGCTCGTTGGTTCATCAAGAACAAGAACAGTTGGGTTCGTAGCCAATACGGAAGCAATCGCCAAACGTTGACGTTGACCACCGGATAGACTAGTAATTTTGCGATCTTCTAAGCCGATAAGACCAACTTGTGCAAACACCTCTTCAGAACGAGCTTTGATGGTTTCACGGTCATAACCGCGATTTTCCATAGCAAAGGCCACTTCTTCACGAACTGTCATCGTTACGAGTTGTGTATCATAGTCAGCAAGAACTACACCGATGTGATTAGCCAATTCAGGAATTTCCATTTGCGTAGTCGCTTTGCCATCTACGAAAACCATGCCTTCAAGACGGCCGCCGTAGAATTTAGGCACCGCCCCTACCATAGCCATGCAAAGAGTACTTTTACCACAACCAGCAGGACCAGTCACAACGAGGAAGTCACCATCATGAACATCGAGATTGATGTTTTCAAGAGATGGTGTAGTCGCCTTAGGATGGTAGTAATTTACGTGCTCAATGGATATTTTAGCTTGGCGCTCAGGCAAGATAGTCAAGCGACTATGATCAGATGTCAATTGGTCCGTACTTGGCAACATGCCACGTTTAGAAAATAGACGTTGTGCCGGAATATATAAAATTGGCGTAATGGCACCATTCAAGGCACCTACGATGAGTACCAATGGCCACATACCATACATATATACATTGTCTGGTAAGCCCAATACTTTCCACAAAATGGTAACAAAGATACCGCCAGATACAACAGTTGCTAAGAAGCCAGACACGACAGGCGTTAAATCAAAACCACCAATTTTACGGAACTTCATGGACAACATAGCGCGCGTTACGAGAGCCGCCGTCAAAGCACCACCCGGCTCAGACAATAAGTTGCCGTAAGGGAATGCTGACTTAGATGTCAAAACATTGATGAGGGCCGCTACAAGGCCAATCCCCAACGTTTGACTTAAACTAGGACGAGTCAATAAAATAGCTACGCAGTACGTAGCAATCGTCCAGTTCGGCGTTACCCCAGCCACACTAGGGCTCACCAAATGCAATATCGTGCCCAATGCGAGCATCAATGTGCTGACGGTAACCCATCTAAACTGGCCACCCTGCACATGTGTGTACACAAGATCTTGAATCCGTTCCATAATAGCCTCTTTTCTAAAAAATGAATATATAGTGTCTATTGTAACATCCTTCGAGAATTTGTTAAAGCCAAGATACTATTAATAAATAATATCTTTATCATATGATAAAAAGCACCATCTATTAATGATAGTGCTTTTAAGAACTAATGTACTTCATCTAATAATATTCTAAGATAATCACGTCTACTGTTTAATATTCTATCAATATAGATAGTCCGATCTAAATAACGGTAAAAACTTAAATAATTATGACAAAGTAAATATCTGTATTCAATTTTACTTCCTAAATTAATCAATAATCGCTGCCCCATTTCTGGAAATATACTCAACGAGTCATTCGTAGTCACTATATCCAAAACGGTTTTCTTAGCTAGCTCAATATCCCCGGTTTCTTCTTCTATAAAGGATTTTATTTTAAGCAAATCTTCTCGTGCTTTTGGTGCATAGCTAATTTGATTATTCATAATTAAATCCCCAATTCACTCTTTAGTTGCTCTGATGAAATCCAGCCTTGTTCTTCACCAGATTTACGACCGCTCTCTAAAGCGCCCATAAGTTTTTATTGTAGCCATTACACGTTCATAATCTTGAATATCCATAATTGCATATCGGCCTCTACCATTTTTAGTTAAGAATACAGGACTATCTATAGCAACATCACGCAATACTTCAGAATAATTACGTAAATCTGAAATAGGTTTTATATTCGGCATACTATCACCTCCAAAATACTTTAGTGATATAACACTCATCTTTCTAATATCTTATCATTATTGTAGTTAAATTATCATGTAAATTCAACATCAAATTTACAGCGTATCTCTAAAAAATTAGAAGAAATAGATTTGCGCAACTAAAAAACAACAAAAGAAATTCTAGCTATTAATTAAATTGTTATTCTCACTTTCTTGTCATATAGTTGTGATATAATGCCTATAAATACTTATGCCTAGGACATAGGAGGTCTATATGTATAAGTATATTACGATTTTAGGAGCTGCGGGCCAAATAGCTCAAAAGTTGACTGCTACACTATTAACATATACAGCTATGCACATTACATTATATGGTCGCCAATTATCTACTCGTTTACATCCAGAAATTTTAGAGCATGAACGAGTTACTGTCATCGAGGGCTCCTTCCAAAATCCTGGAAAATTAGAACAAGCTGTAACAAATGCAGAGATCGTATTTGTAGGCGCCATGGAGTCTGGCAGTGATATGGCATCCATCGTGAAAGCGTTGAGCCGCAAAAATATACGCCGTGTTATCGGTGTGTCCATGGCTGGGCTTTCTGGTGAATTCCCTGTAGCACTTGAAAAATGGACCTTCGACAACTTACCGATTAGCTATGTACAAGGCGAACGCCAAGCACGCAATGTATTGCGCGAATCCAATTTAAATTACACTATCTTGCGCCTCACATGGCTTTACAATGATCCAGAGAAAACTGATTACGAACTCATCCCTGAAGGGGCTCAATTCAACGATGCCCAAGTTACACGAGAAGCTGTAGTAAAAGCCATCTTCGACATCTTGCATGTAGATGATGAAACTCCTTTCCATCGTACAAGCATCGGCGTAGGTGAACCAGGCACACACTATGACAAACCAAGCTTTCACTAATATATAGCTATATTAAGAACAAAGGCCTAACAGACTATGAATATAGGTAAAAGCTACAGTAATACAATAAATATTAATGATACTACAACTAGCATTCTACAAGCTAAGATAGATATATTATCTGCTATTGTAGAAAGCCAAAATGATATTATCCAAGGGCGTACTCTATCTCTAGAGAAATCCCTTGATAGCATAGATAAAATGTTAGAAAAAATATAAATAGTATAATCTATTAAATTTTTAATATAAGGTATATCCAAAATCCAGAGAGTACATTTTTACTCATATAACATAGATTTTGGGTATACCTTTTCTTATTCCCATATTTTATAGTTATTTATATAGATAAAGTTCTGTATTTACGCTATACTAATAAATGATTAAGTTATACTAATAGATATGTGAAAGTAAACGCCTATGCGGTTATCGATTATATTTATATATACACTTTGCCGTATAAATCGCCGTAATTTTGTGTATATAAATAAACGATATCCATTTTAGTCCCAGTTAGGGCAGAGGCTTATTAAGGAGTTATTATGAATCGTATTGTTGTTATTGGCAGTTGCAACATGGATATTGTAGTTCTCGCGAACAAACGCCCTACTGCAGGCGAAACAATCATGGGCAACGAATTGCACATCGCTCACGGTGGCAAAGGTGCCAACCAAGCGGTAGCCGCTGCTCGCCTAGGCGCAGAGGTTACTATGGTTGGTTGTATCGGTCAAGATGCTTACGGCCAAATGATTGTAGATAATCTAAAAGAAAATCATATCAATACAGATTACATCGTCACTGTACCGAATACTACAACCGGTACAGCACACATTACATTAGCTGAAGGCGATAATAGCATCATCGTGATTGCAGGCGCTAATGCTAAGGTAGACCAAAGTGTAGTCGATAACGCTTGGTCTGCTATCGAGCAAGCAGATCTCGTAATGGTGCAAAACGAAATTCCTATTCCCACAATCGAATATATCGTTCGTCGTTGTCACGAGGCTAATGTGAAAGTCCTCTTAAATCCGGCTCCGGCGGCAGAGCTAAATCCTGAGTGGTTGGAACTAGCAACCTATATTACGCCAAATGAGCATGAGCTATCTGCCCTCTACCCTAATCAATCTACAGAGAAAACATTATTAGCTAACGAAAATAAAATCATCGTTACCCTCGGTAGCAAGGGTGTAGGTTATGCAGATAATGGCGAAATTCACACTGTATCCGGTTTCAAGGTGAAACCAGTAGATACAACAGGTGCAGGCGATACATTCAACGGTGCCTTTGCAACGGCTATCGTTAATGGTAAAAGCTTAGCCGACGCATTGCACTACGGCAATGCAGCTGCGGCCCTCTCCATCCAACGTTTGGGCGCCCAAGGCGGCATGCCTACAAAGGACGAGGTCGCTTTATTCTTGGCAAAGAGTTAGCATATTGAATAGACCTTTAAAAGCTCCACTGGCCAGGTCTGCCTTCGCAGGGCCAAAGTCGCTTTGAAAGGTCTATTCAATACAAGCTATACATTCTCATGCAACGAATACATCTGCCCTCTATATAACAAAGGGAGTTAATGAATGAGGCTGCAACGCCTCATTCATTGGAATACAAAAGGAGTTTACTATGCAACGACACGGTATTTTAAACAGCCATATTGCTAAGGTGCTTGCCGACCTTGGTCACACAGATACAATTTGTATCTCCGACTGCGGATTGCCAGTACCTGAAGGGGTTCAAAAGATTGACTTAGCCTTAGATTTTGGTGTACCAAGCTTCGAGCAAGTGGTATCCATCATCGCTAAGCATATGAAATCCGAAGCAGTTCATGCGGCAAAGGAAATTAAGGAACATAATCCTGAAGCTTATGACTTCTTGGAGTCTACCTTCCCATCCAATCAATACGAATGGATTGAAACGAGCCACGATGCTTTCAAAGAAGCCACGAAACAATGCAAGTGCATCATTCGAACTGGTGAAGCATCTCCGTATGCGAACATTATCTTGCGCGCCGATTGTATTTTCAGCGATCGTCCCTAGAATAATAGATTAAGATATACTTTCACCAGTCATATAGGAGTAGTTATGGAAATTGTTATGTCAGGCATTGCGAAGGCATTTGGTACAAACCAAGTGTTGCGCGATGTAAGTATTACCCTCAAGGAAGGCGAGGTTCACGCCTTGATGGGTGAAAACGGCGCCGGCAAGTCCACCCTCATGAATATCCTTACGGGCATTCACAAGGCAGATGCTGGTAAAATCACCATCGACGGCGTAGAGCGGACCTTCCCGAACCCGAGAGAGGCCGAGCTAAACGGTGTAGCTTTCATCCACCAAGAGCTCAACATTTGGCCAAATCTAACCATTGTTAGAAAATCTATATTTAATGAGACCAAAGCGCAATAAATTCGGTATGCTCGATAAAAAGGCGATGCTCGAAGAAGCACAAAATACGTGCCGCGAACTAGGTATCGAATTGCCGCTTACAACGGAAGCAGGTCTTTGCTCCGTCGGTCACCAACAGATGACAGAAATCCTTCGTATCTTGATGTTAGATGCCAAGGTTGTCATCATGGACGAACCGACAGCAGCCCTCACAGAGCGTGAAACGGCGACATTGTTCAAAATGATGCGCAAAATGAAAGCCCGCGGTGTGGCAATCGTATATATCTCTCACCGTATGGAAGAGGTATTTAGCGAATGCGACACCATTACGGTTATGCGTGATGGTCACACCATTATTACAAAGCCAACTGCTGAAATTTCTGTAGATGAAGTGGTACGCCACATGGTAGGTCGTTCTATCGACGAGTTCTACCCTGCTCGTACAACTACAACACCAGGCGAAGTCGTGATGAGCGTCGATAACCTCAAACCAGAAGGTTTCGACAACGAAATTTCCTTCTCCTTGCGCAAAGGCGAAATCCTCGGCGTAGCAGGCCTTATGGGCGCTGGCCGTACAGAAATCATGCGCGCCATCTTCGGTGTAGATAAACACAATGGCGGTACCATAACCGTTAACGGCTCCGTTCTGAACTGTAAAAAACCAGAAGATGCCATCAAAGCTGGCATTGCTTTCATCACAGAAAATAGAAAGAGCGAAGGCTTGATTCTTGATTTCTCCATCGGTTCCAATATTACATTGCCGAACCTTGACGAAATTTGTCCATCTCATGTATTGGATAAGGGCAAGCTCAATTCCTTTGCTGACGAATTGTCTAAAAAGCTAGGCGTTAAAACACAATCTATTCACGAACCTGCATCATCCCTATCCGGTGGTAATCAACAAAAGGTGGTTATCGCGAAATGGGTTGGTAAAAAGCCATCCATTATCCTCATGGACGAGCCGACGCGAGGTATCGATATCGGCGCGAAACGTGATATTTATGATTTAATGAACGAATTAACGAACGATGGTGTGTCCATTATCATGGTGTCGTCTGAGTTACCGGAAGTGCTAGGCATGAGCGACCGCGTTATGGTCATTCATGAAGGTCGCGTAGCAGGTATCTTGGACCGCTGCGATGCAACACCAGAATCGATTATGACATTAGCCACAGGAGGACAATAATGGACAGCAAAGCTCTACAGTATGTAAAAAAATTAGGCCCCCTCATCGGCCTCATCCTATTATTTATAATTATCTCTGTCATGAACGACAGTTTCCTTGAATTCTCTAACTTGCGTAACTTATTACGCCAAGTATCCATTAATGCGATTATCGCCTTCGGTATGACCTTCGTCATCTTAACAGGCGGTATCGACTTATCCGTTGGTTCCATCCTCGCCCTCTCTAGTGCAGTGATGGCCAACCTTCATTGTAACTGGTACTGACCCTGTATTGGCTATCGTATTAGCCGCCGGTGCAGGCCTTGTATTGGGCGGTATTAACGGTCTCGTTATTACCTATGGTCGCGTAGCTCCATTTATCGCTACCTTGGCGACCATGACAATCTACCGTGGTGCGACGCTAGTATTCACAGACGGTAACCCAATCTCCGGTCTTACTCAAGATCCTCTATTCCACGGCTTTGGCCAAGGAGATATTGCAGGCCTTCCAGTTCCAGCCATCACAATGTTCCTAGCTTTCATCGCCCTCTGGTTCGTATTGAGCCGCACATCCTTAGGCCGTAAAACATACGCCGTAGGTGGTAGCGAAAAGGTTAGTTACATTGCTGGTATCAAGATTGACCGCGTTAAAATCTTCGTGTATGCCTTAACTGGTATGCTCTGTGGTATCGCGGGTGCAATCATCACTTCTCGTCTTAACTCTGCACAACCGACAGCAGGTGCAGGCTATGAACTTGACGCTATCGCGGCCGTAGTCCTTGGCGGTACAAGCCTTGCTGGCGGTCGTGGTCATATCGTTGGCACATTAATTGGTGCCCTCATTATCGGTACCCTCAACAACGGGTTAAATATTCTCGACGTTTCCAGTTTCTATCAACAAGTTGTAAAAGGTATTGTCATTTTATTGGCGGTTCTTGCAGACCGCAAGAAAGCCTAGGAGGTTCCTATGAAAAACTATTGTTACTGTTGGCGATGGCTATCATGGTTATCGGTCTTGTAGCAGGCTGTGGTAAAAGCGCTGATAACGGCGGCGACAAAAATCCGGCACTATCGGCTTCTCTGTTTCCACATTGAACAACCCATTCTTCGTAACTATGAAGGAAGGCGTTGAGGCTCAAGCTAAAACTCTTGGCCTTAAAGTTAAAATCGTTGATGCTCAAAATGATCCTGCAAAACAAGCAAACGATATTTCCGACTTGCTTGAAAGCGGCGTTTCTGTATTGATCATCAACCCTGTAGACTCTGCAGCTATCTCTACTTCTGTAGAAGCAGCAAATGCTAAAAACATTCCTGTAATCACTGTTGACCGTTCTGCTGATAAAGGCAAAGTAGTAGCTCACATCGCTTCCGATAACGTAAAAGGCGGCGAAATGGCCGCTCAACTTATCGCTGATAAAGTAGGCAAAGCTGCAAAAGTTGCAGAAATCGAAGGTATCCCTGGTGCTTCCGCAACTCGTGAACGTGGCCAAGGTTTCCACAACGTAGCTGACAAAGACTTAACAGTAGTAGCAAAACAAAGTGCTGACTTCGACCGCACAAAAGGTTTAAACGTAGCAACAAACATTTTGCAAGCTAACCCTGATGTACAAGCTATCTTCGCTCATAACGACGAAATGGCATTAGGCGCTATCCAAGCAGCTAAATCCGCAGGCAAAACAATCTTCATAGTAGGCTTTCGACGGTACTGCTGATGCAGACAAAGCTGTTAAAGACGGCACATTGGCTGCAACAATTGCTCAACAACCGGACCAAATGGGTAAAATCGCTATCGATACAGCTCAAAAAGTGATCAAAGGCGAAGCTGTAGAAGCTAAAATCCCTGTAGATCTTAAAGTTGTTACAAAATAATTGTATATAGAAACTGGGTACAAAAAAGAGTCGCATCCAAAGACGCGACTCTTTTTTATTTTGGCTCTGTTCCAAAAATTCTTTAAAAACTCAATAAACTTTGGCAAATACGTTTGATCTAAACTTTCAATTGTCATATTACATTTGTAATTATAAGTAGTACAGATAGTAACATCTATCGCCAATGCACCCTTTTGATCTAACGAGAATGTTAAGGTATCCCCTTCTCCAGTTAATACATGAGTAAAGGTAGCTGTCCCTTTGCAATTCTCATATAGCTCAACTAATTCTTTGTAGCCCCTATGAATACCAGACCAGTCACTAGGGTCAATGTACCCAGCACAAATATTGTAGCCCTGTTTAATATATACGCCAAACACACCAAATTGAGATAACTCCGTATCCATATCAAAAGCAATAGTTAAATTTGGTTCATTTACGATTTCATACATTCTAAATTCTTTCATATGTACCTCGTTTAAAGCGACCTAATTCTAAAAATATTAGGTCGCCATGAATTTCTATATTACTAGGATAGCACGCATTATTATGCTCTGCATTATTTATAGAGCAGTATTTTTATAGAGCAGTACTATTTATAAAGCTGCACTATCTAGTGGCTGTTCGCTATCTAGTGTAAGGTAACGGCTCAAGAATTTGCGTGTTCGTTCTTCTGTTGGATGTTCAAGGACAACCTTAGGATCCCCTTGTTCTACGATGACGCCGCCTTCCATAAATACGACTTGGTCAGCCACTTCTTTGGCAAAGCCAATTTCGTGAGTTACGATAATCATCGTAACCTTGAGCTCTTTTTCGCAATCTTGCGTATAACAGCTAATACTTCACCTACGAGCTCTGGATCGAGGGCTGATGTAGGTTCGTCAAAGAGGATAACCTCTGGGTCCATCGCAAGGGCACGAGCGATGCCAATACGTTGTTGTTGACCACCGGAAAGTTGTACCGGATAGTAATCATCATAGCCTTCCATGCCTACTTCCTTGAGGAAGCGTTGTGCGATTTCACGGGCTTGAGATTTCTTCATCTTCTTAACCGTTACAAGGCCTTCCATAATATTTTCAATAACGGTCTTATTAGAGAACAAGTTATAAGATTGGAACACCATGGATGTGTTACGGCGTGCGTTTAAGATTTCCTTGTTAGACGCTTTATGGAGGTCTACAGAGATATCATTTAACTGCATTGTCCCTGCATCGGCCTTTTTCAAGGAAGTTAAGCGTTCTAAGGAATGTCGTCTTACCACTACCGGATGGGCCAAGGATAACCGTTACAGACCCTGTTGGCACATGTAAGTCGATGCCCTTTAAAATTTCACGGTTCCCGATGGATTTGTGAACTTGTTTAATATGTATCATAATGCATTACCTCTTTTATACTTTGTTGCATAGATTTCTAAACGATTGAAGATAAATTCAAATACAATCCCCATCACCCAGAATAGACCGGCCACCACGATGTAGGCCTCAAAATATTGTGAATTTTCCTCTGTATATAACTTTGCAGCGCCAAATAGTTCAATAACTGTGATGACAAATACGATACTCGTACTCTTCATGGTGTTAAGGAACTGATTTGTAAATAGTGGCAACGCAAAGACTGTAGCCTGTGGCAATACGATGCGACGGAACGCTTGGAACCAAGTCATACCGATGGCCCGGAGCCGCTTCCATTTGCCCCTTTCGGTACCGATTGTAAGGCAGCCCGGAAGATTTCACTCAAATAGGCTCCTGTGCAAGGTTAAACCTACAACGGCTACAAAGGTAGCTGGCACCTTTTCAAAGGGCACATGCACCCCTGTTTGATCCTCTAATGCGAGGAATAGAATTGGTAAACCATAGTACACGAGGTATAAGAGAACCATGTTCGGAATACTACGGCACAATAATACATATAGGTAGCTGAGCTGACTGAGCACAGGCACTTTATTTTGTTGTAGCACGCAACTTAATAACCCTAGGATTGTACCCAAACCAACGCTGAGGAAGGTAATCATAAGGGTAACTTTCACATAGGGAATGACAGCAAAGAAGGTGCCATAAATATAGGTTGAATCGATTATATGTCCCATACGCCCCTACTCCTCACTGATCAAAATGCGTTGCGTTTCCTTGCCCGCAACGGTAAAACGTTTTTCAAGCAATCGGCCCAAGAGAGACACGATGATAATTAGAATACCATAAATGATGGCCGCATCGACGAATAGCTCAAGATAGCGCTGACTATTGCCGCCCATGAGGTCCGCCTTTACGCATCATATCGACAACGCCGACGTTAAAAATGAGCGCCGTTCCTTTCAACATGCCGATAACGAGGTTCGTCAACGGTGGAATGCTCATGGTGAAAGCCTGCGGCAAGATGATGCGCACATAGCTTTGGAACTCGGTCATACCAAGACTTTTAGCGGCTTCCTTTCTCACCAGGAGCCACCGCATCAATACTGGAGCGCATGATTTCAGCGCTGTAAGCTGCAATGTAAATGTAAATACGGCGTATACGAATACGAGGCCTGGCACATTTTTTCATGTTAAGCCCCATGTGGGACATGATTTCTGGTACCCCAAAGTAAATAAGGAAGAGCTGTACCAAGAACGGCGTACCCCGCATAAAGGGAGATAAATACGATAAATAATTGGTTTAATACTGGTACCTTCTTGAGGCGAATGATGGCTATAATAGAGCCCAAAATAACACCTAAGATGGCAGAAATAACGGTGATTAATACCGTTACGTGCACATAATTCAAGAGCTGTGGAAACGCTTGGATCATGTAGGACACATCAAAATACTTGCCCACAGTAGCACCTCGCTTCTAGACATAATAGAATAAGGCCGCCAAGGCGGCCTATCCGTTATTTTTGTGTTGGATCGAATGTGTAATCCCCACCAAGATATTGTTCAGAAAGTTTTTTTCAACGTACCATCTGCACGCATTTCTTTCATAGTTTTATCGATTTTTTCGTTTACTTGTTTCATGTCATCTGTACGTTTAGACAAGAAATAAGTTGGTACTAGGCCAATACATCACCTACGGCTTTAAGTGGCAAGCCACGGTCTTTAATAGCAGAGTTAATAACGTATTCGTATTCACCGGCTGCATCAGCACGGCCTGTAGCAACAAGGTTCAACGTTTCAGCACCTGCTTTATCTGTATAGATAACTTCGATTTGAGGATTTGCTGTTTCGTTGAATTGTTTTACTAACTCGTTGAACTCAGAGGATGTAGTAACGGCGATTTTCTTGCCTTTCAAATCATCCAATTTAGAGATGTCGTTGCGATCGTTTTTAACTACTAATTTACGTGTAGAGTAGTTGTTAACCTCATTTGTGTAGTAGTATTTTGCTTCACGTGTCGGGTTGCGACGCATTTGGTTTGCAATCATGTCCACTTGGCCTGCATCCATTGCTACAAAGGCAGCATCAACGGCCATTGGCTTGAAGTTGAAGTGAAGGTCTGGATTACGACGCTCAATTTCTTTCAACAATTCTACGTCAAAACCAGTAAGGTTGCCATTATCATCTGTATAGGAATAGGGGCGAACTGTACCGCGTGTAGCTACGTTAATTACTTTAGCATCAGGATTTACCTTTGCGTCCTTAGATGTATCGTCACCGCAACCAGCTACGACAAGCACGCCTAGTGCCAACGCGCCAATGGCGAATAATTTCGTTAATTTCTTTGTATTAAACATGTAAAACTCCTTCTTTTCGCAATGTTTGCAGGAATGGCTCAACCTCATCTGTATGGGTAAAAGCCTCAATGATTCTATCTATTTGATCAGCCTTCAAGGTAAGGCCTAATTTTATGCGTATATCCTCCATAGTGAGGATTATTCGGTGATCCTTTAGGATTATTCACCGTTTCTGTGAAAGTATCTCCATTTTTCAAGGTAACGGTTACTTTTCGTAATCCGCTCTGTTTGAGATACCTTCGGCAAGTCATAGACACGCTCTATTCGTGACATATAGTCTCGTATTGATTGGTCTATGGTATCTATCTTAAATAGTTCATCCTGTACCGCCCCATACGCGAGGACTTGGTACACGATGTACTCTATGGAAAACTGCCCTTCTCGACCTGTTGTTGGCGATGTATAACGCAATGCCGCATCAGCACCAGGTGGGAAGTGAACAGTCACTGATCTATCTCATCCCAAAGGGAGAAATCGGGGTGGTACATAATCTACATTGATCTTGTTCCTCTGTATCTGGTGAAAGGTAGTTGTGTTTAGACACATACGAAGAAGATGTATATAGTCTATGTGCCACGATTTCTGCCGCTTCAGCGCCACAAATGGCCGCCGAGCAATAGGGTGGACTTTCATCCACAAACCAGGATCAATGAGTTGTTCCTGGTGCTAGCCAACGGCTAGCGATGTCATTTGATGTAACGGTAATATTACCGATAGTTTTAAACCAACCCCGTTCAGGGTCAAATGGTTTTGTACTTGTTCGAAGTGATGTATGTTGTAACAGTTCGTAAGCCCATACGCCATTGCGTGCCGCCAGTCCCGCATGGAGCGGCTTACCATCTGTGCCACTTTTGAAAGAACATGCCTGCCGATTGTGTGGCAGCCAAAGACAGGAGCTGAGCCAAGCTTTCACCATGAAGGCCTCGCAAAGCGCCTATAGCGGCCGCCGCCCCAATAACACCAACGGTCCCCGTAGAATGCCATCCTTGGGTCCGATGGGCAGGATTAATAAGGGAACCAATAATCCCTTCTAACTCGGCACCGATGATATAGGCCCGAAAGAATTCGTGCCATGTATCCGTCGGCTCGAGCACTGCTAGTAAAGCAGAATATAAAACAGTACTGAAATGACCTGCCAGATTTGCCTGGGCGTCATCAAAATCTAAATAATGGGAGGCAAAAGCCATAATACAAAGCCTTATCAACCTTAGATACATTTTCTATTGCTAAGTCAATTTTTTTCTGATATAACCTGCCATTCAAAACAGTGGAGTTCAAGACCGACCAACATCCAGTTTATAGATCTTAGCCCCTATGAACCGAGCCAAGTCTTGAACGGCTTGTTCCGTCTCTGCTGGCGCTAAGGATGCCAAATAATCTAGAAAGGCAATACGAGCCACTGACAGGAGGTCCTCACGGTTCGTCACATCCGTTTGTTCTATGTGGTTCACAATCGTCTGTGTTACTAAATCCATGGGGCCCCAGATTTCATTATCTATACAATCTATTATTTACCAAATTTTTTCAGCACGGTCATTTGGTTCTAACCAAATGGAGTCGTCTGGACCTTTTGGAACGAGGCGTGGTAGGTCTTCAAATGGCGTATGGTCTACATAGTAGAAACGTTTACGCATAGAGTCGAAGTCTGTTGTACCACCAAATGCTGGATTGGAATACAAGTCCTTCGCATAGTTCCAAAGGTTTGGATAGTCTACGAGACGTTTTTATTCACCAAGTATTTTTGGTAGAATACAAGGTCAAAGCGCGCCAATGTTGGGAAAATACGAATATCTGGATCGGTGATCGTGTCACCCATCAAATAACGTTGCTTGCTAAGGCGTTCTTCAAGCCAGTCTAAGCGAGCAAAAATGCGGTCATAGTAATATTCGTAATGCTTTTTGGTTCGTTACGAGAGCTGCCAAGTTTACCGCCTAAGTTAAAATCAGCATAGATAATTACGTTCAACGCATCTATATCGGCACGTAATTCCTCTGGATAAATATCTGGCGCATCAGGGGACACAAAATCTTTAAAACCCAATGCCAATTCTGTAGTCAACGCATGGTAGTCGTTGTTGACTACCGCACCAGTCGTAACATCTACGATAGCTGGTACTGTGGAGCGTGCATCGTAGTTAGGGGTCACCTTTGCGATACGCTTCACCTAAGGAGGAATGCCCAATACAGGGTCCTTTTCATCCTTATCAAGGGTAAAGAACCAGTCTGCAATAACGCCTGCTGGACGCAATGGATCAACCGTGCCTTTTAGAGATCACCTTATCTAGAGCCAAGCAAATCGATGGCGATATTGCAATACGATGGGCCCAAGGGACAATGCTTAGACCATACAAGGCGGTAACGGTCCTTTTCTACAGGTAGAAACCCCTGGTTCACTGCCAAAGGTGTTGTGAATTGAGGTTCTTCGCTATCAGAATATTTTGACGACGGTTAAAATTCGATGCATTTTTACCTTCATACTCCTTCTGCTCCCCTTTGAGAACGAGGGTTACTTAGATTGAAACTCAGAAAAATCGATGGGACAAGGATTCATAGCACGTTGGAACTCAACTTCTTTACGAGCCGCCGCAATGGTAGGATCCCTTGATTTTACTTACATCTACGTGTTCACTCATTCTATACTCCTTATAAAGGTCATCCCCATTAGCTTTATTCCACTTTTCATGGTGAAAGCTTCTGTGATATTCCTCAATTATTCCTACTAACTTAATATGAATATAAGCCTATGTTATATTATTTAAAACCTATGTCAATAGTGGGTATTTAAAATTTATAATATCTATTACAAACAAAAATCTCGAGTTATATCGTTTCTAGATATAACTCGAGCTTTATTTAAATTATTTGTATTAAACAAACACTAGTATTGGTAATATTTTTTATTCGTGAGGTGTTGTATAGTTAATTTCTTGTGCCTTGTAACTTTCACCATGAGCTAATACATGAACGATGGTTTCCAATGTGGCACGTACAGTTTCAACAGCCATGCTTGGTTGATTTGGTTTATCCACCACTTGGGATGGCAAGTATGGGATGTGCATAAAGCCCGCCTTAATATTGCCCTTTTGCGCAGCATAGTGACATACACCATACATCAAGTGGTTGCATACGAAGGTTCCCGCTGTATTGGAGACCTTAGCAGGAATACCGTTTTGATGTAACGCATTGACGATATTTTTATGGGCAATGTCGCAAAATAGGCACTAGGGCCATCGGCTACAACAGGTTCATCTTCCGGTTGGTTGCCCCATTATCTGGAATGCGAAAATCGTCACAGTTAATAGCGACGCGTTCCACTGTAATATCTGGGACGACCACCTGCTTGACCCATTACACAGAGAATGAAATCTGGTTGGCACTGTTCACGCCGCTTACAGTATCAACAGATTTATAACGAATGGTAGGAACCATTTGTGTCACTACCTTGTAATCACCATCGGTATAACCATCCATTGTTTTGACCGCTTCCCAAGCCGGATTAATAGGTTCACCGCCGAATGGATCAAAGCCGGTAATTAAAAATTGTTTTCATCACACTACCATAACGATATCTTATGGTTCATTAGAATAATCAAACATGATACATAATCTTAAAAGATATATCATATAGTTTCATAAGCATATCGTACTTTCACAAAAGGGTTAAATAAAGTAATACATTAATAGAATATTCAATACGAGCATGATTAATGCAATTGGAAGTTGTGCTTTAATAACGCCGTATTGGTCGCGCATTTCAAGCGAGCGCTACCGGTACGATGTTAAAGTTGGCGCCATAGGTGTCATCAAAGTACCGCAATAGCCTGCAAGCATTGCTATAGCACCGACAGCCGCTGGGTTCGCACCATGAGCTACAACGAGCATTGGGATACCGATGGCACTTGTAATCATCGCAAATGCGGCAAATGCGTTACCCATGATCATTGTAGAAGATAACCATACCGATGCAATATGCCACAACAACGAGGAATACATTATCTGCTGGTACTACACTTGCGACTGCACTGGAGATAAGTTTACCAACGCCAGCCAAATTAAATAGATACCCAAGAGCCGCTAATAACTGGGACAAAATAGCAGTCCAACTGATAGCATCGATAAGTCGACGGCCTTCATGGAAACCTTGGTTAAGTTCGCCCTTTGTAATAAATAAAGAGCAGCACACATAGCGATGATTGCGGCAATACCTAGACCAACAAGAGCGCCTAACTTAGTAAAGAAACCGATGAAGAATGTAATAATACCAACAAGTAATGCTGGTACGAAGATAACATTGCCAATACGAACAGCTTCGCCTTTTTTGAATTCGATAGGAGACTCAAAGTAATGGCCTTTGCCGAGTTGTTTTACTAATACAATAGCTGCCATAGCAATGACAAGCCAGCCATTAATTTCCTTGGAGAGATAAGAACCAAAGATAAAGGATACGCTATATAAGAGCCAAAATAAGCCTGTACCAATGCGATATTTATGTTCTTTATCTAGAAATGATTGAATAGCAAAGATAAATAGAATAATCCCTACGAGAAGATATACGTAATCTAAGGGCTGCATTTTATAGAATATTTCTAACATATTATTCAGCCTCCTTCTTCAATTCTTCTGGTGTAACAAGAATATTTAACTCATTAGGTACTAATTTACCAGCTTTCATATCCGCTTCGTCACGAGCTACAGAGGCTTGAATTGTTTTTATCAAAGATAATAAAGCGAATAAAGTTAACGATATAAGCACAAACAGCAGTTGGCAATCCGTACAATACCATATCTGTTAACTCTACAGAATAACCTAATTGTTCCATAACGCCTTTGATGAGTAATAACCCACCAGCAGCAAGGAATAAGTTTTGACCGAAGAAGTTACCTATATTATCCGCAGAAGCAGCTACACCACGCACCTTATCAAGCGTACGTTGAGATACTGGACGACCTTGAGCTACCGCAGCTTCACTCATAGGAGCAATCAATGGACGAACCATGGCAACCATACCAGACATGTTAATGCCAAAGGCTACAGTTACTTGGCGCACAAATAAGTAAATCATAAAGATACGACCTGCCGTAGCAGCGTTGATCTTACCAATCAAAATTTCTGCCCGTTCACGCAAGCCGTGACGTTCCATAAGACCAATAACAGGTAAAATCAAAATAAATAATGACATATAACGATTTTTAACAAAGGCCTCTCCAATAGCACCAACGATATCGTTGATACTGAGACCACCTGCAAGGCCCGTTACAAAGCCTGCGGCTACGACAACTAACAAGGCATTAAAGCGCAAAGCATCAGACCGATGACCATCACTAAAATACCAGACAAAATCAACATATGGACACATCCTTTCTACAAATCATCCATAACACATATAACCATAAAGATACGTTATATGTATATATTATATACTGAATAGTCATAATCTTACACAAAAAAATACCTTGTATCTAAATTTAGTGAATGTCCCTGATCTGCGATCAGAGCATAAAACACTCAAATAGAGTACAAGGTAATTTACGTAATTAATATAACGCTTTCTTAATTAATTTAATTCTTTCTTGAATAATATAGTTGTATGCTGTTTTCCTCTAAAATGAACCTTATCATACGCCGTAAACCCAAAGGATTCATACATTTTAGGCAACCACGGATGCTCCTTAGCCGTTCCTAATGTAACAATATGTGTTTTAAACTGTTCTTTTAAAAGCTCCTCTGCGTAGCCCAAGACTTCCCGTGCATATCCTTTGCCTTTGAAAGCTGGCGCCGTTACAAAATGAGCAATATGCGGATATTTATCCGGCGTTGAGTATTTCACCCAAGGCATACAAAACGTAATAGAACTAACTAATTGCCCATCAATATACAAGCCGTATACAGGATAATTTTCAATCCACTCCTTAGACTCCTCTTCCGTAAAATCAATAGCGTCGAAGCTTATGGGATAGTCTTTATAGCTGCGTAACCGTCGATTAGTACCTTATGATATTCTGCTGTATCTGCAACTGTTAATTGTCTAAATTCTTTCATGGTCTTTCCCTCATATCTATATTTTTTATTCACAAACTACGAATATTAATTCACTTTTGTGAAAGTAATTATACACCTATATGTATTTATTTGCAATATATTTACATAAATATTATATGAAATCATAATATCTATAAAGGAAATCTTATATGCAATAATGTAATATATAGACCAACCCTCAACCATACTAAGTATCAAATAAATAAAAGGTCCAAATTCTCAACCGAAAGAGTGTTTGTACAAAAATAAGCAGAATACAATTTAAATTTCAGTCAATGATTTCATTCCGTCTAACCATAATTGACGAATTCCTATAAAATAAGCACAATACCACAAAAAAAATTTAGACAAAAAAAACAGGATGTATCAAAGATACATCCTGTTTTGAACTTTTACAAACGCTAGAAAAGTTAATTCTATTGATTATTGTATATACGGGAACCGTATACGTCACGTTCGTTTTTAGGTTCGTTGTTAACGCGAACACGTTCAGTTTTATGACGATCGTTATCATCACCAGAAATACGGTCAACACGGAAGTGGTTAAGACGAATATTTTGTAATTCAGGACCGAATTCATTCAATGCACGTTTCATGTTTTCGTCAATAGGAGCACCATTTTTGAAGAGCACGGTACAACATAGTTGCGAATTCGTAACGAGTCATTGTTGCATCGCCTTTGAATGTACCATCAGGGTAACCAACAAGGATACCATTACCTGCCAATTGACTAATGTATTGGTAAGCCCAGTGATTGCGAGGAACATCTGGGAATTCAGCAGTTTTGCTAGGATCGATTGCATGTGGATTCAATACTTGTAACAAGTTATTGTATTTATTTTCAATATCTTGAAGACGTGCGTTCAATTCAGCAATTTCACGGCCCATAGCTACACGGGAACGAGATTCAGGTGCACGTTTGCCAAGGCGAATGGATACACCTGCATTTAATTGAGTTTCGCCAGTACCTACAGTGCCACCAACGGAGAACATTGTATCTTCGTTAGGTCGGTAGAATGCGCCCAATGCAGCGGAGTTAGCATTATGGTAGTGACCATAACCAGCAGCAATTGTCCATTTGTCATCTGGGTTGAAGTCCAATGGATGCAATGCGACCAATGCAGCAGAACCTGCACCTACTTTATTAACGCGTCTTTCAACAGTACCAACACGACTAGTCAAGTTCTTAATATTGTTATTGATTTGGCCAGGTGTGGAATTGTTGATTTGTGTTTTGTAAGTCATTAGCTACGGAATATAATTGGCTACCGTTTACAGCATCTGTAGAAGTAGCGGAGATTTCCCCAGCCGCAACATTTTTAATTTGACGCTCAGCACCAACTTTACCTACAGACACGGAACCATTAGCAAAGAGAACCTACGCCAGCAAAGCCACCGAACGTATGACCAGCGATTGTTGCACTACTTTGTGCTGTAGCTTCGCTTGTAGTGGAACCTGTACCTAAAGCGATAGAGTTTAAATGTGTTGCATTTGCATGATCACCAATCGCCATAGCATAGTCAGCTGTAGCACTTTGCATCAGAACCAAACGCATTAGAACGCACGTTAGTTGCCTGTGCACCAGCGCCAAATGCTTGAGCATGATCACCAGATGCAAGAGCAGAGGAACCCATAGCAACAGAATGATTATTGGTTGCTTGTGCGCTAGAACCAATCGCATTAGATTTATAGCCAGACGCTAGTGCTTCATAGCCAATAGCTTGTGAGCGAACTTCGGAAGCCTTTTGCACGAGTACCAATAGCGGTAGACCATGTACGTTGTGCTTCAGCAGAATGACCAATAGCAATAGATTCATTCATCAACGCTTTGGAAGAATTCCCCATTGCTAATGCAGAGGTACCTGCTGCAGTATTGTTAACACCTATAGCGACAGAATTACTTTTCCAGTCACCAGTTCTCTTTGTAGCATCATCTGGCTCATTTTCATAATCACGATCACGGAAGTTTGCATCAGATTCTTTTACAGTATTACCACTACCATACGCAACTGCATTATTAGCACCTGTAACAACATTAGTGTTGTCCATTACAACAGAAGCAGCGTCTACTGGATTAACATTCGCACCAACAGCAGTGACAGCAGCCAATACAGCAAATGCTAATTTTTTGAATGTTTCATTTCTCTCATCTTACACCCTCACTAAATTAAAAATTATCCAAATTACAATACAATTTTTTTCATTCTCTCTATGTTCCGTCTCTCACCTCGGTCTGAACAGGCGCATATTCTAAATTAGCATAAAGAAATACCCCTAATCAGTTTAAGAAAAATTTATATTGTCGATTACCCGCATAGCATATCAAAGTTTTACGATATACACAACCCTTTTTTTCTAACACAAACCAAATTACCAAGTCTTTATACCTATCAAAATCCGCTTTATTCCTAGCTTTACAAGGAAATAAATTTTACTCATTATTTCCCTTCTTATGAGTTAAATTTTTTCGCAACTTTGTAAACTTTTCTCATATAACAAACTGTATAACTTATAAATAAATAACCACCTTATAAGTACGCAAAATATACCTTATATCCTCATTAATTCACATTCACACTTAATTCATGAATTATATGAATTAAACTGTTTTGTATATTTAATCAACAACTTAACATTTTATTATAATTTTATATTTCTATAGCGCCAGTATCTATCAATGCAAATCGGTGCCCACAAAAAACGCTAACGAGAATGTTATGAGAATAAACATGACAAATACAATTTATATTGACTAATATTTTATGTATATGTTTAAAAAAAGGCCCCTATTCTTCATGAAAATACCCCTTTTACTGAGTATCCAGTAAAGGGGGTACATATCGTAAAAATAGGGGTTTTATAACAAGAATCTTTCTTTATTATATGTAATTATGCTAATAATGCACTTACAAGTGCTTCTGCTTTATTAAAATCGGATTCTTCTGGGTTCCAGTTGCATTTGATTTCAGGTTCTACTACAGAGAATCCATATTTAGTCAACTCTTCACGGAGTACCTTTGTAGATTCACCAGACCAACCATAGGTACCAAATACAGCAGCCTTTTTTTATTTTTGAATTTCAACTCACGCAAGAAGTCGAGCCAACCAGCTACAGAAGATAATACGCTGTTACCTACTGTTGGAGAGCCTACAGCAATCGCTTTAGACTTAAAGACTTCTGTCATAATGTCATTTTTATTGGTTTTACTAATATTAAAATCTTAACACGTGTATCAGGGGATTGCTTCGCAATTTCTTCGGCAATCTTATGGGCCAATTTCTTTAGTGCCATCCCACATAGTGTCATATACTATTGTGATTTGATCTTCTTGTATGCTTGCGACCATTCATAGTATTTTTTCTACGATTTGCATTGGATTTTCGCCAAATCGCTCCATGACTAGTAGCGATGATATCGATTGGCAAATTAAGCTTTTGAATTTCTTCAACTTTAGCTTTTTACCAATGGAGAGAATGGATTCAAGATATTAGCGTAATATTTCATCGCCTCTTCCCATAGACGGCATTGATCGGCCTTATCCGCCCATAGTTCTTCTACGGCAAAATGCTGACCGAATGCATCGTTGGAGAACAAGATATTATCCCCTGTCATATAAGTCGCCATGGAATCAGGCCAGTGAAGCATGCGCATTTCTACGAACACCAAGGATTTTCCGTTTCCAATATCTACGGAATCCCCTGTTTTAACGGTTTTAAAGTTCCATTCAGGGTGATGATATTGACCAACCAAGGACTTAACAGCATTTTCCGTACAATAAATAGGCGTATTAGGGATTTTTTCCATCAATGCAGGCAAGGAACCGCTGTGATCTACTTCGCCGTGGTTACATACGATGAAATCAATCTTATTCAAATCGATTTCAGATTCCAAAGTTATCAATGAACTCAGAGGAATGAGGTTTCCATACAGTATCGATGAGGACAGTCTTCTCCTCTTCAATCAAATAGGCATTTTGGCTAGATCCATTATTAATGGTGTAATCAGAGCCATGAAACTCTTGCAATTCCCAGTCGATTTTACCGACCCATGATACGTTGTTTTTAATGTGCTTTCTCATAATAACCTCCATGTTCTGTGAAAGTAAATATGTTTAACTCATATTTTTTTTAATGAACCTATAAAGAAACACGAATGATAGAAGCAACTTTCACCGGATAATACCAAATATATGGCCAAATGTTATATCAATGAATACAACATAAATCGGTCATTAATTATGGTTTTATTATAATCATATCGCATAATTAAGTCTGTATCTGTAGGTACAGATTTGAGAATTATTATAAAAACCACTCATAGGTAATCACATGCCGTACATTAGTACACATCGATTTCCCATGAGTGGTTACGAGTATATGTAATTATATGATTATTTATTACCCGATTTAGATAGTCCAGGGATAGCTTTATAGATATATAATGCAATATATCCATCAACCAAACTATGAACGATGGTGCCGCCACCTACAAGAACAAATACAACGTAGATGAGATCAATGTTTGGCATCGTAGTTGTAGTATAGAACAATAGGCATGCTAGTACCTCACCAATAGCGTGAACGATAGCACAAGCAAGGTTAAACGCAACAAAGGATAGAGCCCTGTTAATACGCCTGGATGATGTTTAATATAGTAAGCCCCCATCAAGGCAAAGATGATATGAGATGCAGCACGCATAACGATAACAAGTGGGAACCCTGCTACAAAGAAGCCGAGCGTAGAACCTATCACGACACAAGCTGCCATCTTTCTAGATAAGAACATAGCTAGGAATATAGGAACATGACTCGCCAATGTATACGATGCCGGTGGAATCACAACTTTCAAAGGCATCACGATAGGAATCATGATGGCTAATGCCATCAATAAAGCAGTAATGGTTAAATTTCGATACATCGAAGAATTCATAAAGGCCTCCTTAAAGAATATTTTGCCATTCATCTACCAATATAGCACTCTAATATATGAAGAGCAACTACACATACCGCTAGCGTCCTACAAAAAAAAAAGAGAGGGCCTTACAACCTCCTCTTATTTAATTGACAAATATATTATAATATCTATATCTTAACGCTTATAATATGATTTTAAAAATGACGTAACTCACGTTAATAACTTTGAGAAATCTTAATTTATTACTTTTATAAACGTTCAATTACGGCTTGCGCCATTTCTGTTGTACCTACGCGTTTCAACCCTTACGGTAGATATCGCCAGTGCGGTAACCATCAACAAGCACTTGTTCAACAGCATTTTCAATAGCATCAGCCACTTGAGGTAAATCAAGAGAATGACGACACATCATCGCAGCGGACAAGATTGTACCCAACGGATTCGCCAAGTTTTGGCCCATGATGTCCGGTGCAGATCCGTGGATTGGCTCGTACAATGCAGTACCGGTACCCATGGATGCAGATGGTAAAAAGCCCGATAGAACCAGAGATAACAGCGCCTTCGTCGGACAAGATATCGCCAAATAAGTTCGTCGTAACGATAACATCAAACTGTGCAGGATTTACAACGAGCTGCATCGCGGTGTTATCTACATAAAGGTAATCTGTTGCAATATCTGGATTGGCAGCAGCTTTCTCTTGCGCAATTTTGCGCCACAAACGAGAGGAAGCCAATACATTTGCTTTATCTACGGATACAACCTTTTTGTTGCGTTTACGAGCTGTTTCCATAGCGATGTCCATGATGCGTTCTACTTCGTAACGGCTGTAAGTTTCTTTATCCCATGCGAACTCGTTAGCACCTTCGCCTTGTGCCTCTTCCCGTTCACCAAAGTAAATACCACCAGTCAACTCACGAACGATGACGAAATCTACATCTTGTACGAGCTCCTTTTTAAGCGGAGAATACTCTTGTAAAGATGGATAGATTTTCACAGGACGCAAGTTGCAGAACAAACCAAGCTCCTTGCGAAGGCCTAGGATTGCCTTTTTCAGGACGGATAGACGGATCTACATTATCCCATTTTGGACCGCCAACAGCACCAAGCAATACAGCATCAGCATTTTTACAAGCCTCGATAGTATCCTCAGTCAAAGGCACGCCGTATGCATCAATAGACGCACCGCCCGCTTTTTTATCGATCCAATTAACCTTTACATTAGCTTTCTCAAAAGCTACATCACACACAGCCTTCGCTGCAGCAATAATCTCAGTACCAATACCATCGCCAGGGATCAATACGATATTTTTTTCGCTCATATTACCTCATATAACAAATATATAGATAAAAGATTGCAAACCTCATGCCTTTATTTCAGGCCCGAAGCCATAGGCCTCGCCCTTACTAAAGTCGCATTGCGAGGACTTCACCTCGCCTCTACACATCCATATGTACATCTGCGGAAAAAATCCATTCAAGGTTACACCCGAGGTGAAATTTTGCAACGAAATACCAAAAAGTAGAATCGTTGGAATGCTTTGTTTCCAAAAGCCGACTTTGCCTTAGGTGTCGAAGTGAAGACCGCAGTGGAGGCTTGAGACGAGTGTTTCGGCATCTCGCCCCTTATTTACGATTTTTCGCAAAGTTCACAAGACCACCTGCTGCCGCAATATCTTGAATGAATTGTGGCAACTCAGTCCCTTGGTATTGTTCGTTTTTAGTCAAGTTGTACACGATACCTTTAGACAAGTCTACGCCTATAGCATCGCCTGCATCGATACGATCAACTTGTTCACCAATTTCCACAACTGGTAAACCAATGTTGATAGCATTACGGAAGAAGATACGTGCAAAGGAGTGTGCTATGATAACAGGCACGCCTTTAGCTTTGATAACGCCTGGGGCGTGTTCGCGGGAGGAACCACAACCAAAGTTTTTGCCAGCTACCATGATTTCGCCGGCTTTCACATTAGGTGCAAATGTTGTATCAATATCTTCCATCGCATGTTCAGCCAATTCGTTCCAGTCAGCAATTGCCAAGTAACGAGCCGGAATGATTACGTCTGTATCTACATCGTCGCCGTAGCGCCAGATTTTTTTGCTTTCAAAATCCATATTAAACCTCCTCAGGGCCTGCAATGCGGCCTAATACAGCACTCGCTGCCGCCACGTAAGGGCTTGCCAAATATACCTCAGAATCAACGTGACCCATACGACCACGGAAGTTACGGTTTGTAGTGGAAACTGTACGTTCCCCTTCAGCCATGATACCCATGTAACCACCTAGGCAAGGTCCACATGTTGGCGTGGACACAGCGCAGTCAGCTTGAATGAAGATGTCCAATAAACCATCTTTCATAGCTTGATCGTATACATCTTGGGAACCAGGAATTACGATACAACGAACGAATGGGGCTACTTTGCGACCTTTAAAGATTTCTGCTGCTGCCACCAAGTCTTCGTAACGGCCATTTGTACAGGAACCGATGATAACTTGGTCGATTTTAATATCTTTGTCGATCTCGTTGATGTAATGTGTGTTAGATGGCAAATGAGGGAATGCTACCACTGGTTGCAATTTGGACAAAGTCAATGGTAATTGTTTGAGCATATACTGCATCAGCATCTGGATTGATTGGTTCTACAGGGCGATTTACGCGACCTTTAATGTATTCTTCAGTAATTGCATCGTAAGGGAATACGCCACATTTACCGCCCGCTTCGATAGCCATATTACAAATTGTAAGGCGGTCAGCCATAGTCATATGCTGTACGCCATCGCCGGCGAATTCAAGAGCCATGTAACGAGCACCGTCTACGCCGATTTGGCCAATCAAGTCAAGAATTACATCCTTCCCCGTTACCCATTTGTTAGGTTTACCGGTAAGTTCAACCTTGATAGTTTCAGGCACTTTGAACCAAGTTTTACCTTCCGCCATAGCAACGCCCGCATCAGTAGAGCCTACGCCTGTGGAGAATGCATTTACCGCACCATAGGTACAAGTATGGAGTCAGCACCAATCATCATTTCCCCAGGACCGATAAGCCCTTTTTCTGGCAAAATAACGTGTTCAATGCCCATTCTACCTACTTCAAAGTAGTTCGTAATGCCATGTTCCCGTACAAAGTCGCGCATTACCTTAGCTTGAGTAGCGGATTGAATATCTTTATTTGGTGTAAAGTGGTCCGGCACCAAGTAAATTTTATGACGATCAAATACAGGTTTGCCGATTTTTAAGAACTCTTTGCGAGCCGGTGGGAATGTGATGTCGTTCATCAATACCGCATCCAACTGACATTCGATGATTTGTCCCGGCTTAACGACATCAAGACCCGCGTGGCGAGCCATATTCTTTTCAGTAATGGTCATACCCATATTATTCTTCCTCCTGTTGTTCTAGCTCCATAGCTAGGAATACTGAGTTAACTGCATTAATGTATGCGTTCACACTTGATTTAACGATATCTGTGCTAATACCACGACCATGGTACAAACGACCGTTGTATTCTACCTTAAGGGTTGCTTCCCCAAGGGCATCTTTACCAGCTGTTATGGCACGGATTTGGTAGTCTTTTAAGCTAATTGGCAAGCCAACCACACGTTCAACCGCTTTAAGGGATGCGTCTACTGGACCGTCACCTACGGCAGCATCTGCTTTCTCCCCTTCTGGGGTCATGAGGCGAACGTCAGCATATGCGTAGCCTTTTTCACCTAATTTGTAATATTGAGCCACGAGCTCAAATGCTTTTTGTGATGAAGATTATCTACTACAAGGGCTACGATATCATCATCGTATACTTGTTTCTTGCGGTCTGCCAATTCTTTGAATTTAGCGAAGAGATCATTGATTTTCTCCTCAGCGAAAGATTGGAATCCAAGTTTTACCAAATGATCGGCAAAGGCATGGCGACCAGAGTGTTTGCCTAATACGAGGTCTGTTTTTTCAGCCCCTACGGACTCAGGAGTCATGATTTCATACGTTTCAGGATTGCTCATCATGCCATGTTGATGGATACCAGACTCATGAGCAAAGGCGTTAGAACCTACGATTGGTTTATTTGGTGGAACTACAACCCCTGTTAAACGGCTCACAAGTTTAGATACTTTCGTAAATTGTTTTGTATCGATGTTCACTTGAAGGTCATCGAAATAATCATGGCGTGTTTTAAGAGCCATTACCACTTCTTCAATCGCTACGTTACCAGCCCGTTCACCCAGACCATTAATTGTGCCTTCTACTTGGCGTGCACCTGCTTTAATAGCGGCTAACGTATTCGCATTGGCAAGGCCTAAGTCGTCATGGCAGTGAACAGAGATAATTGCATTTTCAATGCCTGGTGTATGTTCTTTAATATAACGGATTTTATCACCGAACTCATTAGGGTTCATGTAACCTACTGTATCTGGTACATTAATAATTGTTGCACCACCAGCAATGGCAACACCAAATACTTGGCATGCGAAATCTAAATCAGAGCGTGCCGCATCTTCACCAGAGAACTCGATTTCATCAACATTTGCCTTTTGCAAATTCCAAGATAGATTCAACGCGATCCAATACCTCTTGACGAGTCATTTTCAATTTATATTCCATATGAAGTTCGGAAATAGCAATGAATACATGCAAACGGCTGCGTTCCGCATCTTTCAATGCATCAATCGCTTTTTGTACGTCCTTTTCATTAGCACGTGCCAACGCACAAATTGTTGCACCTTTCACTTCGCGTGCAATCGTTTGTACCGCGTCAAAATCTCCAGGGGATGCTGCTGGGAAACCAGCCTCGATTACGTCGATGCCGAGGCGTACTAGGCCTTTCGCAATTTCAATTTTTTCAGGAGTTTGTAAAGATACACCTGGTGTTTGTTCCCCATCACGAAGGGTTGTATCGAAGAAATATACGCGATTTTGATCCATAATCTTCACCTTTTCTATACTAATAAAACATAACACTGTATTATATCTATCCATTGTGAAAGTTTAGTCAAACAAAACGTAGAATTAAAGTGCGTGCTCGCAACGACTTTAGTAGGTCGAGGCCCTAGGCCGAAGACCGTTAAGCTAGCTGGAGCGTCAGAGCACCACTTCGGTCACGTAGTATGGTTGACTAAACTTTTAAAAAAAGCCCCTCAGAACAACTGTCGTTGCTCAAAGGGGCGTTATATTCATAACACGGTACCACCCTAATTGGGACTCGTTTCGGGTATAACGGAACCACCGTCAATGACTACTGCTGTATTCGCCATCAAAGCTCACGGGAGAGTGTCAGCGTACAACCTCTATTGCCTCGCACCAACCGGCAACTCTCTGAAAGCAGGATCTGTAAACCTTTATACCCATTCATAGCTTGTTTTTAAGATATAAGGATATTGTACTTTATTCTATAGAGTAATGTCAATTAAAATAAAATGAATATTATGTTCATCTAGACTAATTTTGTTATAGAATAACTAATCCACTCTAAACCCTCTAAAATCATTCTTATTTACTCTAAATTCAAAATTTTTTCCATCCATTTTTACCACTTTGATTAGATAGCTCTATTTGACCATTAATAAATGAAATATCTGTATACCATTCCTTTAAACTAGCATACACTTCATTCTCTAAATCAATAATGATGGTTTCAATGGGATCCCAAGTTTTGCACCTTACAGACTCGACCATAATCATGCTACTACCTATGAAAGTAACATCTCTACCATAAATCCAAAATGGCAATGCTTTTCCCCTTTATATTAATGGAATATAGCGCATCTCCATGAGGCGGCTCCGTTTCATATTGCGCTTTTATATTGTACTTTTCCATTATCTCATTGCTAGCATTTTCTATATATGATAACTTTGAAATCTTGTAATTATCTACTTGCATAAAAAAACTCCATTATTTTTAGTATTAATTTTTGCTATACTAATTACGAAGAGAGTCAATTGACGTGAGTTAGGTTCATCTCCGCGAGGAGGTGATACTATGACAAATCATGAAGTTACCTATGTAATTATCATAATTCTGTTATCAGTAGTCACTATCATTGCACTAGTCAAATAGTACAATGATAAACGCCTAACGTATAAAGGAGTGCATTCCTCTAACACGTTAGGCGCCATCATAGTTTTATCAAGTTTTAGATGAGCCTAACGCCCTAATCACGTTAATTGGCTCTCTTTATATTTATATTATAAACTAATCATATTTAAAAAGATAGTACAATAAGTAACTCAATTTATCCCTACGCATTTAATCATTTCTCTAGCCTGTTCAATAGAAATAGGCTCATTAAATAAAGAACACATGGTTCTGCCCATCATGTTCCCAAGATGCTAAGTAAACGGCGTCATCCACCATTCGATAAGTCAAGGTCATGCCATTTATAAATCTGTTTTCTGAGGCACAGTAATCCTTATAGTCGCCTGCGATATTACCTGATAGAGTCGATACGCGATACTTAATATACTTTGGCATATCATCTACACGGTCAAAATATTTTCCTTTTAAAAGCTCATGATAGGCATACACAACTTGTAATACATCGTGATCTACAATGGATACATGTACAGGACGTAATCCCTCTAAACCACTTGGCAACTGCGGTTTAAAGTTCAAATGTTGCTTAGCCTCATATACAGTATCAAACACCTCTAGCGATTGACCTTTACGAGTGCTTCTATAATCCTCATCAGTCATAATGCAACTTCCAAGTCTATCTGGACAAGGAAACTCATTTCGATCACCATAAGGCTGATCATAAATAGAATTACCATTAAGACGGAACCGCATCAACTCATCTGCGGACACAACATTGATGGAACCTATAAAAGCTAACATAGCTAACGCGCATACAACCTTTTTTTCATGATACAATCCCCTGTAAACAAACTATATATAGTAAGTTAATTATATCACTAAAATTTGAAACAGCTATCATCACAAATCTATCACATTTGATAGTATCTATCGCAAATCATTCTACTATTCAAAATTATTGTAGGTGCTATAATGAACTTATAAAAATGAACAGGTGCTCCTATGATAAAGTAAATGCATCTTTTCGGGAAACTCATATTTACTAATTATATCAAGGAGATTATCATGACACATACACAATTAACACAACTCGTACAAGCATTATTAGATGCACCACAAAGCAATCCTAAAGTAAAAAGAATTCGCTCAGTCTTGATTGATGCAGAAGGTACACCTAAACAAGAAGAACTTACAAAACAACTCGTATCCGTAGCAGAACAAAATATTGCACTTATCGACGAAACAATCGGCTTTGCAGGCTCTGAACTTGCTACACAAATCCTTGGCGCAGAAGGCGCAGCTAACCTCTTACAACACGCTAAAGACATTAAAGCAGAAGGCGCAGAATTCTGTGACTGCCCTGCCTGCGAAGCAGCTAAAAAATATTATCGATTTGAAAGCGGAAATTGTATAATTTAATATATAGATATGTTAAATGGCTCCTTACATGAGGAGCCATTTTCTACATCATAATAATTATATTTTTTAGTAAACATTATCTATTTTACCATCAATAAATATTTTTACTTTAGTATCTTCTCTATTTTCCTTAATAATTAAACTTAAACCGTATTTATATTTAAAGTCACAATCTGTACTAGTCAAAAATGCTAACTTTTTTTCATCATATAAGGTATCGTCACTATTCCACCAAGGCTTTTATTTCTATAACAGCAAAATTATGCTCATTGCTTCCACGTTCATGAATAATAATATCTGGTCTAATATGGCTCTTTCCCATAATTTTTTTTATCATCTTTATTTCGATTATATTCACAATCTACATCATATTCGGTAATAAGTAAGGCCAAGTAATGCCCAAGCTTATGTGAGATAGATAATTCACTAATATGTTTACTATCCTTAGTATGTCGCATAGATTCATGATTTATTAAATACTGATCTTTATAATATAGCGTATCTAATGCAATCGTCAACACGCTCAAGAACTCATCTATATGCTCCATTATATATCCTCCTAACAATATAATCTCCCTAACAACAATTCAACTTATGTTATTTATTATTCTACCCTTTTATATAAACTCCTCTATCAGTACTACTAATTTATTGATATCAACAATTTTATCTTAATCTACTTAAATAAAAAAGGCCCCTCATTAAGGAGCCTCTTTATTTAATAGTACATCTGTAAAAACTTTACTTTTACAGTCTACTCAGGCGTCTGTTGTATCCGTTGAAGCATTTTAAAGCTCACAGCGATATTAACGAAAATAATCAAAAGTGTTAGGAACGAATAGGCTAATAGCATATAGTTTGCCGACACCGCATCATATATCTGATATGTGCAATATCCGGCTGTGATAATGCCGCTGAGGACACCCGGGATATACTGTCGCAGAAAAATACTTTGGAATATATGTCCAATTACATGGTATACGTATGCTATGATAATGGTAATATAAAAATCGAAGCTTTCAAAATATATACTTAATCCCAGTATAACCAACAAAAGTATGAATTCCTGACAGACGATGGCATTAAATCTGAAGGGTGTAAAAGTGGCTGCTAAAAATTGTTGTTGCAGTTTAGGATTCCTTCGCATGAATCGTGGAAATAGAAGAATCTCTTCAAGTTCGTGCAATATAAAAATGCTCGGGAATAATAAGAAAAAACCATTCAGATCCATAAGATACCTCGTTCACAAGTAAAACTATTTACCACCTTTTTTTACATATGTATCAAGAACTCTTATTTCCCGTAAATAATCTCGTTCAACAGGACTAATAGTTTGATTCTGGTATTTTTGATATTCAGAAAGGACCTTCGCTTGCATTTGTTGATGAGATATATGTCCCTTATCTTGTAATACAGCTTCGCCTGTAGCTGACAAAATCGCATCTATATGCTTTATCCAATCAGCCATTGTCATAGGGACTTCACGCTGGGCCTGTCTTTCCGCAAAATCCAAGTATCCTGAAACTAATTGATTGAGCCCTTGTAATTCTTTTTCTGTAAGATAATTTTTAGCAATTTGAGCCTCTTTCAATGTAGGTAATTCTCCTTTGAAAGTAGTCAATCCCATAAACTCTTTTTTTGCTATCTACACGTTTATAAATAACTTCACTAGCCGTATTATGATGAACAGCAAAATGCATCTTATTTTGTACTGTAGCAAAAATGATTTTGCTTCTACGGATATCGGATTATAATCAACAGCAGTAGAAAATAAGTCCAGCACTTGACGATAAAAAACCTTTTCACTAGAGCGAATATCCCGAATCCGATCTAATAACTCTTTAAAATAACTGCCACCACCTAATTCTTTTCAGTCGCTCATCATCAATAGCGAATCCCTTTATCAAATAATCCTTTCAATACGGTTGAAGCATATTTTCTAAATTGAATCCTCGCGGCGAACGAACACGATATCCTATGGCTAAAAATCATATCAAGATTATAATAAGCTAACTTTCTTTCAACAGTCCGAGTACGCTTCATTTTGAACTGTCAACTTATAGTTGACAGTTCCGTCTTCAGACAATTCCAAATCTTGAAATATAGCTTTAATATGCTTACTAATATTTTTGTTTTGTTGTTTGAAATAATTCCGCTATTTCATTCTGACTCAACCAAACAGAACCATTATCTAATATTAGATTAATTTTAGCTTTTCCATCTTCAGTATTATAAATAATAATATTATTCATCTGAAAGCCTCTCTGTCATTATATCCATAGTCATTCAATATCTGTATACAAAAATCTTAAAATTAGCATACATTAAACTAAAACAAGCCCTCTATATTACTATCATTGTAACATAGAAGGCCCAAGAATCTATCTACTATTAAATTTTAAAACTACGCAGATTATGAAGGTTGATTAGAAGAAACATATTAGCATCTCTTCTTATAGCATGTACTCATATATGGTCTTATAAAAGCCCAATATATACATAGTCCAGTCACAATATATTTATTTATTTCTACCGATAACTCAATCCATTCCTTATGTGTATTTGTAGCATCAATAAATAAAATATTAAATCCTGAGAAGTCTTTTGATTGGATTAATCAGATCTAATGCTGAGTTATAAACATCAGTTGAAATTAATGTGCCTACATGATTAACAGTAGTTAAACTATAATATATACTTCCCATATAAAAAACACCAAAAATGGTCACTATTATGATTAAACCCTAAACTTTGATGAAACAAAAAGGTACTGAAAGTATTTAGCCGCCCAAAATTAACAGAATATGTCTTTTGTAAATGGTACGTAACACGTTCAACAATACCACTAACAATCCAAAAACAAAACAAAATTCCCAAGATACCATATAGAAATGGCAAAATCCAATATAAGAAAAACTCAAACTTTTGTAATAGTAATTGTATTACTTCTGGTAATAATGGTAGTAAATCTAATATATTCACATAATAATAGTCATGCAAATAATTTGTAAAAGGGCCATGATAAATAAGATAGAAATAAATTTGGTAACTAAATCAATTCGTTTTACCACTAAATCTACTATTGTTTTATATTATTAACCATATATACCTCCAACTTTTATAATCATGTATATTCTGTTGATAAATATAATATCAAATCATATGCGTATTTTTCTACCCATTATAAAAATTATTGTAAATTATACTCTGAGAATAACCAATCGTTATTGTATATAAATAAACGAAAAACAGCTCCTCATAAAAGGAGCTGTTTTTTATGTATACATTTTAAGTTATATTATTTTGTATGTGCTGTAGGTGCTACAGTATTAGCAATGATCGCTTTTGCCATATCGCGATTGACAGGACGTTCAAAGTACATCGCGTGGTTTTGACCATCTTTTGTCCAACCAGCGAAGTATACCATTTTTCGCCACCTTTGAAAGTAACCTTTGTACCATTTACCTTTTCTGTAGCTGTAACGCGATAATCGTTATAATGACCACTGATATCACCTTTTGTAGTACCTACGCGATATACAATACGTTTGCCTGCTGCTTGATTGCGAGTAGAATCTTCACCAGCTTGGTAAACATACACAACTTGCAAAACATCTTTATTGATTGTGCTTACAGACTCAATATTATAACCTACAGGTAATACTTTAGGTAGATGAGGCATAATATTCATGTATTTAGCAGCTTCATCAATAGTGGCGAATTCATGAATTGGGCTTGGCATGCCAACCATAGACGCTGCCTGTTCTGCAACTACAGGTTTAGCTGGATCTGGTTTTACATCTAAAGTACCTTGCGCACCAGCAACAGTGTAAGAACCTACGCACGCACAAGCCACAGCCAACAATACAAATTTTTTTAATCATGGGTATAATCTCCTTCGGTCAACATAAAAATTATTAAAAAACACATTTATTTTGTATGTGATTTTTCCTCAACAATATTACGGATAATAGCCTTCGCCATATCTCGTGTAACGGGGCGATAAAAATCTAAAAAATGATTTTGTCCATCTTTCATCCACGATGCAAGATAAACCATTTTGTCACTGCCTTTGAAAGTAACCTTCATACCGTCTACACGTTCAGTTTCTATCACCTTATGAATTTTATGGTCACCACTGATATCACCAGTTAACTTAGATGAACGATATATAATATATGCGCCTCCAGCTTGATTATAACATGGATCCCACCAGATTTGTAGACATACACAACTTGTAATATATCTTTCTCTAAGGTGATGACAGATTGAATATTAAAGCCTACAGGTAACAACTTTGGCATCTGTGGTGTAATATTCATATACTCCTGCCGCTTCTTTAACTGTGGTGAACACATGTACAGGACTCGGCATAATAAAATTTGGTTCCCTAGGTTCAACTGAGATTCCACCAGTCATAGGCACAGAACGATCCCCCAACAGATGGCTCGTGAGCACTAGTAATGCTATAGGAAACCAATAGCTGCACATGCTAAAGAAGCCACTAGTAATGTCTTTATTTTTGTTGACATAACAACAATCTCCAAAAACAAGTTTTGTAAAATTATATTTATTAAAATATACTTAATATGTATATCTAAATGATGTAGGATTTCTAATAAATCTACCTATATCATTTTAACAAGCTTAGTATTTATCCTATTATTTCTTATGTACCATAAAGCCTGCCGCTTGTTGGTTCGCCATGATAGTTACATCTGTAATTTGCGTGCGTTTTGGTTGGTTTGTTACGTAAAGCACAACGTCAGCTACATCTTGAGGCTGTACCGCGTCAATACCGGCGTATACAGATTTAGCTCGCTCCGCATCCCCATGGAATCGTACTTCACTAAATGGAGTTTCTACGATGCCTGGTTGAATGGTAGTAACCTTAATATCTGTAGCAATAGTATCCATACGAATACCGTCAGCTAGCATCTTAACAGCCGCCTTTGTTGCACAGTACACAGCGCCGCCTGGGTACGCATAAATTCCAGCAGTAGAGCCCATGTTCACAATATGACCACTATTTTGAGCCATCATGAACGGCAATACGGCCTTAGTCACATAAAAAGAAGGCCTAATACATTCGTATTAATCATTGTTACTGCATCATCAACGGAACTATCTTGAAATGGATCGAGTCCCTGTGCCAGACCTGCATTATTTACAAGTACATCAATGCCACCAAAAGCTTCGATAGCTGGTTTTACCTTAGCATCTACATCTTCGCGTTTGCTCACATCGAGAACGAGCGTATCTATACGAACGCCATATTGCTGTTCAAAATCTTCCTTAATCACCGCCAAGCGGTCTGCACGACGACCAGCAATCAATACATTATCTCCATCTTGAGCGAAAGCACGGGCACACTCAAGGCCGATACCAGAAGTAGCACCTGTAACGAAAATTTTTTGCGGTTCATATGTATTCCTCCTTTTCTATTTAACAGTGATAACAGGGGCGGTTTGCCCATCTTGGATTTCATAGCCCCAGCGTTTTTAGCATGGTTTGTTGTTCTTGTTTTAAGAAATCGAAGAATTGAATGCGATGTTGCTCAGGGCTTTCATAATATCCAATTAAAGCAGTCCGATATTCTACTTCGCGAGATTTTCGTGATCGTAATTGGGCATAATCCATTCTGAATAAGGTTTCCATTCATCATGAGCAGAGCGGTTCGTTTATTGCCATCGCCAAAGAACTGGTTACGAGCCATCTCGGCATATAATAGAAGCGATTGTTCCAACGGATTATCCTCTAGCTCTTGGCACCTAGCTATTAATTGGTCCCAACAGGAATTTAAATCCAAAGGATTAGGCGGTGTGTAACTTGTACCACCTATAGCTACTGGTGCATTGCGAAATCCACCAAATCCTAGGCGGTTCTCACTTTCAGAAACCAACTTATTATATTCGATAGTCACTAACTTATTAATCTGAAATCGTTTTAACCGCAAATCCTCTATCAAGGCTTGCCAGCCACGATTAATATTATCTATTTGTCGAGTTTCACTCACACTGAGCCCCGCCACAGAAGTACCACACACAATCGTCTCAACCTGCGGATACGTCGCCGTGTTTCCCTCCATCTGTGCCATATCAAACACAAACTGAGCACGCAACTTCTCAGCAATAAACAATGCCAAATCAAAACCTACATAACCATTACTATCAGCAGTCACAACATCACCTCCCTACATCCATTCAACTATGATATGTATAACACCATTTTACCATATTTATATCTATATCATTTCAACAAATATGTCGGTGCTAATTTAGATGGGGATACATAAAAGATTGGGCCTATGGCTGTATTGACTGTAGAGATGAGAAAGGACCCTTTCGAAAACGACTTTGGCCCTGCGGAGGCCGCAGGCCGGAGTCAGACCCGGCCGGTGGAGTTTTTCGGGAAGGGGTCCTTCTACTACGGCAATTAAGCTAAAGGGCCCAATCTTTTTATTTTCTATTTTAAATGCGCCAACATATCGTTGAGAACTTCCATACAATCCCCAACAATCCCATAGTTCGCGTGTTGGAATATTTCCGCTTTTGGATCGTTGTTAATGGCCACGATTGTATCGGCACCAGAGATGCCGCTTACGTGTTGGATAGCACCAGAGATACCAAATGCCAGAAGTATAGTTTAGGGTTTACGGTTTTACCGGTTTGACCTACTTGGTATGGAAATTCAATCCAGCCTTTTTCAACGAGTGGACGTGTAGCACCTACAACGCCGCCGATAGCATCGGCGAGTTCGTAGAGTTTATCAAAGTTTTCCTTTGAACCCATACCACGACCGCCAGCTACGATGATATCCGCTTCTTGGATATTATAACCAGACTTGCTGAATGGAATAAAATCTAGTCGTTTGGTGCGAATGTCTTCGGACTTGAGGTCAAATTGTTCAAGTTGGATACGGCCCCAACTGTCCGCAATGCGCTCAGGTTTTTGAATACATTAGGACGAACAGAGCCCATTTGTGGACGATGGTTTGGCGAAATAATTTCCGCCAAGATATTGCCACCTAAAGCAGGGACGGGTCCATTCTACAAGGCCTTCTTCTGTATCTACGGTTGGGATAGTGCAATCTGCTACAACGCCATTTTGCATGCGACCAGACATGCGCGGTGCTAAGTCACGACCATTATTGGTAGCACCAATTAAAAGGATATTCGGTTTATGGTCTTCAAAGAAATCCGTCAATACCTTTGTATAGCCATCTGTTGTATAGTATTTCAAGAGGGGACTTTCAAAAACGTGAACAATATCGGCGCCATGAGCCACAAGCTCCTCTGCCTCAGCTTGTACGTTTTCACCGAGGAGCATGACTTGCACGAGCTGGCCCAGTCCTTGGCGATGCGTCGGGCTTGACCGATAAGTTCATACGTAACTGGATGCACTACGTCATCGATGGTATCAGCTACGACAAAAACGTCTCTGTATTCATCAAAATTTATCATTATCGGTCACCTCCTTCAGAAACAGCATCAGCTTTAGCGGCCTCTGCTGCAAATGTATTTGGATCTACCGCCTTAGGTTCGCTAGGCACCACGCTTTCAACAGACGCAGCTCGCTGTACTGGGTCATTTACGTCAATGCCCTCATCGTCTTGCGCCTCTACAACCGGTGTGTCATTTGGCACCAAAAGGTGTGCGAACTTTTCAGGCTTGATGTGGTACGCCAATTCGAGCACCTTTTGGCACCTTCGTCGACGGATGAAAGCATTTCTACCTTGCCACGAAGCGGTGGTTGGTATACCTTGCGTACCCGTGTTGGGGAACCGGTAAGGCCAATGCGGCTTTCATCAATATGAGGCATATCACGCAAGGTAATATGATTAATAGTATATCGTTTCGCGTAAATGGAGCTCCAAAGGCCAGGTTGACGTGGCTCGTTAAGTTCGGCGGTCGTCGTCACCAGCAATGGCAACGGAGCTTCAATCACTTCATAACCGTTCTCGTGCTCCCGCTTTACAATCGCCTTTTGAGAGGCTTGGTCTACGGAAAATTCACAAGCATAGGTAGCTTGCGCCATACCGAGTTCCTCTGCGATTTGAGGGCCCACCTGTGCTGTATCGCCATCGATAGCTTGTTTACCGCAGAAAATGATTTGGAATTGACGGTTCATGGTTCGTTGAATATGACGAATAGCGGATGCAATCGTATAGCTTGTAGCCAATGTATCAGCGCCGCCAAAGGCACGATCTGTTACGAGCACCGCATCATCAGCGCCTAACGCCAAGCATTGACGCAATGCCTCTTCGGCTTGTGGAGGGCCCATGGTGACAACCGTAACGCGACTGCCTTCAATTTGGTCTTTCACAGTTAAAGCCGCCTCAAGCGCGTGCATGTCGTAAGGGTTTACAATACTAGGCAGACCTGTGCGAATGAGATTATTTGTTTCCGGATCTAGTTTAATTTCCGACGTATCCGGTACTTGTTTTTATACAGACTAATAATTCCATGCACTCACCCCTGTCTAAACTCTATACCCTTGGCATTACGAGGATATTTCCAAGATTTAACAATCGTATGTCCGCACAACACGCGACATGTGCCACATTCGAGACAACCCGCAAAATCAAAAGCAAGCGTGCCGTCCTCTTGCAATGTGTATAAACCTGCAGGACAACCATTCACGAGCTTCATCGCCTCTTCGCGGCTTACGCTTTCACCATCAATAATGATGTGAGGACACGTTTCATCTACATAATATTTATTCGCGCCCAAACGCTCTTCTAATTTCATAGGGAACGCACCCCTTTCCATGCATCACGAATCAATCTGAATAGGCCTACATCCTTGATGCGGCGCAACAATTTTTTCATCAATGGCACCGCACCGTCACCATTTACGGTGAATACATCACGCATAAGATTGTTTACAAATGCAGGGTACTCATTAAAAATACGCGGATTAGAGGCCAAAAATTTCGGCATATTTTTATACAATTTCATATCGCGACGCAACCAAGACGCCTTGATTTGTTTTTCGTACAATTTAGTAACGCGATCCATATTTTCGTCGCGTAGCGCCACATTGACCGCCTCAGCCGCGCACATGCCGGACTCGATAGCAAGGTCCATACCACGAATCGTGTACCCCTAGATTCATACACATCCGCGCCGCATCACCAACGACGATGTAACCCTTGCCGCCCAATTTTGGCATCGCTTTATAACCGCCTTCAGGCACAAGATGCGCGCTGTGTTCCTTTAATTGACCATTTTTCAAAAGCGGTGCAATTCTAGGATGACTGGTGAAAGCCTCCAACATTTCGTCAACTGATTTATCTGCCAAGCCGATGTCCTCAAGGCCTACTACCATGCCTACGGAAAGGCTATCCTTGTTCGTATATATAAAGCCGCCGCCTAGTAGACCATCTGTCATATCGCCCAACGTAAGCCATGCCATGCCTTCATCACTAGATAACATAAGGCGATTCTCGATGTCCTCTTTTTTGAATTTATATACCTCTTTCACACCCACAGCCATCGTCTTAGGATCGGTTGGGCCAGTTAAACCAGCCTCTTCTAAAAGCATTGTATTAGCACCTTCTGCGATGATAACGAGTTTTGCATACACCTCATCATCGTGACAACGTACACCTACAACGCGACGTTTTTACCTTCTCCTTCGGTGATGAGTTCCGTTACCTGTACATTAGAAACGAGCAAAGCCCCTTTCTTCTCAGCCTCTTCGGCCAGACCATTTATCGAATTTAGCACGCAACACAACATAGGATTCTTCATTTTCTTTCACATCTTGGTAACTATATTCGATGGTCGTCATCTCATTGCCAGCGCCGATGGAAATGCGTTCCTTCGTCACCTTTCTTTCAAGAGGCGCACGATCCCTAAAATCCGGTACCAATCTCTCTAGGGAATGCGTATAAATACGGCCTCCCATCATATTCTTAGCCCCTGGCGCCATCCCGCGCTCAATGACCAACACCTTCACACGCTGCTCCGCCAAACGTAACGCCGCTGCAGCACCCGCCGGCCCTGCCCCCACAACGACAACGTCAAATCTCTCATTTCGATCTATTGCCATATACTCAGCTCCTTTTTTATGAAAGCCTAACTTACATAAGTCTATATATTATATATTCACGATACAGACTGAAAATACCTTTTTTAACATACCACATGTACATGAAAATTGTATAAGAAAATAAAAAAGGGGCCTTTCCCTTCTAGCACATGTTTTTGGCGGGAGGTGAGGGCTTTCAAAAGACGACTTTGGCCCTGCGTAGCCCTTTCCCTTTCTCACATAAAGTTTTTAGAGAGGCTGTAGGGGGATTCTAAAACGACTTTGGCCCTGTTCCGAAGGAACAGACCTGGCCGGTGGAGGCTTTTAGAATCCCCTACAGCCGTCCTCAAAAAATTTATAAATTTTCCTAGCTTTCACATAAAAATTAGCGTATGATAAATGTAAGTAATATTCTCTATACGGAGCAAGACGCGTATATAATACGACCGCATAATGCAAGACCACGGTCAAAGTAAGGCACTCAACATTTTGGTATTTACCTCAAGGAGGCCATATGGATCCGCAAAGAATTCTGAAAGCATTATCCAATCCACATCGGTTAGATATTATATTGTGGCTAAAGCACCCAGAGCAAGAATTCGGTGTTCAAGTACACTCTAAAACTCTCATCGATTTTCCAAACAGCGTTAGCGTTAAGAGTATTCAAAAACGCTGTGGTGTATCGCAATCGTCTGTATCTACATTTATGACTATATTAGAGCGTGCAGGCCTTGTGGAATCGCGAAAAATTGACCAATACACCTATTATAGGCGCAATGAAACAGTTATCCGCGAGTTTTGCGAATGGTACAACAAAGAAGTATCCATCCAAACCGATAATATCGACAAATTATTGGAAACAGTAACCTTAGACGACACATCCTATCCATCAACAGAGGATAGTTCTATGCTAAATCAACAACAAAAGCATAGGCATATCTACTAAGGGACTAGACTATGAAAAAGATAATACCTAAACACAACTCCCTATCATTGCTTTATCTGGGGAACAATAAAGGAGCTATACTGCTAGAATCCTCAGCAATATAGCTCCTTTTAAATTTATTTTTCTGTTCTATCGATTCTCTCCCTTACGCGACGAAAAACATCGGTGCCAGAGAATCTAACTTTACTTTCTTTTGCTGCAAAATCAGCCTCGTCTAATGCATACTCAATAGAGTCTGTTAATTCAGCATATAATTCCATATCCATTTTTATTTATCGTTGCGCTTCGTATGCTCTAAATAGTTTAGATAGCAATACAGGCGCTAGTTTTAAAAAGATCTGGGTTTTCGCAGAAGGATACGCGAATTGTGTCTTACCAGGATTGTGTTCCCTATCGGCACCACTGTAGAATCCGTTTAGTGGAGCCATGAGCAATGTATAGTCATTGCCATCATCCAAGGTCACACGGCCGTGTTCAGCACACCAAGCAGCAAATTCTACGCCGTCAAAGCCAGGTTTTGCTACATTGCGTACATCGATAACGAAATAGATGGACGCTTCTGGATTAGAGATAATGAAATCTGGTTCTACCTCTTTAAATCCCTTTGTGAAGTTCAAAGATCATTTGCGATAGTAATCACGTTGTTGCTCATACCAGTTATGAAGATCAGCGTGGCTTTCATGTTTCAAGGCACCAAAAATATATTGACCAAGCGTATTGGCACTGAGATTCGCCGTATATTCAGCAACAGATTTTTCATAGCACAACGCATTGTCTGTAATGATGGCGCCAATGCGAAGGCCACAAGCATTCCAAACCTTAGAGGCCGTTTCAAGACTGATACGACGGCCTTCGATACCTGGCACATCCTTATTCGTTAATGCCCAAATACTAGATGTTTCTTGCCTTTTTCGTAGGCCAATTCACGATAGGCTTCGTCGGAAATAATCCACAAATTATATTTTACGCACAAAGATGCATATTCAATCAAAGTTTCCTTGCTGAATAGTTGACCAGTTGGATTATCGTAAGGAATAATCAACAATGCCCCTGGTTTTGTTTCTATAATGCGTTTTTCCACGGTTTCAATGGATGGCAATTCAAACTCACCATTTTCATTGAGCTCCCGTTCTACGGTTACCGTTTTACGACCAATGCGATGACCTACCGCATCGTAGTTCGTGTAGGACGGATTAAACATCAATAGAGGACGTTCTTCTTCACCTGCACCGCCACAAACGCCGAGCATGATGATTTCCATCGCCATGGATGCACCATCTGTTACGAGTACATCAAGGCCTGTTGTATCAAAACCTTGGCTGCGCAAAATATGCAGAAATGCTTCACGACATTCATCAGTCCCCGTTGTTGGTACATATGGCACAATGCCATTATGGAACGGACTATTGACACCGCCCAAATCAAACAACCGACGCTGCATGGCGGGATGCATAGGACGCATAACATTACCAATAGAACCGTTAACCAAGATAGGTGGGTTCTTTCGCTCTAAGAATTTAATTTGCCCCATGCGGATCCCCGACGGCTTGCGAGCCATCATATACGGCGATAATTCTGGTTGTTTCATTTCGATCCAACTCCTCTAAAAATCAACCTTCTCCATGGGAAGGTTTTGATAACTGTGAAAGTAACAAAACATTTACTATACAAGCAAATATATGTGTACATCACAAAAACATAAACTATGAATACCTATAGATAGATACATAATATTATAGAGCTTTTACTATAGAAAATCTATAGTTTTATAACATATACTTATTTACCTATACCTAATTTATCGGTTATTGAAAATAACTCTCATGGTGCTTAGTGCGGTCTCAATATACCATCAAAAACTATAATAAAAATGAAAAAAAGGCTCTTTCACCATGATATAGATTACATTTTTGAAGCTATACAAATAACTACGACGTAATTGTCAATTATTAGTATAGCTTTATAATCGAAACAGATTATTAAATAGTATATCTATTAGATAGTCACCTAAGCGGAAGTTGCGACCTTGACCTGGCCACCAATCGCCAGGGTGTCCCCAATTAACGCTAGATTGTTCTGCATAGTATGTATCAAAGATATTGTTGATACGACCAAATACAGTTACGTTTTCGCGTACTCGGTAGTTTGCGCTGATGTCAGCCAACCAGTAAGTTTTGCGCGGGAATACATTATCGGCTGTACCAGGGCGGTTGATGATGCCACGGATATCTAAGTGGGCATCCCATTTCGCATCATTGTAATCGAGACCTGCATTAACCGCATGTTTAGGCACATATCCATCACGGTTAGCTTTGCGCGTAGGCGTTACATCGATATGTGTATAAGTATAGCCAAGACGAGCAGACAAATGCTTCGTCAATTGTTTACGCACATCTGCATTGATGCCATATGCTTTTTCTGTATCAAAATTGCGGTATTCACCTGTGAAAGTTTGCAGGATTTGTCATAACCCAACCGATTTTATCCTTTGTACTACGGCTGAAGAAGCTGAGATTGCTGTTCCAAGTTTTACCGAATTTATGATGAACACCTAAACTCCATTCATGACCTGTTTCAGGTTTCAAATTGCGGTTGCCATTTGTGCCATCAAAGAGTTGATATGGTGTAGGTGCCAAGAAGTACTCTTTATACGCAGCATACACATTTGTCTTCTCATTTACATCATAGCCAAGGCTGATGGATGGAGATGTATGAGTACCGAAAGGAGGAATGATGGTCAACGCGGATACCAGGCGTTACAGTCCACTTAGGAGCAAATTTCCATTCATCTTGAATGAAGTAAGATGTATTCGTAAGCTTCACGCCGCCCATGTTAACCACTTTATCTTGACGCCAATCAAACCGCCTACTACAGTATGATCTTTTGCTTTATACGTAACTTGATCACCAATACCACGAGTCTTCACATCTGTTAAGTACCCATCGTATGTTGTTTTATAATGATTATTCATCAAGTATAATTGATGGCTCCAACGATTGCTGATTTTATTATTCCAAATCGCACGCAAGGAGTCATTGCTTCATTACCATAACGAATGTGATTAAGGGCACCCAAATGGTCGGAATACATTACATCACCACGATATGTATCATAAGATATTTTTACATCGTTCTTATCATTGATTTTATTGCCCACCATGAAGGATGCAGTATGGCTGTTACCGTGTTGAGGAATGCGCACGCCATGACCATCTTTATAGGAGCCGATAATATCTTTTGTAAGCCTACACGCCAGTACCAATCGTTTTTGCTACCTTCGTTAGTAATAGCGTATTGTTCTAAGTCGTTGCTGCCTCCCATGACGCGGAGCTTAGTTTGAACCCCTTCCTCAGGTTTTGCAGTGATAACGTTAACTACGCCACCGATGGCACCGGAACCATACAATGTAGAGCCTGCACCACGTTGGACTTCAACGCGATCAATGCTAGACATATCTTTCTAAAATAGTCATCGGCGGATTTACACCTGCTGCGCCCATATTGATGCCATCTACCAAATATAATACTTGGTCGGAACCATTGATACGAAATGCATTAGAGTTCGTGTAACCTACGCCACCACCATACGTATTGATATCTACACCTGGTACAATACGCATCGCTTCGTTCATGTTAGTAGCATGGCGCTCGCGGATATCATCGCCTGTTACTACGCCTACACTAGCTGGCACTTCTGAAAGCTGTTGTTCACTACGAGTTGCGGTAACAACAATGGTATGCGCTTCTTTTCGCGTCACCTGCGTTAGCAGCTAATACATTAGGAGCACTCAAAGTGCTACCAAATACGAGGGCTAACCCTACGTATAGAGATAATTGTTGCATTCTTGATACTTTCATAAAAACCTCCACACACACTAAATCACTTGCTATAAATATATTGTGCCATAGAGACCATTGCACGAGTCATAAATTGGGAGTAACTCATGACTTGCGAGGAGTCTACGAGGAACACACGACGATTGGCGATAGCCTTAACACCTTGCAACGCAGGATCAGAATAAAGCTGTTCTGCCGTTGCCGGCGTAGTGCCATCCGAAGTATAGGCCACGGACGGAATGATAATAATGTCCGGATTCGCTTTGATTAAATCCTCTCGCGTTCCATTATCAAAAGGACCCAATCCTAATTGGGCGGCCGCATTGGTTACCTTCAGATATTTAGTCATATCATCAAAGGTTGATCCTTTGCCACCGGTAAGACCAAATTGCGTGTAAAATGCCACTACAGGACGTTCCCCACTATGCTTATTTGCTATGTCTTCGACAGTTTTCAAATCTGCATCCATACTAGCAATCATCTTTTCATCAGAAGCATGTAAGAGTCCTGCAATTTCATGGATAACTGCTTTTGCTTCCTCTACCGTAGTCGGAGTCTTATACACATACACGGGTATCTGCATATTTCGCATTTCTCCAATTGCATCAGGAGTTATCCAATTGGGTACTAATACTAAGTCTGGCTGTACAGAGAGCATGGACTCAGCAGATGCTTTCACATGTTTCTCGACCTTAGCCGACTCGTCGGGCACATTGTTTAGGTACCGTGCCAACAGCTGCCACTCGGCTCGGATCAACCAAAGGATAACACGATATCCTCTGTGCTCGCGCAACGGGAACGATGCGCTTAGGCTCACTAGGCACCGTAACAACCGTGCCGGTACCATCCGTCACTTGATGTGTGGCGCCAGTCGTCCCCATCTGTGTAGGACCACAGCCGACCACCAAAGTACCATCATTAATATGGTACATATAATAGATATTCTTTGTTTCATACTAACGACCTTCTATAACACCTTCTATGGAAAGATATAAAGACTGCAATTCTTCCAATATCTGGAGCTGTATCCCAATAGCCACGTTGAGCGGCTTCTAACAAGATTTCGGCAATGCGCTGCAAGGCCCAAGGGTTTACATTGCGCATCCAGTCTTGCACCACGTTTGTCTAAGGCATACTTGTTCGCATAGCCTTCATAGACCCAATCGGGAACTATATCGCTCGTCGCATCCCAACCAAAGGTGTGAGACACCACATTCGACATGTCTGAAGCCCCTTTATAGCCATGTTTCATCATGGCTTCGATAAATTTAGGGTTCTGCGTCTCCCCTTGTACAACGCGGCGAAACTCATCCGATAAGGACCGCATCACGACGCGACTACGATCTGTGCTATCCCCCACATAGGCGCGAGGGGCACTGCCCTTTGCAGTTCGCACCGCCGCAATGAGACCACCATGATAGCTATAATAATCGTCAGCACTCAAAATATGAGTTTCTCGATTATCTTCATTCTTAATGGTCACATCCATCGTGGTTAATCGACGTTGGAATAGCCTCATATCCTGAGGAATATCCTTGTGTAGATGAAAGCTACTCCACTTGCTATATACGTGTGCAATATCCTTACAGACTCCCAATTTTTACCTTCTATCAGGGCGCCCACCCCGTGCCATAGGCTTGTGGTGGGTCGCCAAAGATACGAAGGCGCGCCTTTTTAGTGGCTAGTATAGGGTCCTCACCTTGCTCCACAAGCCAGTCCACATCGTCATGAATATGCTTTTTCACATAGTTATCTTCAATGGGGATTCATCTAGGTCTGCTACTAGTTCCACCGCCTTATCAAGCCAGCTAATGGCAGTAGGCATCATATCTCGAATAAGACCACTGATACGACCCATTACGTCGATACGAGGTCGTTGTAATTCTTCTAAAGGAATCACCTCTAGGCCTGAAATGCGACCATTGGATTGCCATTTAGGGCGAACCCCCAACAAGTAAAGGAACTCACCTAAACACTGACCGTGACTTCTAGAATTACTACTAGCCCAAAGGATGATGCCAACCGTCTCCGGATACCGCTGTTCATTCAAAATATAATCGGCGATGACTTGCTCTGCTAAGTCTATACCTAGTTGATATGCTATCTTCGTCGGTAAGGCGCTTTCATCTAAACCATAGAAGTTACGACCCGTAGGTAATACATCGACTTGACCACTCGAAGGGGCCCCACCGGGGCCTGGCTCAACATAGGTTCCTTGTAACGCATTTAGAGATAGAGTGAGCTCATTTTTGGTGTGACCTAATTTAGGAATATACTCACGAACTATGGCATTCGCCAAAGGTTCTAAACCGTTGAACGGGCACTATATAATCTGGTATATTGCATCACATGCCTTACAAAGCTACGTAATTCCTGCCAAATACGGTCAATAATTACGCTATTACGAATTCCGTCATCATTGAACTTCGCCAGCATGTTGCTCTAGATACGACCAATCATACCCTAATTCTTCTGCTAATGTTTCAAGGCCTGATGCAATATCTCCTTGAGGGGTTCGTATGATGGCAGTAATAAATTCTTCTAAATCTCTCCCTTTAGGCCCTTGCCCCAAGATGTGTAATCCATTGCGCATCTGCATATGTTTCAAGTCGCGTCAGTTTTTCATGGACCTCCATAATTACAGCATCTAGCTCCATCGTAGGTCCTTGTTCTTCATCGATAAGATGGCAGGCCATGGCTTTTTCTCGAATCACTTCGCCTATGTCAGACACACTTTCAGGATGTTCCCGCTCAAAGTGGCTATGTTCATCGAGTAAGGCCTCTAATTCTTCGAACTCATCATAGAGGCCCACTGTCGTCATCGGTGGCGACAAGTGCCCCACTAAACAGGCTGAACTACGCCGCTTAGCCTGTATGCCTTCTCCAATGATGGTTGTCCAATACGGGTAAATATTTGGCAAACTGGAAATACCGATTTCCGGATAGCAACAAGCGCTGAGGCCTGCCCTTTGCCGGGCAGCCATTCTAGAGAGCCATGGGTACCAACATGGATGACTGCATCTGCTTCGAAGACGTTCCGAACCCAGTGGTAGAACGCCAAGTATTGATGCGGTGGTGGCAAGCAAGGATCGTGATAAATAGCAGATACATTCTCTCCGAAGCCTCGGGGCGGTTGTACTGTAATCCACAGATTACCATTAGAGAAACCTGGGATAATCACGTCATCATCGTAAACGAATACATCCCCTGGGGCTTCGCCCCAAGACTTGATCATCGCGTCTGCGTATCTTCCCGCAGCGTAGCAAAATACGCTCTGTAGTCATCGCTACTTAACCGACCTTCTGCAGAGGCTAGCAGTTCATCGGTGAGCATGGATCGGTCATTCGTCATGTGAGACGTTACCACATCCATCAAGTCTGCACTTGTTTCTGGCACCGTGTCGATCGGTATAACCTTCTTCTTTCATCTGTTGAGCCAATAATCGTAGCACCGACTCAGGTGTATCAAGACCTGCAGCAGAACCAATATTAGAGTTCTTCGGCGGATAGTTATGTAAAATAATAGCTATTTTTCGCTCTGATACAGGAATATGGCGCAACTTAGACCATTTAATGGCTCGCTGAACGACGGCGGCGATGCGTTCTTTTACAGGCAGGTACACATAGTGTCCACGCTCATCATAGGTCTGGCATGCCACGACGCCACCCTGAATGACCCCATCGAACTCAGGTTGAGATATAGATAAATTCACATCCAATGGCGTCACGCCTTGCGGGTCTCAGCCCAAGTTTTCTCATCCATGTATATGGTATAACCCTGAACGATAGGAACATCCTGTAGCTTTAACTCTTCCAAGGTTTGAGCACCTAAGGACTGAAAGGAAAATTTACAAGTATTTATGAGCACATCAAAGGGGAATACATCCTTCCCAAAAGATGGTTCATGGACAATTTCATATTCGGAATGCCTACGCGAGGATTCGAGCCATATTGCCCATAAAAGATAATCGGATTGTACTGATGTTTATAAATCTCTTCAAATAAGGCCTGTTGATACTAAATATCCCCCATAATCCATTCGTCACGATAAAAATACACCGCTATAGATGGCCAATCTGGATTTCCTTCGGCATCCATAAACTCATCATAGGTTTCGTAGATATTGCCATCGCGGCCCATAATGGCTTGCCACGGAATTCGGTCAGGTTCTTCCCATTCAGAAATTGGTTTTGTACTGAAAGCACCGTTAATAAGCCGCACATAGTTCATGATGCCACTAGTACGACGGTAACTTTCAAGACGGACCCGTTTATCCTCATCCAAATTACGATACAAAATATCCGTTTTCTTAGGTTCTACTACGTCAATCCAGTATTTTGGATGATGTGCATACAACCATCGTTCCAGACGTTCCAAAAACGGCGAGTCTAAGCCCACCCCCATGTTGGTTACGAGTACTACATCGGCAGCACGAAGGCGACTTTCAAAGTCAGCATCCCATTGAGGAGGCTTTTTCATATTGCAAAGGTCCACCTCACCCTGTAAGAGTTCGGGTAAGTGGCAACAGCTTTTTCTATATATTGGATTTGTTTTCCTAAATTAGAAATATACAGGAGACGACTCATGATCTACCTCCGCGATACTCGTAAAATACCATCCGCCGTAATAGTATCCATCGCGTAATAACTGCCATTCATTAATTTACACAATTCCTTAGCTAAGGCCGAGCTTGATAAAGCCCGTTTCCGTATCAATAACTATACAATCTACAGGCTTAGGTTCCAAGAATACGAGCCCATTGTTTTGCCTCTGCTACGGGGTCCTCAGAATCCCCCGACGTAGCACGTCCATCAGTGATACATATAATCTGAATTCGTTCCGCCCGATGGGCACGCAACAATCTATCACACATGGTGTAGGCCGTGCGTAAACCTTGCGCCATTGGCGTTTTTACCTCCTGTTGGCATAGAGGCTAACAGTCGCTCTGCGCGCTCTACGCTGCGCGTGAAAGGCAATAACACCTCTGCCGATTCCTTGCGAAACGCAATGAGCCCTACTGAATCACGGTGATATAAGAATCTCGTAAGAGGCTCAAAATAGCAGGATTTTGTGGCCTCCATACGATGACGCGCCGCCATAGAACCGCTAGCATCTACCACGAAGAGCTGGTATGCACCAATGCGCTTTTCTCGAGCTTTACGGCGATAGTCCTGAGGTTTTATCACTAAAGATAATCCCTTATCATCTTGTTGCTTCTAATTGCTGTAGACTGAGCAGATTGTTTTTTGTTTTCCCTTTAACAGCGGCCCGCAATCGTTGATACGGTGCGGCTGCACGCAATGTGTCAATTAAGGCCAAATCCTCTAAAGCATGTTCATCTTGATAGACTCGAATCATGCGCCCCCTAGTATCCTTTGTTTTAGTCATGAGACGACGACCAGAACCCTTACGATACTGACGATCTACTGTTTTAGAAGATTGCAATTTCCAATGAAACATCTGGTTAGCTATACGGGCAACAGTATCCGGCAAAGATAAAGAAGATAGCCCGTTAGATACATCAGCATCAGCATTCTTGAATGAACTTCGGCCCTGGGTTCCTTAGGGTTAGAGTCATTAGTATCGCTTGATTTCCTCTTGATCAGACGTTACCAGATCTTCTTGGTCAGACTACTAGAATCTTCTTGATCAGACAGTTCATCATCTATCCCGAATTATATCGTTCATTGCAATTGCCGATTCACGTTGTTCCATTAGACATTTTCGGCGTCACTATTATTAGAATTATAGCGCATCGGAATCAGCTGCCGTTTCAGTATCTTCTGCAACTGTTTTTGGTCGTTTTACTATCTTCCATTATCCCCTTGTGATGATTGAGATTCTGAGTCATCATTCTCGCTTCATACGATGGGGTAAAACATATAAAGCGCCTGTTCTGCATGGAATGGTTTGCAGTACGAACTGCCATCAAGAACAGCAAGAGCGATTTCATAACTTGTAAGCAATATATATTCTGCCCCATGACCTACAGTTCTTGCTTGTAATGCGTAGGATATAGCCAGTGAAAGCATGGCATCAGGAACACAGCATATTTGAACTCGTTTATTTGCTATGAGAGAACCTATATCCTCAGATGAAGGAATGTCTATTGACTTAGATTCCACCTCAGATGGCCCATCATCTAGGTTTGTTTGATTACCACCAAATGCTATGGATATATCAATACATTGAATTTCTTCTCTATTTTGTTGCAACACTACGATACGAGATTCTAGTGTAGAAGGCGTTCCATAGATACATGCACATCTACGAGTTCCCACTCCGCATCATCTAGGGTTTCTATCCTCATGATTGATGGTCATGATCAGCAAGATTTGGCGACGCTTGGCCTCGACCAATAAGGCATGACGCACCTCTGGTGATAGAACGTGTCCATCATCGACAACCCAACATCGCGTGCTAGTGTCATCTAAAAGACCGGAGGACATAACCATCTTGCCCTGCTCTAGGGATGCTTCAAAATCGATAGACTCTTGTAACTGTGAGTTATCTACATAAACAGGTATTAAACGATAGGGGAATTTGCCATTTCTCGAGGCACTGGCGAAGGATATAACTTTTACCAACACCAGTACCACCAGAAATAACAATGGTATGAATCTGGTTGTTTACAAGGCCTATTTTGAGGGCCTCTTGTACAGATGTTTCCATAGCTAGCCCTCGAGCACTGCAGTTACCACTGCATCAATGCGATCTTCATCATGACCTTGCTCTTCAAAGGGCAATCGACGCAAACGGTGTTTCAAGGCTAATCGGGCAGCTACCTTGAGGTCTTCATCTATAATTTGATTGCGCCCCTGAAAGGCGGCATGAGCTCGAGCGGTGTGCATCATCGTAATATCTGGGCGATGACCATCAACGCCGACACCGATGCTGATGCTCGCAATCTTTCAACAATACATCATCTGAAGGGATGATGCTTGGCAATAATTCACGAGCTTGTAATAAGCGTTCGTGTAATGCTCGTTCCAATTCCTTTATAAGATGCGATAAAGCCTTTGGGTCGTCGCCAAAGGCAAGGCGACGCTTGATAACCTCCATCCGTTGTGCTGGATCATGCTCACCATAAACCATAACGGATAAGCCGAAACGGTCTAACAATTGAGGTCTAAGGTCACCCTCTTCGGGATTCATTGTTCCTACGAGGATAAAACGAGATGGATGAGAGTGGCTCACCCCTTCACGCTCTACCGTATTGACACCCATAGCTGCTACGTCAAGTAAAATATCTACAATATGGTCATCTAATAGATTAACCTCATCTACATAGAGAATGTTTTGATGTGCTGCGTGCAAAATGCCTGGCTCAAAAGGCTTTTACCCCCTCTTGTAAAGCCTTTTCCAAGTTAATAGATCCCACCACTCGGTCTTCCGTGGCATTAATAGGAAGTTCCACAACGGTCATTGCAGATCAGCCCCTAGTTCCATAGGAGGTAACAGATTCGCTAGTGCACGAACCGCCGTAGATTTAGCAGTGCCCTTTTCACCTTCAATTAACACACCGCCGATGGATGGATTGATGGCATTGAGCAAAAAGGGCCAATTTCATTTCATCTTGACCAACAATCGCAGTAAATGGATATAACATAACCTAAATTCAAATGCCGACAGGATAATAAAAGTAATCTTATCTCAACTCATGTAACTCATGAAAAAAAAATTTTATTTCACACGCAGGATCGATAGACATGTCTAGGAGTACTACCACCTGTTTGTTTAAAATCATCAATATTTGTAGTTCCCTTAGGGAATACAAAGATACGTTGTTGTTTGAAGTACGGATCATCGTAAACCGCTGCAGATAGATGGAATGCAGCACGCAAGTTTTCTGCCGTCAGCACCTCTCTCGGCGTACCTACGTCAATGATATGACCATCGCTAACCAAGACGAGCTTAGTACAATATTTAGCAGCTAATTCTAAGTCATGAACAACGATTAGAATCGTTTTCCCTTCGTCGCATAGTCTACGACCTTCGTGAAAGATATCATCAGCGTAAACTAAATCGAGAGCCGCTGTTGGTTCATCTAATAAGAGCACCTCTGTTTGTTGTGCCAATGCCTTTGCTAGGAATACCCGTTGACGCTCACCACCACTAAGGTTTTGTACAGATCGATTGCGCAGGTGATACACGCCCACCTCTTTCATGGCCTTTTCTACGATAGCTTTATCGTCTGGGTCCCTCTTGTTGCCACCATTTTAGATACGGATAACGGGCTGTCATCACGATATCGATGGCTTCATAATCAAAGGACACATTAACGGATTGTTGCATGTATGCCACATGATAAGCAATTTCCTTGTCGCTCAAAGAGGCGATGCTTTTACCATCCCACAAAACCTGTCCCACCAGATATAGGATAAAGGCCACGCAAGGTTTTTAACAACGTCGTTTTACCAGAACCATTAGGGCCGATAATGCCGACAAATTCACCACTATCAATAGAGAAGGACGCATCCTTTAGAATCGGGTTTTCCCCTAATGTGACAGATAGAGATTGAACATCTAGTTTCATTAGGCCCCTCCTTTACGACGCAAGCGATGAAGTAAATATAAAAATATGGTGCCCCTAAAGAGCTGTCATGATACCAACGCGAATTTCTATAGGTTGTGCTATAACTCGGCCCAATGTATCACAGAATACGAGGAATAATGCGCCTCCAACGGCCGCCATAGGCAATAGTATTCGATGATCTGGCCCTACTAAAGATACGCACAATATGTGGTACCACAAGACCTACAAAGCCAATGGAACCACTGACACATACAGCAGTAGCTGTAACAACGGATGCAAAGGAATAAGAATAACATACGGTACACCATAACAGGTAAGCCCAATGCCCGTGCCTCTGTGTCACCGAGAACGAGTACATTAAGATGACGACCGAGCATCATCAAAATAACGCTGCCTGTCACGATAGGCCCTACAGCCAGTAGAACATGGTCCCAACGACGGAAATCAAGGCCACCGACCATCCAGAATAAGAATTCACGCAACCGGTATTCGTTAATCATCGTCAAAATACCCGATGTAAAAGCACCAAATAACATGCTCACAGCTACACCAGCGAGCAATAAGGTCGTCGTATCGAGCTTATTATTACGCAAGGTTAAAATAATAGTAATACCAACGGATACAAAGGCGCCAACAAAAGGCAAAGGCAGGCATGTAAAACATCCCAAGAGATGTTACGCCAAGAGCAATGGCGATAACGGCACCAAGGGATGCCCCTGCGGATACGCCCATAATACCAGGATCCGCTAATGGGTTGGAGAAAACGCCTTGCATAACCGCACCAGCGAGTGCCAAGGCACCACCTACAAGGAGACCAATGATGAGACGTGGCATACGGATAAACCACAATACCGCCTCTTGTTCAGCTGTAATAGGCTCTGTAAAATGAACCGGTATTCCCATACCATTTAAAATACTTTGTATGCCACCACCGATAGGAATCATAATCGTTCCTACATGTAGCGCCAATAAGCTCACAATACATAGCAATCCCCCAATTATGGCAATTGCCATGATTTTTGTTTCTGTTTAGTCATGAGGATTCCTTTCTAACTGAGGATACACAGTATGCATAATAGCAAGCATAGCTTCACCAATATGCTGATTCATAGTATATAAGTACGCAGCCGGTAAAGGCTTAACGCGATGTTCTTTTATAGCTGGCAGATTTTGAAAGGCTGGATTATCAAATACCGACTAGCTAAATTCTTATCCATTCCCTTATAGGATGGAATAAAAATATAATCTGGGTCCATAGCCAATACACGCTCATCTCCAAAAGGAGTCCGTGGCGGTAATCCGAAAAGATCAGGTGCATTGTAGATACTCATATACTTGACACATATCATCAAACAAACTACCTGTTCCTGTATAACCATCCATGGGATGATACGAAGAGTACGCTTTTGCGTTGATTCAATGGAATAGATGTACCAAGCCGTTTCATCTTTTCTAGTTCACGACGGATTTTCTGCTCGTAAAATTGACCCTTTTCATCTTCCCCAACAACATGAGCAATGTCCGTCACATTCTTAATGACAGATTCTACCGTAGTACCGGTTGGCACTACAACAGTAGGTATACCCATGTGGCGTAAACCTGCAATAACGTCTGCGCTCGTATAATCAGGTGCTATGACGAGATCTGGCTCCAAGGCAATGATTTTTTCTAATGGATAAGAACTCATAGCAGGTTTTAACCAGCTTAGCACGCTTTGTCTCTAAAGAATACTCTTCATAGGTAGATAATGTATTAATACCTACCAAGCGGTCTGGTTCTACAAGGCCTAATAAAATCGTATCCGACGCAGAGGATAATGCTAAAATACGCTTTGGATGATCAGGTACTGGTACGCGTAGCCCCATCATAACTTTCAACATAACGGGTATATGGCAAGGTCCGCGTTTCATCTTGCGGACCACATCCGGTTACACTTACAAAAGGAGTACCATCAAACATATAAGATACACAATGCTCTTGTTCATGATGATACTCCTTGTATAGTTCTAATACAGACTTATAGTAATCTAGAATTTTTGAGTGTAGCTAAGCTGATAGTTGAATG
>VOFG01002782.1_pt1 | contig 56459 bp, 84 predicted proteins | sample 5384171 | NCBI WGS metagenome assembly VOFG01 (sample SAMN12384726, study PRJNA508395) | human gut metagenome | isolation source: healthy gut F | host: Homo sapiens
GTATTAAATATCACAACAAAATATAAGTGTATATTTGAAAAGTAGAGTTGCAGTGAACTAACTTTGACACTAGTCTTAAATGACTATAGGCTGAATCAGACTGCAACTCTCTTAATAGGAGAACCTAGCCAGTTAGAATTGTAGGCTCACGACCTAATAAATGTATTAGCTGTTTCTCCTTCATGTTTAATACTGTAAATACAAAGTTATGAATTATTCTCATTTTGTAGGTCTTGATGTAGGAAAAAAAACTTTCGATGCATCATTAATGTCCGCAGACGAAAAGAGTTGTCTCACAAGTCTTTTGATAACACTCCAACTGGGATCCAATCTTTATTGGATTGGATAGCTGGTTATCATCTCTCTTTATCCAAACTCTTGTTCTGTGCTGAAAACATGGGAAGTTATGTCACAGAGTTATCTGTTTCCAGTGTCTCCATGGGATTTTCCCTGGCTTTGGTTTGCCCGTTGACCATCAAGAAGTCCATAGGCTTGCAACGAGGCAAAAATGACCGCATTGACGCCAAAAGAATAGCGAACTATGCGGTGTTACACTATCGAAAACTGGAGTTATACAAATTGCCTGACAAAGACTTGGTGAGACTGGGGATGGATTATTATACGTGACAATTTGGTCAAGCAAAAAGTATCAAGCATAAAGTTATTGGAAACATTCTCCTGGATGGCTAAGTTGGCTGATGTGACAGAATCCATTTCTTTTTGGAAGAGCAGCTCAAGTCGATAAAAGAAAGAATCCTGGAGGTGGAAGAGGATATGGAGCAACTAATAGCCGCCAGTACATCGCTTTACACAAACTACTTGCTATTAAGAAGTATAAAAGGAATAGGAATTATCAATGCCATTGTATTACTGTGTGTTACTGACAATTTTCAAAGATTTGACAACCCGAGGAAATTTGCCTGCTATTGTGGGGTCGCCCCATTTGAACATACTTCAGGTATTTCCATACGGGGAAAAACGCAGACTTCTTCATTGGCTAACAAAGAAGTAAAAAGTATACCTTACCCGGGCAGCTATTACTGCCATCTCTTGGGATCCGCAGATGAAAGCATACTATAAAAAAGGAAAATAGCAGAGGGGAAACATAAAGCATCTGTAATCAATGCTGTAAGAGCCAAAATCATAGCAAGGTCTTTTGCTGTGATACGAAGGCAGACTCCATTTGTAACATTAGCCGTATAATAAAAAGGTCCTTAACTTCGAAAATATCTTAGGTTTAGGAAGTAGCTATACACTGCTGAAGAGTAGGTATGATTCTATATACAAACTTTACCCAAGGATACGTTAATGTTCGTAAACTTCCTGATCATAGGACTTTTCCCCAGCTATCTGAACCGGAAGCCGAAATGCGCAAAGGAATATCAGCCTCATTGGGATGTTACAATTTCGATGACTTCATGGATATTCATTTCTATACTCTTATTATTATTAAGCAATCTGGCGATGATCACCATCCACGCCTGTCGGCATCGCAAACAAGCACGCTGGCGCTTTATTCTGAACCATACAGGTTTATGGCTGGCTCTGTTTGCCGGATTTCTGGGTAGCAGTGACACGCAGACATTACGCATACCTTTATATAAAAGGTGAACAAAGCATGAGGCATTCGACATGAACGGTGCATCGCATTATTTGGATTATGAAATCGAACTCAACTCTTTTGCCGTAGAATACTACCCGAACGGGCGTCCTTCCCGTTTTGCCGCCAATGTACGTCTGGGGAATGAGAACGTTCTGCTGGAAGTAAACCACCCCTATTCCTACCGACTGGGGAAGACGTCTACCTCACCGGATACGACGTAACGAAAGGCAACGAAAGCAATTACTGCATTCTACAGGTCGTAAAACAACCCTGGAAATATGTGATGGTAGCGGGTATTCTGATGATGCTTGCAGGAGCAGTTCTTTTATTTATAAACGGAGCTAAAGCGTATGATAAACTGGGATAATTTTTATGTATTTGCAGCAGTATCCATCTGCCTATGGCTGGCAGGAGCTGTATTTGCCCTTCGTTCGTCATCGAAGAGTAAGGTGGCAATCGGATTTACTTCCGGCGGCATTATTATATTGGGAGTATTTATTGCCGGATTATGGATATTCCTCCAGCGCCCTCCATTACGCACTATGGGAGAAAACCCGCTTGTGGTATTCATTCTTCATGGGAATAGCAGGATTACTAACCTATATCAGATGGAAGTATCGCTGGATTCTCTCTTTCTCGACGTTACTTTCCACAGTTTTTGTGATCATTAATTTGATGAAACCCGAGATACACGACCAGTCACTAATGCCGGCTCTGCAAAGCATATGGTTCATTCCCCATGTCACCGTATATATGTTCTCTTACTCCGTTCTGGGATGTGCTTTCATCATCGCCCTGACCGGACTGTTCCGTCATAAAGAAGAATACCTGCATACAGCAGACAATCTGGTCTACGCAGGTGTCGCCTTTCTTTCCATCGGTATGCTACTCGGTTCTCTCTGGGCAAAAGGAGGCTTGGGGAAACTACTGGGCTGGGACCCTAAAGAAACTTGGGCAGCCATCACCTGGATGGGATATTTGCTCTACATTCACCTCCGCCTGTTCAGAAGAACCGGACGGAAAACACTCTACGTCCTGCTCATAGTCTCCTTCCTTGCTTTACAAATGTGCTGGTATGGAGTCAACTACCTGCCGGCGGCTCAACAAAGCGTACACTTATATAATCGTAATAACTAATCTAAAAAAACAAATGTGAAATGAAGAAAAGTACAAAACTAATTGTGGCACTGTTGGTAGTAGTAGCGGCATTAGCAGTCACTTATCGACTTATGCACCGCGTACCTTCTGCCGATTTGGAAGCAAACGTACAGATGCAACAGATTATTACGGATGCAGGATGCCTGAGATGCCATACCTCAACACCGGAACTACCGTTCTATGCAAATATGCCTGTGGCCGGAAAAATTGTAATGGAAGACGTGAGCAAAGCCTATCGCGCTTTCGACATGACTCAGATGGAGAAAGACATGAAGGAAGGGCGCCCCTCAATCCGGTTGACCTGGCCAAAATAGAAAAAGTGATCCTCGACGGAAAAATGCCCCAGGCAAAATATTACCTTGTGCATTGGGGGCTTCCTTCAATGACGCAAAAAAGGAAGTCGCACTGAACTGGGTAAAAAATCACCGCATGGGACTGTATACCGACATAGCGGTAGCACCTGATTTCATTAACGAACCGATTCGTCCCTATTGCCGACTCGATCTCAGTCGATGTACGCAAAGTGGTCTCTGGAAATCTGTTGTATCACGACACCCGCGTTTATCGGCAGACAACACCGTTTCATGTGCCAGCTGTCATGGCCTGGATACCGGTGGCGTTGACAACAAAGCAGTATTCTGAAGGAGTAGGCGGTCAGTTGGGCGGTGTCAATGCCCCGACCGTATACAATGCTGCCTATAACTTTGTTCAATTCTGGGACGGACGTGCCGGAACTCTGGCAGAACAAGCTGCCGGCCCTCCATTGAATCCGGTAGAAATGGCTTGCGAGTCATTCGATCAGATCATCAGCAAACTGGCAGAAGACAAGAATTTCGTAGTAGCATTCAACGAAGTATATCCCGACGGATTGAGCGAAAAGAATATCACAAATGCTATTCAGGAGTTCGAAAAGACTTTGCTGACTCCCAACTCACGCTTCGACCGCTATCTGAAAGGACAAAAAGATGCAATCACCGCAGATGAAATCGCCGGATACGACCTTTTCAAGAAGTATGACTGCGCAACCTGCCATGTAGGAGAAATCCTGGGAGGGAAATCTTATGAACTGATAGGTGTACAGCACGATTACTTTGCCGATCGACAGGCAGAAATGACTGAAGAAGACAACGGACGCTTCAAGCAGACAAAAGCAGAGCGTGACCGTCACCGCTTCAAAGTGCCGGGATTGAGAAATATTGAACTGACCGCTCCTTATTTCCACGACGGCAGCATGGCTACTATGGATGATGCGGTTCGTGCCATGGCCAAATATCAGTTAGGCATCGACCTGCCACAACCGGAAGTAGATAAGATTGTAGCCTTCCTCCGCACACTGACCGGAGAGTATAAAGGACAAGCTATTAACGAATAAGAATAACATGATCTAATCAGGACCAAAAAGTCCTTTTAGCCTGTTTCCGAACAGAGGCTCTATTTGCATCAAATGGAGGCTCTATTTGGGGTAAACAGAGGCTCTGTTTCACCTTCTTTAAATAGAGCCTCTGCAATTTTTTTGTATCCCGACAAAAACAACAATCCTTTTGGAGAGTTCAGTTATTTATTTTACTTTTGCCTATCACCAATAAATACTCTGAAAATATGACTCTGATAGACGGAAAAGCCATTTCCGAACAAGTGAAACAAGAGATTGCAGCCGAAGTAGCCGAAATTGTTGCTCGTGGCGGTAAACGCCCGCATCTGGCAGCAATCCTTGTGGGACATGATGGTGGCAGCGAAACTTATGTAGCCGCCAAAGTAAAAGCCTGCGAAGTTTGTGGGTTCAAATCTTCCCTCATCCGCTACGAAAGCGACGTGACCGAAGAAGAACTGCTTGCCAAAGTACGTGAACTGAATGAAGACAGTGACGTAGACGGATTCATCGTCCAACTCCCGTTACCGAAACATATCTCCGAACAGAAAGTTATCGAAACGATCGACTATCGCAAAGATGTAGACGGATTCCACCCTATTAATGTAGGACGTATGTCTATCGGACTTCCCTGCTATGTATCCGCCACTCCCAACGGTATCCTCGAACTACTGAAGCGTTACAAAAATTGAGACTTCGGGCAAGAAATGTGTCGTACTCGGCCGAAGCAATATTGTAGGCAAACCGATGGCTTCACTGATGATGCAGAAGGCTTATCCGGGAGACGCAACCGTCACCGTATGTCACAGCCGCAGCAAAGACCTGATAAAAAGAATGTCAGGAAGCCGACATTATCATTGCCGCTTTGGGACAGCCCAACTTTGTGAAGGCTGAAATGGTAAAAAGAAGGTGCAGTCGTAATTGATGTAGGTACTACCCGTGTGCCAGATGCAACTAAGAAATCCGGATTCAAGCTGACCGGTGACGTGAAGTTCGACGAAGTAGCGCCAAAATGCTCTTACATCACCCCGTACCGGGTGGCGTTGGTCCGATGACGATAGTATCGTTAATGAAAAATACACTTTTAGCCGGTAAAAAAGCTATTTATCAATGAGACATGCACTGTTTCTGATGATTTTATTTCTCTCCCTGTCCTGCACCTCCCGGTCGCAGGCAAGGAGAGATTCTATTAATACCTTATCTGATACTCTGTCGACACCCGACAGCATCATGTCTGCCGACACCTTGCGGCTTCTTTTCGTAGGCGATCTCATGCAACATCAAGGACAGATCAATGCTGCGCGTACCGCAACAGGGACTTATGATTACTCCGCTTGCTTTGAATACGTGAAAGAAGAAATTGGGAGTGTAGATCTTGCCATAGCCAATCTGGAAGTTACTTTGGGTGGAAAGCCCTATAAAGGTTATCCTGCTTTCAGCGCACCTGACGAATTCCTCACCGCCATTCACGACGCCGGTTTCAACGTACTGGTGACAGCCAACAACCACAGTCTCGACCGCGGAAGATCAGGATTGGAACGTACTATTCTTCTGATCGACTCTCTGAATATCCCTCATGCCGGTACGTACACCAATGCCGAAGAACGCGAAAAGAAATATCCGCTCCTGTTAGAAAAGAACGGATTCCGTATCGCCCTGCTCAACTATACGTATGGAACCAACGGAATCGCCGTTACTCCTCCCAATATCGTGAACTATATTGATACGGCTATTATCGCCAAAGACATCGAAGTGAGCAAGACACTGCATCCGGATGCCATTATCGCCTGTATGCATTGGGGAATCGAATATCAATCCCTTCCTGATAAAGAGCAAAAGTTCCTTGCCGGCTGGCTTCTTCAAAAAGGAGTAGACCATGTCATTGGTTCACATCCGCACGTTGTCCAACCAATTGAAGTCCGTACGGATAGCCTGACAAATGACAAACATCTTGTCGTATATTCTTTGGGAAATTATATTTCCAATATGTCCGCCCGCCGTACCGACGGCGGACTCATGGTAAAAATGGAACTGGTAAAGGATAGTACCGTCCGCCTCAACAACTGCGAGTATAGCTTAGTATGGACAGCACGACCGGTTCAATCTGAAAAAAAATCACCAATTACTTCCGGTAAACTTACCGATAGAGTTAGTTCCTTTAAAAGCCCGTAACTCGTTGAAAATCTTCACAAATGATGCGCGAGCCCTCTTCAACAAGCATAATCGGGGAATAAAAGAATATCTTTTTTATAAAAAAAAGTAGCAGAATTCTTTTGGAGATTTAAAGATAATATCTATCTTTGCACCGCGTTAGAGAAACGCAGACATGGTGGATGTAGTTCAGTTGGTTAGAGCGTCAGATTGTGGTTCTGAATGTCGCCGGTTCGAGTCCGGTCTTCCACCCCCAACAATAAGAGTAATTGATGAAAGCTTCGAGTAGTAATATTCGGAGCTTTTTTCTTATACAAAAACAGTATATTATGGAAAATAACAAAAAATTAACCAGAGCTTCCGCCGGTAACCGAATGGTTGCAGGGGTATGTGCTGGAATCGCCGATTATTTCGGCTGGGATCCCACCCTATTAAGAATCGTCTATGTATTAGCAACAATCTTCACCGCTTTTGCCGGAATCATCATATATATCATCCTATGGATCGTAATGCCGGAAAGAAGACCGGGAGATGGATATGAGGACCGTATGAACAACCGATTACACTAAAAATAAACATCGGCAGACTTGAGTGAGAACACTGCAAGTCTGCCGGCGTTTGTCATTTTATTCTTGTCTTGCAGAAAAGGAAGCGGGAATTTCTTACCCGAAACTAATACAGTTCCAATCCGAATTCTTCTTTCAACTGCATCAATGCCTGATTCTTTTGAGACATCATCTGGAACTTCTCCACACGACCTACTGCACGAACCGTTTCTGTCGGTGCACTTACCCGTACCGTCATCACCACTTTACTATTCTTCAACCGGCCACGGAGATAATCCTGCAACTCAGGAATCAATGCCGTAAAGTCCTTTGCAGCAATCTCATTATCCACTACAATTTCAAAAGTGGTAGAGTTATTGAGCAACACCGGACGAAGCACCTGCATGCGTTTTGCGATAGCCACCTGCTCTTTCGGCAACTGACCTGCATACTCCTGCCAATAATAATTCAAATCCCGTTCATTGAAGTTAGAGTCTTGTTCCGGTTGCTGCACTCTGGGAACATGAGCTACAGTTTTTGCATTCTGCGCGGCCTGATCACGCTGCGGATTTTTGATAGATACGCCCAGGCTGGACATCTTCATCACCGGAACCTTTCGTTCCTCTTTGGCAACCGAAGGAATTCCTGCGCCCGGCAAAGGAGCGGATGAAGTCGTATTCGTAGCAGAAGGCGATACAGGCCTTGCCGTCGGTAGCCATCTGCGGCTGCCTGTTGGGGTGACATTAGCAGTAACCGAAGCCGGTGACGAATGAACAGGAGCCTGCTGTACAGATGAAGCGGAAGCTACCTGCGACGGCTGAGCGGCGGCAGGTTGTGAGAACACGGGTTTTATAGTCTGTTTAGGCTACGCCCACCACTCACATCATCCCCCTCGGTGGTAAGCTGCGCAACCTGTATCAAGGTCAGTTCTACCAGCAAACGCTTGTTCTTGCTGATGCGGTAATTCAAATCACATTCGTTACAGAGCTTCATCGCCTTATAAAGAAAGGCAACGGGCATTTCTGCGCCTGTTCCTGATAACGTTGGCGGATACTCGCTCCCACCTCAAGCAAAGGAAGTGTTACCGGATCTTTGCCTACCAACAAATCGCGAAAGTGAGAAGACAATCCGGTTATAAAGTGACTTCCGTCGAATCCCTTATTCAACACATCGTTGAAAAGCAACAACGCATCACTCACTTTTTGGCAAGAAAGCAATCCGTCAAACGGAAATAATATTCGTAATCAAGTACATTCAGGTTGTCAATCACGCTTTTATACGTGATATTTCCTCCGGTAAAACTCACCCTTGGTCGAAGATGGACAACGCGTCGCGCATACCGCCATCTGCTTTCTGGGCAATCACATTCAGGGCTTCCGGTTCTGCTGAGATTTTCTTTTGCAGCAACGTACGAAAATGATTCACCGTATCTTCGACACTGATCCGGTTAAAATCATAAATCTGGCAACGGGAAAGGATAGTCGGAAGAATCTTATGCTTCTCCGTCGTAGCCAGAATAAAGAAAGCGTGATGGGGCGGTTCCTCCAATGTTTTCAAGAATGCGTTGAAAGCGCCGAAGCCGAGAGCATATGCACCTCATCGATAATGAATACCTTGTATTTTCCGATAGGAGGCGGAATACGCACCTGTTCCATCAATGGACGGATGTCATCGACCGAATTGTTGGAAGCGGCATCGAGTTCATGGATATTATAAGAACGCTGTTCGTTGAAAGCCACTTGCAGGATTCGCATTCGTTACAGGCTTCACCATCGGTAGTAGGCGTCATACAGTTGATGGTCTTGGCAAAGATACGGGCACAAGTAGTCTTTTCCCACCCCACGCGGTCCGCAAAACAAATAAGCATGAGCCAATTTCTGGGTAGCGATTGCATTTTTAATGTAGTAGTCAACGCTCGTTGTCCCACCACCGATTCGAAATGTGGACGGACGGTACTTTCGAGCTGATACAATATAGTTCTCCATATCCGGGATTCCTCTATTTTTTTATTTTTTGCTTTTGCAAAAGTACATAAAAAAGTGATAAGTAATAAGGGATAGAGAGAGAAGTTTTGAACCAAAGCGATAAGTTTTAAGTTATTAGTTTTATCTTTGCGGATATAAAAAAGAGAAATTATGGATAAACTGATCACTATCTGGGTTTCATATGCCGGCGCAAGTATCTTATCACCGTCGTTGCATTTGCTGTTATCATTGGTTTTCTGGACGAGAACAGCCTGTTCCGCCGTCTGGGATACGAACGCGAAATCAGCCAGCTGAAAGAAGAGATAGAAAAATACCGGGCGGACTACGAAGAGAACACCAAACGTCTCAACGAAAGCTGAACAGCAATCCGGATGCTATCGAACAGGTGGCACGTGAAAAGTATCTGATGAAGAAGCCCAACGAAGATATTTACGTTTTTGAAGATAAAAATGAAACAATTAGTACCCTGCACTTTTCGCCGTAGGCGCAATCATGGCTCTCACAGGGGCTGCCGTATACATCACCGGATGGAACTATGCTCCTTATATCTATACCATCGGAGCCGGATTCATTGCTCTGGCACAAGTAAACAAGATGAATATCTGGCATTCAGACCTTCCAAGATTTCGCGAGTTATATTATAAATACTGTCAGCATACAACAGATTATCAAAACCAGTATTACTGATAATCATGCTATAACCTCTCGTTTTATTATACTCTTTCAGGAAAGCATTGATAGAGTCACGCAATTGCAGACTGTTTTTTCGTTTTCGCTCATCAGTTCTGACTGCAATTTATTACCCAAGTTCTGCAAGTCCTGCTCCAATTTAGCAATACGGTTGTATTCTTGTTGGGCACGTTCCTGTGTGAGGTAAGCATTGTTCTGAACTTTTGTCTGGAACTCTTGTTTCTGACGGTCAAGATCTTTGGCTTTCTGGTTCAAAGTCAAACGTACATTCTCGCTCTTCTTCACCATTGCTTCATTCAAATCGACGCAATAGTTATATTTAGCCAAAAGCGTATCTATTTCTACATAAGCGATTTTCATTCCGGACAATCCGGCTGCTTGTGTTGAAGCATTTGCTGCTTGATTATCTGCTTTACCAGCGCATTGAGAAAATAAAACGATTAGTGCAAGAGCTGCCAAACCGTTTACGAGGTAGTTTAATCTCTTCATAATTTGTAAAAATATTGTTTTTAGTTTATTTAGTTCATACTATCGTTTAAGGTTTTCTCCAGTTCATCAATAGAGAAACGGCTTTTCTTCTGTGCCTCTCTGTCTTGCGACTGTACGCACCCGATTCCTCTATCCCGCATCGCTTTATTGCCGCTAACGTGTCCGTTAGGAAACTTGCCGCCTTTCACAAAAAAGACCTTTACTCCCAATAAAACAATGCAAATAGCAACTATTAACAAAGTTATCAATAATGTACCGAGCATTTCCATTAATTTTGTTGCACAAAACAGAATACCATTCGGTAAAAAGCATTTGAAATTTGTTTTTACTTTCGGCTTACACTGTTTTGTGGGTGCAAATATAGGGCTTTGGTTGGACTAAGCATCCTTTTTTACTCTAAAAAAAGAGAAAGGGAAATAAAATAGGCAACCAATTTAACCAACTTTAGCAATACGAGGTTAATTTGTACAAGAATTGAAATTTAAAAACAGAAGATTAGAATACACATCAAGGGTATCCTAACCTGCTATAAACTATAAGATATGGAAAAAAAAGACTTGAAACCGGCCGGCGTATTCCACTATTTTGAGGAAATATGCCAAGTTCCGCGTCCTTCCAAAAAGGAAGAAAAGATTATCGCTTTTCTAAAAGCATTCGGAGAGAAACATAAGTTGGAAACAAAGGTAGATGAAGCCGGAAACGTACTGATTAAGAAACCGGCTACACCGGGTATGGAGAACCGAAAGACCGTCGTACTGCAATCTCATGTGGACATGGTATGCGAAAAAAACAACGATGTCGAACATGACTTCCTCACCGACCCTATTGAAACAGAAATAGACGGCGAATGGCTGAAAGCCAAAGGGACCACGCTGGGAGCCGATAACGGTATCGGTGTAGCAACCGAACTGGCTATTCTTGCCGACGACAGCATTGAACATGGCCCCATCGAATGTCTGTTCACTGTCGATGAGGAAACCGGACTGACCGGTGCTTTTGCCTTGCAAGAAGGTTTTATGAGTGGCGATATTCTCCTGAACCTCGATTCCGAAGACGAAGGAGAGCTTTTCATCGGCTGTGCCGGTGGCATAGACTCTGTGGCCGAGTTTACTTATCGGGAAGTGGATGTACCTTCCGGATATTCTGCAAGGTACAGGTAAAAGGACTTAAAGGCGGACATTCCGGTGGTGATATTCATTTGGGACGCGGCAATGCCAACAAGTTATTGAACCGCTTCCTGAACCGGACTTTCAAAAAATACGATGCATATCTCTGCGAGATAGACGGAGGTAACCTGCGTAACGCCATTGCACGCGAGGCACATGCTGTTATAGCCATCCCCGAAGCCGACAAACACGCGCTGCGCACTGACCTAAACATATTTGCTGCGGAAGCAGAAGCAGAGTATGCAGTAGCCGATCCTGATTTACAGTTCACACTTGAGTCAGAATCCCACCGTACAAAAGCCATTGACAAAGACACTGCCAACCATCTGCTGCAAGCTCTTTATGCCGTTCCTCATGGAGTATATGCTATGAGCCAGGATATTCCGGGCCTGGTAGAAACATCCACCAACTTGGCATCCGTAAAGATGAAACCGGGTAATATTATCCGTATTGAGACAAGCCAACGCAGTTCTACCGAATCTTCCAAACAAGACATCGCCACTATGGTACGTACCGTATTCGAAATGGCAGGGGCCAACGTTTCTTTCGGCGACGGCTATCCGGGCTGGAAGCCCAATCCTCACTCGGAAATTCTGGAAGTGGCAGCGGAATCATACAAACGCCTGTTCGGTGTAGATGCCCAAATCAAGGCTATCCACGCCGGATTGGAATGTGGATTATTCCTCGACAAATATCCCTCTTTGGATATGATTTCCTTTGGTCCGACTTTACAAGGAGTACACTCTCCCGATGAACGGATGCTTATCCCCACCGTACAGAAATTCTGGGATCATCTGCTGGATATATTGAAGCATATCCCTGCCAAACATTAATGGACATACCAACAACGGAATATAAAGAAAAGATGCGGAGTGACAGAAGAAGTGCTCCGCTTCTTTTTATTCCTGTAGCCGCTTTGGTCTTTCTCGCTTTCTTATCATCTGCTCCGCTATACGGACAAATAAAGAAAGACACACTCACTTTTCGCATCATGGGCTACAACGTAGAGAATTTGTTTGATTGCCGCCATGATACTCTGAAAAACGATTACGAGTTCCTACCGGATGCCGTCCGTCACTGGAATTATTTTAAATACAAGAAAAAATTAGATGCCATTGCACGTGTCATCATTGCCGTAGGTAAATGGACACCACCTGCATTAGTGGCGCTCTGCGAAGTAGAGAATGACAGTGTACTGCATGACCTCACCCGTTACTCCATCCTGCGGGAGGCCGGCTACCGTTATGTCATTACCCATTCCCCCGATGAACGGGGCATTGATGTGGCATTACTTTATCAAAGAGGAATATTCACAGCCGTCCTACACGCGACATACTTCATGTAAGCGGCTTACTTTTGAACCGCGACACTTTAGATGTATTCGTCGCCCATTTCCCATCCCGTTCCGGCGGAGCAAAAGCATCCGAACCTTATCGCCTGCTGGCAGCACAAAGATTGAAAAATGCAACAGACAGTCTGTTTCATGTCCGCACCCATCCTCAAATTATCATCATGGGCGATTTCAACGACTATCCCGGCAACAAGTCTGTGCAAAAGATACTAAAAGCCGGAATACCACCCGCAGAAACAGACTCACTGAAATCTCAAATGCTTTATCACCTTTTGGCAAGGAAAAGCGCTGCAAACAAGCATTTCGGAAGCTACAAATATCAGGGAGAATGGGGGTTGCTCGACCATATCATCCTTTCGGGCAATCTGCTAACGGCAACTTCCCCTCTATATACCGCAGAAGACAAAGCCGATGTTTTCCATGCTCCCTTTCTTCTGACCGAAGACAAGAAATACGGAGACAATCAACCTTTCCGTACCTATAAAGGAATGAAATATCAGGGAGGAATCAGTGATCATCTTCCTATTTACGCAGATTTTGAACTAATTATATACTAGCCGAAAGAGTTTTTTATGTTAATAAACGGGGTTCGATACAAAATTTACTTATTTTTGCAGGGTTTACAGCATTTACAAAAAAAATACCCCCAATGGAAACCTTTGACGAAAAACAACTTCTGAAGGCTATTAGCGAAGGAGATGAGAAAGCCTTTAAAACTTTCTTCCTATACTACTATCCCCGCATCAAAGGGTTTATCAACGGACTACTGCAATCGCAGGAAGAGGCCGAAGATTTATCGCAGGACATCTTTCTTACGTTATGGAACAACCGCTCATCTCTCCATACCATCAATAACCTTAAACCTTATCTTTTCCGCATTTCCAAAAATGCGGTATACCGGCACATCGAACGCGCACTACTGTTCAGGAACTATCAGCAGAAAGAAACTGAAAAGACAGGAAAAGCAACGAAACAGATGACACCATCCATCTCAAAGAACTCGAACTATTGGTGACAATGGTTGTAGAAAAATGCCTCCGCAACGACAGAAAATATATAAGATGAGCCGGGAATCAGGAATGAACAACGAAGAAATAGCCCGCGAACTAGGCATCAACAAACGAACAGTAGAGAACCACCTTTCACAAGCACTTACCGACATCCGAAAAATATTATTCATAACCTTTATTCTATTTTTCTAAAAAAAAGTAGCATAGAGACTGTGCGTAATTAATCAGTTACGTATCTTATATATGTAACCACACCTAAAATGCGCTAATATGTCGAACGCTCATAAAATAATTAAAAACTTTACTTCCGATAAGTTCAGTCCTGAACTTAAAGAGAAGTTATGGAAAAATGGCTTGTCGACTCCAGTGAACAGGCAGAGAAAGAAGAAGCATTGATGGAATTATGGGAAGACCAGAATTTCAAGGCCGATGCAGGTACCGAACGTTCTTATCAGAATTTCCGCAGGAAAATTGCGCCCCAACAGCGGAAGGCAACTGCAAGGTATACCTTGCGCAAATGGCTACAGGTGGCGGCTGTATTACTGGTTCCCCTGCTCTCTATGGTGGCATCCTACCTATATATACAATCGAATGAAGAGCATACAGAACTTGTCGAGTACTATGTGCCCAGAGGCGAACAAAAGCAGATTACCTTGCCCGACGGCACCACAGCATACCTCAACTCAGGAACCTTACTGGTCTATCCGCAAAAAGTTCACCGGGGATATCCGTTCGGTATATCTGATAGGAGAAGCTAATTTTGACGTAAAGAAAGATAAGCAACATCCATTTATCGTCAAGACCAACCATCTGAAAGTAAAAGTATTGGGAACTAAATTCAACGTACACGCTTATGCAGAAGACGAGAAGACAACCACTACTTTGGAATCGGGTTCCGTAGTCGTTCAGAAAGCAAACAATGAGGATATCATCACCCTCACACCGAACGAGCAACTGGAATATGACAACCCGTCCGGAGAATTTAATAAAAGATTATCGACGCCTCTGTCTACTCCGGCTGGACCAGAGGCGAGCTGAACTTTGCGGCAATGACTCTCAGCGATATTTTCATTACGATAGAGAGAATATACGACATACACATCATCGTCCCTCCGCATCTGGCTACCACCGATGTATATACCATCAAGTTCAAACAAAAGCCCCTATCAAGGAGATCATGAATATCGTGACCAAAACCATAGGAAACATAGACTATAAAGTCGAAGACGAGAACATTCTCTTAATTTATTCACCCCTAAATAAGAAAGGAGGCCGATAGACAGAAAAAGGGAGTCGATATTTCGCGGATACCAACTCCCCCAAATCAAAATTACTTCATTTAAATTAGTTGTGTACACTTAAATTAGAATTAATGATTAACTCACAAAAGTATGAAATTTTATAAATTGTCGGGCATAGGTTATCCGTAAAAATTCATAAATTTTATATATTGTTATTCGCTTTATGTTTTTATAACATAGCCTATGGGCAAAATCAGCCAATAACGGTATCTATGAAAACCAACCTCTATTAAAAGTATTCGAAATCATTGAAGATCAGACCGATTTTAGTATCGCTTATAATCAGACGAAACTGGACGTGAAACAAAAGGTCAGCGCCAATTTTGTCAGGGAAGCAGTCTCTTCCGTTCTGAACTCCGTACTCAAAGGAACAGGATTCACTTACAGGCAAGAAGGTAAGCATATTATTATCATTCCTGTCCCGGCAAAGGCAGAAGCAGCCCCCAACAACACTACTTCTACCCAGCAGTCCATAAAAATACGGGAACCGTAACAGATGCGCAAGGTGAACCTCTAATTGGAGCAAACGTTCTGGTCGACGGCAGCAAACAGGCGACCATTACCGACATGAACGGGGAATTCTCACTTGAAGTGCCTGCCAACAGCAAGTTACGGGTTACTTATATCGGTTACGTCACACAAGAAGTAACAGTCAAAAAACAAGACACTTTTCAACATACAGCTACAGGAAGATACCCAGACTATGGATGAAGTGGTAGTCATCGGATTCGGTACACAGAAAAAGTGAATATGACCGGCGCTGTAGCCTCTGTAAATATCAAAGAGTCGTTGGGCGACCGCCCGATTACCAACGTTTCGGCTGCCCTACAAGGAGTCGTGCCGGGACTAAAAAATTGAATCGACAACGGGAACTCCGGGAGACGACATGACGTACAATATCCGTGGAACAACCTCCATCAATGGTGGTGAGCCTCTCGTATTGGTCAACAACGTACCGATGGATATCAACATGATTGATCCGCAGGATATTGAATCTGTCTCTATTTTGAAGGATGCCGCTTCCGCAGCTATCTACGGTGCCCGCAGCTTTCGGTGTGATTCTTATTACTACGAAGCAGGGTAAAAAGGACATGGCTCCCAGATTCAATTACAACAACAACTTCTCTTTCTCGAAAGCATCGGAGCTCTTCCGCAGAAAGCAAGTCCGTTGGAATCGGTACTGGCGTACAAGGAAATGGGATGGGCAAACGATACCTATGTAGACGGAAAAAACATCACCCAATGGGAAGGCTACATACGAGACTATCAGGCGAATCCTTCCAATTATCCGAACGGATATATTTTTCGACGATCAGGGCAACCTGTTCCTGATGCGGGGAGAATGATATGTTTGCCGATATGATGGATAACTTCGGATTCATGCAGAACCACAGGCCTTCTCCGTATCGGGAGGCAGCCAGCGTACCAGCTACCGACTAAGCCTGGGATATACCGGTGAGGACGGCATTCTGGTAACGGACAAAGACAAATTCGACCGTATCAATATGTCCAGCTTTCCTGAGTGTCGACGTAAACAAGTGGCTGACCACCCAACTGGATATCAGATACGCGAACTCCACCCAGAACAAAGTGGAGCAAGGCGGACGAAACGGTGTCTGGGGAAGTGCCATGTACTTGCCGTCCTACCACAACATCCTGCCATACGAACAAGACGGCATCGAATATCCTGCCGAAACGTCCGCTACTTTCGTACGCTACGGAGAACCGAGGGTGATCAAGAAGACCAACCTGCGTACTTTGGGACGTGTCATCATCTCTCCGCTGAAAGGACTGAAAATAACAGGTGAATATACCTACAACCGGATCACCTAGTACAACCGGATGTACGTCAACAAATACAAGTATATAGGATTCAACTTTACAGGGCTGCTGAACAATGTAGAGAACTCACGTTATGCCCTGACGCAAGGTTTCACCAATTACAACGCTATTAACGCATTCGCCAATTACGACTTTTCAATAGGTAAACATGATATCTCTATTATGGGTGGTTACAATCAGGAAGAGAGTCATAAGGAATCGCAATGGTCGCAGCGCACGGACGTATTACTGGAAAATCTGCCGTCGCTCTCCGGTTCTACCGGAACGGCATCCGTCACCGACAGTTTCGATGAATATGCTATCAGAGGTTTGTTCTACCGTGTCAATTACACTTACGACGGTAAATACATGTTCGAAGCCAACGGACGCTACGACGGTACTTCCCGTTTCCCGAAAGACAGCCGTTTCGGTTTCTTCCCTTCCTTCTCCGCCGGATGGCGCATTTCGGAAGAAGCATTCATGAAGAATACCAAAAGCTTCCTGTCTAACTTGAAACTACGTGCCTCATGGGGCTCTATCGGCAACCAGATCATACTGAAGCCGGACAACACTCCGGAAAACTATCCCTACATCCCTTCCATGTCACCTTACTTGACAGAATGGCTGGTGGACGGACAAAAGACGACTACACTGAATGCACCGGCAATGGTCAGCAGCAGTTTCTCGTGGGGAAAAGGTATATACACTAGACTTCGGAGTCGATTTCGGATTCTTCGACAACCGCTTTAACGGAACTTTCGACTGGTATCGCCGCGACACCAAAGGGATGCTGGCACCCGGTATGGACCTACCGTGGGTAGTGGGAGCCACCGCCGCCAAACAGAACGCCGCCGACCTGAAAACGTACGGCTGGGAACTGGAACTGAACTGGAGAGACCGCATCAACAAGGACTGGAGCTACCGGATCGGATTCAACCTGTACGACTCACAAAGTGAAATCACGAAATACAATAATGAGACCAACCTGCTAGGCGACAAGATTTACCGCAAAGGCATGAAAATGGGAGAAATCTGGGGATATGTCACCGACCGCTTCTACACGGAAGACGACTTCAACGCAGACGGTACACTAAAACCGGGAATCCCCATTCCGAAAGGAGCAGGAAAAGTTTTTCCGGGAGACGTGCTGTATAAGAACTTCGATGACGATACCGAAACCATCTGGAGCGGCGAAGGAACCGCCGACAATCCCGGCGACCAGCGTATCATCGGTAACTCGACTCCGCGTTTCCACTACGGCATCACCGCAGGAATCAGCTGGAAAGGACTCGACCTCTCTATCTTCCTCCGAGGCGTAGGCAAACGGGATTATTGGCGCACCGACCAGATCGCATGGCCTACCGGAGGCTGGGGAAGCCTGTTCAAAGAAACTCTCAACTTCTGGACTCCGACTAACACCAATGCCTATTATCCGCGTGTGTATTCCAACGACGGGGTAAACACAAGCTACAACCACTGGAAACAGTCGAAGTATCTCGCCAACGCCTCTTACCTGAAACTGCAAAACATCACGCTTTCCTATACCTTGCCCAAAGTATGGTCCCAGCGTCTCTACTTCGACGATGTGAAAGTATTCTTCAGCGGAGAGAACCTCTACACGTGGGATCACCTGCCGGAAGGACTGGAAACCGATATGCTGTCAAAAGGTGCCTGGGAATATCCGTTCATGAGAAAATTCTCTTTCGGTATCAATGTTACATTCTAATAACCAATGTATTATGAGAAAATATTTAATCTTTATATGTACAGTTTTGTTAGCAAGCTGTCTCAATAACGATTTCCTGGAAAGGTATCCTTTGGGAGACCCGACTGCCGAAACGGCTTTTGAAACATACGACAATTTCAAGGCATACGCCTGGGGATTGTATGAAACCCTGCCTTCATTGGGCTATGGCTCGGAAAATTCTACGGACGACATCTCGTACAACCAGACAAGAGGAACCAGCGAAAGCAACTGGATCAGAAAACTGGTGACCATCCCCGACAAGAAAGACAATACTTCCTGGAACTATTACAGCTATATCCGGAGGGTCAACCTGATGCTCGACCGCATTGACGGTTCGAAAATGACGGATGTAGAAAAGGCGAACTGGCGTTCCGTCGGTTACTTTTTCCGTAGTTACCGCTACCTGTCTCTCCTGTCGGCTTACGGTGGCGTACCCTGGATTGATCATGTGCTGAGCGACGACGAAACAGAACTGATCAAAGGCCCTCGTGCCTCCAGAGATGAAATAGCCGGTCACATTCTGGAAGACCTGCAATTTGCCGAAAAGAATATCAACGTGAACGGAGAAGGCAGAAACACCATCAACAAGGCTTGTGTACAGGCTTTACTCTCCCGTTTCTGCCTTTTCGAAGGTACCTGGCGTAAATATCACGGACTCAACAACGCCGAAACTTATCTGCGGGAATGCAAACGGGTATCCGCCGAACTGATGCAGACTTATCCGAACGTGGCGGACTGCTACGACGATCTGTTCTGTTCACTGGAACTGAAAGATGTTACCGGCGTCATTCTGTACAGAGAATATTCGGATGCTGTCGGTGTAGTGCACGCTGTCAGCATCGGGGAACGACCGCTACCTCCTTTTACAATCCGACCCGCGACTTAGTGGACAGTTACCTGTGCACGGACGGAAAGCCACGCTGGACGAGTGACGCCTATCTGGGTGACAAGGATATATACGACGAGTTCAGCAACCGTGACCATCGTTTGTGGCTGCACGTCACTCCTCCTTACCGGGTAGACCGTTCGGCTTCCAGCACAGCCTGGGACAATAAATGGAAATTTACGGATAACTCCAAAGACCGCAGTTTTATCGACAGCCCTCACCGTCCGCATGGGAATCGGGTACGGCACCAGCAAGGAACGACAGAAGTTATTGCCATTCCGTCAAGGATATGACGGTGGTATTCTGGGTGCATCGCCTCACTTTGACTTCTATCTGGAGAACCAGCCGTGGTACAAGTCTGCCTTCGGCTATAACAACTGGAAATACTATTGCTGCTACCTGAGCATGGGCAGCCAACGAAATGAAGAGACGGATATGCCTATTTTCCGCATCGAAGAAGTCATGCTGAACTACGCGGAAGCCATGTGCGAACTCGGCGAGTTTGACCAGACAGTTGCCGACGTCACAATCAACAAACTGCGCCCGCGTGCCAATGTAAAAACTCATGAAAGTCTCGAAATAAACTCAGCCTTCGACCCGAAACGTGATCTCGGAAAGCCGGATTATCCCAACGACTACGAGGGGAGTCCGCTATTATGGGAAATACGACGGGAACGACGCATCGAACTGTTCTCCGAAGGATTCCGTTTCGACGACCTGAGAAGATGGAAGAAATGCCACTATGCACTGAAGAAGAAACTCGGACAATACGTACGTGCATCCGACTTCACGGCAGGAACCAATGTGACTATCGACGGTGGCGGCTCCGAAGGATATCTCGAATTCCATCCGAAACAGAATCATCTATGGCCGGATTACTATTACCTCAATCCTATTCCACGCAACGAACGGGTACTGAATCCCCAACTCGAACAGAATCCGGGATGGGAGGAAGGAAATTAACCGGTAATCCATCACCAACCGGATAATCCGGAACTAACCGGAAGAGGCTGTGGCAAATATTGGCTCTTCTTGACAGTCATCCCAATGACAGGACAAGCATTTCGTCATTAGCGTGGCTGAAAGACCTTGATATTTGACACTGCCTCTTCCCTTTTTAACTGTATTGATTTCGTAAGTTTACTCAAAAGAATAATTGAGTACTTGAAATTTATTCGTATTTTGAGACATCAGACTAATACGGGTAATCCTTTTGCCGACTCTTACAAAATCTAAATAAACACACTGTACCCCATGAAGCACCTAATTTTTACAGCTCTCTTTCTTCTATCGTACACAGTCGCCGTCCGCGCCCAAATCGTATTTCCTACCCCCAATCAAGTAGAAATGCAGACAGGCAACCTGATTTTAGGGAAAAAGGTTTCTATGTACGCCGAAGACACTACCGCTTTTTATCTAAACCTTTTTCGAGAAGAAGTACTCTCCCACACTCCCATCAAATGGCAAAAAAAGAATCCAAAGCCGATATCTGCTGGATAACCGACTCATCCCTGCCCCCCCGAAGGTTACCGGATCAAGATTCATCCGCAACAGATGGTAATCAGCGCCTCCGACAAAGGAGGATTCACCTATGCCGTACAAACGCTACGCCAATGGGCAGCCGGTTCAGCAGGATCTATCACCTTTGCCTGCGCAAGCGTGACGGACTATCCCGCACACAGTGGCGCTGCTTCTTACTGGACTCCGGACGTCAGTTCCAGAAGATTGCCACCATCAGAAAGTATATCGACATGGCTTCACTGCTCAAAATGAACTACTTCCACTGGCATCTGACAGAAGGACTGGGATGGCGCATCGAAATCAAGCAATATCCGCACCTCACCCGGACTGGCGGTTCGGTAGGCAAAGGAGAAGAACAGCAGGGATTCTATACACAGGAAGAAATACGGGATATCATCGAATATGCCCGTCAACGGAATATCACCATCGTCCCCGAAATAGATATGCCGGGCCATGCCGAAAGCCTGCTCTCTCTGCCTATCCGGAGGCTCGGTTGTTTCGGATTGCCGGTAGAGATACCGCAAAGCGGATTTACTCAAAATATATTTTGTGCAGGAAAAGACGGAACTCTCCGTTTCCTGAAAAACGTACTGGATGAAGTATGCGCCCTCTTTCCTTCTCCCTACATACATCTGGGCGGGAGACGAAGCCCCCGAAAGGCAACTGGGATCAATGCCCGGATTGCCGGAAAAGGATTACCACAGAAGGACTGAAAGACAGTCACGACCTCCAGCTATGGTTCTCTGCACAAATGGCGAATTATCTGAAGTCGAAAGGACGAAAGGCCATATTCTGGGGGGATGTAGTCTATCATGACGGATACCCGTTACCGGACAATACTGTTATCCAGTGGTGGAACTATCGGGGACACAAAGACCTCGCACTCAGAAACGCCGTCAAACACCATTATCCGGTCATTTGCAGTTCCAACTATTATACGTATCTGAACTTCCCGGTCACTCCTTGGAGAGGATATACGGAAGCACGTACGTTCGACTTGAAAGATGTCTATCTGAACAACCCTTCCGACAAAGCCATCAGCGAGAAAAATCCGCTGATACTTGGCATGAGCTTGCGCATTATGGACTGACGACGGAGTTACAGAACGAATGATAGACCGACGACTTTTCCCCCGCATCCTCGCTCTGTCCGAACAGATGTGGCACGAGGGGAAGCGCTTGACTTCGACCGGTTCTACCGGAACATCCTTCACCGCAAAGCATGGTTCGAAGAAGCTGGATTCGAATTCGGACCGGCTCTGAAAGAAGATGTAACGAAAGATTATAAATGGGATTAAAAAAGAACATCATGAACAAAAGAAATTTATTGATCGCAATACCCGCCCTGTGCAGCGGTTACCTGCACGGACAAACCCAACCCGCATCTCCCAACGTTATCTATATTTTAATGGACGATCTGGGATATGGAGATATCGGTTGCTTCGGACAAGACAAAATAGAAACACCCCATATCGACCGTTTATGCAGCGAAGGCATCAAACTGACACAACATTATTCCGGTTCCCCGTATCAGCTCCGGCACGCTGCGTACTGATGACAGGTATGCACTCCGGTCATGCGCAAATCCGCTTCAACAATGAGTTAGCCGAACGCGGAGCAGTAAACAACTACGACTCGGTGTACGTTCATAAAGAGCTGGAAGGGCAATTCCCCTACAGGCGAACACGATGACTATCGGGCGAATGATGCAACAAGCGGGGATATACCACCGGATGTTTCGGCAAGTGGGGACTGGGGTATCCGGGTTCGAAGGAACTCCCAACAAACAGGGGTTCGACCGATTCTACGGATACAATTGCCAGCGCCAGTCGCACACATACTATCCTCCTTTTCTGTATAATGACGAAGAACGTGTCTACCTGTCCAACAAAGTGACAGACCCTCACCTAAGCCCTCTGGATAAAGGTGCCGATCCGAACGATCCAGCCAGCTACGCTAAATATACGCAAAAGGAATATGCCAACGATCTGATCTTTGATGAACTGATGGGATTTGTCGATGCCAATAAACGCAAACCGTTTTTCCTGATGTGGACCACTCCCCTGCCGCACGTCTCGCTTCAGGCACCCGAACGCTGGGTACAGCATTATGTAAAGAAATTCGGGGACGAAAAGCCTTACACCGGACAAGCGGGATATCTGCCCTGCCGGTATCCGCATGCTACCTATGCGGCTATGATCAGTTATTTCGACGAGCAGATCGGCCAACTGATCGAAAAACTGAAAGCGGAACATCTGTACGAAAATACCTTGATTGTGTTTACTTCAGATAATGGTCCTACGTTCAACGGAGGCAGCGATTCTCCCTGGTTCAACAGCGGGGACTTTTCAATTCAGCATACGGATGGGGCAAATGTTTCTTGCATGAAGGAGGTATCCGTGTCCCCGCCATTATCACATGGCCCGGCAAAATAAAACCCGGTACGCAAAGTGACCACATCTGCGCTTTTCAGGACGTTATGCCTACGCTGGCAGAACTGGCAGGCATCACTTGTCCGCCAACGGACGGAATCAGCTTTCTGCCCACATTGCTCGGCAAAAAAAGGGAAACAAAAAGAACACACTTATTTATATTGGGAATATCCTGACCCAAGGATTGGCAACAAAGCAATCCGCATGGGAAAATGGAAAGGAATCATCACGGACATCCGGAAAGGCAATACGCAAATGCAGGCCTTTATAATCTGGAAACGGACATCAGAGAAGAACACGATGTGGCTGCGCAACATCCCGATATCGTAAAACGCTTCGAACGACTGATGAAAAGAAGCTAGAAACGGTCCGGACTTTTAACGACCTTCCTTGCTAACTAACGGGACATACCGGAGCATCATCCGTAACATCCCCTGCGAAAGACTTGTGCCAACGCTTTGGCACAACTATGCCAACAGCTTGGCACGGCCGTGCCACAGGCGTGGCACAGTTGTGCTAAGCCTGTGGCAAAAGATGTCCCCTATAGAGTTAGTCAGAATACTGGTATACCTTCAAGTCGAACTTCGGCACCATCGCCAGCAAATGGTCGAAGATATCCGACTGAATCCGCTCGTACTCTTTCCACACCTTATTGCGGGAAAAGAAATAAACCTGAATAGGTACTCCGTACATGGTAGCCTCTTTCTGGCTGATAATTAAATCCAAATCCTGATTCACCACCGGCAGACTGCAAAGATACCGCTCGATATACACCCGGTAAACCTGTGAATTGGTGGGCACCACTCCTTCCTCCGGCTGATAATCCGCCATGAGTGGAATCTCTTTCCGATAACGGTCGAGCATCTCCGGCGTACAAAACTGGAGTGTCGTCAGGTCCAGTGTAATATTCTTCATCACCCGCCGCCCACCGGAATCCTTCATGCCACGCCAGTTCTGAAAAGGACTGCTAACCAGCGTATAAGGCGGAACCGTAGAAATCGTATTATCAAAGTTCTGAATCTTCACCGTGTTAAGCGTAATCTCCTGCACCGTGCCATTGGCAGCCCCGGAAGGAAGTGTGATCCAGTCGCCCGGACGCACCATATCATTGGCGGAAAGCTGAATACCCGCCACAAAGCCCAAAATAGAATCCTTGAATACCAGCATCAGGATGGCTGCCGAAGCACCCAGTCCCGCAAACAGACTGGCAGGCGATTTATTTACAAGGATAGAGATAATCACAATCCCCCGATAAAAAACAAAAAGTACCTGAAGTACTTGAATGAATCCTTTTATCGGCCGGTTCTTCATTGTCTCCTTTCCATCGTAAATATCCATGATCATCAGCAGAATCCCATTGATAGCCAGCAGCAAAGAAAAGATGATATAAATGGCACAAGCCTTCTGCGAAATAACCAGCAGTTCCTTGCCACGCATGAAAGCCATCGGCAACAGGGCATAGACAAGGATGGCGGGAATCGTATGAATCAGATTATGAAACACTTTACGTTTCATCAGCAATGTATTCCAAAGATGCGGTTTTCCTGCGGGTATACTGCCTCATTCCTCCCACTAGAATTGCCTGACAAAGATAGTCCACCCCTACAGCAATGGCTATCATCAGTATAGCAATAATTGTTTCATCAAAACGATCGGCAACCTTCGCATCTATCCCCCAATCTATCAGGATTTTGTTCATCCATTTTCCTAAATCGACTACTAACATAAGTTCTTTCTTTATATATCATTTATATAGAATGATAACAGTGAAAACCTACGTTTGGTTTAAAAAAAAGACTGGCGTCCGATTTACTAGAAATCAAGACCGCCAGTCCCACTGCTACTCTCTAAGCATTTCTTTTTATAGTGGCAGACCGTAGCGTCCATCTACAATTTTCTCCAACTGTGCTGCCATCTTCTTTACCAGTTCCGGATTCTGACCCGCCACATTATTCTTTTCTTTCGGATCTTTCTTCAGATCGTAAAGCTGCGGTTCCTTACTGTTTCCCAACTCGATATTCACTGCTTTCAGATATGCCGGTCCATTTCCCGGACGAAGATATTTCCATCTTCCGTCTGTCACCGACAGGTTATTCTGTGCATTCTGAAGTACCAGCCATTCGCGTCCCTTCTTTTGCTTGCCTGTCCACGCTTTCAGCATCGGTTCACTATCCGGTGCCGCACCTTCCGGCAAGCGGACATTCAGCATTTCGGCAAAAGTAGCAAACCAGTCTATCTGACAGAGCAATGCATCCGAAACTGTTCCCGGACGGATCACACCCTGCCGCTCCAGATACAAGGAATACGTGTACCCGCTTCGAACGAACTGTACTTTCCTCCGCGATAAATGCCGCCCGGAGTATGATCGCCTAGCAATTCCACTGCCTGATCCTTATATCCGTCGTCCACTACCGGACCGTTATCACTGGAAAGAATCACCAGTGTATTCTTATCCAATCCCAGTCGTTCGAGTGCATTCAGAATCTCGCCTACCGACCAGTCAAACTCAAGAAGACAATCTCCACGAGGTCCCATACTGCTTTTGCCTACAAACTGAGGAGACGGCACACGAGGAACGTGTGCATCCTGAGTGGCGAAATACAAAAAGAAGGGAGCATCCTTGTGTCCTTCAATAAAGGAAACAGCTTTTCCTGTCAGCGTCTCCGCAATCTTCTCATCCTGCCAGAGAGCCGACTTTCCGCCCTTCATATATCCGATACGGGAAATACCGTTCACGATACTCTGGTCGTGTCCGTGAGAAGGATGCATCTTCAGCAGTTCCGGATTGTCTTTCCCGGTGGGTTCACCCGGGAAGTTCTTTTTATAACTTACCTGAATCGGATCATTCGGATCAAGGTTGATCACCTGATCATTCTCTACAAATACACAAGGCACGCGGTCGCCCGTAGCTGCCATGATAAAGGAATATTCGAAGCCGATATCATTCGTTCCCGGCTGCAAAGGCTTGTTCCAGTCTTGTTCTCCGCCCTTGTCGCCCAGTCCCAGATGCCATTTGCCTACGACTCCGGTGTTGTATCCGGCATCCTTGAACAGGTTCGCCATTGTATAGCGTTCCGGACGGATAATAGCCGCAGCGTCTCCGGCAGCAATACCTGTTCCGGCTTTGCGCCATGCATATTCACCGGTCAGCATCGCATAGCGGAAGGCGTACTGGTAGCAGCGCACTGTGCGCATTGGTAAAACGTACTCCCATTTTGGCAAGACGTTCCACATTAGGAGTATGAATAGTCTTGGCTCCGTTACAACTCAAATCGCCGTAACCGATATCATCCGCATAGATAAAAACAACATTCGGACGCTGGGTTTGTTTCTCCTGAGCAGTGGTCTGAGAAGCCAGACAGGAAGTTAACGCTAAAGGTAATATACCATAAAAATTCTTTTCTCATTTTGTCTTTTGATAATTATTAGGTTAGAATGAATAAGTATCTATTCTCAAAGTGATGTACTTATTAAGTTAAAATTCAAAGCTTCGTCAAGGAGCTACGGTCACTCCGATTTCATTCATTTCTACTTGCGCCGTTGTAGCCGTAGGGGTGGTAGCTTCCAGCTTGATAAAGCGTGCCTTTTCCTTCTGACCGAAAGTGACAGTCTGCGGCAACGGATTATGCATGATATTGCTGAACTCACCGTTGGCAGGCACTTCCTTCCAGTTCTTGCCATCTGCGCTCACGTAGAATTTGTAACGGAAAGCCATCGTCGGTTTCGCTTCCGCTTTCAGAGGTGCATAAGTAAATGCGGAGAGTTCGACTTCTTTGCCCAAATCAATGGTCAACGGAGAAGCAGCCACCTGTTTCCATGAAGCACGAGGCAGATTGTTCCAGTTTTCCGTCCGGTTCTCTTCTTCCAAAGGGTCTGCATAGAATAGGCTGCCACCTGACTGATGTGAGCCGTCAGACGACATTCGTTGATGGCTTCACGAATAGCTGGGTAGCCTTTACTGCCGGAAAACGAACCATACGCTTATAGCCTACAGTCGTTCCTTTCTGCCACTTCCTGCCAGCCTTGTTCCGTCAATGCCTCTACGGTAAAAGACTCCACCCGTTGCCCTTTCGTGATATCTTCCTGAACATCACAACGTTGATTTCCGACTCCGGTTTCTGAATAAACAGTTTCACTGCCGGAAACAGCCTCCCAGTCTTTTCTTCCTTTCTCTACCCGGTTGTTCAGGTAAATATCTTCTCCCGATAAGCAGCAAATTCGTTCAACCGCTGCACATCCGCTTCATTAATCAATCCTCTGCGGTCGGGAGGAATATTCAGCAAGAGCACCGAGTTATAGCCTACCGATTGGAAATAGATATCAGCCAGATGTTTTAAGGATTTCACTTTGCTGTCTTCTTCCGCATGATAAAACCATCCCGGACGGATCGACACGTCTACTTCCGAAGGATACCAGAATAACTCCGTTGCCTTTTCCAGCATCGCACGGCTTCCTAAATCTTCGGCTTTGCTAAAGACGCCCAGTCGTTTGTTGTTTTCTTCGGAACGAGCATAAATGCCCGGAGTCAGCACCGTGGCACTCCATTCCGTTTCGCGTCCCAAGCCCTCTTTCATTTCCTACCCAACGGACATCGTCTCCCATAATCGCCATCACAGCTTTCGGCTGCAACTGTTGGATAGTCTTGTAGAACGCATCCCAGTCATAGATTTGTTTTTTCCGTTAGGACCTTCACCGTTGGCACCGTCAAACCACACTTCATGTGCACTTCGCCGTAATTAGTAAGTAATTCCGTTAATTGCCGAATAAAAATTCGTTGTATTTAGGGAGAATCTCCGTAGCATTCCGCATTCCGGTCCCACGGGAGAGGTAAACTCCAAATTTCATATCATATTTATCGCAAGCGTTACGCAGTTCTTTCACTACGTCGCCCTGACCGTTTTTCCAAGGGGAAGAGGCTACCGAATGACGTGGTAGCTGTAGGCCACAGACAAAAGCCGTCATGATGCTTTGCCGTGAGAAGTACCATTTTAAATCCGGCGTCTTTCAAGGTGCGCACCCATTGTTCTGCATCCAGCTCTGTAGGGTTAAAGATAGCAGGGTCTTCCTGACCATCGCCCCATTCGCGTCCGGTGAATGTGTTGATACCGAAATGCAGGAAAGCAGTCAGCTCCATTTGTTGCCACGCAGCCTGCTGGGGGGTAGGAACCAGCCTTGCTGCCATATCGATTTTTGTTCGAGGGTTGCATCCTGTGGAAATTCAACATGCTTCACATAGTAGTTTTCTTTCGTCAGTCCACATCCGCCCAACGTTATCACAGAAGATAAAAAAGAGAGAAGTAAGTAGTTTGTTCATCATAATAAATATTGATTTAACTAATGAGACAAAGATAAATATAAAGAGCAAATTTCATGGCTTTCCCGAAGCGCTTTTCATTAAACGCTAAATCCATGCCATTCGCTCCCCTATATTCTATCTCAATGCAATATTTCTATCCAAATGCAATCAGTTTCAGGCTATTTTACCGGATAAAGTGTAAATTCAAAACCTGCTTTTTCACCGGTACCAGATATTGCGGCAATACACCCGGTCCGCAGGTAGCCGTACCTACTCCTGCCTGTTCGGCATCCAGATGTATAGTTATCATTCCGTCACGCCCAGTTCATTAATGTGGTGCGCCTTCTAATAATACATCCGAGAAAGGAATGATACTAAACTGGAAAGGACGATTCGATTCCATAAAGACACCTTCGCCTGCCTGATCCGTCAGTCGCCCAGCGTACATCTGTCCGGTTAGCTGTAGATTGTGGGGTAGCGTAATAGTGGAACATCCGTTCTACCGTCGTATCATACAGTCCTATCCTACCGGACTGGTTGCGGTCGATATACGTTTCATGATCGCCACGTCCCAGATAAGATACTTGATTATAAGCATCTGCCATGCGGAAGGTCAGCCCCAGACGAGCCATCGACTTCACAATCGCCGTATCCGGCTGGAAGGTGGTGCGAACCTTCAATGCCCCGTTCTTGTCGAGTGCATAAACAAAATCCGCCATTCCTACTTTCTGTCCTTTCCCATTAAGAATCTCAGCACGGACCGTTGCCGATGTCTTTTCTTCTTTCAGTGACACCACTTTCTGTGTCAGATTGTTCAAACCTGCCTTGCGCCACAGACGGGCTCCGTTCCTATCCCGGTTATCATTATCCGTCACCGGACGATAGAGGCTCAAAGTGATTGGTGACAGCCAGCAATTCCTTTCCATCCAAAGTATCAGGGAAGAAAGTGCCCCGGTATTCTTGTCCACAACAAAACTGTTTCTCCCGCCTTCTGCGGACGATAAGTTTCCGTCGTATTCTTATTACCCGAAAGAACAAACTGGTCGTATGCCACCTCCCAGTCGGTATCCAATAAACGGAGTGGCATCTTTACGGCGTCCAACTTAAGTTCAGATAAGCTTCCACGAACATCAGAAGTAAACGTACAGCACCCAGCGTAACTTCTACCGTGGCGTGCGGCTCGCAGTCTACTTCCTTCGAGTGCCTTCGGCAAGTACGGTTCCATCCTCCCCTTTCACATTCCAACGCAGGATATATTCATTCAGATTAGAAAATCATACCAGTTCTTTTGCAGACTTTCAAATTCTTCCGGTCTGACAAAGTCGCTTTGATGTTCTGATATATTTTCTTCACTTCCAGTAGATGCGGATGAGGTTCGCGGACGGCATTCACCAGACCATTGCCAGCAGAAGTTACCGAAGCTGGGCATTCTTCCGGACCGTAATCGCCACCGTAAGTCCAATACCAACGACCATCGGCATCTATTTCACGGAAGTTCTGATCTACCCAATCCCAGATGCAACCGCCCCCTTTGCACCATCGGCTCTGTTTCGAAGACATCCATGTATTCTTTCAATCCGCCTCCGCTATTGCCCATAGCATGCAGATATTCGTCAAATGATGAAAGGACGATATACTTTCGGTTCTGTCTGGCGGGCATAGACCAGCAATTCTTCCACACTGCGGTACATACGACAGTAGATATCCGTATTATAATTCTGTTCGGCACGCTCGTATTGTATAGGACGGGTGGTTTCAACGGACTTCATCCAGTCGTATGTCCGTTCAAAGTTGATTCCGTTACCCGCTTCGTTGCCCAACGACCAGATCACGATACCCGGATGGTTCTTGGCACGCTCGTACATACGTTGCGTACGGTCCATGTGTGCAGGTAGCCAGGTGCTATCCTTTGCCAATGAAGCCGGGCCATACCCCATGCCATGCGACTCGATGTTTGCTTCATCTATCACATAAAGGCCGTAGCGGTCGCAGAGTTGATACCAGTACGGATGTGTCGGATAATGCGAGTTGCGCACAGTATTCAGATTATGTTGCTTCATCAGGCGAATGTCTTCTTCCATCAGTTCTTTGCTGACAGTACGTCCCAACTGTGAGTGTTCATGCCGGTTAGCACCTTTTACCAATACAGGTACCCCGTTGATACAGAAACGGCCATCCTTGATTTCGGAAGTACGGAAACCGACTTTGCAACCGGTCAGGTGTGTTATATGTCCTGCATCATCTTTCAACGCCAATATCAATGTATAAAGATTCGGGTGTTCTGCACTCCAACGTTTTACATCTGGAAGGGACTGTTCGTCAAAGGTAATAAAATTACTCAAACCACGGTTCTTGACCGGTATTTCATTTTGTAATATTGCCTTTCCGGCAGTATCTTCCAGACTATATGCCAAAGTAGACACACCAGCCGCACTTCCTTCAACTGTTATATCAAGGCCGAAAATTCCTTCCTTATACTCTTTCTTATCCAAAGAAGAAGTCACTTTATAATCAGCTATAAACTGGCGTGGAGTACTGTAAAGATAGACATCCCGTTCAATACCACTCAACCGCCACATATCCTGACACTCCAGATAGGAACCTGCACTCCAGCGATATACTTCAAGTGCCACGGTATTTTTCTCCTGCCTGTACATAGTCCGTGATATCCCATTCGGCAGGAGTCTTTGAACCTTGGTTATAACCCAGCATATGTCCGTTCACCCAGATATAATAGAAAGAGATCACACCTTCACAGCAAATCACGATGCGACGGTCTTTCCAGTCAGCAGGAACCGTGAACGTACGGCGATAAGAACCTACTTCGTTCTCTGCATAAGGTACCAGCGGCGGATTCTTTTTTTGAAGTTGAACAAAGGATCATCAAATTCATAAGTTTCATTCACATAAATAGCCGTACCATATCCCTGACGTTCCCAGTTGCCGGGTACATCGATATCTGCCCATCCGCCCGTATAAAACGAAGGTTTATAAAACTCTTTCGGACGATGATCGGGATTCTTCACCCAATGGAATTTCCATTTACCGTTCAGACTCATATAGTAAGGTGATTGCTCATAATTGCCTTCACCCACAGCATCAGCATTCGCATAAGGCCATATATAAGTATGTGGTGCTAGTTTGTTTTTTCCGATAGCATACTGGCTCTGCCATTCCGGCTGCGCCACAACAAGCACGGGAAATGAATATAGGGCTATCAAACTCAAAAGTATCTGCTTTATCATAATATGTCTTTACTCTACTATAATTTCATCGAAATATATCCGTGCTTCCTGTCCCGGTCGTACATGAGTGAAAGGACAATCGCCTGCCCCGTATGCCACAACACGGACATAACGTGTTTTCTCTCCCACCTCAAACGAAATATCCTCGCGGAAAATACCTTCACGGAAGATGTCATCCTTCGTGTAAGTTCGTTCGGAGACTTTGCGGAAGTCGCACCATATGTCGAAATCAGAGTTTCTATCCTTGCAGGCTTGTGCACCGCCATACCGTAATTGGTGATAGAACCCAGCGTCAATCGGTTCACGGTTTCGGGCTTCTTCAGATCGAGGGTGAAAGAGACGGTATCGTTCTTCATCCATGAACACCATTCGAGTCGGTATATTTCAGGCTTCCACGCACACCATTCACCAGCAGACCGATGTTGTCGGCACCAATGCTCTTTATAGCCTTTGCCGTTGTCGGATTCCAAACAACAGGCAGTTCCAGCGTTTGTCCCATTTGCTTTCCAGATGCAAAGGTGGCAGCTTTTATTGTTTTTGTACTCGTGAGCATCAATGGCCGGGTATAGAGGGCGGACTGTACTGTGGGCATAGTGCCATCCGTTGTGTAGCGTACCTCTACATCCGGACGAATGCAATCCAGTTGCACTTGCAGGCAGTCATCTTTTGGCGTCACCGTATGCTGTATGTTATACATAGAACGGGCATAAACAATTCCTTTCGCTGTAAGGTGTTCATTGAAATGATCCAAAGCTTTCAGATAGGATTTCCAGTTCTTACGTTCCGGTTTTGCCCAAGCTACCTCGGCCAATGCAGACAAACGGGGAAACAACAAATAATCCACATCCTCGGGAGCGTTGCAGAACTCCGTCCACATGCAGGCCTGCACTCCCATTAACAGGGAAGTGGTATGCTGCGACCAGTCTCTTTGTATCGGTTCGTAGTCGTACACATCCTTCAACGTATTGTTTCCGAAGTATGTCACCGGTTCAAACCATTGCGGTCCCTGATAGCGGATGAGATACATAATCCTTGCGGGCGTCATGATAAAGCGATGTCCCAGTTCGGCAGCTTTCATCGCAGCCTGTCCGTAACCCTGCCATCCCTGAATGATAAAACCTTCCGGAATAGTAGCATTCGTCAGCTCATCCCAGCCTATCACCTCACGGCCTTTGTTCTGTACATAGCGAGCCATACGCCCCATAAAGTAACCTTGCAGTTCTTCTTCATTCTCCAGTTTCTCCTGTTTCATCCGCGCCTGACACAACGGGCATGCTTCCCAATGCGTCTTCCGAGCCTCATCTCCACCCAGGTGGATATACTTTGAAGGGAAAAGTTCGAGAACTTCGTCCAGCACATCTTGCAGGAGAGTGAACACACTGTCGTTTCCGGCACAGTAGATGACATCGGCATTCTCTCCCCCCAAACCGGGCAACACACCGATATATTTATTCACCACCGGACACGCCAATAGCGGATAGGCAGCCAGTGCGGCATTACTGTGCGCCGGCATTTCTATTTCAGGAATTACTTCGATATGGCGTTCCCCGGCATAAGCCACTATCTCGCGGATATCATCCTGTGTATAATATCCCTTTTCTACCGTAGGCTCACCCTGGCGGGGATTACGGCGTTCCGAGAAATTCTTGCCCGGACGGTCTACGCGGCGGGAACCTATCTCCGTAAGTTCGGGATATTTCTTGATTTCAATGCGCCAGCCGTTGTCATCCGTCAGATGGAAATGCAGTTTATTCAGTTTCAGCATCGCCATGCAGTCGATGATACGCAGCAGGTTCTCCTTAGGGGAGAAGAACCGTGCCACGTCCACCAACAATCCGCGATAGCCGAAACGGGGCTGGTCGGTGATGGTGACTGCCGGAACTGTCCAGTCGATGCCTGTCACTACTTGTCCACCTTCGATGGCGGCAGGCAGCAATTGGCGGATACTCTGCAAAGCATAGAAGAAGCCTTGTACATCGGCAGCATGAATGTTTATTCTTTTAGCTGTAATTTCCAGTTTATAGGCTTCTTCCTTCAAACCGACATCCGTCGTCAGACAAACATCTCCTTTCTTGTTTCCCACCTTTATGCGAGGAGTAAATCCTGCCGCACGGGTGAGAAGTGCGGTAAAGCGGCGTACTTCTACAGCTTGTTCCTCGTTCTCAACAGCAAAGGTTGTTTCTTCAGAGAAATGAAAGTTACCCGTGCCCGGCACTATACTGACCGGGCAGGGAACTAAGGAAACGGGTTGTGTCAAGTTATCAGCCTGTATGTTCGCCGCCATCAAAAGCAGGAAGCATACCAGTGTGTGAATAGTTCTATATCTCATAAGGTCTTTTATTATTAGATATGTGAATCAGGGGTTAAAATCACTCTTTGTCTCTCTCGGGCGAAAAGCGTACAGGGTCGTTGTATTGTTCCTGCAATGCGGTTAGTTGCGCTTTCAGGTCTTTGATGATTTCTTCCGTTCCCGGTTGTCCGTAGATGTTACGCATCTCCGTGGGATCGGCCTGTAAGTCGTACAGTTCCCATTCATCAATATCATTATAGAAATGGATCAGCTTGTAACGGTCGGTGCGTACTCCGTAATGACGTTTCACCATGTGCTCGGCAGGATATTCATAGAAATGATAGTACAAAGCTTTCCGCCAGTCAGACGGTTTCTCGCCTTTCAGTAACGGTACCAAGGAAATGCCTTGGATATCTTCCGGCACTTCCACTCCGGCAAGTTCAAGGAAGGTCGGTGCGTAGTCAATGTTCTGCACCATTTCATTGATATCCCCTTTAGCCCGGAAGTCTTTCGGCAGACGCATAATCAACGGGGTACGCATGGACTCTTCGTACATGAAGCGCTTGTCGAACCAGCCGTGCTCGCCCATATAGAAGCCTTGGTCGGAGGTATAAACCACGAGCGTATTATCATCCAGTCCTTTCTCTTTCAGATAGTCCAGCACACGCCCCACATTGTCATCCAGAGACTTCACAGTTTTCATATAGTCGCGTATGTAACGCTGGAACTTCCAGTTGGCGAGTTCTTTGCCTTGCGGATTCTTCTTATAAAAATCATCAATGATAGACCCGTAGAATTTGTCCCATGCGGCACGCTGTCCTTCATCCATGCGACCGATGTATTTCTCATAAAGAGATTTCAACCGGGTTTCTTTGTCCGGGCGCAGCATCTTGAGGTCGTAAATCATATCCATATCTTTCGCAATGCTCATCTCCTGTGCCGCAGCGGCGGGACGCCCTTCATAATCATCAAAGAAGTTATCCGGCAGGGGGAAAGTCTTGTCTTCATACAGAGCCAGATTACAGGTATCTGCCAGCCAGTTACGGTGAATGGCTTTGTGGTGGATCAGGATACAGAACGGCTTATTCTTATCCCGTTGGTTCTCCATCCAGTCGATGGCGTCATCTGTAATGAGGTTCGTCACATAGCCATGTTTCTGTATCGTATCATTATCCTGAGTGATGAAGTCCGGGTTATAGTAATCGCCTTGTCCGGGCACAATCTCCCAATAGTTGAAACCGGTAGGCAAACTTTCGAGATGCCATTTGCCGATGAGGGCTGTTTCATAACCGGCTTGTTGCAATAGTTTAGGGAAGGTCTGTTGTGAAGCGTCGAATACGCAAGTGGTGTTGTCATAGAATTTATTGGCACAACTGTGCTTGCCGGTAATCATGCAGGCACCTCCTAAACGAACTTTCATTTCAATACGCATACCCGGATATATACGTGTAACATTTTGTGCCCACATCTGCCCTAAAGACTTAGAGCAATGTATTCCTGCTGTTCCATAATTAGTACCTTCTACACCTACACAAATATTCAATTCACCTTCATCAGTAACTTTTGCGTATTTGATCCAATCAATCTTTAAAACATTTCCTCTATTGGCATCCGTTGCATTACCTAATTTTGATAATCTCCCGATGTTGAATTTTTATGGAACTCAATAGCATAATCAAACTTCCACTGACTGCCCAATTCGGCATTCGGATGTGCTGTTCCTTCGTCCATCTTAGCTGTTTCTTTACCCGTAAACCAGTCATCATCATAAGAAACAAACATGATGTTCGGTTCTCATATACAGTAGTCATATCATACAAATCAGGATCAGCCATTGATTCCAGGTCTGTCATGGTACTAGTCAATGCAGGAGCAGTCATCGGATTGGAAGAAGAATTACTTTTCAGATTCAATACCAACTGCAAGTCGCCTGTCATTTCATAGTCCTGTTTGATAGTCACAGCAGCACTTTTGACCGAAGTTCTTCCTGCAGGAATAGTTAAAGTAGAAGGTAGATTGTCATACCTGCCCTCTTCCCCTTCCTTCGGAGTAATAGTGACTTCGAGTGGCACAGAACTCCGGTTTGTCTACTTTGGCAACCAATACAAACTTACCGCCTTCTGTCACCACATTTTCTGTATTATTTTCCAGAGACATTGATATCCGATAATAATCGGATACTTTAATTCGCTTGACTCGAATTTGCCATTTTATAACCACGCGCGAAAGCAACAAACTCCATCGTAGTAGTACCAACTAATCCGGAAGTCTTAACCGGAAAATCCACCTGAATCTGCTTCTCTCCTTTCGGGAAAGTAACAATACTACTAAATGGTTCGAACACATTCGCTACATCTTCCGTTCCGGCTTTTGCCGTAAAGTAAATATCGAAATCTTCGTTAGCTACCACCTCATTACCATCAGCATCTGGTTCCACTTTAATATCTACTTTCAAGTGTTCTCCCATCACAAACGCCTTTTCATTGATGCTCATTGTCAAAGGTACAGGCTTCCGGCAGAGGACGATACTTGGTCTCATCCTCACATCCTGTCAAACCGATGGTCAACAAACATACCGGAAGTATTTTATATAATATGTTCTTCATATCTTTATCTATCTAATTATCATAAATGAATCTTGTTCCATTCTCCTATTTCCGTTGCCAGCCCGGATTCTGTTTCAACTCATGATTCAACGATATCTCACTCGGAGTTACCGGCAACAGGTAATCGCGGTTAGCATCAAACTGATAGCCTCTCGGAAGAAGTTCCTTCTGTGGGTCGAGCCAGCCGTCTGTAGTCAGAATCGTTTTCAAGTCCGCTGCGTTTTTAGGATCGAATGCTTTTGTACAATACACCGTCTGTACCAAAATAAGCACCGGTTCCACGTTTTCCCTGAATCAGTTTATGAGCTCTCCAACGCATCAAATCATCAAGACGAAAACCTTGCAAAGCTAGTTCTGCACGTCTTTCCCTACGGATTTCCTGCAAATTGGCAGAAATGGTATAACCAAAATCGGTGAAATTAGGATCGATTTCAGACGGGTCTTTGTACGTCACCCCAGCGCGCTCTCGCAATGGTTTTAAAGTTTTTTCCAAAACAGCAGGAGTACATTTTCCCAATTCTTCCGCAGCTTCCGCATAAGCCAGCAGAGAGCTTCCGCATAACGGATCACCGGAAGAGACGTCTCGCCCTGACCGCTTACATATGTAGTATCGATACTCATACGGATGTGATAACCGGTAGCATTACGCGCAGGACCGCCTTCAGTCAGATAAGGGGGACGAACTATCTGTTTGTTCTCTTCCGAATATTCCTCTACCAGCATCGCTTTCGATTTTGATTCCGGTGAGGTTGACTTAAACTTACAATTTGAATGCATAACCGTCGCCAGCAAACGTCCGTCACGGCCTTTAAAAGTCAAATTGAAATCTTTAAAAATGCCGTCAGCAGGATTGATAGGTGTTCCGTCAGCATTCAAGTAATTATCAACCAACGACTGAGATAAACCTGCCGGTCCGCTGTTATCTACATAACCCGCTCCCCAGATTACTACTCAAATTATGAGTCACTCCATCTGCTATCGAATACTTTTTCCAAAAAACGACCTCTGTCATATCCGACAGGTCTTTCGAGTTGAATATATGCGCATAAGCATCTTCTATATTCACTGCATTCTTATCGGTAGCTTTTGTGTTCAAAGCAAGTCCCATACCAAACAGTTCATCGCCCAGTGTCAGCACCTGTCCCAGTAAGTCTGCCGATTTATCTTCAGCAGCGGCAAAGTCTGTTCCTTTGTGATATTTCTCCCAGGTACCTTCATAAAGGGCCACTCTCATAGCCATAATAGCGGCCTCCTTACACACTCTCAAACCTTTATACTGGCTACGCGAGTGAAGTAATCCCTTAGCTGTATTCAGATCGTCAAGAATAAACTGCGCCACTGCGGAACGGTCACGCGGAGGAATCTGCAAACCGCCGACAGTTGCATTGCCGTCCCAGAATCTATCCATCACAGGAATACTTCCAAATCTGGTCAGCAAATAAAAATGCCAGTATGCACGGAAAAAATAAGCCTCACCTTTCATTGAAAGTACATCTTTCGTCTCTTCTGTTTCCGGCACTTTATAGTATTCAAAGAAATAATTCACATTACGCAGGTTCTGATATCCTTTCTGCCATTCCGTAGTACCTCCTCCGTTTTCCTGCAATTCTCCGTTCAGACGTTTATCATAAACCTCCGCCACGATATTGTCACTATTCTTTTCTTCTCCACGGACTCCCATGTCATAAGTACCGAAAAGAAGGAAGTGCTATATACAAACCATTAATATAATTGTTCACTGCACTTGCATTGGACAAGAATGTTTCACTATTGGGGGTTGTCAAAGGCTCTCTGTCCAGGAAGTCCGAACACGCCGACATCATAACACTTGCCCCTACCGCAAATAATATATATAATTTTTTCATCATCATTATCTAATTAAAATGTAAAATCAAGTCCGAACACGAAGTTACGGTTCATCGGGTATACCATACCGTTACCATTCTGCTTCATAGGAGAAGTCAGACCCGGAGCCGTATTTTGAGCATCACCGCCAGCCGACATATTCACCTGATTCAGTGTTTCCGGATCAAATTGTTTCGGCAGTTTCGTTACGGTGAATAAGTTATCGCAAGTCACATATACTTTCAGATTGCTGATACCAATATGTTTCAGTTGTTTTTGTTGAAGGTATAAGCAACCGTCAGATTCTTCATACGCATGTAAGCAGCGTTCAACAGATAACGTGTGGTGTTATATCCGGTATTCACCAAAAAGTCTTTGTCATCCTTCCAGCCGGTCAGACGCGGCAAGTATCCATTCGGATTCTCTGTGCTGAAATAATCGAGATGTTCTTTGAAATTGTAGTTGTTTCCACCAAACATATAGTTACTTCCGGAAATCGGAAAATCTCTCTTAGCCACACCTTGCAACAATGTAGATACTTCAAAACCTTTATATCCCAGATTCAAGTTGATACCGAACGAATATTTGGGAGTCGTATTACCAATAATCTGCAAATCTCCGTGATCAGCCAAAGTACCTTTACCACCGTCTACTCTACCATCCCCATTGGAATCGATATATTTTAAGTCACCGCGACGCCAAAGGTCATTCGACTTAAACGCTGTCAGATTTACATTTCTCAGGTAATCATCAATTTCACGGTTCGACAGGAAAAGATCGTCTGCGCGATATCCCCATATTTCACCAATATCCATACCTTCATAATAACCTTTATTGGCAGCCAGACCTGTATGATTATTGTAAATGATACCTTCAGGATTATTATACTTGGTCACGACAGCCTTGTAGTTAAATACATTGAAACCGACTCCATAGCTAAAAACCACATTTCAGTTTATCATTCCAACTTACAGAAAGTTCCCAACCACGGTTACGCAAAGTGGCATTGTTCACTTTAGCACGGTCATCCGAAGCAATGCCACTGATACTTGGGATAGACTCTGCCGGACCAATCATGTCACGTGTCGTACGTTGGTAGAAGTCGGCAGTTATTGACAAGCGGTTTTTTAATAACATTAAGTCAAAACCTAAGTTGGCATTATCCACTTTCTCCCAGGTGATGTATGGGCTGATCATTTTCGGGTCTTGGCAATTGTTCCTGTGGACGCCGTGGAAGACGAAATTCCGGGCAGCAGCCAAGCGTTGGTCCCTTGTGCATCCAACGGCATTTGAGCAATGTAATCATATAGGCCTGCACCATTCTGATTTCCCAGACGACCATAAGATACACGTACTTTCAACTGAGACACAGGAAGTGCCAATTGCTGGAAATAAGGAGTGCGTGCAATATCATAACCGGCAGAGAATGACGGGAAGAATCCCCAACGGTGGCCTGGAGCAAAACGGGAAGAACCATCATAACGTCCACTGAACTCCAAAAAATAAATATTATTGTAGTTCCAATTCAAACGGGCATAAAATCCCATAGTGGACCAATGTGAACGGGCTTCACCTGCTATTACATTTCCACTGGCGTTGTCAAATGAGTAAATATCATTACTCAGCATACCATCTTTGTACATATATTCTTCCGAATACTCCCTGCAATTCCATTTGGTATCCTGCCATTGCCTTGAAGAAGTGATCTCCCCACTGGTGAGTATAAGAACTTGACAGATTAGGCGACAGATAATAATTAAACATGCTACCACGTGTGTAAGAGCCGAAATACATGTTTTTCCAGCTAATGCCCGGATAAGCAAATCCTTGTCTTTGATTAGTAGCATCACCCGGTTTAAAAGTACCCACAGGAGTTTCATACTTCTGGTTATTTTCCATTATCAGATCGTTATTTTCTATATCAAAACGGATTTTCATTTCTCCGGTGATATCCCATCCCTCCAATGGAGTTACTGTAGCCGAAAACGACAAGGCATCGAAATACGGTTTCTCTGATAATTGGAATTTTTCAGATACAACATTTCATTCCAGCTAGGTATATTATATTCTGATTCAACTGGTAGTTCAGTCACCTGAGTCGGACGGTGGCTACCGATCTTATTATACAGAATCATCTGATTAGCCATTGGGCGTTTGATCATCTGCAAAAGTAATATTGTTATTCAGGTTGAAGCGCAGCCAGTCACTTGTCTTAAACTGTAACTTGGTATTCAGGTTATATTTACTCAGATCATCCTGTACCTTATCCAGCAAAACCTTCCTGATAGGTATATCCCATACCAATATAATAGTTTACTTTATCAGAACCTCCCTGCACGCTCAAATTGTGAGAATGGCGGACAGATTTGTCTTTGAAATAATATTCAAACCAGTCTGTATTACCGTATTGATTATAATAAGCACCTGCCCAGTCATCACCGGTGGTATTCGCTTCAATCCCCGGGAACTCAGCCGAATAAGGATTCTGCATAAATCCCTTAATCTTCTCAATTGTCTTATCCGAAATCTTTTGCAAACCGGATGAAGCTCCTCCATTATCATACTGTTGGTTATTATACGCAGCGTATTCCAACGCATTCATCATTTTAGGCATATTGATAGGTGCACTGAAACCTACCGTGCCACGATAAGTAACACTGGCTCTTTCTTTTTACCGCTCTTCCTTGTTACTAGAACCACACCATAAGCAGCACGCGCACCATATACAGCAGAAGCAGAAGCATCTTTCAGTACACTGATACTGGCAATATCGGCCGGGTTCACATTCTGCATGCTCTGCTCCACTCCATCCACCAATACATAAGGCTCGCCACCGTTAATAGAACCGATACCGCGAATACTGAATTTAATATCGGCACCGATTTCACCACCGACACCACCGCCTACTGCATCCGAAGCAAAGTTCAAACCGGCTATATTACCTTGCAAAGCACTGGTAACATCCGTCACAGGACGATTCACAATCGCGTCATCTTTCAATGTAGCGACAAGCTGCCGTAATGGTATTTCTTTTTGTGTATCCATACCTACCACCACAACTTCATCCAGCACCTTAGCATCTTCCTTCATCACCAGTCTGTTACCTTCCTGTTTAGTGACTTTTTACCTGCAATGGGGCATATCCCACATATGTAACAGAAAGAGTGCTTCCTACTTTTCCTTGAATAGAGAAATTACCGTCAATATCTGTAATCGTTCCTCCGGTTACACCTTTTACCATGACTGTAGCACCGATAATAGGTTCTCCCATTTCGTCTACCACACCTGTCCCTTTATCAATTTTTTGTTGTGCCAACGCACCCAGAGGAAATAATAACAGGAGCATCAGAAACAGAACAAAGCGTTCTTGTTTTCTCACGAACTTCTTTTTTTTCCATAATATTATATTTACTAATTAAGATTCTATTTTATTCTACAGTAGGATTGGCATAGTAATCAAGCTCTTCTTTCACTGCTTTCAACAAAGACATCTCATGCGTCACGTCTACGTCTGTAGCCAAGTCCCAGCTCATGATTCCTCCAAAACCATTCTCACACATATTGTGTCTTCTGGCGAATCGTATTCTGGCTGTTGAGCGTATAGTTCTTTCCTTCATAACTCCATGTGTCTGCAGAAGTATTAGTCAGGTTACCCTTACCGGCAAGATCAAAATAAGCAGCCTGCTCGCCGGCAGTACCCGTAGTCCCGTAGAAAGGTACTCCCATGACCAGTTTATCCTGAGGTATTCCATAATCGACTGCGCTTTTTTACCATCCGATTTGAAACGTTCCATAGAGAAAAGTTCTACTGAAGGTCCATAGCATTGCAACGAGATAAAATCGACTGCTGCAATAGCTTCCGCACTTATTTTGTAAGAAACAGGATGTAGAGGATACGGTCAAAAATACATCTTTCCCCAATACTTCACGCAATTGTACGATGGCTTTACTGTAATTGGATAAATCAGTACCTGAATAAGCCCATTCAAAGTCGAGGTCCGCACCATCCAGATTATATTGCTCGATCACCTTCTTTACGTTATTGGCAAAGTTAGTACGGGCAGTTGCGTTGCCGACCATTTTCAACCATTCGCCGCCAGCAATACCCAAACGTATCTTCCGGTCACCTGCCTGTCCATTCAAGGCAGTACGAATCTGCTCCAGACGAATAGCCCATGTATGCGAGTCCTTACCAGGTTTTGCAGCGTCATCATATTTCCAGTAAGCAAGTGTTTTCGTGTTATTCCAATTATCAAAAGAGATGGGATTTCTTCCTAATGTACCCATCAGCAGACTGTTCACAAATGTTTCATCCAGATAACCTTTTAGGTTCTCTCCCATCACAAAGTCAGCACGGGTATTAGGAACCGAAGCAGGCAGAGAGCCTGTAAAGTCAGTGGCAGTATTGTTCGTATCTATATATAACTTGGCAGCGCCACCATCATAAGTCACCGCTACATAATGCCATGCTCCTGATTTCAATGCGCTATTCGTCACTGTGGCCGTAGCACTTCCGACAGTCAGTTTCAGATTACCTTCCGTTGCTCCCAACTGGAAAGCGATGACAACAGAAACCGCCGTCTACCTTTTTAAACAAGCAAAGCTCCGTCCACCCACTCGCTGACATATATATAAGTACCGAATGTGAATTTCTTGAATGCTCCGTCCGGTGAATGCAACAGACCGTCGCCGGCGTTCATCTTGCCGGTACCATCCAATTTGAGTACTCCGTTGCGTCCATTATAAAAGCAGCATACGTTGCTGCCCCTGTAAGTGTTGCATCATTCACGGGTAAGTCAAATGTCAAGTCACCGTCAGCATAAGGACGAGCTGTCAGATAAATCAAATCATTACAAGCACCCATACTTGCTCCGGAAATTCGATTTATCTCAAAAAAATCACCACGGATATAAGAACAGTTGATAAATGTTTTATCTGTAGGATCAGGATCATCGGGTTCTTCAGTTTCGCCCGGTTTTCCCGTAACTGAACCTTCGGGAGGAGTACCGGTAGGAACATCTACCCATTTTGTGTCTTTGCAAGGCTGTCAACATTCCAAAAAGGAAGAGACAAAGAAATAGGAATTTGCTTCTCATAAGTTTATTAATTAAGATTACCTTTTTATATAAGTAGCGAAGTCTTTCCTGACATTCACTGCCACAAATTTAGGTTATATCTAAGATTTAAGATGTTCGATTTTGGCTATGATTCTTCCAAAAATGTCTAAAATAGTCCATTTTATCGCATTTTTTTCGAGGTCAACAGACATTATCAGACAACTTTCGAGACAAAAGAAAGGCGGCAATATCCGTTTCCGAATATCTCCGCCTTTCATTAACTCTAATTACCCGAATATACTCATGATACTATATTCTCTCTTAAAAACTCTTCCGCCCGTGCCAACGTCTCCGGCTTGCCGATATCAATCAGTTCCAGCTTTTCCGTAAGATAACCGCAATAATCCGTTTGCCGCAGGTAGCCAGATAAAAGTCCATAATAGAGAACTTGCCTTCCCAGCACGGCACTTCCATCAACTGGAAGACAGCAGGCGAAAAAACATGGATACCGCTAAAGGCATACTCTCTATACAGCGACTCATCATATAGGAAACCTTCGGGCCTCACCTGTCCCGTATCTTTGTTGATCCATCCGCACAATCTTTGTTCCGCATCAAAAAGCAGATAACGGGAAGTTTTACGCCGGCTGGCGAGCAAGGTGGCTACACTTCCGTTCCGCAAATGAAAGTCATACAGTTCTTTTCAGATTCATATCCGAAAGAATATCCACATTATGCACAAGGAAGGGTTCATCGGAATTTTCAAAGAATCGACGGGCTTTTCTGATTCCTCCCCCGTATCGAGCAGCAGGTCCCGTTCGTCGGAAATATGCAACGTCAGTCCGAAATCATTGTTAGCTTTCAGAAAATCAATAATCTGCTCACCGAAATGATGGATATTAATCACTATTTCGGTAAAACCGGAAAGCTTTCAGTTTCAAAATCACATGCTCCAGCATTGGACGTCCGGCCACGGGAACAAGGGCTTTGGGCATCGTATCGGTCAGTGGTTTCAGCCGGCTGCCCAACCCGGCTGCAAATATCATTGCTTTCATTACACAGTTGCCTCAAAAGTACGTTCTATATTCTGTTCGCGGTGCACCAGGCTCCACTTTCACGCCAAATTTGCGGTTCAGGTGCTCTGCCAGATGCTGCGCCGAATAAACCGAACGATGCTGTCCTCCGGTACAGCCGAAGCAAACGGACAAATTACTGAAGCCCGTTCCATATATCGCTTCACCGAAGCATCTACCAACGCATAGACAGAGTCGAGGAAACGGAGAATTTCACCATCTTCTTCGAGAAAACTGATCACCGGTTCGTCCAGTCCCGTGAAAGGTTTGTAGCGTTCGTACTTACCGGGATTATTCACGGCACGGCAGTCAAAGACATAACCGCCGCCATTACCGGTAGGATCATCGGGAATCCCTTTCTTATAAGCAAAACTCATCACTTTGACGGTAAGCTGCCGTTTCTTGAGATCGTCGGTGAATTGCTTGAGTTCGGTAAGTTCGCGTAGCACATTGCAAAGATACGGGTATTCAGGGTACGCCTCTTTTGAGCAAGTCACGCAGGTTCTGGATAGCAAAAGGAACACTCTGGATAAAATGAGGTTTCTTCTCAAAATACCCCCTGAAACCGTAAAGTGCTCCGAGCACTTGCAACGTGCGGAAAAGAACAAAATGACGAAGCCTGACTATAGAAATAGGGGCTCGTCGATAGGCTGATATTTGCGCAGGGCATCGATATACTCCTTCAGCAATTCCTGACGGAGACTATCGGGATACTTCGCCTTTGCCTGCCACAGGAAAAAGAAGCGACATCATAATAGAACGGCCCTTTTCGTCCGCCCTGAAAGTCGATAAACCACGGCTCACCGTCTTTGATCATCACATTGCGGCTCTGAAAATCGCGGTACATAAAAGTAGCGGAAGAACTGCGCAGCAGCACATCACTCATCTTCTGAAAGTCGTCCTCCAGTTTATCTTCCTGAAATTCCATGCCGGTAGCCTTAAGGAAACAATATTTGAAGTAATTCAAATCCCAAAGGATAGAACGCTGATTGAACTCCGGCTGCGGATAACAACGGGAAAAGTCGAAGCCGTCGGCTCCGGCAAACTGTATGGCAGGAAGCAAACGGACCGTCTTGCGGAGCAACTCTTTTCCTCTTCGGAAAATACGCTGGTAGCACGTCCTTTCTCGATTGCATGAAACAAAAAGGGTATCTCCCAAATCCTCCTGAAGATAGTAACTCTTATTTTCGGAAACGATATGAACTTCGGGTACAGGCAGGCCGGACTTGCGGAAATGGGCTGCCATATAAAGGAAAGCATCATTCTCCTCGACAGACGTGCCACATACGCCGATCAGGGTTTTCGCACCTGTCAGCCGGAAGTAGCGGCGGTTGGAACCGGAAGATGGTAATTCTGTTATATTCTCTACGGGAACTCCCGTATATTCCTGATATAGTTTCTGTAGTTCTTCGGTAATCATAGTCGTACATTTTCGAGCAAAGATAAAGATTATAGATAAATTAATATCATCTTTGCTCAAAACTCTATATCATTTTATTCAATATTCATCCGAATGTATTATCTTTGCTTCTGTTTACTCGACCTAATTCAATGAAAGCAAGACTCTATATCGTCCTATGCATCGCATTTATCACACAAATGGCCGGTGTCCTTCCTTTACAGGCGGGGGCATTACTATTACAAGCAGATTTCTCTGAAAGAAGGACTACCTTCCACCGTCCGGTGTATCCTTACGGATGAACAGGGATTCGTGTGGATAGGCACCCGCTCCGGTCTGGGACGGTTTGACGGCCACGAACTGAAGAAATACATCCATCATGCAGACGATCCGCATTCGTTGCCTCACGACCTCGTCCTTCAGATTGCAGAAGACGAACAATACAATATCTGGATCTTGACTGATAAAGGGGTGGCACGCTACCAACGGCAAAGTGACGACTTCTACCTGCCAACCGACGAAAAAGGAAAGAACATCACCGCATATTCCACCTGCCCCTACCCCAGAGGGGTTATTATTCGGAGCCAAAACAAAATTTACTTTTACAGCTACCGGGACGGTTCTTTCCGCCTGCTGCAGGAATTCGACCAGACACCGGATTTCAGAAACTTCAATATCACGATACTCAGCCTTTGGGATGAAGAAACTGTACTCTGTTGCAGCCGCTGGCAAGGGCTACTCCTGCTCAACCTGAAAACCGGAGCATACAGCCGCCCGCCTTTCGACTGCGGAAAGGAGATTATGAGCATGATCATCGACTCGAAGAACCGGATATGGATTGCCCCCTACAATAACGGGCTCTACTGTTTCGACCGGAACGGAAAACAACTGGCATCATACACCACCCGCAACTCCTCGCTGAGCAACAATGTCATACTCAGCCTTGCCGAACGGGAGAACAAACTATGGATCGGAACGGACGGAGGCGGTATCAACATCCTCGAACCGGAAACCGGACAAGCTTTCCCTGCTGGAACACATCCCCGGCAGAGACAACTATTCGCTCCCCGCCAACTCCATCCTCAGCCTCTACAACGACCGTAACAACAATATATGGGCAGGAAGTATCCGGAACGGACTGATCAGCATCCGCGAAGTGTCAATGGTGACCTACACGGACGTAGTGCCCGGCAACGACCGTGGACTGAGCAACAACACCATCCTCAGCCTCTATCAGCAGTCCGACGATAAAATATGGATCGGAACAGACGGAGGCGGAGTCAACCTTTTCAATCCTCTCACGGAGAAGTTCACCCATTATCTCTACGTGGGAAGACAAAGTGGCATCTATCTGTCAGTTCACTCCCGACAAACTACTGATCTCGCTCTTCTCACAGGGAGTGTTCGTCTTCAATCCGTCTACCGGAGAGAAACAACCGTTCACAATCATTGACGACGAAACGACCACCCGCCTCTGCAATCGGGGGAAAAGCGGTCAACCTATATCAAAACAGCCCCGACAACGTGCTGCTGCTCGGCGACCACGTCTATCAATACGACCTGAACAAACGCACTTTCCGGATTGCCACCGAACAGGAGGGACAGGACATCATCGGCGCTCTTCTGCCCATCACCAATCACGAAAACTATACCTATCTCAACGATACGAAACGTATCTACCAACTGGACAAACGGAACAACCGCCTGACGTCTCTGTTCCGTTGCTTCAACGATACGGTCATCAATTCCGTTGCGCGTGACGAATACGGAGACTTCTGGATAGGGAGCAACTACGGACTGATCCACTATAATCCCGCTACCAAAGTACGTACTCCCTTTACCACCACGCTATTCACGGAAGTAACGCTCATCGTGTGCGACCAGCAGGGAAAAGTATGGTTCGGAACGAATGACATGCTTTTCGCATGGCTCATCAAAGAAAAAAGAAATTCGTACTGTTCGGCGAATCGGATGGTGCCATTCAAAACGAATATCTTTCCAAACCCCGTCTGCTGAGCAGCCGCGGCGATGTCTACATGCGCGGCGTCAACGCACTGCTGCATACCAACAGCAATCTGCCGCCGGCTACTTCCGAGCCTGCCCAAACTGCAATTATCGGATGTCATCGTCAACGGAGAATCCGTCAACAATGAACTGTGCGGTGACCCGACCGGAGTTTCCGTTCCCTGGAACAGTAATATAAGTATCCGAATCATGTCCAAAGAAGAGGATATCTTCCGGCAGAAAGTGTATCGGTATCAGATAGAAGGGCTGAACGACCAGCAGATCGAATCGTACAACCCGGAACTGGTCATCCGCTCGCTTCCGCCCGGCGATTATCAGATTATGGCTTCATGCACAGCGAAAGACGGCAGCTGGATTCCCAACCAGAAAATACTAGAACTAACCGTACTCCGCCATGGTATCGCACATGGTGGTTCACGCTGGGCTGTGCCTTGTTAGTAACCGGAATGATTGTCGAAACTTTCCGGAGAACACTGAAACGAAAAGAAGATAAGTTGAAATGGGCCATGAAGGAGCACGAGCAACAGGTGTACGAAGAAAAAGGTACGTTTTCCTTATCAATATCAGCCACGAACTACGGACTCCGCTGACGCTGATCCACGCCCGCTCAGCCGCATATTGAAGTCCTTATCCCCGGCAGATACCCAATACCTGCCGCTGAAAGCGATTTACCGGCAGTCTCAACGAATGAAGAATCTGATCAACATGGTGCTCGATGTGCAAGATGGAAGTGGGAGAAAGCAAACTGCTCATACAGCCTCACCCGCTCAACGAATGGATCGAACATGTATCGCAAGATTTCGTCAGCGAAGGGGAAGCAAAGAATATACAGATTCATTACCGGCTCGATCCACGCATCAAAATAGTGAGTTTCGATAAGGACAAATGTGAAATCATTCTGAGTAACCTGCTTATCAATGCCTTGAAACACAGTCCGCAGGACACGGAAATAACGATTGCTTCGGAACTGCTGCCCGAAGAAAAAAGAGTACGCATCTCCATTACCGACCAAGGTTGCGGATTGCAGCAGGTAGATACACAGAAGCTCTTCACCCGTTTTTATCAGGGCATGGGCGAACAGAGCGGAACGGGCATCGGCTTGTCTTACCCAAGATTCTGGTGGAACTGCACGGCGGCTCCATCGGCGCACGGGACAATTCGGAATCGGGGAGCCACCTTCTTCTTCGAACTACCGCTGAAACTGGAATCGGAAGAGATCATCTGCCAGCCCAAAGCGTATCTGAATGAATTGATGAGCGACGACAGCAGCAAGCAGTCACAAGAGGAAGACAGTCTTCGCCACCGCTCCCTACAGCATTCTGGTGGTAGACGACAATCCCGACCTGACGGACTTCTTAAAGAAAGCACTGGGAGAATACTTCAAACGTATATTGACTGCCTCTGATGGTGTAGAGGCACTTCAGCCTTATCAAAAGCCATACTCCCGACATCATCGTAAGTGACGTCATGATGCCCCGCATGAACGGATATGAGCTTTGCAAAAACATAAAGGAAGACATTGCGATCAGTCACATCCCCGTTATCCTGCTGACGGCAAGAGACGACAAACAAAGTCAGATGAGCGGCTACAAAAACGGTGCGGACGCCTATCTGACCAAACCGTTCGAAGTGGAAATGCTGATGGAACTGATCCGTAACCGACTAAAAAACCGTGAACATACCAAGAAGAGATATCTGAACGCAGGACTGATCCCCGCGCTCCGGAAGAAAGCACCTTCAGCCAGGCAGATGAAACGTTCCTGCTCAAACTGAACAAGATCATTCAAGAGAATCTGGACAGTAGCCGATTGGATATTCCTTTTATATGCAAAGAAATCGGCATGAGCCGGGCCTCTCTTTACAACAAACTGAAGGCACTGACGGACATGGGAGCCAATGACTATATCAATAAGTTCCGGATGGAGCAGGCAATTCTACTGATCACCGGCACGGAAATGTCATTTACGGAAATTGCGGAGAAAGTGGGATTCACTACTTCCCGTTATTTCAGCACGACTTTCAAGCAGTACACGGGCGAAACACCGACTCAATATAAAAGAGAAACATAAGAGAGAGACATCAAAAACAATTAATCAATAAAACCCCTAATATATAAATTTCTTAACACATTATTTTTATGAACTACAAATTATTTTCTTTAGTAAGCGGTACGCTTATTCTTTTCCAGTCTGTCTGCCAGCGGACAGAAAAAACAACACAAAGCCGAATATCCTCTTCATCCTCTGCGATGACATGGGATATGGCGATCTGGGATGCTACGGTCAGCCATTCATCCGCACCCCCATCTGGATGCGATGGCAAGCGAGGGTATGCGCTTCACACAGGCATACGCAGGAAGTCCCTGTCAGTGCTCCTTCCCGAGCCTTCATTTATGACAGGGCAGCATACAGGACATTGCGAAGTACGGGGCAACAAGGAATATTGGACGAACGCCCCCACAGTAATGTATGGCAACAACAAGGAGTATGCAGTAGTCGGTCAGCATCCTTATGACCCCGATCACGTTATCCTGCCCGAGATAATGAAAGAGAACGGATATACCACCGGTATGTTCGGCAAATGGGCGGGGAGGTTATGAAGGTTCCTGCTCCACCCGGACAAACGCGGATAGACGAATATTTCGGCTACATCTGTCAGTTCCAGGCCCACCTTTACTATCCTAATTTCCTCAATCGCTACAGCAAAGCATTAGGCGACACAGGCGTAGTACGTGTCATTATGGACGAGAACATCAAGTATCCGATGTACGGTGCCGATTATCAAAAACGCCCGCAATATTCGGCGGATATGATTCACCAGAAAGCAATGGAATGGCTGGATGAGCAGGACGGCAAACAACCGTTCTTCGGAGTGCTGACTTATACCCTGCCCCATGCGGAACTGGTTCAGCCGGAAGACTCTATCTTAAATGAATATAAAGAGAAATTCAATCCTGACAAGAGCTACAAAGGCAGCGAAGGATCGCGATACAACGCGATCACGCATGTACACGCACAATTTGCAGGAATGATTACCCGACTGACTACTACGTCGGAGAAGTACTGAAAAAGCTGAAAGAGAAAGGACTGGACGAGAATACACTGGTCATTTTCTCCAGCGACAACGGCCCTCACGAAGAAGGCGGAGCCTGATCCTACATTCTTCGGCAGAGACGGTAAACTGCGTGGCTTGAAACGCCAATGCTATGAAGGAGGTATCCGTATCCCATTTATCGCCCGCTGGCCGGGACGTGTACCTGCAGGTACAGTGAACGACCACATCTGCGCTTTCTACGACCTGATGCCTACTTTCTGCCAGATCATCGGCGAAAAGAATTACGTAAAGAAATATGCGAACAAAGACAAAGAAGTAGATTACTTCGACGGCATTTCCTTCGCCCCGACATTGCTGGGAAAGAAAAAGCAGAAGGAACATGACTTCCTTTACTGGGAATTTAATGAAACAAATCAGATTGGCGTACGCATGGGAGACTGGAAGATGGTGGTAAAGAAAGGGATACCTTTCCTTTATAATCTAGCAACGGACATTCATGAAGACAACAATGTGGCCGACCAGCATCCGGAGATTGTAGAAAAGATGAAGGCCGTTATCTTTGCACAGCACACGCCTAACCCTCACTTCTCCGTTACACTACCGGAGAAGAAATAAGGTAATAAAGTTTATCATTTAGGCACGAATTTCGCGGATTACACGGTTTTAAGAGTTGAGTCATTAAAACCGTGTAGTTCCGCAAAATCCGTGCCTGACTGTTATCAATAGCCGAATAATCCGCTATTGATCCGAGAGTTTCCGTGCGGATTCTTTTTCTTCCTCCCGTCTCTTCCTATACCGGATATACCGCAGTGACCACTCATGCATTTTCTCCAGAAACTCCTCTTCTGTGAGCGTATCATAGTAAAAATTAAATATACGCTCGTAATAGTTCAAACACTTATCATCCCTTTTTTTAGCATTTCGTAAGTTTCCCTTACTCATGCCTATAGCTTGACACATGGCTGAAACAACCACTTTCTCACATTTAAGTACCTCTTCGATAAAAAGGCCGAATGCAAAATGATGATACTCTTTTTTTCATTTTTTCTTGTTTTAAACGTTAATAATAATTTAGTTGTTATAAAAATATTCACATTAGTTCGGATATGTCCGAACTGCCGTTATATCACTTTGTCCTAATTTTGCGCTGCGTTTCAAAAACAGAACCGCATTATTAAAAGAATTAACGATAAATGTTATGACAAACAATTTCAGAATGTCTTATTTCATGCCCCCGATTGCTCCCATCAGGAACGAACAAGGACAAACCGTTACACCCGCCACACTCACTCCCTTCTGCGAAGTTTCGGTCGAACAGGTATATCAGATGATCACCTGCAACGAAAACCTCAAAGCACTGACCGAACAAGTACGCGGTGCCGGAGACCTGCGAATGGCAAAAAGCCTCTTTACTCCCCCTACGTAACCCCATGCGGCACATTCATCCGCCGGAGTAGTAAATTCTTCGCATCGCCTTCCGGGCTCATAGTGGTAGATATAGATAACCTCGATTCCTATCAGAAAGCCGTGGAAATGCGTCGTACACTGTTCGACGACCTTTTCCTCTGCCCCATACTTACATTCATCAGTCCCAGCGGCCGGGGCGTGAAAGCATTCGTACCTTATAGCAAACTCTACGCAGACGATCAGACACGGAACGTAAAAGAAAGCATAAACTGGGCAATGCAATACATAGAAATAACCTACGGATCAGAAATGGACGACTCCACAGAAACTCCGCCAAAAGCCGTAGACACCTCCGGCAAAGACATCGTAAGAGCCTGTTTCCTCAGCCACGACCCACAAGCACTATTCAGAGAGTATTAAATTATAATCACGAATGATCAACTTCAATTGTCAATTATCATTTGTCAATTGTCAATTCTAAAAAATGACCAATATTGAATCTTTACGCCTCATCACTGAGGCAGTCGAAACGGCAGGTGCCGACATTGCACCCTCTTACGCCGAGTACGTACAATTAGCATTCGCCATCGCAACAGACTGTGGCGAAGCAGGACGTGAGTTTTTTCACCGCCTGTGCCGGATATCCGCCAAATATCAGCGCGAGCATGCCGAACGAATGTTCTCCAACGCCCTCATGAAGCAGCATGGAGAAATACATCTGGGAACGGCTTTTCATCTCGCAGAATCGACAGGAGTGAAAATCTGCCGGGAGGAAGTTATGAACAGCCGAAAAAATGCAGAAAATGCACTAAATGCACCCTACAATTTCTCCACACACAGGCGCGCGTATAATAAGGAGGAAGAGGAAGAAAACGACAACGACGAAAACGCCAACGCTTCCGAAGAACTCTCGATAGACAGTGATCCTCTACAACCGCTGCCTACTTTCCCCGAAGCAGACTGGCCTAAAATCCTGATGCTCATTCTGAGCTATGCCACCTCTCCTACACAACAGGACATACTCTTGCTCGGAGCACTGACCGCACTAGGAGCTACGATGGAACGCTATGTGAGATGTTCCTATTCCGGAAAATGCCAGTCTCCTTGTCTGCAAACCTTCTTTGTAGCCCCTCCTGCTTCGGGTAAAAGCGGACTTTCACTTATCCGCCTGCTCGTAGAACCTATTCATGACAAAATTCGCCAACAAGTGGACGAAGAAATGAAAGCCTACCGGAAAGAAAAGAAAAACTATGAGTTGCTGGGCAAAGAGCGTGTCAATACAGAAGCACCCTCAGATGCCTCCCAACAAAATGTTTCTTATCGCGGGCAACAATACCGGCACCGGCATTCTGCAAAACATCATGGACGCCAACGGAACAGGACTCATCTGCGAAACCGAAGCGGACACCATCGCCTCCGCCATCAGTTCCGAATACGGGCATTGGAGCGACACGCTTCGCAAAGCCTTCGACCATGACAGACTGTCCTACAACCGACGTACCGATCAGGAATACCGGGAAGTAAAGAGAATCTTTCTTGCCGTCCTGCTTTGGGGACACCACGCACAGGTGAGAGCCCTCATCCCGTCGGCAGAGAACGGACTTTTCTCCCGCCAACTGTTCTACTACATGCATGGCATCTATACATGGGCTGACCAATTTGCGTGCGGAGAGATAGATCTGGACGAAATCTTCAGGTCCATAGGCAGGGATTGGCAACTAAAGCTGGATATACTGAAAGAACACGGCATCCATACGCTTCGCCTCACCGACGAGCAGAAAAAGGAATTCAACGCTCTCTTCTCCGATTTGTTTTTCCGTTCGGACATTGCCAATGGCAACGAGATGAGAAGTTTCATAGCCCGTCTGGCTGTCAATATCTGCCGCATCATGTCAACGATAGCCATGTTACGGGTGTTGGAAATCCCCAACCCTATCAGGCTTAAGAGTTCTGACAGATACGCTCCTGTTCCGGACAAGGAAATTCCCACAGATAACGTCAAGGACGGCATTATTACCCGTTGGGATATAACTATCACTCCTGAAGACTTTAAAGCTGTTCTTGGGCTTGTAAAGCCTCTCTATCGGCATGCCACGCATATATTATCTTTCCTTCCATCTTCGGAAATCCCACACAGGGCCAATGCCGACCGTGACGCCTTCTTCGATGCGCTGGGTGACGAGTTCACCCGTACACAGTTGACGGAACAGGCTACAGCTATGGGAATCAAACCCAACACTGCACTCTCCTGGCTGAGACGTCTCGTAAAAAAAGGGACTCTTTGCCATGAAAGAAAAGGGGACTTACGTACGCGCACGTGTGTGCGTGTGTTAGGGATGCCCCGTAAAAGTGCATTTTTTGCATCGGTTGATAACTTTGTGTCATAGGGATATAACGTTTTGTAGAAGCTAAAGCACCGCTTTAGATACCATAAAGCTATGCTTTTAGAAGTCGTAAAGCATAGCTTTAGCCAATACAAAACGCCCTCGCAGTCTACAACACTTATTACCTGTTACCTAATACTTATTACCTGCTCATGGTTCCCAACGCATCCACGATTGCCCTTACTCCAACGGAGTGTAAGAACGGTGCTGCGGCTGATAGCCTAAATCGGACAGGCGTTCCTGAAGACCGGGACAGCGGACAATCCATTTATTCATTTTGCGGTAAGCGGCAATGCCCGTAAGTTCGGGAGAATAAAGCTGTGCCAGTTCCATACGACCGTAAGCACGTATTTTGAATTCTATCATGACAAATAAGTTTCTGTTTTACAGTCACAAAAGTAACAAAATATATTCACATTACCTACGTTTTACCAGGGAATAACAGACTATAACTGACAACAATTGCACATTACCGACTGTCACTGTACACAACCGATTTTTCCGGAGTTACAGTATGCTATCTTTGTGTCATCGAAAGGGAGAAATCCTCACGAAAGTATGTTTAACTCTTTAAAATTATTATTTTATGATTCGTTACAAAATCTATCAGAACCAGCAAAAAGAAAGGCTTGAATGCGGCAAGTGGTTCGCCCGGGCGGTAAGCGACGAGACTTTCGATCTTTCCAAACTTGCCGAACATATGTCAAAGCACAATTCACCGTATTCTAGTGGGGTGATCAAAGGCGTGCTTACTGATATGGTGGACTGCATCAAGGAACTGCTGCTCGACGGCAAAGTGTGAAAATTGATGATCTAGCCATCTTCGGTGTAGGAATCCGAAGCAAGGCTGCCGAAACACTGGAAGAGTTCTCATTGGAGAAGAACATCACAGGTATGCGACTCAAAGCACGTGCCACAGGAAACTTATCGACAACCAACCTGAAACTCGACAGCCAGCTGAAACAACAGGCAGAGTATCAGAAACCGACAACGCCGGAGGAGGAGGCCCGGTTCAGGCAATACCCCTGGATCCGAAACCTAATCCGGACGAAGGGAGACGAAGAGGCACCGGACCCGACTGTTTAATTCGTAATCTGAACCCTGCCAAAGTCTTTAGCTTATCCCAGCTAAAGACTCATTAAAAATCAATATTTTTTCATTTAAAACCAAAAGCTATGAGTAATTCATCATCACGATCCGTATGGAGTTTCATTATCAAAGTAATCATCACTGTCGCTACTGCCGTAGGTGGTTTAATAGGAGTACAAAGCTGTATGTAAACTTATGCGGACCATCACACTGATTATCATTCATTTGCAGTGCCACGCCGGAGGGAAAATCCCCCTCTCGGCGGAGGCTTGCCGGCAGGATCATATCCGACATCGGGATTCCGTGACATCGATTACCTTCACCAAAAATCTTAAAAATCAAACCACCATGAGCGATGTTGCAAATAAAACAAATCATATCGGAGACGACGTAACATTTTATCCATCGTATCTGTGTACCCATTGTATAGCGTAGCATACGAAGTTACGCCCGGTCGTATCTGATA
>VOFG01001717.1_pt1 | contig 56428 bp, 90 predicted proteins | sample 5384171 | NCBI WGS metagenome assembly VOFG01 (sample SAMN12384726, study PRJNA508395) | human gut metagenome | isolation source: healthy gut F | host: Homo sapiens
TGACATCAATCTCCACGAAATCGGATTTATCTATCTTCGTGTACTTCTTAAATTTCTTAAAATCTATTTTCATGATTAATCGACTAAAATTCCATTTTCAAAAACCAGTTTATACGTTGAAGGTATCGAACCATTCCGTATAGTCCATGATATTGTTCTCGTTGCTCCTTTTTTTTGTATGTATATGATCCATCGGCTTGCAATGACCATCCGGTACCGAACTCATTAGACAATATCATATTGGTATAAAGATTTCCGTTTACATGTACTCCTCCGTCAAAATATCCGGCATAAGTATTAGAACTATGTGGCTTTGCTAGTACCGTTCCTTGAAGCATAGATGCATGCTCCACCGTCATTGCTTCCAATTACTTTAACCCCAAATTTCCCGTCAGTCGCACCATTGAAATTTATGTCAATCATACCACTGTTATCATCCGTAGGAACACCAATCCGTATACTCCTGCTATCATTGCCGAAAAAATCCATTCCCTTCCAATTCAAGGAACCGTTGTCTATAGTGAAACCTCCAATCTTAGCACCATCGGCAGATATTGTTCCGGGAAAAAGTACCTTTAGCGGCTTTCAGTTCCCGAAAATGTACCGTCTGCACCATCCAGATGTTTCACTTTTTAACGAGTTTACATCTATGCACTCTGTAAGAAGAAGTGGTTTCCCATTTTTAACCGTAAACACGGCTATTCCTTTCCCTTCAGAACTTTTAATTTTAAACTTATCTGAAGAAATAACAATCTCATTTTTTTCGATGTCAATACCCGTAGCACCAAGTTTAATTGAGATATTTTTTCTCTGCTACATCTACAACGCTTTCACCATTTGACAACAATATTCTTGCTGCACGTACCTCTATTTCTCCAGAAGCAAGTCTGATATAATTTGTCTTGTCCCTATTACCGATATATGTCTTTCCATAAACATTAAAGTATCCTTCTTTAGTTAGACGATCATATCCGATTGAAACTATATCTTTCCCGGAGAGGGAGTAAGAACTTATCCCCTGATAGAAGGTAAGAGAAGGCGCACTGTCTCCGTATGCAGACAACACGATTGCAGCCTGAAAATCCGTATCCGATACGTCTCCAAGTTGTACCATCACATCTCCAACTGCCGGTATGTCGCTGCCTTCGTCACAATGACTCACGGATACCTCTATCCAGTTATCACCAACATTTTCCACCAGACGCCACCAATAGTGATTGGATACGCCGTCATACGCGCCTTCCTTAATATTAAAGGACTGTGAGCGTACTAAATTCCCTGGCTTAAAACGATTTTCTATGGCTTTCTCACCATCATCTGCAAGGAAGTAACAGCGATAAACAGAACCATAAGTTCCAGGAGATGAGTAACCTCTTTTCCCGTCTGAGAACTTGACTCCTTTACCATCCTTTGAAACGAATTCCCTTTTTTTCTATAAACTCGACCTTAGTAATCGTTGCTCTGGCCCGCTGGCGTTGAACATGAAAGAAGCTCCGGCCAGCCTCGGTCTCCATTATTGAAAGTAACTGGAAGATGGCTTTCTTTCTTACATAAAATTTATCAATCCAGCCGACAGAATCACCATTTTCATCGCTATAGAATGACATGCCGGCCCCCATCATACCTGTCACGAAGTCTGAGATGTCAGGAAAGGAGATATAATACCTCCCAAGAGTTTAAGAAGATACCTCGTTTCATCCTCACAATCCTTCTGCAAAAATATCTTCCTTAGCTTGTCAAGGGTAACAGTTGATAAAATATCGACTATGCCAACAAATGTTCTACCCACCCGTTCAGCCGTATTCTCTCCGCTTTTCGTAGCATTACGAATAAGCAAAGACAACTCCTTTAGCATCTCGATACTATCCATATTAATCTCCTAAAATTCTAAATACAGTCCTGTTTGCTTTAATTTTTCCGCTTCCCTTGTAAAGAGGATAATCAGCCTTTTTTCTCTTCAAGAAACCTTACACACTCCTTCAGGTATCTGTCAGCAATGGAAAACGCATCATTATAAGCCATCACCTTCTCTTTGATGTCCGGACGGCTACTGTATTCATCCTCCTTCTGCATAAGTCCGTATCTGGTCACATTCAAATCACCGTTCTTCACGATCCGTGCATAGGTATAATATGCCAACGCCGTTTTAATACCCATGAATATCTTTTTTCTCTCCACACTTGTCATCATACGTACCTCCATCAAGAAGAAGCGCGTACTTCTCCGGATGTTCCCTCACATCCAGATAAAATTCATCACCAAGAGCTCGACTTTATGTCGATGCTTTCCGACTCACGTATATACGTCTCTATCTTATCTTCATCCACATGTACGGACATGCTACGTGACAAATCTGCGACCTCAAGCGTTGTTATCAGATACTGCTGCATTTCTTATATACTTTAATGGTTGTACACTAAAATCCATTGACGGGTTGGCCACCTCATACCAGTTGCGGAAAATACGGTCAAACGTGCGCTCTATTAAGCGCTGTTGCTTGCTGACAATAGAATTATAGTATTCAAAGGCATCTTCCAAAATATCGCCTGAAAATCCCACTTTCCCGATACGAATACAATACCACGGCTCCTGACCATAGGCGGAATAAATACGCTCCACCACACTTGCATCGGTAACGGTAAACTCCTTATCATAATTCTGTGTAGTGAACGAGATAAATTCAGGCTTTTCTTCATCATTTTCAAGCGTTACCTCTATAAGTTTCAAAGGAATTTGTATCCCCCTGAAGGCGACAAGGCTATCAGAAAATCCGTCATCCTCCGAAATCTTTATTTCATTACCTTTTTCATCGTATCTGACAATATCCGAGCCTTTCTTAGTGACAACCATACCGGACGGAAGGAAATTATTGCGCACATTCCTGAATTTCACGTTGGAAAGCCCTTCATCCGTGCTCATCTCGGTAATGACACGGTCAGATTTACCTACCGGATAAGTCTGTTTTCCGGCCATGGATACCCATAGGACCTGCCCCTTGTAGTATTCTATCGCCAGCAGGCTTCAATCTGTGCCAGAACAACAGATTTCAACGGATTAAACACATCAATGTAGTCGATATTCTCTTTTGCTACACGTATCTTCTTCCCTTTCCTGGTTTTCGTACCGCTCCAGTCAGGATGCACGGCAATCTTAGCCACATATCCGTTATCATCCTCTTCCACCAGACGGCAGTTTTCAAATGGGACATGCTGAATTTCCACAATCTGGCCCAAAATGTTGTAATTTACATGAATGGCAATCCCATTGAAGTCAGCCATATCCCGGCAAACAAGAGAATGTATATCATCAGCCGTATCTCCCTTTCGGTTTACCACATACTCCGAAAAAGAAACCTCACGGAATCCGTTACCTTCAATGAAATCCGCGAAACGGTCAGCACATTCACTTCCGGTAGAACTCGCTGCAATGATATTTCTTACCGTCTGCGGATAGAGGTTGTCATCCCCGTAAGACTGTATCCCAAGCTGCTGCAAATAGCGTATATCTACCCTTACACTGCTCTTCTTTCTAAGTTCCTTTACTTTCATAATTCCGTGAGGTTTTAATTTATTCAACGCCTTCTACCGCTTCTCCTTCTTCATCGGTCTGCCCATCAGTAGATTCATGATTATCCCCATTCTCACTGCCTTCTTCACTTCCTTCAGGATTCTCCCGCATATCAGCAAATACTTCCAGAGCCTTGTTTACGTGAGCCTGTCAGGACTTTTTTGTAATAGTCTTTCCGGAGATTTTATAACCTTTGAACTCTTCCTGAATTGACTTACTTGAAACTCCATCCTTCATAGCTTCCACCATGAGATAGACAAAGCTCGTCATTAATCACCACATTTCCGTCCTTTCTGGACTTTACACGTTCTTCCCAGTCATCGGGTTTCTTTGAGAAATACTTAATGTTGTCCGGGTATTTCGCCAGATACTTCTCCGCTGCTTCATCAGTAAGGTTAGCATTCGTATACATTTCGCTACTGCCAAATCCCATCTGCAGGAGAACACCGTTCTTCAAGCCGTATTCTGATTTTTCTTTCATCTTTCCGTTCTTGTTAAGGTAAACACTCATTTCTATCACCGCATCATGATAGCAGTCGCTACAAGATGTGCGGACAAACTTCTTATCAAGGACAAGCGCATAAAGGTTTTCAATCTCTGCCTTGTCAGAAGAAGAGAGGGAAGCAATGCTTCCCAACTCCTTCAACCTATTAACCACATCAATCACTTCCATATCAAGCTGCTGGTGATGTCAACGTATCGATGGCCGTCTTGGTAGTCTCGTAGTCTGTCTTGTAAAGGAACAAAGCAGACTTTGGCACCTTTGTTTCCTGCAATGACACAGCCCATCCTCCATTTGTATCCTCTGCATACTTATCATTGCTGATTTCGGCAGCCTTCAAGCCTTGATAATAACCGTAAATCTGGAATGCAGAATCGCCCGGATTCTCTTCCTTCTGCAGGTTCTTTGCCTTGTTCTCCAGGATTACCACATATTCACCGTTTGCCAGCCCGTCAATAATGTCCGCACACACGTCCGGGTCATTGGCAAGAATCACCATGTTCACCGTATTAGTAAACGTATTTTGATACGTACCGACAGCAAGTGCCGTGTTCGTCCTGGTAAACGGAGTGCTTCCAGGCACAATAACCTTATAGGCTTTCTTGCCTTCCTTCAAGGCCAGCGTTTCAATCACATTCTTACGCGTTGCATTGAATGCTACTGTAGCGAAATCTATGTCCTTCCGGTTCATGATAACACCTTCCTGCTCTACTCCAGGAACGAGCGGGTCATCGCAGCTTGCCACGATGTCCCTTTTTATTGCATAGTCACAAATTCCTGACATAACTCCTCCTTTCGTTAATAAGCCAACTGGAACAAATTATCTTCCCCAATAAGGCATCCTAATTTTCCGGTAGAATACAGCTTATTAGTTCTGGTATTTCTGTCAAACCAAATGTCAAGGTCTGAAATGATGTCATCAGCTGGAGTACCCACAAACAACTGCTTCGGAGAACCAAATACAGCACGGTGAGGTAGATTAAGTTTAGTACCATTGTTCAGATATTTCTGGATGAATCTATCCCAAATGGATACACGATAGACAAACACACCGTTGTACTCTGTTACGTCAAGACCTTTGAAAATCTGTTCCCATTCAAGGATTTCCTTGTATTCACGCTTCAGGTCTTTTGCCAGCGCATCGCACAACGACTTCGTACAGAAGATACCAGCTCCATCCATTGAAGCGATACGTGAGTCTGCATTTTCAATCAGGCTGTCAAAGATTCCGATTGCTACTCCAGATTCTTTCAGCTTGCTGAACTGTAATGCGGTAGACGCTTCATCGTTGGCAGCAATAGCAACCTTCTGACCTGCGTTTGCTGTACCAATCGCAAACAACTGTTTCCAGAAACCGTCTGTTGTCTTGAACAGCTCCACATTCACACCATCTGTAATCTGACCTGAAGATGTTGCATTCTGCGCTTCTGTGTCACCGAACCAGATGAATCGCCACATCATGCGCTTAACTGCCAAATCCAAAGCAGGATATACGATATCATCCATGTATTCAGTAGACGACAAGTCCGCGATTTCTGTTCCAGTTTTCAGACAGTATTCAGCGATTGTATTCTGTAACTCTTCATAACACCACTCCAAAGGAATCTGCCAATCACCGATTTTCCACTCCTTCTCCGCAAAGTTGATGTTTGCTTTCTTGTATTCAGGATTACAGCCGGAACCTGCCCAACCGATATCATCCATCTCCGACCCATCCCAGCTTATCACCATTATGTACATTCTGACGAAGAGTGAAGAACCGTCCAAGTTCCTCATCGACGAAGTTTGTCATGATAAGCAAGTCTCTCAGACTCTGTACTGCTCCATTACCTGGAGTAAGATTCGAAAAGGCTGCTCCCAAGTAATTCTTTCTTTTGCCATAATTCTTAGTTATTAAATTTCTGTTTGTTCTTTTCTCTAATCTCAGCAAGTTTCTTCTCAATCTTGCTTTCATGCTTAACTTCCTGCTTCTTTCCGTAAGTCGTTGTACGTCCTGCAGGAGTGTACTTGCTTGCGGCCGCTTTAGTCAGTTTTTCAATTCCTCCAGCTTTAGCCACTACATCCAGAATTCTGACATCATCCTCTGTCTTGGCGTTGGCTGTCAAGTCAGAAACCTGCTGTTCCAATTCTGCGATACGTGCCTCCAATGCTGCTGTATCATCATTTCCACTTTCAACTTCACGGATTTCGGTAATTACACCGTCAGTCACTACGATAGTCTTCCCGTCTGGCATTACGTGTTCCCCATCCGGGCTTGCCGCGTCACCTACTTGCGGTTCACCTTCTTCACGCTCTACTGTCAATGTGTCGCCACCTGCAGTTGTGCTCCAACGCTACCGCAGGAACATCTTCGATTTTTGCATAGCCTAACTTGGCCAGCATACGGTCAAGCAATGACTTGCTTACCGTAACTTCATTTTCTTTTTTTCCCATAAATTTATTGTTAGATACTACTTTAGCTGACTTCGGCATAATTACCTCACTCACAAATCCAAGTTGCTTGGCTACCTCACCACCAAACCATGTTTCTTTAGCCATCTGTTCCTCTATCACCGCACGATCAACCCCCACAGCGCTCAACATAGATTGAAATCATACGTTCACGCTCTGCTTCCAGCCCAGCTTTTAAGGATTCAAGCGCTGAAATATCAAGAGAACCTTCTACACCAGGACAATAAGGTGAATGAATAAGAATCTTTGCGTGCGGATACATCTTTCTGCGCTCGATAGGAGCTGCCAAAAGAATTACTGTCGCCATTGAAGCACATCTTCCTACTACAGTAGCAGAAATTTCCTTCCCAGTAGCCCTTAAAGCATCATATATCGCATATCCTTCAGCCACATCGCCACCGCACGAGTGTAATTCAATATCAATGTGATTGTCATCCGGAGCAATCCATCCAAGAAAATCCTGTACATCAGAGAAGGACATACCATCAACGCCAGTCAGATACCAGTTTTCCATTTTTTCGGTATCAGCTACAATGTCTTTGTTGATAAATAATTTCGCCATATCTCGTAATTGTTTGAAACAAAGGTAGTGAACGCGATATGGCTATAAGAATTTTTGAAAGGAATAGCACTGACACGCCTTGTCAGTCGATTTTTCAAACAAAAAGAGGTGAGCCGCTGCCCACCTCAAACAATTACATATCCACTTCCGTGGAAAACTTCTTTACAACCCTGTATATCGTCCTCTCATCCACGTTGTATTCGTCCGAAAGGTACTGCAATACGTAGGTTTTCTTATGCCCTTCTTTCATCAGACGGCTGTATTCCTTGTAAAGTTCAAGGTATCTCACGTCCGACGGCTGTACCGGGAGCGTCTGTAACTGTTCCATCACTCCCTTATGTGTGTTTAGAAATTCATACACGTTCATACATTACCAAGATTCTCCAATACTTTTTACACGGTTACTCACACTGGTTATCTCTTCAACCGAAACAACCGGACGCATAGACTGAACTCCCTTGGCGACAGCTCTCTGGCCAGCATGTCCTCTCCGAGAGCCTGACTACTTGTCTGTGTTACGTTGATAGGAACTCCCCCTCCCATCTGATTGAATGATGAGAGCAAAGGAGCAAACATCGAGGTGGCTCTGGCCGTCATCACCGACTCACTGTTACTAAAAGGCTGTGCAGGTATGCTGTCGCTTGTTCCGGTGCCTGGTCCGGTGACTAAACCACCTGTTGCAAATTTAGCACTTTTTACCGTTTTTGTAGCTACAGCAATATTAGAAAGTATCGTTGCTACTGTCGTTGCGATAGCTGCCAAGTTAGCCGGGAACGGGACAGACTGAGCCTGTGCTATACCGGCAGCCAGAGCCTTTCCGGTATTGATGGCAATCTCAGCAAGAGCGAGTGTCTTTGAGAGTATGGCGAAAGTCTTGTTATTTTCCCCTAATGTTTCAAAGGCGGATGACAGACCTGATGTTATTGTCTCTATTGCCTGGAATTTTACCTGCTCTATCTCAACCTCCTTGTCTGCAATGGCCTTCTTCGCATCAATATATTCCTGATTAGCCTGAAGCTTACGGTTAAGGAACTCCTGTTCACTCTCCCCTTCCTGCTGCTGTATGCTGTTCAACAGTTCTAATTTCTGTGAAGCCTGTTCCTGAAGTATTTCCAGTTCACTTGCACCGGACTGCTGGAGCCTGCATAATTTCATTCTCCATTCTCAGTCTGACGGCTTCCTGCTGCTTTTCCGATATTTCCTGCTCACGCTGTAATATCAGATCGTCCATCTGCTTGTCATACTTGTCCACAATGGCAAGCTTCATCTGCTCGGTCAGTTCCTTGTCAGCAAGCTCGGCATCACGCTGGGCAAGTAACTGCTGCATCCTCAGCTGATATTCCTGCTCACTACCTTCCTTTACGGCTTCAAGCTGTAAGGAAATAAGCTTGGTACGGTTGTCTATCTCTTTCTGTAATTCCTCCTCAGACAGCTTTTGCAACTCAGCAGCCTTCTGCTGTTCCAGAGCTTTTATCTGGTCGTTGATAGCCTGGCGGGCCTTTACTGTAAGGTCTGTCTCTGTTTTCAGTCTAGCGCGTAAATCTTCTATCTGACGGGAATAAGTGAGTTCTATTTCCTTACGTGCCTGCTCGCGCTTATCCTTAACAAGAGCCAGCATGGCATCCTCTGCCGCTCTTACCGCTTCCAATTCTTTCTGCTTTGCAGCAATAGCCGCATCCGATTTTTCCTTTTCAGCCGACTTTATTTCGTTAGCCAAAGACACTTCACGACCAAGCAATTCACCCCTTTTATCCTGATACTCAGTCAACGCATTATACATCTCCACCTCAGCCTGAGCAATAGCATCATTAGTTTCCTTAGTGTTCTCAGCCATCGCATTCTGCTGTACCATCAGTTCATATCTTCTCTTGGCCAGTTCGTAGTTCTTCTTGCTGGCTTCCTCCTCCAGTCTGTTAGCTTCCCTGATAGCTTCCATACGTTCCTTTGCAGACACATTCAGTTCATCGTCAGCCTTTGCCTTCAAAGTAGCTATCTGAAGAGCATTCTTTGCGTTCTGCACCTGAAGGTTTCGTGTATCCCTGTCTATTGCCGCCTGCTCCTTTGCCATAGCAATGTATCTCTCATTCTCCTTGTTCACCTCTGCAACATACTTACCAAGTACCGGAAGTTTTTCAAGGCTGCTTGGTAATCCATCCCATCATCTTACCACCAAGCTTCTACAACAGAAAGTATTCCGCTTGCCACAATCTGCAGCACTTTACCCACGGCATCCAAGGCCATTTTCAATGGAGCAAGAACAACATTCCATCGGCTTGTATTTTCCTCACTCGATTTAATACCTTTAGCTACAGCCATAATCACCACGGAAATCGCAGTAAGAATAGCAACAATCGGGTTGGCCAACAATGTAAGAAGTGTCTTTGAAAAATTCTTCACGGCAGCACCTGCAGCCACAGCACCTGCCTTCACACTTCCCATTTCATCCTGAGTCTGTATTAATGTTCCAATAAACGGGATATTGCTTGAAACCGCACTCTTAATCGCTTCCTCGTAGGTACCCACATTCCGGTAATACCTCTGCGTTCCCTCCTCTCCATCCTTCAGGGCATCCGTAACCTCGTTTATCTTATTTTTCAGTTCCTCACCACTGGCACTCTTTCTTTCAGCTTCCGACAGAGCATCATATTCAGCTGTTAAATTAGATAGCTCAGCGCGTAGTGCTTTCAGGCTCCCCTCCTGCTCTTTCTCCTGCTTAATCTGATTCTGTACAGTCTTGTTGATGATACGTATCGCATCATTATAATCTGCAATGGCAATCTTTGACGCAGCCATCTCCTCGTTATACTGCTGACGGGATATTTCCCCATCCTTCAACTGCTTTTTCAGGTTCTTTTCTGCATCCCTAGCCGCATCAATCTTCGTCTGGTATTCCGCTATCGCCTTTACAGCTTCATTGTAATTCACCTTGATGTCAAGGATTTTCTCCACCTTATCCGCCATAACACTATATTTTTAGCAATTCAACTTCGCATATATTATTCTCCTTGGTTTTCACCTTCACAATCGCAAAATATGAACCGTATTGTCGAAGATATACTGGTACTGTCAATCCAGGCTCTTTAAGCTCAACAGGACTTAATCTGACATATTCTGAAATTACTTTAGGATGCTTCACAATATCCTGATAAGAACTGTAATACTTAGACAATAACGTCCCCCACTCCAATTCCTTAAATGAAGCTATCGTACCATCATTTCCTGAACGGTATATAAGACGTGGTTCTATATCATTCATCTCCAGCCTTTCCTTCCGAATTATAGGAATATAAAGGAATGCTTACCATGTTACCTGAATAATCACAAGCAGCAAACGGAAGTGTTATCACGTCTCTTTCATCATCCAACGATTCACTCTCTACAACTATCTTTCCATCATAGTTGCCTTTGACTGTATCATCTTCCTTATACCTAAACCAGTTGTTCTTGGAAAACCCGTTAAGACTGTATGATATTGTTCTTGGCAAATCACCATAATATGCACATACAATCTTCATACTCCAGTCTACAGCCTTTGATTTATTTTCTAAAATAGTATCAAACGAGAAGAAACGTATTCCTGTACCATCCGATTTTGGCACGGCAAAGAGTCCCAACATTGCAGTAATAGCTTTCAAAAAGTCCATCTGCTTAATATCCGGAAGATTTGGTATATGATAATATCTGTTATTATATCCATCTCCATCATAAGCCGTTACCTCTGAATCAGGTGCCAATGTCATATCCCCAGACAATTCAGATACTACATTCACATCTTGAAGTCCTTTAATGAAAAACTCGATATCTCCATCAATCTTACCATATTTACCTACTATATCGGTAGTACCATTAAGATTAAAAGCCACCTTACTTCCGTTAATGCTATATGGAGATGCTGACATAATCTCAGTTCCTCCAATACTCATTACAAGATACAATTCTTCAGGTATCGTCCCAGATATTGAGCACGTCAAGTTCCATGATACAGAATACTTAGTATTAACAAAATTGTTAATCACGCCTGAAGTAAACGAACCACTAGCCCCTGTTCCTCCAAACGTTGAAAAGAAATAGTTACTGACAGTTGTTTGCTTAAATAATATTTTCTTACCTGAATCACCAGAAGTACCCATTCCATTCGGTACAAGAATAAGACTACATTCTTCTGACTGTTCAGGTGAACCGTTTTTTGTCAGTAAAGGTATTCTTATTTCAGCCAATACACTTTCCCTGTCATATTCAAAGCTAATCCCATTATCTGTTGCTATCTGCCGCATAAGTTCGCTTACCGGAATTACAGGATGATACCATACGCCTTCCTCTGCATCATTGAACCCATAATTAACCATAGGATGCTCCATATCAGGTGTTCTCAACTTCCACCAATAACTCCATGCTCCACTCAGTGGAAGCTCCGTCAGGTCTCTTAAAGTCTTATCACTATTGAGGATATTGTCAAAACCTTGAATATTTCCCCATGAAAGCGCAATCTCTATCGTGTCACTTACTGACATCAATACCACATTGGCTCCATCAACAATCTGCACACCGTCACGCAATAAAGTACCTACATGAGGAAGATATGGGAAGGCTGCTCACTGCACTGGGTATATGAGCACATTCTATCAGCCGAAGGTTATTCTTTGTCTTCGGCAGCTTAATCGTATAGCTGAAATTACTTACAATCTTGCTAATATCAGTCAGGATATTGCTACGGTATTCAAGAGAAACACCGGACTCCCCATATCCACTTTCGTCCCGTCAATATATAATTCATCTCTCATGCTCTGCGAAATTATAGTTGGCAATATGACCGTTATCTCAAAATCCTGCAGGTGCTCACCTGAATCAACAGCCGTATCAGCTTTTTTATACCAACCGGAACCCAGGTCTCATCCACATACATATCGACAAGAGGAGAAGAATGTATTGAAAGCAGCATGTTGAATATCTCCTTAGAAACCAATGACGCACATGCCTTTTTGGTTCCCTCGGTAGTCTTTCCCTGAATTCTGGATACGCCGTAATACCCATACTTGCTCCCATAAAAGTTTTCCATAAGATGCTCTCCATATTCCTCAGATTTATTTTCGTTTGACCCTTCCTGGAAAAGCCAATACTGGTAAAATCCATGACGGTCTATCCAGCGCAAATAAATACCATCTTCAGAATCATCCTCCACGACTTTGACGTATTCCGGTACGTCAGAAGGACTCACATGCTTAATCATCTGGTCAAATATCGTTACAGTAAATGGATACTTCGTAAAATGTACTACGGTACGATGTCCATCAAACTGCTCACCGATATTCATAGCTCCCCATATAGCCGTCACATCAAAAGACATAGAAACTCCTGATATGGTCACTTTAACATGAACCACTTTTGACTCAACCATCCCTCCACTTCTGTTAATATCGAAACATGCCTGAAGATATGCGGATATGTCAAGTTCTACATAATTAGCGTATTCATCACGATTATCCGAAAAATACGGTCTCTTCACAATCGTAAACGTCCTGTCAAATGTAGTATCGAATACACCTCCGGAACCTCCGCTATCGGAAGATATTACAAAAGTGACATCACTGGAAGTATTCACTGTAATCATATTCGGATTAAAGCAGAATACCACTTCATCCGGATATTTAATACTGCATCCGTTAATAGTTCCCGTTCTCATTGAAATTAAGATTTATATGTTCCACTTCACTCCCGAACAGAATACCGATACCCTGCGATACCCTTTCTACCGTATCCTTCACTTCAGGAGAATAAATATCATCCCTACCACCATTCCGGAAGAGCCTGTGTTCCTTCATTGGCTATCTTTCTCGCCACAAGGTAAGCAAAGGAATCGGGCTTCTGCACCTGGATGCCCTTGTCATCCATCCATTGCCGGATTATCTTCCAGAATCCTGCCGGTACCTTACCCGGCTTTCGTCCGGTCTCCAACGTTCCGAACGGGCTACGTCCCCACAGAACACCGCCTTCCTCCGTAACCTCTACCTTCATGCTGGCTATCGTTCTGCCGGAAGCAACCTGACCGGAGTTCTTCTGGTTTTCGATTACCGTATGTTTCAATGCTTCAAGTTCTGAAGACACCAGGCTCCATCACCTTATCCCTCAGCATAAGTTCCATACACTATCTCCTTCACTGTTTTTGTAGGGCATATCACGATTCCTCTTATTTCCTTCAACGGAATCTGGATGACAATCCCCGTCACATTCACGTCCAAAGCTTATCATAGAACACCGAATACTGAATGTCACCCTGTACAGGCTCAAACATTCCGCTTCTGTTCACGTTCAGTATAAACTCCCTGGCCAAAGACTTGCATCGTTCTATCACCACGTCATTTTCTTCACCGGAGAAATCATGCTTCGTTTTATCCATAAAGGCTATCATGCAGTTCGGGTAATCCTTCATCTGCATAAGCCCCACATTCAGATTTCCGGAAGCCGGAAGCACATACATCACGGCAGGAAGCTGCATCTTGTCAAGCCTTACATTGGCAGCCTGCCAGTTCTCAAACAGATAGGTAACGCCCATCTGTTCCACTATTTTCCTAACCTTCTCTTCTACTGTCATTTCTTCTTTCCCTCCAAGATTTTACGTAACCTGCGTTCATACCTCATCTTCCTGGCATCCATATCCAGGCATTTATACACACGTACCCACGGAACATATTCTACCGCCTCATGGTCCGTTATTCCCATTCTCAGTGCATAATAGTCGAGCAGTCCGAACGGCCCGAAATTCAATGCTTCTGCCCCAGCCTGCTTCTCCTCCGGTGTAGGAGGAACGGACGTGAAGCAAACAGGCCTTGTTTATCCGCTTCACTTCCTGGCCACCCAGAAGCAAAAGCCGATAACCTCAGATGCATCAGTCCTCATCACCTCACGCTCCGACATTCCCAGAAGCACACGACAAGGAACCATTATCGTTTCCTTCTCCGTACTGATTGATTGCAACTGCAAAGCTCACCCATATTCATGTCATTCAAGGTATCAGGTGTCCTGACCTTTTCCCACTTTCCACGGTTTACGGAGCTTCTCAAAGGCTCTCCTTCAATACCGCGTGACAGATTACCAACTACCAACAACTCCTTTACCGTCATATATTCCCAAGTTTTGCTTTCGGCCGCCTTAACACTGGTTTTATCCTGAAAAACATCGCCATAATCAGCATGTCAAGATAGTCAGGAGAGCGGCCAAGTATCTCCTTCATCTTTTCCTTGCTGATAATTCCCTTCTTTCTCGTATCCGCATCTATGTGGTCCTGCTTTAATACGCCCAGTTCCTCAATAATCCTTTCCTTCTGTGCTTCCGTACATACTATACGGAGAAGGCGGTTGTTTATCATCTCCGCCAGGCTTGAAGGCACATTCCGATTTCAGGTTGTCATACTCAGGATTGATGGGTCGTGTTCCTCCATGGAACTCTCTGATTCCATTCAGATAGCTTTCAAGATAGCTGCCAAGCCCGTCAGAGTCCGCTATCATCCGGCTGCGTGGAATGGAACATTCTATCATCATACGCTTCAAGTCTGTCTCGATGGACTTCCCAGTACTGTATTCCTGATCCAGCTTGATATAGCAGACATTCCCTTTCCAGTGTCCGGCTATGAAACGGTCACGCCCCTTCATAGCAAGGTCAGCAGAACCGGAAGAATCCCCGGCAGGCTTGACAAACTCATTCGTGAACAGGTCACAGATAGCATCGTAATCACAAAGGGCTGTCGGGTCATTGTCATACTCCCAGTTCCCGAAATACAGACGTTCCTTCGTCACCCTGTCCTTCGTATTACGAAGGCTCTCGATATAGTCCTCCGTAGCCCAAGGGTTATCCTGAACCAATGCCTGAATGAAAGCATACGGTTCTTCCAGCTTTCCTTCTCTCCACGGCTTATAGAAGTCACGGTACAGCCAGTTCTTCTTAGGGTTGCAGGTGATAAGTATCTTTCCAGGTACGCCATAGACATCGTTCATGTGTCGGCCGATACGGGTTTTCAGCACGTCAAAGGCAAGGTAATGCACCTCACCCGCTTCCTCTATCCATCCTCCGGTATATTCCTTTGAACCCAGGCGTTCATACAACGGGTCTTTTACCGGATAATATGTCAGGTCGATATAAACTATTTCGCTACCGTTGTCAAACGCTATCCCTTCATTGTTTGTCTTGTATGCCCTGAAGCCATGAGACGTTGCCACCTTGTTGAATGTTACGGTAACTGACTCACGGCTGTCCTTCAGGTTATTTCTCCCTACAAACCAGCGAGTGCCGGGAAGATAGTAGGCACATTGCATCAGCCACTCACAGCCAAGCCATGATTTTCCACCACCTCCGGCACCGCCATACAGCAGAAACTTCGTCCTGTCATCACGAAGGTAATTGTATGCCAACCTCTGCTTTATATTGACCTTCTGTCCCATATCATTTCAGTTTGTCCGCTTCCGGAGTATAGGGAAGAAAATCGAATCCCTTGAATGGCTTTCCCTGCGTCGTATGGTCTACCTCCTGCTTGTCGGCCAGCCCCAAAGTACGGGCTATGATATTCGCATTGAACGCACCGACACACGCCCCTTCGAACTGCTGGGTCTTGATGGTTTCCTCCACACGCGCGATGACCTCCAAAAAATCTTTATCCCCTTTATTCATGCAGGCAGAACGAAACTCGTTCCACCAGTTTGTAGAAGCGCCCAGATACACGCACAGTCCCATGAGAGAATACGGCCGTGACGTGGGAGTAACCTCCTGCTGTGTGTGCTGCTGGTTCTCTGTTACAATCTCCTTCCCTTTATTCACTCTTACGGGTACAGTTTTCTGTATAGCCTTTCTGGTTGTCCATGGATTCTCATCGCACCACTGGAAATACTCGCACGCCGCATCCCATAGAAGTTCAGGCGTAGCAAAGAGCTTGTCCCTGCCATGCTTGCTTCTTAACATCCAGAACTTATTTCCTTTTGGTGCTGCCATAATCACAATTTTTCAAAAACGGGTAATATTTCCTTATCCAAATCCCATCTTCTGTTGTTAGGAAGAGGAAGGTTAAATTCGTATCTAAGAGCTTCAGCATATACATCGTGCTCAGCTCTTCTTTCGTTCATGACGGATACCTGAAAGGATGATCCGCGCAGTTCCCGTGACTTGTCTACCTCGATACCCTTCTCATATATCCTGAAATCAGAACCGATAAGTTCTTCCGTGAGACGGCATACGTCTGCCGTAGAATGATAATGCTGGAAATACCATTCTCCAAAGCGGAAGTTTGCCGTGAAGTTATCCGCATCCAGAAACAGTGCTTTCGAACGGTAGTCGTGAGTCTCCTTTCTCTCGGAAGCCTTCTGTGCGAACAATAGCGGGATACCTGACCAGAAAATCATACCTCTCGGCTTGCACAGTGCAGAAAGGGAAAGAAGGACGTTCCTTTCATCGTCAAGGGAATTTACGGAGTTCAGGACGCTGTCACATACCACGACATCATACAGGCCATACTCCGACAATGTCCTGCACACGTCCGCACAGTCCTGACGTATCTCCTTCTCGTCTATCACGTCAGCCCCGTCCTTCCGGTGAAAGAACTCTATCGCGTCAATGAGGTATCCATCCTTCTTCAGCCTGGTAGCATAGTCCTTCTGTCCGGCTCCGAAGTCAAGCACATGCATGTCCTTCGTGATGAACGGAAGCACCAGACGCTCGTACAGCGTGGAATGGCTCCTGCTGCTCGGAACACCGTTTTTCTCCCTGAGACGTGCCTTCTGTGCAAAAGACTGTATGTAAGTCTTCCGTTCCAGATGGGAGTATTCAAAGACACCGTATTCCTTCGAAAAATAAGACAGGGCCAACTCCTCCTTTCCTTCCGGAAGTACATAGACAAGCAGGTCCATACCCGCAAAGCTTCACCGCCTTGGCGTATACGGTGGATATGATGACCTTTCCATCATGGTTGCATACGGCATTCGCAAACTGGCCATAGCGAAGAATCATCTTCGTTAGGTCCACTACACGTGAGTTGTTTCCACCCTTGGTAATGACGGCTATATCCTTGTTCGGTACCATAAAGAAACCTTCCGTTCCTTCAGGAACAGAAACACGTATGTCCGGCTGTACCTCCGACACCTCGCATTCGGCATAGTTGTGAAGTTCTGGTTGAAGCGTACCTCATCCGTTGAGTTCACGCCATCCAGCACGAAAGCAGGAACATGAGTATATCCAAGCAGCTTCATGGTCTTTGTGCGCTGGTGTCCTGCCATGATTCGTTTGTCAGACCTGCGGATAATTATCGGCTTGATGATGTCAAGCTCCGTTATCGACTTCTTCAGGTTTTCCTGTGCTTCCGGAGTAAGCAGCCTTGGGTTGTACTCTGCCGGATTCAGTGATTCTATGTCAATGTATTCCATCATAAGCCCAGCAGATTATTTACGAAACCAATCATCACTCCGTTCTCTTCAAGATACTCGGCAGCACGCTGCTTCAGTCCTTCAAGCTCCACATCGGTTATCGGTATCTTGTACCCTTCAAATGCCAGGTACTTGATATGCACTCCCGCTTCGTAATTTTCATTCCGAAGCACATTGTGAGTATCTTCCATCCTCCGGGGAAATCGTCCAATTCAGGGAAGCTGATGCCTTCTATACCCCATTCCATGAGTTTACGGCAGTCCCATTCAAACAGACGGGACATATCCCATTCCCCGTTGCTCACATTGTCACGGATGATAATTTCGCGCTCACGCTCTTCTGTCAGGTTCGGGATAAGCACCGTAGGAACCTCCTTGATTCCAAAAGCGCTGCACGCACGCATCATAGCGCTGGTTCCCTGCAATAATGACAAGATGTCCCGTTCGGTCTGACAGAATGATCGGACGTGCTTCAAAATAGTCCGGATTTTTCTGTATGGATTCCTTCAACTTCTGGAGCTGCCCTTCCGATATGGTTCTCGGGTTGTCCTCCGCTTTCTTCTTCAATGTTTCTGTACTTCTGTAAATCACTTCCATATATCTCGGTATTTGCGTTACAGAAACAAATTTACCCGATAACCGCCACAAAGCAGTTACCGGGTATTCACAAAAGCACTGACAAGGGTTGTCAGTAAGATTTTCATATATCAATAATATATCATATTTTTGTTGGTATATTTAATTAAATTGTGATATGGATGCATTGATAAAACTATTCTCATCATTAAGAGTATATTGGAAAATTATAATAATAACTCTCATATGTAACGCATTAATTATTTACTTAATATGCTTCCTGATAATACCGGAATTTAAAAACTATCCACTTTCTAAAGAGATTATATTATCAATTGGAGGGACATTATGCTATTCTGCTTTGTTCTATTTCTTATCAACTGCATTATTAATTTTTTGGTTTCCTGTTCATCGCTTAATAGACTATAACGCCCAATGTATTACAAGATTAAACTTTATAACTTCAACTATAGCGTTAATATTTTTCACTACTTATCAACTCATATTAATGATTTTTATTGAAGAATACTCATTTAATATCATATTGGCATTAAAGGAAATTGCATTGGGGGTACTTTTCCCTACAATTATGGCGCCTGGAGAATTGCTTAGAATAAAATTAGCAGAAATAAGAAACAAGAAAACTCCCAAAAACTAAGTTTTCCTTTCACATTCATAATCGGCTTATCAAACAGTACCGCATCTTTCAGCACCCAGTTCCAGCAGCCTTTCTCAGCCCAGACTGAAGGATGGTTCTGTACGCAGTCGGCTATAACCACGCTTCCGATGATGGCACCAAAAGGTAAATCATCATAGAATGTACTTTTAAGATTGAGGGATGCATTTGTAGTTTTAACTACCTTGCTCTTTATTATACCCAACCATCTCCTTTACCTTTGCTTGCATGAATAAGCACCCTTTGGCCGATGTACTTCTGAGGACACTTCCAAGTACGGTTCTCAATGTCTTTGATACCGTGAGCGATTAGACTCGCCCACGGCTGTTTGATGGATATTGCTTTCATGAAATTTGTTTTAAATAAGGGACATATCCGAATGAAAAAGAGTAAAGTGTCAAATTCTAAACTTATCATTATGAGTATTGGATATGCCCCTTTTTGTTCTTACTTTTGTTCTGTCAAATTTTAAACTTTATCAAGATGCCATTAAAATATCAAATTGCACCAAACATATCATTTATTGATGATGATTTATTTGGCAATTATGACAAAGAAATAGTGTTTTCTCTTTTGAAAACTGTAGATATTATCTTTTCTAATTCTATGGAACTTAAACCTTTTTCATCATCAAATTGTACTATTTCATATAACCATTTTAAAGCAAATCCAATGTGTTGCGATTCATGTAATGGTCATTATATTTTCCTTCATGTCAAAGAAAACTATTGGTGTAAATGGTTATATCAATTCTCGCACGAATATTGTCACCATCTAATTAATGGAAAGATGTCTGGAGATTTAAAAGGGCTCAAATGGTTTGAAGAAACTATTTGTGAACTGGCTTCTATGTATAATTTAAAAATGATGTCTGAAGTGTGGAAATATAGTTCCGAACCACTCAAACGCCATTTTGTCCCTGCTTTCCTGGATTATCTAAATGACTTACAAACAAAGCATCCTCTTTTATACGAGCAAACTCTTCATCCGAAATTTCTTCAATTTTGGGATAACCGCCTAAAAGAACCGATTTATCATAGAGACCTTTACAATGCAATTGCTGTACGAATATTTCCATTATTCCTTCAGGACCCACATCTCTGGAAGATAATTCTTCATTTTGGAGACATGGAGAATTGGGATTCTCTTGAAGATCTTTTTTTACACCTTCGCCGTAATGCAACCCCAGATTATTCTGATTCACTTGAAAAACTTCATCTTTTATTACTTTCATAATTATTTTATTATCCTTTTCCACCTATCCCAGCAGCCACCACATGACTGCCAGGAACAGGTAATATAGTTTTGTTTTACTCATTTCCATTCATTTTCTTATCCATCCATTCAACAGCATCCTGTATGGATGAAACCTTTTTAAACTCACGTGTAACGCAGAACGTCATGTACTCACAGATAATTTCTCCCACATCATTATAGTAAATGTTGTATGCTCCAGTGCTATTTGCTCCAGTACACGGTATCTCAAGTTCCAAAGCCTTCAATGCTTTTTCAGCATCACAAGTGAAGTAAGCATATATATCATGCGAAACCTCTTTGCATCTGGTCAATTTTACAATGTTTGCCATATCACTTTTTTGTTTTTAAATGTTTTCTGTATTTCACTGGTATAAATCGTTTGAGTTCTGGAAGCGAGGTAGACACAATGTGCATCCATGCGTCCCATCTTTGACCTTCATGCTCTCTTTGAGGTTGAGAGCATATTTGCCCATAACAACTCCCATTTTTGTTTTCAGCTTGGCATTTAACACAACACCCTTCACATTCAGAGGAAAGATGGCAAAGGATACAAGCCTGCTCCTTACTTATTCCATAATCCATATCTAATGATAATTGAGTTGCTTTCATCGATTATTCCTCCTTCTTTCAACTAATAATTCCAACCGTTTCTCACACTCAGCACATTCGAGTTTCTTGCGCTCCAAGCTTCTCCCGGAACTTAACCAGTTCCTCGTCCGTGTCCTCGTCAAAGAACAGGTTGTTCTGACGGTTATGCTCGATGTACTCATTCATCTTGCGTTCTGCTTTTTTATCTGGGCTTTGGCCGAAATCAGCTTAGACAGGCAAGAACTCACTTCAAGCGACTCTCCTGAACGCTTGTCGTAGAAGTACAGGCTTTTAGATACAATCTGTTTGGGGTATTGGCACTGTAATTTCGCCATCCTCCATCTGATTACCCATTGGTAACGGAAATACATTTCACGGGGAAGGTTGTAGTGATAAAGGCTGACTTGTTTATCTGCATATCCGTAGTAAATAGTTACTTCAACCCATTGCTCAATCTTCAGTTCCCTTTCAGCTTTTTGGCCAAATCCTTTGCATACTGATAAAAATCGCTCACGCATTCCTGCTTTCCCATATCAAATCGTCGTTACACAATCAAAGTCCTTCCCATACATGATATAGGCTCCACGTTTCCGGAGTTCGGCCACCAGCTGCTCGTTGGTGTATCTGGCCAGCCGTCCATGAAGCCTGTCCTGCTTTCTTCTTTCAGACGTGTGTCTGTTCTCGCATAACCGGCACCTGCTGGTGTAATGGGTGCCGGATTTCGTTTCATAGGCACGGAACTTTCTTTCCGGAAGGTTCCGGCCACACTCGATACAAACTTTCATGATGCAGCCCTCCTAATCATCCACATGTTACGATTTACCAGTTCTATAATCTTATCATGATAAAGACTGACTCCGTTGTAAATTGCCCGACTTTGCACTATTTCAAATGTTTTAAGGCTAATCTCTACTGTTTCCAGACGTCTACCTTCCTTCTGAGCGGAAAGAATTATACAATCACTCTTTTTATAATATTCTGCATCATACACACAATGATGCATAGCCTTTCCTTCCTGGTAGAATTGGGTAACACTTTCAAGCGGACGGATTACGATACCTTCTTCCCTGATTTCCATCCCAAGAAACGGCTGTATTTTTTTCCAGAAAAGGGCGATATTCTTCTTCAGGCTCTTTTCTCTTTCTTCATACGTAAAATTCTTTCCCATTTTACCCTTGCCATTTCTTCTATATTCCTCTTACGCTCCATCAGCTTGTCATGCTCTTTTTTTCAGGTTCTTTGGGCATACATAGTTAGCATTATGTGTGTCGAGGTGGAAGTAATCAAGCAAATGCAAGTAGTCATCATACATCGAGCCGTCCTTGATGATATACCCGTTACGGTTGCAGATATTCACTGCCCACGGATGAGAAAGACAACCCCGATGCATATAGAAATCAAGCATACCATATTGTTTCGTTTTCAGTAGCATTTCCGCATACTTATTTTCCCCAAGGATGGCACGTATCATTCTGGCCGGAGTAACACCATGGAACGAAGTACGAAGGCCGTTCCTGCGTAATATAGGCAGTAACTTTACTTTTTGGATATACATAACCGTTTATGTCATAACAATTATATCCGTAACAATCAACAGAATTTTTGATGCTTATAGGCTGTGTATATATCCAGGCATTCTTACCCATATTCATTGGCATGGCCATTACTGTTTCTTTCCTATCCTCAGTTATCCACTGCTGGCAAACTTCCGTGCTATGGTAGAATATTTCTCCCATTTTCATCCCTTTGTGCTTTCCTATTTCCACATGTCTGAGCACCTGAAACTTGTCTACCGCTGTGACGATAGTCATGTATTCATACTGACACGCTTTTTTTCTTCCTGCTGATTTTTATTTTTAGGCGTTCACCGCAGTAAGGACACCGTATGTATCCTTCCTTCTGTCCGGTTGTGTCTACCCACATCTTTCCACATTCACTGCACCACATTTCATCCTTACAGCGGTAAACGTTATGTGGAAAACAATGCTTCTTTCCCCACCGTATCTGGGTTTCTGTTATTGCTGGCGCTTACTGCTCAATTCAGCCACCAGCCTTTCACGTTTTGTCCTTGGTCTCATAGTTCTCCGAATAATGAAAGTTGCAGACTGTTATCATCACCTCTCTTGCGTTTCGGCTGCGGCTTTAATTGTGGTTTTGGTTGCTCTGCTTTTGCAGGTTCAGAAGCCGGAGCCACTACTTCCACACGTTCCTGCACCTTGTTCACCTTGATGTCATCCTCGTCGTAGTAATGGACTGCCCATCCATATACGGTTGCTTCATCGACACCGACTGCGTTTCCTCCCTTTGCCAGCCTTTCTGGCTTTCGAGTAGATATACTTGACACATTCCTCGATGCTCTTGTTTGCTTTCTTGTAGGTCTCAGCAAAGAGAGAATCAGTCTTTGCACGATTCTCCAGATACGCCTGGATTGTTGTTTCAAAACTTGTCATATTGATGTGGTTTTTGGTGATTATTGTCGTCGAGTTTCACCGCCTACATGAACGATGTTAAACATTTCTTTACAGCGGTCTGCAATGTAGATTCCGTACCGTGACGGTATATCATCCAGTTCCAGATTGGTTGTCGCATAAGTGCAATACTCATGACGAAACTCATAGCGAAGCTGTAGAACTGTCTGTATTACGTTCAGTCCCGTCCCAAAGTGCTTTGCATCCGAAGGCTCACGCCCAAGTTCGTCAACACATAGCCCTGTGGCGCATTCTCGCTGCGTGTAGCGAATTATTCCGTCAATTCCTTGTTCCGCATAGCGTAATGAGATTTCAGCCGCTGAAACGAACGCAAAGCCTAAATCCTTCCGTCCGAAAGCAAACGCATATCTGTTTACCAGACTTTCGTACTTCTGCAGCCCTTTCATGAGTGTGGACTTTCCTGTTCCTATCGGTCCACAAAGCATAATGCCCTTGCACGGGTCAAGACTTCCTCCCATGATACGGCCGGCTCTTTCCCATACCCAGCAGTACAGTGCATCCAACTCCCTGCGGTTTCTGGCATCTATCACGAATCCTGGTGATACACTGGTCATGCACTCTACCAGCTTCTGCTTCCAGAATGATTCCGCCTGTCTTGAATCAGAGTTCAACCGCTTTAAGCTTTCCGGCTGTTGTACCAATGTCGCTTGGTTTATTACCTCCGCAACTGTTTTCAGATTGTTTTCCATGCTGATATTGTTTTGCTTGTTCGTCCATTATCCAAAGATTTGCCTTGCTGTCCCAACGTTCAATCTTTGCTCCGTTAGCATTACGCCATCCAAGGCTGTCGAAGTGATAGAAGAATATTTCCGCCTGCCTTTCCCAGTCCGGAAGCTTTTCTTCGAAGTAGGCTTTTACCTGGTCCAATGTGGGAGGGATAAATTCTGCCTTTGCCGATTTTTTCTTTTTCGGTTTTTCTTCGGGCGGAAATAACTCGCCAGAGTTATTATTATTCTTAGTCTTATTCTTAGTCTTATTATATGGTTGTACTTTAGGTTCAAGGTTAGGTATAGGATTAGGTTCAAGGTTAGGTGGTACTTTAGGTATCAAATTTTGACACCTAAATTCACATATAACTTGATATTTCGTTTTATCCCGTTGCCCGTTTCCACCAGCTTTGAATGCTATCAAACCAGCCTGAACCAATCTGTTTCTTGCAGTTTTCATCGAATTGACCGACACTCCCACGTCAGATGCCACCTTAGTGTCACTACGTGTCCAGCTATCCACCCAGCCTAAACGATTCGCTGTTTTCAATAAGTAAAAAATAAAGCCTAGTTTCACAGCAGGTAAATTGCCAGTCTTCATCGAGGAACCAGAAGTTATTGATTAGTTCTATGTAGGTCATAACAAGTATTCGTTTACTTCTTTCATAAATTCAGGAAGGGAACGGCAGACCACATACCGATTCCGGTACTTCTCGGCTTCTCTCTGCCATTCTTTCTGCCCGTTACTCTGTACCCCTTTCGGTGTCTTCATTTCAATACAGAGGGAAGCATATCCTTTTTGGGGATAAGTAGTATCAGGTCGGCAACTCCCCTTACAACTCCCTCGTATTTCATCCTCGCTCCTGTCTTTGCATCCCTGCGGCCACCGTTCGGAACTGCAAATAGAAGCAAAGCCAGATTCGGGTACTGAAGCCTGAACCATGTCAGGCAATCATGCTGAATCTGGCTTTCTGATAGCGGTGTAGTCTGCTTTCTCATTTCATTACAGTTTAAGCAACCTTCTTGTAGTTTCTTCATCTATAAAGTTTGTCCATCCGGCTTCATGTAACCTGATAGCGGCTTCTCTGAGAGTAATATTTCCACCCTCCACCTTTTCTTTCAATGATTGCAGTATAGTTTTCATAACTTCTGACTGAATAAGTTCATGGCCATATCCACCACGCTTTCCTTCACCACATCATCCGTTCCGGTCACACCGTTGGCAATGTTCTTTTTGGTCTGGATAACGTCATACATATAGCGGTCAATTGTATCTTTCCCTAAATAGTAGTAACAGTTCACGTTATTCTTCTGGCCGTTACGGTGCGCCCTGTCCTCTGCCTGCTCGCAGTCTGAGAACGTCCAGGGAAACTCGATAAACGCCACACGGCTGGAAGCGGTAAGCGTCAATCCCGTACCTCCCGACTTGTAGTTAAGGATTATCAGCCTGCATTTCGGGTCATTCTGAAAACGGTCTACAGCATTCTGTTTCTGAACTGCATTATCATCACCCGTCACGGTCACCGCATCAGGGAAATGGTTTTTCAGGCTCCATCACAACCTCCTTGAGGTAGGCAAAGACTATCAGTTTTTTCTCCACCGTCTATCACGTCATGGATAAACTCGGAGAACACCTTAATCTTGCCCCTTGCGGATATGGATTTCAGGATTCCCATCTTCACCATTACCTCACCTCTCAGAGCCTTCTGTATCTTTTCATCATCCGCATTCTTGTATGTACGCAGATACTGAATCAAATCGGCTTCCGCCTTGTCGTACTCCTTACGGTTGGTGATATCCACTTCGATATACTGCCGTGACTTGTCCGGAAGCCTGCGTGAGTACCTTGGCCTTCTCCCTGCGGAAAAAGCAGGTGGTCGACAGTCTCCAGTTCAACTCCTTCACATTGGAACTCTGCTTAGGCCCGGCACAAAACTTTTCACAGAAGTTTTTATATCCTCCGAAGTCCTCCAGACGTCCCATTATCTTCAACTGCTGGATAAGGTCGGTATTGTTGTTCACAACCGGAGTTCCCGTAAGCTCCAGCACGTACTCCTTACCCTTGCATATTCCTTCCAGGAACTTGCTCTGCTGTGTCTTGCTGGACTTGCACTTGTGGCTCTCGTCTATCACTACCGACTTGAAAAGTGAGATACGCGGGTCGAACGTGATGGAACGCATGGTAAAGCGTGCATCATCCTTTATTCCCTGCACGAAGAACTTTTTCAGGCTCTCGTAGTTGGTTATAAAGATGTCGCACAAGGCCGTACCGTCCGCCTTCTTCTGTTCGTAGAAGCGTTGCCGCCTTTGACTTGTTCTTGTCATCAAGGATGATCGCCTGCTTTCCGGCAAACTTCTTGAACTCACGCTGCCAGTTTATCTTCAGGGCGGCCGGACAAACAACAAGGCACGGATACGCCTTTGCTATCGTAACCGTGCCTATTGCCTGCAACGTCTTTCCCAGTCCCGGCTGGTCCCTCGAAGATACACCGCTTATGCTGCAAGGCATAGGCGATACCTTCCTTCTGGTATTCGTAAGGCTCCAGAAGAAGCCCGTGGGGAACTGTCAGTTTCGGCAAATCAGGAATGGTGTAGTCCGTTACAGCCCTGGAAGATACCGAACGCTGTACGCGGCTGCATATCCTTGCAGATACTGCCCACTCTCCCATCTTATCCACATACCATTTATCTTCAAGCGAAACCTTCCATGCACGTTCATCAGGTATGTAGGCTGCTTTCGGATTTCTGGCCACACTCGGGATACGGTGTACCAGGTCTTTCAGTGTGGGATGATAGGGAAATGCTATCTTATAGCAATTCGGGGTTTGCGTTACACAAAATGGGTACAACATAGTATTATGATGCTAACTGTGTGGTCTTGTGACGGCCGGAACTTCTGGGCTTGATTTTCTTCCCGTTCACCTCTATCGTCACTTTCGAGTTATCCATTATCTTCTGAAAGGCTTCAATGTCCGGACTGGACGGAGCTGCCGTCTGTGCTTCCGGTATCACATCAGCCTGAACATCTGCCGCAGCCTGCTCTTCGAACGGAAGTTCCTGCTGTACCACCTTCCATTTTTTTGTTGAAGATATACTCGTTCACTTCATAGCTGCATGATTCTATGGCCTGCTCCAGCTCAAACTGAAACGCATAGTCCTCATTTTCGTCTGTAAACTTGGTGAACGGTGCGTTCAGGTTCAGCACCTTGTTGCTTTTCAGGAACCGCTTTCCGGTCAGTGTAACTCCCCTGCTGTCACCGTCACCTCCCACCGTATATCCGGTCACCTCAAGGATGCTGTCAATGTTCTCCGGCATATCTTCCAGGAACTCCTTACCGTCCGCTTCCTTCTGTTCACAGAGGAAAGCCATGTGGGGAACCAGAGCCTTGAAAGCGTTTATCAGGTCATTGGTCACGAGGTTCTTTCCCTCTACCGTCACCGTACCCGTTTCATCCATATAGGTTGCAACGAGGGTATTATCCTTCGTCACTTTTGCTTTTGTTATATCCATGTCCTTATCTCCTGTATTTATATTCGTTAATAAACTCCTGATAGTACAAGTCATCCGGAAGAGGAAGCGATATTCCCAGCTCAGCCGCCGCATCCGCCTTCACTTTATTAAGAAAGTCCGTCATCTGCAAAGTGTTCAGACGTGACGTGCTTCCGGCAACAACCGTCTCCTTTCCGTTTATGACAGCCGTCCGGCGAAGGAAAAGGCTGCAGTAGTAGTCATGTACGTCCTGCTTGTCCGTTCCGGTCTCCTGCTCGATGCACGTAAACCAAAGCCACATCAAGGCATTCTGACTGATAGTCCGTGGCTCCGTATAGCGCTCAATGACGACTTTGTAACGTCCGTTCCGAAGCTGGCTGCACATGAAGTCGAAAGGCTTGTCAATCCTCACCACTCCCTTTTCCTTCACCAGAATAGCTGTCTGACTCATTGTCCAAAAATCTTTTTATCGGTTATCAAATCCTTATTTGCTTCCAGAAACTCAGTGAAACGCTCTACATGGGCTGTGAGCAACTTTACGCTCTGCTTATGATTGTAGGTATAGTATTCCGGATAACGTGTCCCAGAAATGAGCGGAGTGCGGCTGGTACCGCCTTTCAATGCAAAGGCCGTATACTCAAATGCGCTTACGCTCTCCATCTCTCCTGAAGCTATCAGGCAGTAAGGATACACATGCCGCTGCCAGCCGTGCTCATACTTTCCCGAAGTCTGTACGAGCCTTTGTCGTCTTGATGTCATATACCACATCACGCTTGAGTTCGTCGATGAATCCGTAAAGCTCCACATCACCGTATCGGGTTGGCAGGATTGCAGAGACATACAACTGGCTTACCGCCCCATCGAAATACTTGGCCTGCTCAATAACCCAGGCACGGTCAAAGAGGAAGTTCCGCATGGGTGCCATCTCCGTAGCCGGGAAAGTTACCTGAACGGTATTCGTTTCCCTGTCTCCGATAATGGAATACGGAGCACGCTCACTGGGAACGTGCGGCTCATTATGAATCGCCATGTCCACAAGCGCATTGAAGGCCGTACCCTTGTCGGCTGCTTCGCTGGCAAATGGCACACGGTTAATCGCGTCAATCAGGGACTGTTTCAGTTCCGCTTCAATTTCTTCCGGAGAGCGTTTGTACTCTCCGGTTTCATTGTCTATGTTGAAGAAGCCTCTCCACCTCTTCATCCGCCCTCAGATAAGCTTCAAACTTATCCAGGAGTGACGGATACATTCTGTAATTAGGCTGCTGCATATTCCTTCTTGATTTTGTCAAACTTCAAACCCAGTTCCTTGCATCGTTTGTTAAGAAGCCTGTCCAGCCTGCAGCTTGCTGTCAAAAATGTGCTGCATACCTGCAAGGGATTTTGCCACTCTGTTGGCCGACTCCACGTCATTCACAAGTTCCACCTGCGCCTTGATTACTTCCATCAGGTCTTCGTATTCGGAAGAAAGTCTCTGCCTGTTTCTCCTGGTATTTCGAATAGGTATTGATGATATTCGTCATGAAATTATTCTCTCCGGTCACATCACCCTTTGTCATTGATAATGATTGGAATCTCCATGCGTTCAGGAAGATTGCAGGTGTTCTTTCCGTAAAACTTCTCGCAAGGATTGAAGGAAATGGTACGCTTCTTTCCGATAGCTTCCATGTAACCGACCAAATCCAGCTCCTTAATCAGGTCACCGGCAGATGAGCCACCGATTTCCGGACGTATCTGCTTTTCCTCACCGTTCTTTTCCTCACGTTCATGCGCAACGAATATCACCGATTTGCCCATCAAAGAAACTTGGTTGACGAAATTGATAAACATGTTCTTTCGTACTCCGTAGCCCTGCAGGGAAAGAGTGCCATCCGCCTTGCGCATCTTCGGATTGTTCTGCATGATATACTTGTCCATGAAGGAAAGCATCTTTCCGGCGGTATCAATTACGAACGTAGCATAGTCGGCAATCTCAGGCGACTGCATCACTTCATCCACTTCTTCCCATTTCGTTATCTGTACCGTATCCACACGGTGGGCAGCGTTCACACGGTGTACGCCACCGTCAAAGTCCAGAAGAAGCGGATGCGGTGCCGACAAGGCCAGCGTGGTCTTTCCCATACCTGGCTGTCCGTAAATAAGTGCTGACAAGGTTTTCTTTACCTGCAATTCATTTGGTTTCTTAATAAGTCCCATAATCAAAAAATTTAAGTGGTTAATAAACTGATATATCTTTTTGTCCTGAAAGGCGGCCAGACCTCTCCGGACGTGCTTTTTCATCCCATTGCAGCTCTAAGCTGACTTGAAGGGCCATACTTCAAATCGTCCAACTGCTTTATGGAAAATATTTTCGGGGAATTCTGATACACTCCCTTCCGTATCCATTTTGCAGCACCAATGGCTATCTGATGGTCCAACCATCCTTCACCGTACCTGCGGCACGCTTTGGAATAGGTTATCTCGTCAGAAGTCGGGTTGCTGCGTCTGATGTATTCCTCCACCGCTTCCTTTGCGGTCTCACGGATAATCACCTTCAACTGCCATGCGTCAATCTCCATCTGCTCTCCTCCTTACTACTCTGGTTACTCTTGCTCTTGTCTGCATCCGGCATCTCTCTCATGTCCACATGGTAGTCCGTTACCGCCATGAGGATAAAAAGGAATGAGAAGAACATTTCCAGCCCATGTTTGCGAATCTCCTTCAGGTCGAAGTTGATTTTCAGCTTTTCGCAGAACATATACAGAACCAGCCCGTATCCTTGCTGATACCCAGCTTCCGGTATATGTCGCGCTTCTGTGCCTTGATTGTCCATGTAGAGCGTCCAAGACTGTCGGCCACCTCCTTATCCGCAAGCCCCTTGCAATACTGCTCTGCAACCAGGTGCTCACGTTCAGATAAATCATTCATGACAAACGTTTTACCTTGAATTCTCCATGCTTCCGGTCTATCTCTCCTACCCGCTTCCAGTCTGCTCCCTTCCACGCACATTTCCAACCGAAGTCTGAAATGGTTGTATTCACTGACGAAATAGAGGAAATGGGGAATATCACAGTCTCACCGACCTTCATTCCTCGCAAGGTCGATGCCCAGTTTTCTGTTACTTTTACCATATCGCTTACTTTTTAATGTTTGCTGGCAGAACGGGACTTGAACCCGTGACTTCCTGGTAACGCTGCAAGATGTTCTACCACCTAAACTATCTGCCAATAAAAATGCCGAACTTCACAGCCCAGCATCTACCTATTTTCTATAACCCATAAAAACTAATCGACTAAGACAACTAACGATTTGACCATGTTCTTGAAACTCTCAAACTTCGATTCAATCTTTTTCTCTTCTTCCATGTAATACAGCATTGATTTTCTGTATTCTTCGGATTCGCGTTGCAGATTCTGTGTGTATGCCACGAGTTCATCATGCGTCATACCCTGTAATTCCTCATTTGTTTTCATGTCTATTCTTTTTAATGTTATTGATTTCCGTATCTATCTCCTTATCAAACAGCTCCCGTCTGTCCAGTTCCCCTTGAGCGTGCCGCCAGAATGGCACTGATGTCCGCAAACTCATCACAGATGCTCTTTATTACCTTTTGAAGCTCTTCCATCCTTGTCCATTTTATAAGCGGCCCAGAAGCCAGTTATTACAAACCCTGAAAATCCAATCCAATAGACCGGATTCAAATCCTGATTGAAGTGCATCACCAATACGGACAATGCACATAAAGCAAGTAGTATTTTCATGTGATTATTATTTGATTCGTGCCCCGATAAGCTCTCTCTGCTCTTCCCACCGGAGTTATCAGCTACTATTCTTCACTGCATGACCGTTCGGGACATTTGCCATTATTTAGCCAGGCTGCTTGCATCGACCTTGTGGCTGCTTGCTTCGACCATTGAATCCTCGCGTCCTCTATGCTGGTAATGAGGGTATGCGCCAGTATCGCTTTCTGGAACGGACTGCTTAGGGCAGTCACTCCTTCATGTTCCCTACCTCCGCATCAAAGGGTAGGCTCTATGGCCGGATAGGGATTGCGTTATCCTGATTAGTCTCCGCAATATTTCGAACCAAGGTAACCTCTGTGGTTGTCCGGATAAACGGCCGCTTCCGTTACACCTGACCAGTCGTAGCTGACCGCCTTGCAGGCTGACTTCAATCCTGACAAAGGCTGGCTTTTTGAATCCATGGCTTTCTTCATTGACACCTGGAGCTTTGCCATTTTCCATGTTGATTTCAGAACTTCACCGAAAGTCTTTCCTTTCTTCTTAGCAACATATTTATATGTTCTCCAAGCATCCTTCATTATCTGTTTCAAATCATATATTCTCATGGCGTTACCTCTTTTTAGTTATCACTTTTATTTGGCGGTTTCCCGTTTTTTCGTTTCCTTTGTTTATTGTTTATTGTTTGATGTTGCAAAGATAGATTTAATATCTAATTTATCAAACAATAAATCTAATTATATCTAGATATTAACTCTAATTAACTCTATTATGGCTGGATTGAAAGAACGACTCTTCTACTTTATCGAATACAAAGGATTAACCGTACAGTCATTTGAAAAAACAGTTGGCTTAAGCAATGGTGCAGTATCTAAAATGGGAGATAATACCAGACGTTCAACAATAGATAAAATATCTAACTTTTTTGGTGACTTAAACAAAAATTGGTTGCTTACAGGAGAAGGAGAAATGCTTATTGGTGAATATCCTACAGGAAATGATATTACAATACACAAAAGAGATACTGGGAAAAAAGTCAATATAAAATCAGAATACATCACCTATCTACTTCCGATGTCAGCTATGGGAGGTTCATTAACTGGATTTGCTTCTCCTAGTGTTTTCTTGAATGATTGTGAAACTATAATATCTCCAATAGAAAATGTAGATTTTGCAATTACGGTATATGGAGATAGCATGTCACCCGAATATCCATCAGGCTCGCGCATTCTTATAAAAAAGATAAATCCCAATATTTTCATTGATTGGGGTAAAACTTATGTACTCGATACACCCAACGGTGTTATAGTAAAGGAGGTACACGAATGTAGAGAGAAGGAAGGATACATAAAATGCCACTCTATCAATCCAGACCCTAAATTCTCAGATTTTGATGTACCTCTTTCAGAAGTATACGGTATGTATAGAGTATTAATGTGTTTATCTGCTAAATAATATAAACTATGGACTTTAAAGACGCAATCAAACAGCTTGCCGACAGAGTTGAAAAGCTGAAAGAAAACATTCAGACAGAAGAAGCTACTAAGAACGCATTTATTATGCCTTTTATAAATGCACTAGGATACGATGTATTTAACCCTCTTGAAGTCATTCCTGAAATGACTTGTGACATCGGTACGAAAAAAGGAGAAAAGATTGACTATGCCATCATGAAAGATGAGCAGCCAATCCTTTTAATTGAGTGCAAGCATTGGAAACAAGACCTTAACATACACGACAATCAGCTACTTGATACTTTAATGTATCTAAAGCTAAATTTGGACTGCTAACAAACGGAATCATCTACCGCTTCTATACAGACCTCAAGGAACCTAATATCATGGATGATAAACCATTCCTGGAAGTTGATATTACAGATCTCCGCGATAACCAAATCGAAGAACTCAAGAAATTCCATAAATCATATTTTGACGTTGAAAATATACTCAGTTCTGCAAGTGAATTAAAGTACATGGGAGAACTCAAAACTATTATACAAAACGAGTTTTCAAACCCAAGTGCAGATTTCGTAAAAAAATGTTCGCAACCAAAGTATATGATGGTCGTATGCTGCAGAATGTCGTAGACCAGTTTACCCCATTGGTAAAACGTGCCATATCATCACACATCAATGATATTATCAATGAACGTTTAAAAGGAGCACTAACTGTCAGTGATGCAAAACCAGAAACCCAACAAACTAAGGTTGAAGAAACAAAAACAGAAACCCCTGTAGAAGCACAACCAGATTCAAAAAAATTGTTACGACAGAAGAAGAACTTGACGCATATCGTATCATACAAGCTATTTGTCGTCAGAAAGTAGATGTGTCAAGAATAGCATACCGTGATGCACAAACTTATCTTTAGTGTGTTGCTTGATGACAATAACCGCAAACCAATCTGCCGTATGTACTTTAACACAGTAACGAAATATGTTGCAACTATTGACGAAAACAAGAAAGATGTAAAACATGCTATTGAAAGCCTTGATGATTTATTCCAATATACTGAAGATTATTTCAAGGCTATAGACATGTACGAAACCAAAGAATAGCCCTTTAATTGACTTATAGGTAGTTACCAATTCATTTAGTAGTAACTACCTGTACTTCTATGTAGTTTTTTAATTACATAGTAAAAAATGCTATATTTGTAAAGAATGGATAAGATTATAGAAAACTGATAGAACTGATGCCGCTTTGGACTGTAATAATCATTGCGATAATGTTTGTCGTAATGAAATTTTACTACACGCGGTTCAAGGTGCTGGAAGATAAAACCAAACATGCAGATTGTCAAAACAAAAACAATAAGATTGACGAATTGTCTTCTGACATCAAACAAATGAAACAAGACTTTGATAGCATAAAAGAAGACATTACAGCAATCAAAGCCGTCTTGATACAAAAATTCCCAAATTCAGCAAACGTATTTAGTATGAAAAAAAGTCCAAGAAGATTAAACGAATTAGAGAAAAGATATTTAGCCAAATACACGGAATGGAATTCCTGAACGAACACAAGTCTTTCTTCTTTTCGAAAATAGAAAGCATGAATCCTAAAACAGAACTGGACGTAGAAAACGCAGCCAATTTTGCATGCTCCGGTTTTACAGATAATGATATATTCAATGGAATTAAAGATTTTGTTTATAACGCTCCATCCATAACTATCACAGGTGAAAATGGAGAAAATAAATCTTATGACATAACTCTTGGAGATATATGCTACATATTAAGCCTCCCTCTTAGAGATATGTATTTGGAGGAAAAATTCAAAAAATAACATATACTGCATAATTATTTATTTGTATTGTATTAGCAATCATATCAGTTGCATTCTATATATAGAATATACGGAGACTCTATCAGAAAAGAAAAGATTAAGAACATACGTTTCTATGAATACTGATATTACTTCATGTGCAGACACGTACACAACATCAACTTACTGTCAGCTCTCCCCTACCTGCAAAGGATGGGGATGCCGGTTCCTGACAGCACCCATTGAGGAGATACCAGTAACAGTTCAGGAAAAAGCCAAACTGTTCTCAAAAGGTCTATCGGGAGGCAAAGCAGAAAAGGAGTACTGGAGTGCCCGCACTACCGTTCCATATTCATTGATGAAGTACTGGAAAATATAGGAATAAATTAAATCTAAATGTTAAAAATCAATGTTTTTGCTTATATAATTTACTGCTCTTATTGTTTAATGTTTATTGTTTAGTATCTTTGCAAAAGACATATATACAAACAATTATGGGAAGTGTAAAAATATTGATGTAAGCAGAAATACTCTACCGATTCATACAGTACGGAGCAAAGGTGAAAGATTAGGATGGAAAAGTATGTCTGAAGAGAAACGACGCTCTCTAAAAGAAATAGTAGGAGAAGGAGAAAAAGTTAATCGCCATAATTATTGTTTCTTTACTTATACTACGAAATTGTTAATACCATAATCAATCATGCTAGAAAAAGTTCAAGCATACGATATTAAATTCATACAGAAAGCGTCACCGACCTCACGTGACGCTTTTAATTTTTGTAGAGTCTACCGTTTCTATACGATCCGATACCAACTTGTCAAAGATTAAAATATATCATCCGAGCAGAAGCACATGATAAAGTTTTTGCAATTAAATTTTATGCCGCAAGGGATAAAAAATTAGATAATAAATACAACCGGATACTAGGTGTATACGATTATATAAGCGCATTACGAATCTTTTATACATGCGCTTCAATAATCCCAAAACTAATGGAGGATTTTCCTGCGTATTCATATATAGTCAATGGAGCCCGAACTATTGACATAAATAAAAAAATAGAGAACGAATCAGAAACACAACGATTTAGGGTATATAGAGCTTTTTTAGCCACAAAAATCATTGGAACAGACTCATTCGAACACTATCAATTCAAAGAAATTAGTTCATATTTATTAGTCAAAAAGCAACCTAACATTGATACTGAAGAAGAAAAAAATAAAATCAAACAAATGTTCTTAGACAGATATAAGATAGAAGATATATGATAAGAATTTAGAAAATACCTAATACAAGTTCAAGCATAGCCGAAGGTCAATCCTCCGGCTTTTCTTTTGTATAGAAGCTCCAGTCGAACAAATCCAGAAGCCTTCTGTTAGCGTCCCAGAGCGGCCGAAAATCTTTTTCTATATAAACCCTCGCAAGGGCCATTTTCGGGTCACTGTGGTTAAGCATTTCGTCCACACGGGCTATATCAATGCCAAGCCTGTTGGCACAGATGGATGCCATAGAGTGGCGGGCGTAATAAAAATTCAGGTCAGGAACACCAATCTCACGACCGATTCTCTTCAGGCCAATATTCACCATGGCATTAAGCATGTCGGACGTCACATAATGGTCACTAAAACAGAAAACCGTTCCATTTCCCCTATATTTTTCGATTAGAGGACGAATCTCAGGTTCAACGAATACCTTTATCAGCGCCTTGTCTTTTCTTCGCGTACGCGTCTTTCTACGCTGATAGGTGAGCACATATCCGGAATACTCACAAGCCTTCATACAAGTCAGCCTGTATTCATCCCCATAAGCGCAAATGAAATCAGAAACACATCTTTGGCTATATTGAAAAGAGAGTATCCCTTGTTTTTATTCTGGTAAACGTACGGAAGGTCTATTATACGCTGTATCTGCTCAACAGAAAGCACGCGATGCTCCACAGAAACAGTCACCTCCGGTATCTTGTACTTTGAGAATGGAGATAAGGGTATTCTCACCATTCCGGCTTCTTCATCATTGTATTCAAGCTTGGCGTTATTGAATACAGTCTTCAGGAATGAGATGTAAGACGACACAGCCCTTCCGGCTTTCGGCTTATCAGTTGTAACCACACCTCCAGACTTTGTACCGCAAAGTGTAGGTTCCTCACGAAGAAAACGCTCATAGGATTTCAGGAAAGACACCGTTACCTGATTGACGTCAAGATCAGGGCCAGCAAAACGTTCAAGGGCATTCATGGCCACCCGATAGGACTTTGCAGTTCCAGTTCTCCCCTGCTTCTCCAAAGAATCCGCATAATCTTTACCATACTGTATAATATTCAGATAAAATCCGTCTGAGGAACCGGTAAGATATTCCACAATCTTGTCCACATCCCAGGATTCAGCCTGAATTCCAGCGGCAGTCAGTTTTCTCCTATAAGAAAGTACAAGTTCATCCATCAGGTCTATTATGGCCTGATTCTTGATTTTTATCTTTTCTACACCCTTTTCCTTCTTTCGTGAAATATCCTGCGCAGAGACAAACTGAGAAGTTTTTATATACTTTGATTTTTCTTGCCTGAGTGACACGTATCTTTACATTATACGTACCATCTTCCTTTTTCTGATGAGGAAGAACCACTACCTTGAATGTTGCCATTTGCTGAAAAACATTTGTAAAACATTTCACCGCAAAAATAGCGTTTTTTCATGGAAAGCAAAGAGAGGAATCTCATATTTTATACCCCCAGAAATCCCTCTGGAGGTATATCACGCTGATAATATGGAAAGTACAAAACAGATAGAAACGAATATAACAAAGATATAACTATTCTCGCTTTCACACAAAAAAAGTTCCTTCCATATTTAAATGAAAGGAACTTTTATTTAGCATTTTATATCTCAAAAGATAAATTATTTCTTGAAGAAGTCCTGTACTTTTTCGTTAGGAACCATTTGTTCGTCAAAAACGTAAGCACCAGTTTTCGGAGACTTAACCATTTTGATAACCTTAGTATAAGAACGTCCTTCTTTACCTGTCTGAAGGGTTGCGACTGTTTTCTTTGCCATGGTCTGTTATTATTTAATTTCTTTATGAACTGTTACTCTTTTCAAAATCGGATTGTATTTCTTCAATTCCAATCTTTCAGTGGTATTTTTCTATTCTTAGTTGTAATATAACGAGAAGTTCCCGGCATACCACTATCCTTCATTTCTGTGCATTCAAGGATTACCTGTACTCTGTTTCCTTTAGCTTTCTTAGCCATAGTTCTTTCTCTCCTTTTAATTAACCAATAATTTTGATAGTTTTCCAATCACAATAACCTTTTGCTACCGCTTCGTTCAGCGCTGCATCCAGGCCTTTTTTGTTAATAACTCGCAAGCCGTTAGCGCAGATGTTCAGGCTAATCCAGCAATCCTGTTCTACATAGTAGAATTTCTTTGTAAACAAGTTCACATCAAAAGTTCTTTTTGTTCTTCTCTTAGAGTGTGAAACGTTGTTGCCTATCAAGGCTTTCTTTCCGGTAATTTGACAAATTTTCGACATTTCTATCTAGTTTTTATAGTTTTATTCCATGGTTCTCTCAAACGGAGTGCAAAGTAAGTGATTTTATTTTATATAAACAAATCTTTTTTCAACAAATTGAACTTTTACTCCTCTTTTCCTTGATTTTGGCATAATTCCAACAATAATTGGAGGGTTTTGCCGTTGCAGCCTGAATATTTTTCTCACGACCTTCATCTTCGGTCAATTTAGCCGTAAGTACCGCATCTTTTGTTCCGGCTGCTACCCAAATCGTACCGACCGGTTTTTCCGGACTTCCTCCGCCAGGACCGGCAATTCCGGATGTAGCCATTGCATAATCCACATCCAACGCCTTGATGGCACCCTTTACCATTTCCACAACGGTTTCTTCACTTACTGCCCCATGTTGTTCCAGTGTTTCGGCATTTACATATAAATGCATTTTCTTTACCTCATCTGAGTAGGCTATAATTCCACCTTTATAGAAACGAGAACTACCTGGGATAGCAGTTATGATGGCTGCCACGTTACCAGCCGTACAACTTTCTGCAGTAGCCAATGTATAGCCTTCTCTCCAGAAAATTTCACTTATCTCCTTACTTAGTGTTTTGGTTTCTACTGACATAATCTGTTTTCTCTAAATTGTTACTTAATGGTTACCCGTGAATAAGCGGGTTTGTCTATAGTGCAAAAATCCTTGTCCAAAAACTTATAATATCCCGTAATGGCGATCATGGCCGCATTGTCGGTAGTATACCCGAACTTCGGTATGAAAATGTTCCAGCCATATTTTTTTGCATGTTCACGGAAAGCGTTTCGCAGACCGTTGTTTGCCGACACTCCTCCGGCTACGGCCACTTCCTTGATGCCTGTATCCTTTACTACCTTACGTAATTTATCCATCAGGATGTCTACAATCGTTTTTTCCAACGAAGCAGCCAAATCCGTCTTATGATGTTCTACGAAATCGGGATCTTCTTTCATCCAGTCTCTGAGCGAATACAGGAAAGAGGTTTTCAGTCCGCTAAAGCTATAGTCATAGCCCGGAATATGCGGTTTGCTGAATTTAAAGGCTTCCGGATAACCCTGACGCGCCGCCTTTGTCGATAATCGGACCACCCGGATAGCCCAGCCCCATCACCTTGGAGCACTTGTCGATAGCCTCTCCTGCCGCATCATCGATGGTCTGTCCCAACACCTCCATATCATTATACGCATTCACACGGATAATCTGAGAGTTTCCTCCTGAAACCAGCAGACAGATAAAAAGGATATTTAGGCTGTACGTTTTCACCGTCGGGTTCCTGAATAAAGTGCGCCAGCACATGACCCTGCAAATGGTTCACCTCTACCATCGGAATATCCAGCGAGCGGGCAAGTCCTTTGGCAAAAGACACTCCTACCAGCAAAGAACCCATCAGACCCGGTCCGCGAGTAAAGGCAATGGCACTCAAATCTTCCTTTGCCACTCCGGCACGTTTCAAAGCTTCATGCACCACCGGAACGATATTCTGCTGGTGTGCACGCGAGGCCAGTTCCGGAACCACTCCTCCGTAAGCTTCGTGCACCGCCTGGCTGGCAATCACGCTCGACAGCAATACGCCATCCTTTATCACTGCCGCAGAAGTATCATCACAAGAAGATTCTATTCCTAATATTATTGTACTCATAACGTTCTTCTATTATTAATAGGTCAATATTTCAAGTCCCTGCTCCGTCATCACAAAAGTATGCTCCCATTGTGCGGAAGGAAGCTCATCCTCCGTCACTACGGTCCATCCGTCTTCTTCGTCAATGAAGACTTCCCAGGTTCCCATATTAATCATCGGTTCAATGGTAAACACCATGCCCGGCACAAGCAACATACCTGTACCCTTCTTGCCAAAGTGTTCCACATCCGGTTCTTCGTGGAATTCCACTCCTACTCCGTGGCCGCACAAATCACGCACCACCGAGAATCCGTTCTTCTTCGCGTGTTTCTCTACGGCATGGCCGATATCTCCCACAAAGCCGAAAGGACGGGCCGCTTCCATACCGACTTCCAGACATTCTTTTGCCACACGCACCAGTTTTTCTTTCTGCGGAGTGGTTTTTCCGATAATGAACATACGTGAAGCGTCGGCATAATAACCGTCCAGAATCGTCGTACAGTCCACATTAATAATGTCGCCTTCTTCCAGAATTTCCTCTTCGCTCGGAATTCCATGGCAAACCACCTCATTAATGGAAGTACAACAGCTTTTCGGGAATCCCTCATACCCCAAGGTTGCCGGAATAGCTCCGTGATCGCGGGTATACTCATATACCGCTTGTCAATCTCAGCCGTACTCATTCCTGCATGGATTTCCTTTTCCACCAGGTCGAGCACACCTGTATTGATGACGCCGCTACGACGAATTCCTTCAATCTGCTCCGGTGTCTTAATCAACTGGCGAGTCGGAACCAAATGCCCTTTATCCTGATAAAACAGCACTTTCTTGTCCAATTCCGTCAGTTCTGCCCCTTTGGGTACCCTCCAGTTTATCTTATGTCTCTTCATAATCGTCTTTTTACTTATGTGCAAAGGTATAAGAAAAAAATGGAATAGCGTACGGGAAGCGATATAAAAAACGCTGACAATTTGCAGGCGCATTGTCACATTTCTGTAATATTATCATCAAAACAATTAATAGAAAAGGGAAATACGCTATTCCGATATTATTTTGTTAGCAGAAGATTTGTTACAAAAACAAATTTTATATCTTCGCTCAGCTACTACATTATTTTTGGAATTATGATGAACAAAAACCAAATCGGAACAAATGCGGGTATCGTATGGAAACTCCTTTCCGACAATGCCCACTGGGAGTACGACAAGCTTAAACAGGCATCCGGCCTGTCAGACAGAGACCTGAATGCGGCTATCGGATGGCTGGCCCGAGAAGACAAAATAGATTTTGACATTGACGAGCAGCATGACCGCTTGTTTTTACATGCCAATGTCTACATCGGTTAACACAAAATACCATCAGAGAGAAGGCTCTGGTGGTATTTTGGTTTTATGTCAGACAATGCGGTTCACCGTCACATCAGGAAACTCATGAAGCATCATCAAGAGCAATCCTTCCTCATTCACTCTTTTCGCTCTGATTACCATTGTGATGCGATAGGCTTCATGGTTGTTCTCATACACCTTATTCATCTCGTAGGAGGTTATCTGAAAATTCTCGGAACTGAACTTGCCGGAAAGGGCTTTCAAGGCCTCGGAATTCTCTGCCGTAAGCTCGATAATCATGCTTCGCATTCCTATACTTTTAAAACAATAGCTAAGAACTTCCAGTCCAGCTAACACCAGGAAAGTGGCCAGAATACCTATCATGTACATTCCCGACCCTACCGCCAGTCCGATTCCGGCCGTGGTCCACGCCAGCCGCCGTAGTCAATCCGCGCACCACCTGCTTCTGCAACAGGATGATAGTACCCGCCCCAATAAAACCGATACCACTGACTACCTGAGCGGCCAGACGACTCGGATCCAGGCGAACCAAATCCTTCTCCAGCACATCCATAAAGCCGTATTGCGACACTATCATCAGCAACGCACTGCCCAGTGCCACCAGGAAATGCGTACGATAACCCGCCTCTTTCGCCCGGTACTCCCGCTCAAGCCCGATAAGCACTCCCATCAGGCCGGCCACAAACAACCTTAAAGAAAAATCTACGTAAATATTCATATACTTTCAGCTAAAAGTTCTTTCCGAAAGATACGAAAAAAATAATATTCCTCCAACAATGGCCGACAAATGTCCAGCTTCAATGTGAAATTCAAAAGACGATGACATTCTTCCCTTTTTCTGCAAATAAAAACCAGCCTTATGCTTTCAATTCACAAACGAATAAAGCACAAGGCTGGTCGAAGAGCCTCTAAAGACTAGTATTAAAGTTTTTCAGGAATCAATATCCGGGATTCTGCTGCAAATTAGGACAAGACAATAAAGCCGATTCAGGCACAGGCAGGAACCAGTTCTTTGGAGTTTCGAAACCATCGGCCCGGAACTTCATAGAAAAGAGTCTGGCATACGGATATAGTTGCCCTGTACCATACAAATTCGATGAGAGGTCGATTATCTTGTTTTCTATTAACGTCACATCCGTATGTGCCATTCCATAAGAAGCAAGCAGTTCATTTACAAACTGTAAGGCTTTATTTATCGTACCCATTTTAAAGTTTGCATAAGCTGCCATAATCAGCACTTCTTTATACAACAAGGGATGTATGTATTTTCCGTCCGCATAGAAATCACCATAAATCACTTCTTTACTTTCACTGGATGGCACCATAGTATGATCCAACTGAGGTTCAAGTCTGTAAACACCCGAAGCAATCACTTCTTCACAAGAATAAGCCGCTCCCTGCCAGTCCTGTCTTAGCAGATGAACCTTAGCCAGCATGACAGACAATGCATAACGTCGGTTTCCATTTACATACATTGACAAACTTTCCATCTGTTTAATCAACTGATCTTCCGGAATTACAGAACCGCGATCAACCATTTGTCCGTAATATCCATACAACTGGGTATACACCAGCGACAAATCCATCAATATGTTTTGTTTCAGTTCAAAATATTGTTCCTCAGTACTATTCGACAACATATCGACAAATTGATTACCCTTATTTACCAGGTTATGCCTTTACTCCACAAGCTATCTGAAAGGCTCCCTACCTGAGAGTAGTCAAAATTCGCATAACCTTGTACCAATTTGCTCTCCGCTTCCACATTATACCGCATATAATCTGTCAGTACGTCTTTCCACGCCACGCGCACTGAATCGGCATCCGGAAGTTCTTCCGGCACTTCGGGTTCCGCAATATCTGTAGTCATATACACGGTCTTTGTAGATGATTTTACATCATCTACGTAGCCTACGTAATAAGGCAATTCAAAATCCACCTTATCCTCTTTGGTGTGCATTCCGTCAGCGTTCAAGTCCACATACATAAACTTTCCTGCATTATCTACGCCAGCCAGCAGATAATTGTTTTATCACTATAGTCGGCCTTATATACATTGAACACGATTTGATTCTCTGTATGCTTGATTACGACCTGACCTTGCTCATCAGTTTTCCATACACCCAAAGAATCACCTTTCGTATAAATTCCCAATGAATCTTTTCCGACCTTATTCACTACTACCGCCACGTCTTTCAACGGACTCTCAGAACTATTTCCCTGATTAATTGCATACACGTTAATCGTCGTTACATACACATTTACAGGCTCAGACTGCTGTTCCATCACCTCAGGTACTACGTACACATAGCTGTTGCCTGCCTGGGTGGCTTCACCTTCTATCACTACTCCATTAATATAGATATCTTCGCCCGTTCTGGTCACATACAAGCTCTCACCGCTAATGCTTTCCAGCACTTTTCCGTCCGTCAGGTCCACCTTCCCGTAACGTCCTTTGGCAATATGTCTCTTTACTGAAGTAGAATCAAGAGCAGCACTTCTTGACATGGCGGCCGACGAATTACGTACGGCAAACACTGTCAATTCATCTTCTTCCAAGTCGGCCACATTTACGGTTTTCAGGACTTCCACAAAATCACTGATTTCATCGTTTTCTTCCAAGGCTGATACAATTTCCTTCACCTCTTCTTCCCCTTTTGAAGGTGGAGTAATCTCTGTTTCTTCCGAACATGCCGCAAATGTAAGGAGCATGCCAATCAGATAAAAATAAAATTTTCTCATAGTTTTAACTAGATAAAACATTAATATTAAACGTAATAGATTTTGCAAAATAAATAAAATATCCTCCAGTTCATCACTTATTCAAGCATTAACGTATATTAAAAGCGGAAGAATTTTTTCTTCAGAGCACAAGAAGCCGAAACTCAAGCACATCAACGAAAGCACGTGCTTGACTATTGTATGTTTCTCCAACCGAAAACATATGTTTTCCGAAGCGAAAACCTATATCTTCCCTTGGGAGAACATAAGTTTCGGCCTTGGGAAACATAGAAAGCCGAAAGACATTTCTCTCATACCTCACCTGCGTCTTCACGAGAACGGCATCCTTTACATGCTTTATCTTTCCGCTCCTACATTTCCGTAGTTTCGTTTTTTTCCGTAATTTTACGCTCGATTTTACAGCATAACTTTATGAAATATAAATTATTAGTATTAGACCTTGACGGAACGCTTACCAACAAGCAGAAAAAAATTACCCCTCACACCAAGGAAACACTGCTCAAGATTCAGGAGCAAGGAGTGAAAATTGTACTGGCCTCGGGAAGACCTACGTACGGCATTGCCCCACTGGCCGAGCAACTGGAACTGCAAAAGTATGAAGGCTACATTCTGGCTTACAACGGTGGAGAAATCATCGACTGGAAAACCAAGGAGCTGATGTACAAGAACCTGCTCGACCATGATGTGCTTCCCTATCTTTACGAATGTGCCAAAAAGAACGATTTTGCCATTGTGACTTACGACGGGGAATACGTGCTGACCGAGAAACCGGACGATGAGTATGTACTCAAAGAGGCCTTGCTCAATGTCATGAAAATAAAGAAGGTAGACAATTTTCTGGATGCCGTGAAACATCCGATTGCCAAATGCCTGATTGTGGGCGAACCGACTCGCCTGGCCGAGCTGGAAAAAGAGATGTACGAACATCTGAAAGACCGCATGGGGGTTTTCCGCTCAGAGCCTTACTTCCTGGAACTGGTTCCCAAGGGCATCGACAAGGCCCAGTCGCTGGCCGTACTCCTGAAGGAAATCGGACTTACCCGTGAGGAAATGATTGCCATCGGTGACGGATTCAACGACCTGTCCATGATTCAATACGCCGGACTGGGTATCGCCATGGCCAATGCACAGGAGGTAGTAAAAGAAAACGCCGACTTCATCACTTTGTCCAATGAAGAAGACGGCGTGGCCTACGCGGCTGAGAAATTTATTCTGTCTTAGGCTTCCGGTCGAAGAACGGATTCTTGGATGATGCACTCACGGGTATGGCGTACACCTGGGTGCACCCATCCAGCCAGTCCAGCTGCTGGGCCGCCAGACCGGCCGAAAACATCACACGCGTATCTACCCGATGGTCGGCTGCTACCGAACAAGCCGAACCGATGGCAATTCCTACATCCACACTATTGATGGCACAGGGCACTCCTTTTTTGCGGTCTCCGCAATGCTCATATCCGCAATGTCCGCAATCCAACCCCTGCGGAAGCGAGCGCGTACCTATCAGCACCACACACTCTGCCTGGAGAATGTTATCCGCATCGCGCAGGAAAAACTTAAAACCATTGTCTTCGTACATCTGCTTCATCGTATCAGAAAGGATACGGATGTTACTTTCCGTCACCATGGCCACTTCAATAATGTCTACCCCCTTTCCTTTGGGAGCCGTACGTGCCGCCGTCATCATTTGTTGCGCCACCTGCAACACCTGTTCGTGACGGCTGTCTCTTTCATTCAGTATCATATTCCATTAAAGTTAAAATCATACATACACAAAAAGGGTTATATCCGAGCTTTTGCCATAAGGCGTCAGATGCTCTAAATATAACCCTTTCTCGATAAATCCGCTACGGATTTATTTCTTTTTTCCTTTTTTCAGGTCATTTTCATGAATGGCCTCTTCTACTTGATAAGCCGGAGCATGTTTTTTATGCATACCCTTCGGTTTTTTATTACCGGCAGGCTCCCATAGTAAATACCTCCTTTCAATTCCTTAAAAAGGTCAATGTAAAAATGTGATTATTTAAGTATATCCAACTGTTTGAAACACTTAATCAATTTTTCAATAGCGAAGTCCACTTGTTCTTTGGTGTGAGTAGCCATCAATGCAAAACGCACCAGTGTATCCTGAGGAGCACAAGCTGGAGGAATTACCGGATTAATGAACACTCCTTCGTCGAAGGCCAGCTTGGTTACTTCGAAAGTCTTGTCCGTGTCGCGTACGTACAGAGGGGATAATCGGACTTTCTGTTTCACCGATTTCAAAGCCGGATTCACGGAAACGCTTCAGAGAGTAGTTCGTGATTTCCCACAAACGCTGCTGACGTTCCGGTTCTGTCTTGAAAATGTGGATGGCTTCTCTAGCCGCAGCCGTAGCAGCCGGCGTGTTACTTGCCTGGAATATATAAGAGCGGGCGTTGTGGCGCAACCAGTTGATTACGTCCTTGTCACCTGCCACGAAACCACCGATAGAAGCGAGTGATTTACTGAATGTACCCATAATCAGGTCGATGTCTTCCGTTACGCCGAAATGGTCGCACACGCCTCGTCCCTGTCTTCCGAATACACCCAGACCATGTGCTTCATCCACGTAGATGCTGGCATTGTATTTCTTCTTCAGGCGGACGATTTCCGGCAAGTTGGCCAAATCACCTTCCATAGAGAACACGCTATCCACCACAATCAGTTTGATAGCATCCGGTTCACACTTCTGGAGCTCTTTTTCCAGGGCATCCATGTCGTTGTGTTTATACTTCAGCTGGGTAGCAAAAGAAAGACGACGTCCGTCCACGATAGAAGCATGGTCACGGTCATCACAAATGATGTAATCGCCACGTCCGGCCAACTGAGGAATCACACCTTCATTAACCGTAAATCCGGTAGAGAAACACAGTGCTTCATCTTTACCGACGAATTCTGCAAGTTCTTTTTCAAGTTCTACATGAATATCCAGCGTTCCATTCAACAGACGAGAACGCGCATCCTGTACCATATTTACGAGTAGCAGCAATAGCCGCGTCGATGATTCTCTGATCATGAGTCAGACCCATATAGGAATTTGAGCCGAACATCAATACTTTCTTTCCGTCCATCATTACCTCTGTATCCTGGGCACTGTCTATTTCACGAAAGTACGGATAGACACCTCTTTCCATGTACATCTGAGGTACTCTGAATTTACTTAATTTTTCTTGTAATAATCCCATATTCTAATATCTGGTAAGCATCCCATTGCTTACATTAAACTTCATTACTTGTGCAACCGTTTCGTTACATCATTTTCATTAAGAACGTGCAAAGATACAAAAACTCAAAAATCCGATACGAATCCCTGAAAAAATAACAAGAGTATCAATTATAGGGGCAATTTGCCCTAAACTATGAAAGATAATATTATTTTTGTACTCCCAAATTTTAAGGAAACAGGTTTATGGAGACAAAAAAGCGAATCACCTTTGTGGTAAACCCCATATCCGGCACTCACGGAAAGGAATTCATCCTACGACTTATTGAAAAAGAACTGGACCATTCTATATATGACTATTCTATCCAGAAAACGGAATATGCAGGTCATGCTTCCGAGATAGCCGCACAAGCCGCCGCTGAACATACGGACATTGTAGTGGCCATCGGCGGAGACGGTACCATCAATGAGATAGGACGGGCGCTTATCCATACCAATACTGCGATGGGAATTATTCCATGCGGATCGGGCAACGGACTGGCACGTCATCTTCATATCCCTATGGAACCAAAGGGAGCCATCAATGTACTCAATGCCGGAAATGTGAAGACAATAGACTACGGTATCATTGACAATCACCCCTTCTTCTGTACATGCGGAGTGGGATTCGATGCCTTCGTGAGCCTGAAATTTGCCGATTCCGGGAAAAGAGGTCTGCTGACCTATCTGGAAAATACACTGCACGAAAGTCTGACGTATGAACCGGAAACGTACGAAATAGAGAACTCTACGGGTACCGTCCGCTACAAAGCATTCCTGATAGCCTGTGCCAATGCATCGCAATATGGCAACAATGCCTACATCGCCCCGCAAGCCTCGCTGACCGACGGTATGATGGATATCACGGTACTGGAGCCGTTTACTGTGCTGGATGTGCCTTCTCTTTCTTTCCAGTTGTTCAACCGGACACTCGACCAGAACAGCCGTATTAAAACGATGAAGGACAAGAGCATCATCATACACCGTGCGCAGGAGGGAGTGCTCCATTTTGACGGAGACCCGATGATGGGCGGAAAAGACCTGAAGGTGGAAATCATTCACCAAGGGCTACACGTCATCGCACCGATACGTCCCAAGCAAATGCCTTCTCCCCCGCTGAACATTCTCCAGCACTTTACCGACTTTATCGGCCGACGTCCCATCACTTCGGCCATTGCCCAGAAACACAAGCAACTCCTGATGCTGAACCATCACATCCTGAGACGCTTGTCGAAGAAATAATCATTTCATCTTACAAGGCCAGATAGAAATCTCCGGCCAGTTCACTAAACTCCGGTGTATAGACATGACGTTCCGTCTCGATGGAAAGGTGCGTGATTTCCGTCTGTGCACAAGGATGCTTCACGAACGCCATCAGCACACGCTTGGCGGGCAATTCCTGACGGGGATGTACCCAGGTCTGGCGTGAAAGATGCAAGCCTTTTCCGAGGGCTAAGGCCACAAAATCGGCCGAGGCCGTAGCCGGAAGCACCACCGAAAAGCTACCTTTTTCGGACAACAAAACCGATACTTTCGACAACAAGGCGTCAAAGTCCAGTTCATCGGTATGCCGTGCCATGTTCCTCTGCGCCTGAGGGCATTTCACGGACTCCACAAAGTACGGAGGATTCGACACGATGGCGTCAAAACATCCGTTCCATTCTTCCGGTGCCTTCCGGATATCAAGCCGTTCCACCTCCATCCGGTCAGACCAGGGCGTACGGGCCACGTTTTCACGAGCCTGCTCCACGGCCGCTTCGTCAATATCGACGGCGGTTACAAAGGCATCCGGATTCCGCTGGGCCAGCATCAGAGCAATCAGTCCGCTTCCGGTACCAATGTCAAGCATCCTCCCTGCCCCGTCCACTTGCGCCCATGCGCCGACCAGCACCCCGTCAGTGCCGACCTTCATGGCACACTTATCATGAAAAACTACAAATTGCTTGAATTGAAAATATGGATTTGGCATAACTTCCTTCTAAAATTTTACGCCAAAATTAGTGAAATCTACCCAGAAAACGCTTCAGCCTGCCATTATTTTACATAATAAAAGAGGTATTTGACATAAATAGTTTCCAAATTACATGCGGAATGATTAACTTTGTGCCGTTTTTGAGTAATAAAAAAGCTTCTTAATTCAGAAGAGAAAACAAGTATGGTAAAAAAGACAAAAAACAACGAGATTCTGGTAAGTGCAGAAGGTAATGACATTCCGATGATGGCAGAAATTGAAACGCTTCCGGTGGACAATGCAACGGATGACCTCACGGGAGAACTGCCCGTCATGCCCCTGCGCAACCTTATGATATTTCCCTCTCTTGTCATGCCCGTCAGCGTAGGCCGGCAACCCCATTGAAATTAGTCAACCAGGCACTTCAGAGCAAAGAGCCTATCATCATTACCACGCAGAAGGTGAGTGAGGTAGACTCGCCCAAGCAGAAGGATTTGTTCCCCATTGCGGTAATCGGTAAGGTGCTCGGGTGTTTGAGATGCCGGGAGGAACCATTACGGCCATCCTTCAGGCTACGGGTCCGAAGGTGCAACTGGAGGAAATCACTTCTACCCGTCCCTTCCTGAAGGGTAAGGTTTCAGTGATTGAAGAGGACATGAAGGACGAGAAATCCGATGAATTCAAGACACTGATTGACACTTGCAAGGAGTTGAGTGCCAAGGTAATTGAACTGTCCGATGAAATTTCGCCCGATACTTCTTTCGCCTTGAAGAACCTGGATAACAACGAGGTGCTGGTCAACTTTATTTCCGGCAATTTCCCTTCCCTATCAACGAGAAGTACGAATTGCTTCAAACGAACAACCTGAAAGACCGATTGTACCGCCTTATCCAGTTGCTGAACAAATACATCCAGCCTGGCCACCCTGAAACAGAGCATCCAGATGCGTACGCGCGAGGAACTCGACCGCCAGCAACGTGAGTACTTCCTCCAGCAACAAATCAAGAACATTCAAGATGAGCTGGGCAACGGACAGGATGACGAGATTGACGAACTGCGCAAGAAGGGAGAAAAGAAACGCTGGAAACCGGAAGTAAAAGAGACTTTCGAGCGTGAGCTGTCCAAACTGGAACGTATCAACCCGCAATCGCCCGACTATAACGTGCAACTGACTTATCTTCAGACATTGCTCTCACTTCCGTGGGGTGTGTATACACAGGATGTCATCGACATTCCGAATGCCAAGAAGATACTCGACAAGGAGCACTACGGACTGGAGAAGGTGAAAGAACGTATTCTGGAGCATCTGGCCGTACTGAAGCTGAAAGGTGACCTGAAGTCGCCGATTATCTGTCTCTACGGCCCTCCGGGAGTAGGAAAGACTTCTCTGGGACGTTCCATCGCCACGGCCCTGAAACGGAAATACGTACGTATGTCGCTGGGTGGCGTGCACGATGAAGCCGAAATCCGCGGTCACCGCAAGACGTACATCGGTGCCATGCCGGGACGTATCATCAAGAGCCTGATCAAAGCGGAAACGTCTAATCCGGTCATCATTCTGGATGAGATTGATAAGTTGAGCAGCGATAGCCATGGTGACCCAAAAGGCTCAGCCATGCTGGAAGTGCTCGACCCGGAACAGAACAACACGTTCCACGACAATTACGTTGACATTGACTACGACTTGTCGAACATCATGTTCATCGCTACGGCCAACAACCTAGGCACCATCCCATCTCCGTTGCTCGACCGTATGGAGCTGATTGAAGTGAGCGGTTACATCACCGAAGAGAAGATTGAAATCGCCCGCCGTCACCTCATCCCGAAAGAGATGGAGAAGAACGGCCTGAAGAAGGAACACGTAAAGTTCAGCAAGGCGGCCATTGAATACATCATCGAGAACTATACCCGTGAAAGCGGTGTGCGTAGCTGGAAAAGAAAATCAGCAAGGTGATGCGTAAAATCGCACTGGAAATTGCCAGCGATGAGTTTACCGGCACACATGAGCTGAAAGCCGAAAGATATTGAAAAGTTCCTCGGCGCACAAGAATATTCCCGCGACAAATACCAGGGCAACGAATATGCCGGCGTAGTGACGGGACTGGCCTGGACGGCCGTAGGCGGTGAGATTCTGTTCGTAGAAACCAGCCTGAGCCGTGGTAAGGGACAACTGACCCTGACCGGTAACCTGGGCTCGGTAATGAAGGAATCGGCCATGCTGGCACTGGAGTACCTGAAAGCACATAGCCACCTGCTGGATTTGCCCGAAGGTATCTTCGACAACTGGAACATCCATATCCACGTGCCGGAAGGAGCTATTCCGAAAGACGGACCTTCTGCCGGTATCACCATGGTTACGTCATTGGCTTCTGCGCTTACCCAGCGCAAGGTGAAAGCCAACCTGGCCATGACAGGTGAAATCACCCTTCGTGGAAAGGTGCTTCCCGTAGGCGGTATCCGGGAGAAAATCCTGGCGGCCAAACGTGCCGGCATCAAGGACATCATCCTGTGCGAGGAAAACCGCAAGGACATCAATGAAATCCAGCCGATGTACCTCACCGGAATGACTTTCCACTACGTGAAGGACATCAAGGAGGTGCTCCGCCTGGCGCTGACCGATGAGAAAGTGGCCGATGCCATCGACTTTACCATCAAAGAAGATAAAAACAAAAGAAAACCCTGCACAATGAAATTTGAATTACAATATACGGACATTTAAATCGAATGCCCGTGCCGCGTGCCGCAATCGAGGAGGGATGCCATTTCCGGTCGCATCGACGGCTCGAAGCACTTCACGCCCGAAAGCGTGATCGACACCGAGCGGGCGATCGGCGCCGACATCATGATGGCTTTCGACGAGTGCCCCGCCCGGCGACGCACCGCGCGAATACGCCGCCAAGTCGCTGGCGCTCACGGAGCGGTGGCTCGACCGCTGTTTCAACCAGTATCACCGGACCAGTCCCAAATACGGCCATTACCAGGCGCTGTTCCCCATCGCCTGGAAACCGGCCATGGTGAAACGTTTATCTACCCGATTGTAATTGTAGTTTACGACGATAAATATGAAACACAATGTGTTCCAGTTGTTCCGTTCCTACCTGCAAGCCGGAAAGGAACAACTGAAAAATTTAAAAGGAAACCCGTTCAAGAAGAAATGGCTGAAACGGCTGGACAGGTACATCATCGTGAAGTTCCTGGGCACCTACTTTTTGCCATCGCCCTGATTATCTCCATCGCCGTGGTGTTCGACATCAATGAAAACATTGACGACTTCATCAACAACAAGGCGCCCATCAGTGCTATTGTCTTCGACTATTACCTGAACTTCATTCCTTATTACACGAACCTCTTCAGTCCGTTGTTCGTATTCATTGCCGTGATTTTCTTCACGTCGAAGCTGGCAGAGAACTCCGAAATCATCGCCATGTTCTCCACCGGAATGAGCTTCAAGCGCCTGATGGTGCCCTACATGATTTCGGCCGCTATCATTGCACTGGTCACCTACGTGCTGAGTACCGAGGTGATTCCTACCGGAAGCGTCACCCGACTGAAGTTTGAGCAAGTGTACAAGAACAAGAAGCGGGCTGACTACGTGCGCAATATCCAGCTGGAGGTAGATACGGGTGTAATTGCCTACATGGAGCGCTACGAGGACTACAACAAGACGGCTTACCGCTTCTCGCTCGACAAGTTTGAAGACCACAAGCTAGTATCACACCTCACGGCCCGCCGCATTACGTACGACACTACCACCGTGCACCGCTGGATTATCAAGGACTACATGATTCGTGAGATGAAGGGCATGCGTGAGACTATTACCCGAGGAGAGCGTATGGACTCCATCATCAACATGGAGCCGCAGGACTTCCTCATCACGCGCGGCCAGCAGGAAACGATGACCAGTCCCCAGCTACGGGAGTACATCGACAAGCAGAAGCAACGAGGCTTCGCCAACATCAAGGTGTTCGAAGTGGAATACTACCGGCGCATCGCCACCTCGTTTGCAGCCTTCATCCTGACAGTCATCGGGCTCTCGCTTTCGTCACAAAAACGGAAAGGAGGTATGGGACTTCACTTGGGAATCGGTATCGGACTGAGTTTCTCCTACATCCTGTTCCAGACCATCTCGTCCACCTTCGCCATCAACGGAAACGCGCATCCGAATCTGGCCGTGTGGATTCCGAACATTCTATATCTGTTTATCGCGATTTATCTCTACCGCAAGGCACCGAAATAAAAAGAAAATCTCCTCACAAATCACCATGATGCATGGATTTGTGAGGAGATTCTGTATTATAACGATTCAATCGCTTCTATTGAATGAAATTATTTACCTGACTCTGCGGATTAAGAGGAGTCTGATCCGATAAGACCAACGTTTTAATCATGTGCTTTGTTCCTTGTTTATATTTCTGAAAATGCTCCGACGCAATATGTGACTTATAAGCCTGCTCACTTGCATAGGTTTCAAGAATCGTAACCTTACACGGATTTTCTCTTTTCGGCAACGGCATACATGGTCAATACTCCCGGTTCAGTGCGTAACGAAATCTCACCCACTTCCACCGCATATTGCATATATTCCTTTATAAACTCCGGATACACTTCTATTTTCGATAATCTCACAATGCCATCGGGCGACATCGGAAGTTTGGCACACATGCCGGGCTTCTTGTCTAAGTTCAAACACTTGCCGATTATTTCTCCCGTAGCAAGATACGAGTACGTCGGAAACTCAAACAACACTGGTTTCAATCGGGTATAATCCAGTTTCCCGTCTTGACCGAGCACTTCTGGAGCTGCATAGGTATTAGCTATGGAACAAATAAAATTGTCAAATCCCTCGGTTTCATAAATATCCACCACATCACATTCCATTGTTAATGGTGATTTGTCAATAACTGGAGTACCATTCTCTCCAAAATGATAGTCAAACACCGTCGATTTATCCACCGAATTTCCACTTACACTTCCCACATAATCAGCCGCAGGCAACATTTCACGGCTCACAAGGTTTACAGACAATTTCTTTGACCTCCTTATTCCCTGATTGGTATAATGATGTTTACTCATACTCAGAAGAATACGGTCATGCCCAATAATTCCGGTATGTCCCACTACAAGCCAGTTTACTTTTCCATTGACTACCGCCCCAACCACCGTCATCGGTTTGGGATAAAGCGCCAGTACCGAACCTAAATTTTTCTTTTCCATATCCGTTTCATTTTGCAATATCACACTTTCTTCATTCCTCGTGCTACAGGAGCACACAAGGAAAAACAAACATACATACTGAATAAATTTTAACATAGCATTCTTATTATTTCTGTTACTTATCAATCTGACTCTCGGTAAACGGGTCTGCACGATGCCCCATAAGGTCTATTTGTGAATACTCCTTGTCAAATTCCTCCATCTCGTAAGCCGTAAGCCGCACATGAGCCTGCTCCCAGGAAATCATCGAGGTGGTTCGGATTCGTTGTGCCGGGGATGGGAGCAATCCATGACTTACGCGAAAGCATCCACACCAAGGCAAACTGGGCAGGAGTAATGTTCTTTCGCTCTGCCCATTTACGCACAAGTGACACAAGCGGCATATTATGTTTCAAGGCTTCAGGAGTGAATTGTGGCAATGTAGCCCGCCGGTCGGGTTTCTCAAAACGACTTTCTTCATGAATCACTCCCGTAAGAAAGGCCCGTCCCAACGGACAATAAGGTACAAAACCGATTCCCAGTTCTTCCAGCGTAGGGAATATTTTGGTCTCCGGTTCGCGCCACCAGATGGCATACTCGCTCTGTACGGCCGAAAGCGGACAAACGGCATGTGCCCGACGAATAGAACGCGCACTGGCTTCCGACAATCCCCAGTGCAAGACTTTTCCTTCCTGCATCAGCTTCTTTACCGTGTCTGCCACCTCCTCCATCGGCACCTTCGGGTCTACACGGTGCTGATAAAGTAAGTCTATGTGATCCGCATGCAAGCGTCGCAATGAACCTTCCACTGCCCGACGAATATGGTCAGGACGGCTATTCAAGGCCGTAGGCTGTTTCTCTTCCACCCCGAAACCAAACTTCGTACCGATTTTTACTTTATTACGAAAAGCAGCAAGTGCCTCGCCTACCCACTCTTCACTGGTGTAAGGGCCATACACCTCTGCCGTATCGAAAAAAGTAACTCCCTGATCATAAGCCCGACGAATCAAGGCAATCATATCCTTCTTTTCATACCGTCCACCATAGTAGCCTACCATGGGAAAAATCTCTTCTATCCATAATCTGATTTTTACGAGCCACTACGGCTCAACAACCCTCGTAATATTTCCATTTCGTTATCCGTGAGGCGGAGAAAGGGAAACTTTCCTTTTCAGGCGCGGGAGCCCCGGCTTCCTGCACTAAAAAACATTGCATCACTCTTTCCGTAGTCGTGCGATAACGGTCGGCCATGAAGCAGACCACTTCATCCTCGTATAAATTGGCGGGAATGTCTATTGGTTTATCCATCTTTCTTGTTTTCTTGATACGGCAAAATTACCCCTGCACGGGCAGAAGGCCGTAACAATACCACGGAAGGTCGTACCGTTTTTACGGATTTTGCCTGCTCACGTGCGGCCAATTGGCTGAGATAATGTATTTTTGTGAAGGGACATCCCGACGAAAACAAAAGAATGGTTATGAGCAAGATTTTGAAAATAAGGAATGTAGGCGACTATAGCCAGTGGGTGGGACACACGGACACGCATCCGCTGGTCAGCGTCATCGACTATGCAGAAGTATCTCCCGTGCGTCATTGCCTGAACAACTATAGCGTGTATGGCATCTTCTTTCACGACGAGGCGAACATCGACCTGGCCTATGGTTGCGGCAAATACGACTACAAGGAAGGAACCGTCATTTGTGTGGCTCCCGGACAGATAGGAGGAAAGGAAGATAACGGCGAGGTGGTCAACCTGACGGGATGGGCCTTGCTCTTCCATCCCGATTTGTTGCAGGGCACGGCACTGGAGAAGCACATAAGGGAGTATTCATTTTTTGACTACCGCGTGAATGAAGCCCTGCACATGACCAACGAGGAGCACGACATCCTCGTGTCGCTGATGCGCCAGATAAAAGATGAGCTACAGAAAAAGCACGATGCGCTTCAGGATGCCATCCTCGTGGGCTACATCGAACTGATGCTGAACTTCTGCCAGCGTTTCTACAACCGCCAGTTCATCACCCGCAAGCTGGTCAATTCGGACATGCTCATGAAGTTCGACCAGCCTCCTGCGTGATTACTACGAAGAGAAGATCCAGCTTTACCTCGGGCATGCCCACAGAGACATTTCTGTGAGGCTCAAATATCGTTTCTGAAAAGTTCAAATGCACGAAGGGGCACCCAATGCCGTGGGCGGAATACCGTAGAGTTTTTGAAGGCCGTAGAGAAGTGCGAGGGGTTCTTGAAGCCCACCTCCGCATAGACGTCGACCACCTTCCGCCGTTCTTCCTTCAGCAGGTGATAGGCCACTTCCAGGCGCTTGCGCATCAGCCATTTTCGGTGTCAGCTCGCTCACCTTCTTGAAGTCGCGCTTGAAGGTGGCCAGGCTACGTCCCGTGTAATGCGCCAGGCTCCTCTAAGGTGAACTCGTACATATAGTTCTCGTTCATGAAGTCAAGAATGTCCATCTTCCACGGTGTGCTGAAGTCGAACAACGCGGTCATGAAGCGCTTGTCGGTATGAAGCAGGGCCAGCAATCCTTCCTGCCACTTCAGTTGCATCACGTCGTCCTGCGG